>RCNF010001027.1_pt1 | contig 14642 bp, 14 predicted proteins | sample 2041311 | NCBI WGS metagenome assembly RCNF01 (sample SAMN09708228, study PRJNA481090) | Marine sediment metagenome, whole genome shotgun sequencing project. | biome: marine sediment; feature: ocean; material: sediment; isolation source: Sewage treatment plant 2 marine sediment (STP2) ... | reverse complement strand
CAAAGTGTGGATAGAACTAATTCTTTAGTGTAATTTTATATTGTAAAGCCGTTTGTTCATTAGCAAAAATGAGTAATTCAGTATTTTTATTTTCTTTAAATGGAATTCTAAAATAGCATTTCCCATTGTTACAACTGGGTAGAAGTCTTTTGCTATATTTATTTCCTTTAAATGCATAATATAATTTCACGTTGTTGGGTATTTTAGCCATGACAAATTCAATCACATTATTCGGTTTTATCACTAATTCTCCTTGCAGTGGAGAGAGTAGTTTTAGATTATTCGTAAAAAATGCTTTTTCGTAAATAGGAGATTCATAAAATTGTTTTTTCGTGATCGTTTTATTAGAAAACAGCCACTCAGTTTCTGAAGGTAAATGCGTTAAAGCAAATTTATCAGGATCCGTCAAGAAATAAAAATCATTAAAGTACTGTATCCATCTGCTGCCATTTGCATATCCCGCTCCCCATGTAGTATCCACTAAATACCATTTGTTGTTTATTTTAATAGCATTCCATGCATGATTTTCTTGTTTAGGAATGTTACCAATATCGCTAACATCTCCTTTTGAAAAACCACCAATTAATTTACATGGCATGCCCATAAGTTCAGAAACCTTTTTGAAAGTTTGAGCGTACCCTTCGCATACTGCCTTTTTTGATATTAATGTTTTCTTTACAATATGATTATTAATAGCCCGAAGCTTTTGATCAAAATCTTCTTTTGAACTATAACTGAATCCAACTGAAGTTTGCCCATTATAATAGCTCTGTAGATCATAATGAATATTATGCGTTAACCAAGTGTAAAGGGCTCTTATCCTATCTACATCTTTTGTAAAATCTTTAGTAATTTGAAAAGCTAGCTGCTCAGGATTATTATAATGACTTGGATATTGAAGGGCTTTAGCATCTACCCCACTAAAATTTTGTGCTAATACGGTTTGAAAGCTAATAAATATTAAAATGGTTGCAAAAACTGACTTCATCAAAAATAAAAACATTAATTGTTCCTAAAAATTGTAGGAACAATGTTAAAATAACATTAAAACCTGACCAAATAGGCACTCTTTTTGATGTTAATAAAACTTATGCCGTAGTAAAATCTATCTTCGCAAAAAACGTTAATAATGTTGGATGCAGTTATTTGAATTCCTATTTTTAATCTTATGAAAAAAGTCATCAAAATCCTTACAATTATATTTTTATTATGTATTATTTTCATCATAATCGTACCCATAATTTTTGAAGGTAAGATTATTGACTTAGTAAAGAAAACTGTTAATAACAATGTGAATGCAACCTTCAGTTTTGAAGATGCTGATCTAAGTGTATGGAGTAGTTTTCCCAATACGCAGGTTTCATTAAAAAAAGTTTCTCTCGTTAATAATGCCCCTTTTGAAGGAGATACGCTTTTTGGCGCGACGGCAATTAATCTGAAAATGCCTTTGGCAGAACTATTTAAAAGAAGTTCGGACATCAGTATAACCAGCTTTATTGTTGACGAAGCTACTCTTGCGATCCGTGTAGATAAGGATGGAAATGCCAACTATAATATTGCAAAAAATATAAATGATAAAGGCAATGTTGACTCAAATGAATCTGGTTCTTTTCAATTAGGTTTAGAATCTTATAAAATAACAAATAGCACCATCTCTTATCATGATGCATCCGCTAAAATGGCAATGCAACTATCCAATGTTAATCATTCCGGATTGGGGAATTTGTCTCTAGAAAAATCAGAACTGAAAACAGTGACAACTATGTTGGCTTCTTTTCAAATGAATGGCGTTGCTTATTTGAACAAAAATAAGATACAGCTGGAGGCGCTCTTTGATATTGATCTTATAGAAAACACCTATAGATTTTTAGATAATAAAGCACAGATAAATCAGTTACCATTGATTTTTGATGGCTATATAAAGCTCAATGAAAACAACAAGAAAGTTGCCATTTCTTTTAAAACCGCTTCTTCAGATTTTAAAAATTTTCTGGCGCTCATCCCGGAGGTGTATTCTAAAAATATTGAAGGCATAACAACCACTGGAAATTTTGATGTTAAAGGTACTATTGACGGAATAGTAGATGACCTGCATATTCCGGAATTTAATATCTCAATTCATTCAGACAATGCTTCTTTTAAATATCCTGATCTGCCAAAATCTCTTAAAAACATTAACATCAGTACTGAAATAGCAAATAAAACAGGTCTAGCAAAAGATACTTATATACTAATTGATAAATTGTCATTTAAGATCGATGAAGATATTTTCAATGCAAATGCAAAACTGCAAGATTTGACAGAAAGCATGAAAGTTACCGCCAATTTAAAAGGTATTGTGAATCTTGGAAGCCTGGAGAAAATATATCCTGCCGAAGCAGTAAAAGGCTTAAAAGGAATTTTGAATGTAAACGCAACTACAAGTTTTGACATGAAGTCTATAGAAAATGACCACTATGAAAATACAAAAACATCAGGGAGTTTTACAGTGTCAGATTTTGAATATGCGTCTGAGGAACTTAGCTATCCTCTAAAAGTACTAAAAGCGAGGGTTACATTTAACCCAAAATCGGTTACCCTGAATAGTTTTGACGCTCAATTAGGAAAAACAGACCTTGTGGCATCCGGTACTATGAATAATATACTTGGATTTATTTTCGATGAAAAAAATCTTGAAGGAAAATTTAATTTAAGATCAAATACGTTTTCAGTCAATGACTTTATGGTTTCAGAAGTAGAGGAAGATAAAAACAAAAAAAATTCAGAAGAACGCATTAAAATTCCCTCTTTTTTGGATTGTACTATAGACGCCAATGCAACTACTGTTTTTTATGATAATATCACACTAAAAAATGTGTCAGGAAAATTAATAATTAAAGATCAGAAGGCGGTATTAGAAAATATGAAATCAAATGTTTTTGATGGTACTTTAGGCTTTAACGGTAGTGTATCTACCAAAGAAGATACTCCCAAATTTCAGATGGACCTTGATGTTAACAGATTTAATATAGCCCAGTCTTTTGGTGCCTTGGAATTGTTTGAAGCACTGGCCCCCATTGCAAATGTCATTGAAGGAAAAATCAATTCCACTATTAGTTTATCGGGAAATTTAAATGACGATTTTACTCCTGATTTGAATTCTGTAAGTGGTAATTTGCTGGCAGAACTAATGTCTTCAAAAATCTCAACCGAGAAAACACCATTATTACAAAATTTAGAACAAAACCTAAACTTTCTGGATACAAAAAAATTGAATCTTGAAAATTTGAAAACGTCATTAAGTTTTAAAGACGGGAAAGTTAGCCTTCATCCTTTTAAATTGAATTATGATGATATTGATATAAATGTTTCTGGTAGCCATGGTTTTGATAAATCCTTAGCGTATGACGCTGTTATACATGTCCCCGCAAAATATTTGGGAAAAGAGGCATCTCAGTTGATTGCCGAATTGAATGATGACGAATTGAATACGATAAAAGTGCCCATATCTGCTTTGATCTCAGGAAAATTTAATAACCCAATTATTAAAACTGATCTAAAAGCTGCAATTGCTAATCTTAGTAATCAAATTGCAACTAAACAAAAAGAAAAACTAATTGATAAAGGTAAAGAACAAATTTCAAAGACTTTAAATGATCTGCTTAAAGGCAGCTCGAAAGAAAATGACACCATTTCAAAAGACAGTTTGAAAAATCCTATAACAAAAGATCCTGCTAAGGAGATTTTTGACGGTATTTTTAAACGTTCAAAGAAGAAAAAAGATTCTGTTAACTAAGTGTTGTCCTGATTCTTTCAGGTTCATTCAGCAGCTGGCGTTAAAATTTTTCCCGAGATGCTATTTAAACTATATTTATATAAAATATCTTTTATCTTCTAATCAAATTTAAATTAGAATAAAATGAAAAAAATAACCTATGTATTGATATTTTTGGTAAGTGGAACAATCCTTTTCTTTTCTTGCGCTACTCCAAAAATAATATATGATTTCGATAACGAAGTGAATTTTAGTTCTTATAAAACTTTTGACTTCTATTCAGAACTACAATTATACATGAATCAACTTGACAGTAGTATAGTTATTCAACAAGTAGAAAATGCAATGCTCTTAAAAGGGCTTAAGAGGTCATCTAATCCTGATGTTTTTGTAAATATTGTGTCAGAACAATTTGAAACTCCGTCTAATAATAGCATAGGCATCGGAATTGGCACTAGTGGTAGAAATGCAGGCGTTGGTGTAAGTGGAGGAATTCCAATTAGGTCTAATTCCATGACTCAATTACTTACAGTTGACTTAATTGATGTTGCAAATGACGTTTTAATTTGGCAAGCTAAATATGAGGGTAAATTTAATCAAAGGTTAACATCCGAAGCAAAAAATGAGTATTTTAGAACAACTTTCGAAAAAATATTTAGTGGATATCCTCCTAAATAAAATTATTTTGTTAAACTTCTAAACAAGCTTTCAAGGTCTTGATTCTTTATTTGTGATTGCAACAATTTTAAACCATTGTCATGAGCAAAATCAAAAATGGCAGGACGCATATCTTGACTCGTACTAAATGTAAGCTGCCAGCTATTATCATGTAAATTAATTGCCTCGGTAAGCTTCGGTAGTTTTTCCAGCAACTTCGCTTCAACTCTTAAATCGAACTCTACCTCTACAACTTGATTCTTATTACTCTTTAGATCTGTTACTTTTTTATCCGTTACAATTTTCCCCTTATCAATGATTATTACCCTGTCGCAAACTGCTTCAACTTCTTGCATTATATGGGTTGAAAAGAGCACTGTTTTCGTTTTACCAATTTCTTTAATAAGACCTCGGATTTCTACTAATTGATTAGGGTCTAAACCTGTGGTTGGTTCGTCTAAGATCAGAACTTCAGGGTTGTGCAATAAAGCAACGGCAAGTCCAACTCGTTGACGATATCCTTTAGAAAGTTGACTAATTTTTTTATGAACCTCGGGGGTTAAACCAACTTGTGCTATTACTTCATTGATACGGTTTTTATCAACACCATGCACCGAAGCATTAAACTGAATATACTCTTTAACGTACATTTCTAAATACAAAGGATTATGCTCAGGTAAATACCCTACTGATTGCTTAACAAGCATCGGCTCCGTTAATACATTGTAGCCATTCACACTAACAATACCATCAGATTGGGAAATATAGGTAGTAATGATCTTCATCATTGTTGATTTACCAGCCCCATTAGGTCCTAAAAAACCGACTATTTCACCTGAATCAATACGAAAGCTAACAGCATCTAATGCTTTCTGGCTTCCATACTTTTTAGTTATGTTTTCAACTACTATTGACATGTAACAAATGTTTATTTTCGCAAAGAAACAAATCTTTCCTCTATTTTATGAGCTCAGATATTAAAAACAAATCTATTTTTAATTAATTAGATTAAAAAAGGAGTTAAAGTATAAGCTGTCTATTCCGTTTTACTCTTAAACTCATAATAACCTTTCCTTAATTTACTTACAAATTGTAAATTATATAAATACTTCATTAATATTTCATTAAAATGATAAAAAATCATGCATCTTCTTAAAATAATTTGTTTTTTAAAAATTTAAGTATAGATTTGTCGCATATTTTTCGATGATGAAAACATTAAACACTTGGCAAGCATTTTTTTACTTCTTTTATTTTTATAAAATGGAGCGAGGCTTTGTTGGTGTTTTTAATATATAAAAAATAAAATACACATTTTTAAAGCCTCGAAATATCGAGGCTTTTTTTATAGCATAATTTCAAAAATGAAAATAGCCATTCAAGGAATACAGGGATCATTTCACCACATAGTTGCCAATCAATATTTTGGGGAGCATATCACTTTGAAAGAATGTTTGTCTTTTACTGAAATACCGGAGCTTTTGAATGAAGGAGCTGTTGACGGTGCAGTAATGGCTATAGAAAATTCTTTAGCTGGTTCTATTTTGCCTAATTATGCTTTAATTGATGAGTATGAATTAAGTATTCAGGGAGAAGTGCATTTTCCTATCCATCATCATTTAATGGGTTTAGAAGGTCAGTTGTTATCTGATATCAAGGAAGTTTGGTCACACCCCATGGCCTTATTACAATGTCGAAAATTCTTTAGAAATCATCGCCATATTAAACTTGTAGAAGAGTCAGATACTGCCGAAGTTGCTAGAAGAATTCAAGAACAACAATTAAAAGGGATTGCCGCTGTAGCTAGTAAAAAGGCCTCTGAAATTTATGATTTGCATATTATTGAAAATGAAATTCAAACCCGAAAACAAAATTATACACGATTTTTTGTATTAAAAAAGAGTAATGGTAATTTAGATAAACCTTCAATTATTAATAAAGCTTCTCTTAAGTTTATTACTAAACATAAGACAGGGAGTCTGGCTGATGTCTTAAATGTCTTTGCTGGTTTTGGTATGAGTTTATCAAAAATTCAATCATTGCCTATTTTAGATAAACCTTGGAATTATGCTTTTTTTGCAGATGTTATTTTTGATGATTATGCCTTATTCCATGAAGCCATAGCCGAGGTTAGAGAAAAAACAAGGTATTTAAAAATATTGGGGGAGTATAAACAAAGTAAAAGAAAACATGATAGCCAAAGCTAACAGATTACAACATGTAGAAGAATATTATTTTTCTAGCAAACTTAGAGAGGTGCGTCAGCTTAAAGCAGAAGGAAAACCTATTATCAATATTGGTATAGGTAGTCCTGATCTGGATCCTCCTTTGGCAGTAAGTAGGGCAATGCAGAATGCTTTAGAGCAAAATCATATTCATGGATATCAAAGCTATCAAGGATTGCCGGAATTTAGGAATGCAATAGCTGCTTTTTATAATCAACAATATGAAGTTACTGTAAATCCCGAAAACGAGATATTACCACTAATGGGTTCTAAAGAAGGCATCATGCATATTTCATTGGCTTTTCTGAATACCGGTGATGAAGTGTTACTGCCTAATCCTGGTTATCCTACATATACTTCAGTTACAAAATTAGTAGAAGCTGTACCGGTCTATTATGATTTGACAGAAGCTAATAATTGGTTTCCAGATTTAAAATCGTTAGCTGAAACCGATCTGACTAAAGTAAAACTAATGTGGGTGAGTTATCCACATATGCCAACTGGAAAGAAACCAACGATTGAATTATTCACAGAATTAGTAGCGTTCGCAAAACAGCACAAAATAATTCTTGTAAATGACAATCCGTATAGTTTTATTTTGAATGAAAAGCCCTTAAGTATTTTATCGGTTAAGGGAGCGAAAAAGGTAGCTCTTGAACTTAATTCATTAAGTAAGACATTTAACATGGCTGGCTGGCGTGTAGGTATGGTGCTAGGATCAGCAGATAATATTAAGAGTGTATTACAAGTAAAAAGTAATATGGATTCAGGAATGTTTTATGGAATTCAACAAGGGGCTATCGCTGCTTTAGAAAGCAATCCTATTTGGTTTAAAAATTTAAATGATATTTATAAAAAACGAAGGGTAATTGCTTGGAAAATTGCCGATACTCTTCAATATAGTTATGATAATGATACAGCGGGATTATTTGTTTGGGCCAAGTTACCTCTTGGGAAAAAAGCAGAACAAACGGCTGATGAGCTACTCTATGAGAAGGATGTTTTTTTGGCTCCTGGAACAATATTTGGAAGTGGTGGAGAAGGATATATTAGAATTTCCCTTTGTGTTTCCGAGGAAATTTTGCAAGAAGTATTAACAAGGGTTTCAAATAATTAATTTAAGATGGGAAAAATTGCCGTAATTGGATTAGGATTAATTGGGGGGTCGTTAGCTTTAGAGTTAAAAAAAGTTACTTGGTCAACTATTTATGGTGTAGATAGCAACCCAGAGCATTTACAAAAAGCTCTTGATCTTGGTTTAATTTATAAAAAAGCGAACATTGAAATAGTTAAAAATGTTGATATTGTTATCATTGCGGTTCCCGTTAATGTAATTCCAAATTTAGCTGTTCAAGTTTTAGATTTAATTAATGAAAATACATTGGTTTTTGATGTTGGGTCAACCAAACGAGGTGTTTGTGAGGCTATAAAAAATCATTCTAAAAGAAAAAACTTTGTAGCAGTACACCCTATTTCAGGTACTGAATTTTCAGGCCCGGAAGCTTCGATTTATAATTTATTTACTGATAAAGTAAATATTATTTGTGAGCAACATTTAAGTAGTAAAGAAATGGTTCAACGCGTTGTGTCATTATTTGAAAAAATTAAAATGCGCAATGTTTTTATGGATTCTGCGGAGCAGCATGATAAACATATTGCTTATGTATCTCATTTATCTCATATAAGTTCCTTCATGTTAGGAAAAACAGTGTTGGAAATCGAACCAGATGAAGAGAATATTTTTAATATGGCGGGAAGTGGATTTAGATCTACCGTAAGGTTGGCAAAAAGTTCACCTGCCATGTGGACTCCTATTTTTTTACAAAATAAAGATAACATCCTAAAATCATTAACGGAATATATTAAGAACTTGGAGACCTTCAAACAATTAATTTTAGACGGCTCTAGTGATGAAGTATACGACGTAATGCAAAATACAAATAGAATTAAAAACATACTAGATGGTATAGTTAAATAATCGGTATGCATTTAATGGTCTATATATCAACGCATTAAATAAATAAAATAATAATAATAAATACTGATTAGTATTTTATTCAATTTACAGGAAATATTATGAAATCAACAAATTTTTCAACTTGGTTAGCGGAAATGGAATTACCGCATCCATTAGTAATTGCAGGACCTTGTAGTGCAGAATCAGAAGAACAAGTTTTAAAAATAGCCCATCAACTTAAAGATACAGATGCAACAGTTTTTAGAGCAGGTATTTGGAAACCTAGAACCAGACCTGGGAATTTTGAAGGTAATGGTGCTAAAGCTTTACCTTGGTTAGCCAAAGTTAAGGAAGAAACAGGTATGCTTACTACCGTAGAAGTAGCTAATGCTCAACACGCCAAGCTAGCATTAGAGTTTGATATTGATATAATATGGATAGGGGCACGAACAACAGTAAATCCTTTTGCTATTCAAGAAATAGCTGATGCCTTACAGGGTACAGATAAAATTGTGTTGGTTAAAAACCCTATAAATCCTGATTTAGATTTATGGATTGGGGCAATTGAGCGTTTTCATACTGCCGGAATAAAAAATTTAGGCGCAATACATAGGGGATTTTCTTCGTATAAGAAAACAAAATATAGAAACACCCCACAATGGCAAATACCAATTGATTTAAAAGAAAAATATCCAACTTTACCTCTCATTTGTGACCCTTCGCATATTTGCGGTGAAAGAGATGGTCTTTTTGACGTTTCCCAGACTGCTCTTGATCTTAAATTTGATGGATTAATGATTGAAACGCATTTTGATCCTGATAATGCTTGGAGTGATGCGAAACAACAAATTACCCCTGCTCGTTTAAGCCAAATTACTGATGAACTTAAAGTAAGGAAAGATAGGGTAGTAGAAAAAGATTCTGTTGAAAGACTTAATGAGTTAAGAGGAGAAATTAATATACTCGATAAAAAACTTGTAGATCTTTTAACCGAAAGAATGGACGTTGTTGAAAATATAGGTCAAGTAAAAAAAGAAAAAAATGTGGCCATTCTACAACGTACCAGATGGCATGATATCATTAAAAAAGTTGTTGACATGGGTGAAGAAAATGGATTAAGCAAAGATTTCATAGAACGCATTTTTAAATCAATACATCAAGAATCTATTCAACATCAAGAGAGAATAGTAAATAGCTGAGACTAGTTTTGTTTATGTAATTTTACAACAAAATGAAACTTTAAGTGAAACCTAAACATATTTTGGTAATTCGCCTTTCGGCAATGGGTGATGTAGCTATGAGTGTCCCTATATTAAGAGCATTTATTGAGCAAAATCCAAGTGTAAAAATTACTGTTTTATCCAGAGGGTTTTTTAAACCTATGTTTGATAATTTGACTAATGTCAGTTTTTATGAGGCCGATGTTAATGGAAAACATAAGGGTCTTTTAGGGTTATTTAAATTGTATACTGAAATCAAACAATTAAAAATTGATGCAATAGCAGATATACACAATGTGTTACGGTCAAAATTATTACGCTTTTTCTTCTTGCCTTCACAAATTAAAATTAGTGTAATTGATAAAGGTAGAGCTGAGAAAAAAGCCCTGACCAGAAATGTAAATAAAGTTTTTAAACAGTTAAAAACTACGCATCAACGATATGCCGACGTTTTTAGAAACTTAGGTTTTAAAGTAGATATATCCAACCCGACATTCCCAAATAAACCTGATCTATCTTCTGAACTTTTAAAAATTATCTCTTCAGATCATTTTAATTGGATAGGCATTGCTCCTTTTGCTCAATATCAATCTAAAATGTATCCATTAGATTTAATTGAAGATGTTATTTCTAAGCTAGTTTCACTCAACCAATTTAAAATATTTCTTTTTGGAGGTGGAGCTAAAGAAATAAAAATATTAAATTCTGTTGCAGCTAAATTTGATAATGTCATTTCTGTTGCCGGGAAATTAAGCCTCTCGGATGAAATAATCCTTATTTCAAATTTAGATTGCATGGTGAGTATGGATTCCGCCAATTCACATTTAGCTGCCATGCAAGGTGTTAAAACTATTACACTTTGGGGAATTACTCATCCTTTTGCAGGCTTTGCTCCCTTTAACCAACCTAAAGATCATATTCTAATACCGGATTTAGATAAATATCCTAATATACCATGTTCTGTTTATGGAAATAAGGTTTGTGTTGGTTATGAAAATGTAATGAGAAGTATTCTACCTAATAAAGTTGTTGAGAAAATTAAAAGCACAATATAAAATAGGCCTCTTTTAAAGAGGCCTATTGAATAATATTAGATTCTTCTTAATCTATTGCAGGAATTCGTAATACTTGTCCCGGATAAATTTTATCTGGATGCGCAAGCATCGGTTTATTAGCTTCAAATATTACTGGGTACTTCATCGCATTACCATAATATTTCTTTGCAATTTTACCTAAAGTGTCTCCGCTCACAACCGTATGAAATTGAGCTTCCGGTTCTTGAATAGCTGTTGTCATTCTATCATCAACACTTGCAATTCCTTCAGTATTTCCTACTACCAAAACAGTTTTTTCACGAGTTGCTTGATCCTCAGCTTCACCATAAATTGTTGCTAAATCTCCATCAACGGTTATATCTAAATCTGTAACTCCAAAGCCTAAAGATTCAACAGCATTTACCAGTTTTACTGATTTTGCAGCAGCGGCTTCAGCAGCTTCTACTTCTGTAGTTTTGCCTATTCCAAAAACTTTAGCTCCGGCATTTTTAATAAATGAAAATAATCCCATAATTCTTATTTTTTTTTAATTGATTAATAAATAGTTTTTACGATGACAAGATACGATTATTTTGCTTTTTTATAAAAATAATTGGATGTTTAATGTTTATTGTAAAATTGTACATTTGTATAAAACCATCTTGTTTTGATAATACATAATTTCGAGAATCAAAATTCTGTTTTAAATCAATTTATTGCTGAAATAAGAGATAGAAACATTCAAAAAGATGCAATGCGTTTCAGAAGAAATATTGAACGTATTGGTGAAATCCTAAGTTATGAACTCAGCAAATCTTTGAATTATAAAAATACAACCTTAGAAACACCTTTTGGGAGCAAAGATGTGGCATTGTCTTACAATAACCTCATTTTATGTTCAGTTTTAAGAGCAGGGTTACCTCTACATCAAGGGCTTCTGAATTATTTTGATAAAGCTGAAAATGCCTTTATATCTGCTTATAGACATCATCCTCAAGGCAGCGATGAATTTGAAGTAATAGTTAAATATTTTGCATCGCCATCCTTAACTAATAAAACTTTAGTTTTAACTGACCCCATGCTTGCAACAGGTAAGACCTTGGAAAATACTTTTAACGCTTTGAAGAGTCATGGAATTCCTAAAGAAATTCACATAATCTCTGTAATTGGTTCGAAGGAAGGGGTTGAATATGTTAAAAAAATCTTTCCAAAAGATACTCATTTATGGATAGCAACAATTGACGACGAATTGAACGATAAAGGATATATTATTCCCGGTATCGGAGATGCTGGGGACTTAGCCTTTGGGGTAAAATTATAATAAATATATCGAAATTGTTACTGCTAAAAACAAATACAAAAACACATCTTTAAACCATTTTTCTTTCTCGATTTGCAAATAATTGGTAAAAATAATAGCAGTTGGGAAAAACATAAAGATAAACTCGGATCCATTTTTATCAATTGAGGTCAATACAATTATTACGCTCACTAACAAGTGAAATAATACCAATAACCATGAGGTTTTAAATTCATTATTAACACTTGAAATTTTTATCGTGGTCGGTAGAATTGTCCACAATAAAAAACCTATTATTATTGTAATAGGAACGAGCATTCTAAGAGAATTATAATCTAAAAACGAAAAATTATAATTCAATTGCCAGTTAAAATTATAAAAGTCATCAGAGATAAAAATAAATGCTCCATAAATTAAAATTGGTGTCAAAAATCCAATTAATGGTATGATTACATTACGAAGCGTGGCCTTTTTAAAAGTTGAAATCGCCGCATAAACCAAAAATAAAAACAAAAAGCACCATGGGTAAACTATTGTTGCTATACCAACCCAAAAAGCACCATCGAAAATCTTTTCATTAATATCCTTATTTGTTCTTAGGCTATAAATTCTTCTATATGCAAATAATAATATAACGTTGGTTATAATCAATAAATAATTTGTCGTCGATAAAGGAAACATCCCAAAAAAAAGAACCATTAAAAACAGAACGTAAGAATTGTCTTTTGAAAGTCCATTTTTTCTAATGATAAAATTTACTATAAAAAATGTAAGAAGTAAAATTAAAAAAAATAGTACTTTTTTTGAAAGTATTATAAAATCTAAGTTTACATCCATACTATAAAAAGATGAAACACTATATATCAACGCCAAAATAGCAATAACGACTAAAGTGTTAAAGGGTTTTGTTGTATTAAAAAAATTAGCAATCATTAGTAATATTTTATACTTTTGCCCAGTAAATATACTTAAGAAATGATTGCGAACAATATTTTTAGAGCTATTGGTGAGTTTTGCACAAATGTTTTGTTTTATCCTTATAATTTTTTTAGATCATTAGATGGATGGTGGGCTTCTAACGCCATTAGCATCATAATAATAATAATTGGTTTTATTGCATTGTTTTACTGGCTTGGTCAAATGATAAAGTATAAAAAAGCAAGCCTACAATAGATTTTCAATCTTTACATTTTGGGAAGTAAAAATAAATTAAAACGATTTCGTGAAAATGAAACCTTTACAAATGTAATTCAGCCTTCTCGTAAAGAAATTTTCGACGGTTTCCACTTAAAAGGAAAATGGAACACATTTTTTAACAACAGCAACCCTATTCTATTAGAACTTGGGTGTGGTAAAGGTGAATATACTTTAGCTCTAGCCAAGCTAAATCCTAACTTTAATTACATTGGTATCGACATTAAAGGAGCACGATTTTGGAAAGGTGCCAAAACTGCTTTAGAGCAAAATCTAACCAATGTAGCATTTCTAAGAACTCAAATTGAACTTATCGAATTATGTTTTGGTGATAATGAAATTGATGAAATTTGGATAACTTTTCCTGATCCTCAAATTAAGTTTACACGAATGAAACATCGTTTGACTAATCCGAATTTTTTAAAAAAGTATCAAAAAATTCTTATCCCAAAAGGTATTGTACATCTTAAAACTGATAGTGAATTTTTACATGGTTACACGTTGGGATTGTTGATTGAAGGTAATCATGAAATATTATATTCTCATCACGATATTTACAATAATCCAAATGCTCCCGAAGAGGCCACCTTAGTCAAAACGTTTTACGAAAATCAATTTTTAGAACAAAAAAAAGCAATAACTTATATTAAATTCCGAACCAATTATAACTAATTAGTTCTTTTATATTTTTTGTTTAGATTCACCATTATTTAATAGGATTAGGATGAGTAAAAATGATAATTTTTTTGAAAAAGTGTATGAAGTTACCAGAAAAATACCATATGGTAGGGTTACATCATATGGTGCCATCGCTAAATATTTAGGGGCCGCAAGATCTGCAAGAATGGTTGGGTGGGCTATGAATGCGAGTCATTACGATGATTCGATTCCGGCACATAGGGTTGTAAACAGGCTGGGCTTATTGACTGGAAAACATCATTTTGATGGTACAAATTTAATGCAACAACTTTTAGAAAGTGAAGGGATCATAATTAAAGACGCAAATATTGTTGATTTTGAAGATGTTTTTTGGGATCCATCAAGTATAGTTAAATAATATTTAAAGCCTCCAACAATAAATTTATGTCTTTTCTGTTTTATTTTGATACTTTTAAAATGATGCTTTTGCATTATTTTTGTTAAATTGCACCAAAAAAGGGTTATTACATGAAAATTTTTCGCAAAATACTTTTATTAATAGTATTTCTTCCTCTTTCAAATTCGTTTGCTCAATTAAATTTGAGTCATGAAGTTGGTGTTTCTTTTGGACCGGTTACTATGCAATCGGATTATGGGGAAAG
>RCNF010001861.1_pt1 | contig 14644 bp, 15 predicted proteins | sample 2041311 | NCBI WGS metagenome assembly RCNF01 (sample SAMN09708228, study PRJNA481090) | Marine sediment metagenome, whole genome shotgun sequencing project. | biome: marine sediment; feature: ocean; material: sediment; isolation source: Sewage treatment plant 2 marine sediment (STP2) ... | reverse complement strand
GTTGGCTTGGGTGTTCCTCGACGAGGCTCCGGGAGCTAGCCGGGATCCTCTTGGTCTCGCTCGGAGTGTTACTCACGCAAACCCGTATCGAATGGCGCACGTGTTCGATACGCACATAAGAACGGCGTCGCGGTGAGCCCTATCTCTGCTCGCGGAAGTACGGGAGGCCTAGTGCTGCCGGGGCTCCGAGGAACCGGGCCCGTTTGCCGCTGGTGAGCACGAGCATGGCGACGATGGCCAGGATAAACGGCAGCATCGACAGGAGGGTTGATGGGATGTTGCTCCACGGCTCGCCGAGTGTCTGCAGCGTGAACCCAATCCGCTCTGCCGCACCAAATAGGTAGGCGGCGAAAAGGGCTCGCCACGGCCGCCAGCTCGCCAGAATCACGAGTGCGATAGCGATCCAGCCGGCAGCACCGATCGGCTCGTTCTGCCAGGTCGGGACCAAAGCCAGCGAGTAGTACGCACCACCGAGACCGGCCAATGCCCCACCGACCATGATGTGGATGTAGCGGATCCGGGCGACGTTCACGCCTGCTGATTCGGCGCTGGCTGGGTCTTCCCCAACTGCCCGCAGCGACAATCCCATACGAGTCCGGAACAAGTAGAAGCTGGCCGCGGCCACCGTCAGCCAAGAGACATAGACCAGGATGTCGTGACCAAAGATGAGCGGTCCGATCACGGGGATGTCGGCCAAGCCCCCTTCGAGGATCGGTTCGAACGTTGCCTTCGAGGGCTCGCCGACGAGTGGTTCCGCGCCGGCCTCGCCGACGAAGCTCGATAGGCCGATTCCGAAGATCGTTAGAGCTAGACCAGATACGATCTGACTTACCCGCAAGGTGACTGAGGCGAATGCGTGGATCATGGAAAAGGCAGCGCCGGCGATCATTGCCACGATCACGCCCAGGAGCAGGCTTTCGGTGTTGTACGTGGCCCAGAAACCGGAGACGGCACCGACAAGCATCATCCCCTGGACACCCAGGTTTAGGTTGCCGGCACGCTCGGTGATTATCTCACCGACGGTGGCGAAGACGATCCCGGTTCCCAGTCCCATCGCCGCAAACAGTGTGAGGATCAGAGTGGAATCATTCATACTTCAACCTCCTCGGCCTCGGGAGATATGGTCGGTTTCTTCTCCGGTTTTCGTACTCGATTTGCGATAAAGAACTCGCCGGCAACCGCAAATATAAGGATGGCACCCTGGAGCATGGTGACGGTGGAGGCGGGAACTCGGATCGACTGCAGCGAAGGGCCTGCGTTGTTGAGTGCACCCATCAGAATGCCGACTGGGATGACGGCGATTGGGTTGAGCCGGGCGAGCGCCGCAACGATGATGCCGGTGAAACCAAGACCTAGATCCAGCGATCGGGGATCGAGCGCTCCGACGGGGCCCGCGACATACAGCGAACCGGCGAGACCGGCGAAGGCTCCGGACATCAGGAAAACACCGAGGTACTTGCGGGGAACCGCGATGCCGGCGTAGCGGGCGGTGTCTGCCGAGTCGCCGACGATGCGAACCTCGAATCCCCACTTCGTCTTGCTGATGAGGAACCAGGCGAGGATCGCCAGCAGCATCGCCACGATGAACCCGTAGTCAAGCCGATTGAAGAACTCGGGAATCCGAGAGCTGTCGGGCAGCGGACGGCCGGTGGGGAACTGGCTGACCTCCGGGTCGCGCCATGGGCTGTTGCTGCCGAAGATCAAGTAGTTCATGAAGCTGAGGGCAATAAAGTTGAGCATCAGGGTGGTGATGATCTCGTTCGTGCCTAGGTACACCTTGGGGACCGCCGAGAGCGATGCCCAAAAGGCTCCGCCAATCGCACCGGCGATGATCACCAATGGGATGGCGATCGCAGAAGGAGTCCCAGGACCGAGCGCGATGCCAAGACCCGCCGCAAAGACGGCACCCATCAAGAACTGGCCTTCGGCGCCGATGTTCCAGACGAGCATTTTGAATGCCACTGCGGCGGCAACACCGGTCAGGATCAATGGTGTCGCCGAGATCAGAGTCTCGCTGATGCCGCGGCTGGAGCCGAACGAGGCGTCGGCCATCTTGACGTAGACCTCCCACGGGTTGTTACCGGTGACAGCGAGGAAGATCGCACCGACAACGAGCGCCAGCAGCACCGATATCAAAGGCACTCCGAGGGTCAACCGGCCCGAGGCCAGGCCTCTTGGCTCGACGATGAGGCGTCTGGTTGTCATGTCGTTGCCTCCTCTTTCTGACCTGCCATCAGAAGACCGAGTCGCTCCGGGGTCGCGTCCTCGGCATCCATTTCTCCGGCGACGGCACCCTCGTAGATCACGAGGACCCTGTCCGACAATGCGAGCAGTTCATCGAGGTCCTCCGAAATCAGCAGCACTGCTGTTCCCTTTGCTCTCTCGGCAAGGATCTGGTTGCGGACTGCCTCGGTCGCGCCCACATCGAGGCCGCGGGTTGGGGAGCGGGCAATCAGAACCTTGGGACCCAATTCGACCTCGCGGGCCAACAACGCCTTCTGCAGGTTGCCTCCAGACAGCAGGCGGATCGGCAGGCCAGGCCGTACGCCACGGATGTCATACTTCTCGATCCATTCGCCTCCCTTTTCATTGAAGACGTTGGCGGCAAGCATCGGACCGCTGGAGTACGGAGGTTTGCGGTAGGCCTTGAGACCAAGGTTTTCTTCCGTGGTGAGACCGGGGGCCAGGCCCATGCCGAGCCTGCTTTGCGGGACGTAGGCGAAACCGCGGTCGCTCCGCTCGGCCACAGATAGCTGGGTCACGTCCTCGCCATCGATGACGACAGTTCCCGAGGTGGGGATACGCAGGCCGACGAGACCGTAGGCCAGTTCCCGCTGGCCGTTACCGGAGACACCGGAGATACCGAGGATCTCGCCGCTGTTGATGGTGAAGCTGATACCCCGAACCGCTTCGAGACCGCGGTCGCCATCGACGTGGAGCGAGCTGACCTCCAGCATCGGGCCACCAATGTCGGGGTTCTCGTCCCGGGTCGGCAGCTCGAGATCGCGGCCGACCATCATCCGGGCGAGGTCGCGTGGTTCGGCATCGGCGGTATCGGCACCGCCCACAGTCGTGCCGTCACGCAGCACGGTCACCCGGTCGGAAACTTGCTTGACCTCGTGCAGCTTGTGCGAGACAAAGATCACCGAGCGATTTTCGCTAGCGAGTTGTCGCATCGTCTTAAACAGCTGCTGTGCCTCTTGTGGGGTCAACACTGCGGTCGGTTCGTCAAGGATCAGAATCTTGGCATTGCGGTAGAGGAGTTTGAGGATCTCGACTCGTTGCTGCTCGCCGACTGACAGCTGCCAAACGCGGGCTTTGGGATCGACAGGGAGACCGTATTGTTCGCCTAGCTCGCGGGCTTCGTCCTCTAGCTGGCTCTGCGAGATCCTGAATCCCAGCTTGGGGTGGCCCAGGGCCAGGTTCTCTGCCACTGTCAGATTGGCGACCAGGCGGAAGTGCTGATACACCATGCCGACACCGGCAGCGAGAGCGTCTTTTGGCGTTTTGAAAACGGTGTGCTCGCCCTCAAAAAGGAACTCGCCGGCATCGGGTCTGTAGAGACCGGCCAGGATCGAGCACAGTGTGGACTTGCCGGCGCCGTTCTCGCCGAGCAGGGCATGCACCTCCCCGCGGCGTAACTGGAAGTTGACGTTGTCGTTGGCTTTTACGCCGTAGAACGCCTTGTCGATATTGCGGAACTCAACTGCGAGGGTGTCTGCATGATCGGGCATGGCCGTAGCCTAGCCAGTAGGCCTTGGAACAGGCGTTCCAAGGCAGGAAATGGAAGGGCCCCGCAATCGCGGGGCCCTTCCGATACTCGTGATAGCTATCGATCAGCCGGTGGGGCTGCCGATGACGCCCTCGACGAAGTAGTCCATGATGAAGATGTCACCGAGCTCGCGCTCGTTGCCATCCTGGTCCACGATCGGGTCGGGAAGCACGCTGAAGGTGCCGGCGATGATCTCCGCCTTGCGCTCTTCGATCAGTGCTCTGGTCGCTTCATCGACAGAGTCGCCGTAAGGCGCAATGTCAACCATGCCGTCAGCCATGTGGCCGTAGTGGAACCCTGGTTCAAAGGTGCCTGCCTGGACAGCCTGTGCGGTCTCGACGTAGAACGGGCCCCAATCCCAAATGGCTGCGGTGAGCCAAGCAGTCGGGGCGAACTCGGTCATGTCGGTGTTGTAGCCAACCCACTTGGCGCCGGCAGCTTCTGCGGCCTGGCCCGGTGCGGCTGAGTCCTGGTGCATGGCAATGACGTCTGCTCCGCTGTCGAGCAGCGACTGAGCCGCAGCGCCTTCCTTCGGGGGATCAAACCATGTGGACGTCCAGACGACCTGGACCGTTGCATCAGGATTGACCTCGCGGACTCCGAGAGTGAAAGCGTTTATACCGCGCAACACCTCGGGAATCGGGAAGGCAGCCACATAGCCAATCTGGTTGGATTCGGTCGCGGCTCCTGCCGCCATTCCGCTCAGATAACGGCCCTCTTCGGCGGCACCGAAGTAGTTGCCCATGTTCTCTGACACCTTGAACCCAGTGGCGTGCATGAAGGTGACTTCCGGGAAGTTCTCTGCTGCGGCCAGCATGGAATCCATGTAGCCGAACGATGTGCCGAAGATGAGCATGTTGCCGTCGGCAGCAAGATCCTCAAATACACGCTGTGAGTCCGAGCCCTCGGGGATGCTCTCAAGGAACGTCGTCTCGACATTCATGTTTTCTTCGAGATACTGCATGCCCTGGTCGTGTGCCCACGACCAGCCCTTGTCAGCGACGGGACCGACGTGGACGAATGCGACCTTGAACGCTTCGCCGTCGTCAACCACTGCCGCCGTGGTTTCGCTTCCGCCTGCTGCTGCTGTGGTTGTGGTGTCCTCGTCGTCGCCACCACACGCCGCGGCGACAAGCGCCAGGGCCAGGGCGAGGACTGCGAACAACCGCCAATTTCTACGGTTCATTGATCCTTCTTTCTGCGATCGTCATTCCGGCTTGTAGACCGGAAGAGATTCGTTGCGTTTACTTTAGGTAAAGGACCGAGATAGCGCCTATCGGCCGGCAAAGAAAGTGACAAATCGGTCTCTGAATCGGGACTTTGTGTGATAGGCAGGGTCTTGTCTTGGGCATCTTGGTGGCGCATAGTTAGGGATGGATAGGTGTGACCTGGAGGTTCTGATGAGATTTCGTAGCCGGAGCGGATGGCGTTGCACCACACTCTCGCCACGATCGAAGTCCGGGCTATGGGGAGTCGTGGTTGGAGCCGGGCTGTCCCTGGTCCTCGTGGCCACACCGCTGTGGCTGGTTGGCGGCGGTTCGGCAACACCGGCCGCCGCTGGTCCTGCTCCTTTGTCGGCGCTATCGACGATGCCGGCGGAGTCCCCGCAGTTCGATATTTCGGATCTGCTTGATGGCGATTGGGCCGGAGAGATGTGCGATGACACGGGAGAGTCCGTTGCAATGCATTTCGAGTTTGCCCACGACCAAGACGATCAGGTGTATTACTCGCTTACTTTGGACGGTGCAGTCCACTCTGAGGGAATGCTCGGCAGCGGTGCTTGTGACGTCAATGGTGAGGACATTGCGTTTCACGCCTTCCTTGCGGTCTTGTCTGACTGTGACGGCGCCTGTGGCGTCGATCGGACTTACGAAGGCCATTTTGAGGACGGTGCGCTGGTGGGCAGCTACTCCGATGCGGTCAACGACGAGGTGTGTCGATCGTGTGTCGGTGGGGGCACGTGGTGGCTGGCCCGCGAGGCGACTCCTGAGGAATTGAACATCTAGGACTGAGCTTTCTGGGTGATTATGGTTGGGGCATGGAAGACCCTGAGTCCCCGCAAACCCTGACCGCTGGCTGGTGGAAGACCAAGGTTGGATGGAAACTGGCCCTCAGGACCGATGGAAACGATCCGCGCGCCAAGCCGCTGGTGCTTGTTGCAGTCCTCGCTCTGTTCCTGTTGGCGGCCTACTCAGTGAAGTGGCGGGCCAACGCCCCCCTTGCCCAAATGGCAATCATCATGTTTGTGATGATCGTCATCGCCGGACCACGCGATCCAAGTGCGGACCCGGTTCCTCTGCAACCAGGCTGGTGGAAGACAAGAGCAGGCCACGATGCCGCCCGCAACACATCGATGGACGACCCTGCCCTACGGCCCGTAGTGGTCGTCGGCGGCACTCTTGTCTTTGCGGCGCTGCTACTGCTGAGTGGGATGCCGTTTGTGCCGGCGCTGGTCGTCGGACTCGTTTTTGGTCTCGGGCTCTCAATAGCGATGGGGATCAGTATTTGGGCGTACGTGTTGGCTCTGGTTCTGTTTGCGATCGTCATGGTGAACGCGGCCAGCTCTCAGTAGCCGGTTGCCCACGGAGTCGGACTAGCTCCTGCGCCTGATGGTGCGAAAGCGGTAGTCCCACCAGCTCCCGGACTCTCCCAGCTCAACCGGTGGTCCCCCCAAGGTACGAAGAGGTTGGAGGTGGGTCTCGACGACCTCGATCAACTCGTCGCGGTGTTCATCGATGTCGCCCTGGACGTTGTTGCTTGCGAACCAGTTGATTGCGCCATCGCCGAGCATGGGGGTCACTGTCGCCGCAGCCCAGCTCAGGCCTTCGGCGACCGGGCCAACGGAGGCAATCGCAAGACCTGCTCCCATCGAGATGGCGTCGATATCTGCCTTTGCCTCGTCGGCATACGCGGCGAGGGCGTTGCTTAGGCCTCCGGCGAGGAATGCGAGATTCTGGGCGTGTGGGTATGGGTAGTCCGGATCGGTTCCGTACTCGGCAAATCTGGCTGAATCGACAGTGTCTCCACCCCGCAATGCGATGATGACTCTGTGCAGACCATCGCTACGGCCCAAATCAACCAGCTGGCGGAAATAGGATGTGGTCAGTGCACCATCTTCATCGAGTTCGGTAGCTAGTTCCGCAACTACTCCGTTCGCATCGGAGGCGAGCAGGCGAGTCGCCGCTGCAAGGAACTGTTCCTGGGTGTCGTTGAGGATGTCGGTGGCAGGCGTCTCCTCCTGGGTTGTTCCGAGGAAGTCATGCGCGGTCGAATCGAATATGCCGTGCCGCTCATCCAATAATGCTCGCAGCTGGCCATCGGCATCTGTTGTGAATCGCACCATCGCTGTGAAGGCGGCGGCCCGCAGCGCCGGGTCGGTTCCGTTGCTGATCGGCGTGATCAGAGAGGCGAGGGGATCGATGTCAATACAGGCATTGCCGGTGTCTTCGACATGAGCGGTGATCAGGCTGTCGACGGCGATCAGAGCTAGTGCATCGCCGGCGGTGATAATGGCACGGGTGATCGCGTCGACCGCTTGAGGGTCCTTGACCGCTTGGACCGCAAGGGCCGGTGCTACGCCTGAGTACCGGTGCCGGCTCAGGTCCTGGCCAACTGTGTAGGTCACGAAATCAACGATGGTCTGCTCGGACGAGTGGGTACGGATGGCCATGCCAAGGTCGATTGCGTCCTCACCGTCGCCACCGGCCAGGATGGCATCGTGGACTCGAACAAGCGTCGTCCCTGTCGTGTTGATCGTCAACAGATCAAAGACCCGACGTTTTTCATCCCGCGAGAGCCCGTTGATGGAGTGGCCCATCTCTTGTACCCAACGCTTGAGTTGGGTGGGGGATAGTTCGGCGATGACCTGGTCCAACTCTGGCCCTGACAAGGCGGCAAGCGTTGCCGAGATGTTGTGCAGGTCGTCGTTGGTTACGTCCCAGTCCAGCCATCCCTGGTCGAGCCACGACGAGATGTCGGCAACCGCCCCGGCGACACGTTGCTCGCGGTCCTGGCGATCGGTCAGCCACTTCCGAAACGTATGATCGACATTGTCAATCGAGAAAGCCGCTTCGGCGGCGAACTCTGCCCGCCGCATGCCTAGAACATCGAACTGCACCTCCTGGCCGTGTTGGATGACATCCGCTCGCCAGCGGAGGTTGGTACTTGCGGTGGTTCCCCAGTGGTCGATGCGGGCCATCGTCGTCGCGACGATGGCGATGTCGTGGCCGTTGCGGCTAAGGATGTCGAGAGCAGATCGTGTTTGGTGCCGAATGTCGATAGCTCGGGATTCGACCACCCTGGCCAAGTAGATCAACCCATCTGGGTCGATACCTCGAAACAATTAATTCTCCAACCCTGCTAGATAGCGATAATTTACGTTATCTAGCAGGCATTGGCAAGATATCGCTGGTCAACCTGTTTGCCGCAGATCACGCCGATCAAAGAGCCATACGGCTGCGGCAACCAGCACAATGAAAGCGATCAGGAGTACCGCGGCATTGCCCCAGTCCATCCCGTTGCTGAGCGGCTGATTTGTCAGGTAGTAGTCGAACGGGGTCAGCGCAGCCAGCGAGTCGATGGTGTCGTTGAGGATTGCGATCGAGTTGACCAGGTAGGTGACCAGGGCGACTCCGATGGTCCCGAAGGTGGCGATCCGTACAAGTCCAGTGCCGGCACTCAGTACGAGAGCTATCCCGCCGAATACAAGCCCAACCAAAGTCCCGAGGAGAGTCGCCGCCGCGATGTTGGCAGGGCTGATACCGAGTCCCCCCAGTATCGAGCCGAGCCAAACCCCGGCAAACGTTGCAAAACCAACAGCAACGGCCAGTGCGACCATGGCGTATGTCTTTTCGAGGACTACGGTGCGTCGCTTGATTGGGTTGGTGAGAAGCAGGCCCATGGTGCGGTTTGCTTCTTCGCCTGCGAGTCCCCGTGACCCAACCACAATGGTCACCACCATGATGGCGATCGGCACCATTAGACCGAACGTCTCGGCTTCGTAGAAGCCCTCCGGGGTGCTCATCCCGGATCCTGCCGAACCGACAAAAGCCCACAATTCTTCGGGCAATTGGTCGGTGTACTGGAGCAGCGTCGTGTCCATCAGCGCGTAAAGGGGACCCATGAGAACCCCCATGATGAGGAACATGACGTAGCCGGTCACGATCAGGAGGCCCTGGTGCTCTGAGAGGGTCTTGATCCAGATCCGTGAGACCCGGGTGGAGCCGGCGAGCCGGTCGACGATCTTCTTGGTCCTCGGGTTGGCTCGCAACCGGTCGAGCAGTGTGTTGCCGACGGTCTGTCCCTTGAGGTCGCGGTGGTTGACTCCGTAGTAGGCCGCGGCGCCCAGCACTACCGAGCTGCCGAACAGCACGCTCAAGTGACCGAGGCTCAGCCCGTTGCGCATCGGATCGGCGCCGTCGAAGTAGTACCAGGGGAACGCCTTGGCCAAGCTTTCCCAGCCCTCGATGAGCGGGAGTACGCCGGTCGCGATGAAGCCGACGAGCATAAGTGCAGCCGGTACCCCGGATGCCAGTCCGCGACTGCCGGTCCAAGCCCCCAGGGCGACGGCCAGCATCCCGTAGAACACTGTATTGGCCAACAAGTGGAACGTGTAAGCCCCCACATTCATGTCGCCGAGGTCGACATCGAGTACGCCCGACACCAGGTATGCGGCGATCCAGAGGAACAGCGCTCCGATTGCGACCAGGCCAATCATGTTGGCCGTCTTCGAGAGCAGAATGTGGCCACGGCTCTTGGGGTTACCGAGGAGAAGACCCATGGTTCCGTCCTTCTCCTCACCGGCGATGGATGCCGACCCCATCGAGATAGCAAGCCCGGCGAGGGTAAACGCCCCGTACAGCCCGTAGAGCACACCGATGGCAAGACTCCCGGCATCAGCGTTGTCGGGGATGCTCATCAGTGTTCGGAATGCTTCTGGCAGGTCGTCGTAGAAGCTGAAGTCGAAGCTGGCGTAGACCGACATGGCGAGCAGCAGCAGCACTGCCAGCGCCACGACCGCAATCGCCATTCCTCGCCAACGGTCGCGGATGGTCTTGGTGAAGACAGTGGCGAGCATCAGGCCGATACCTCCTCATAGTAGGTGAGGAAGATCTCTTCGAGATCGGCTTCATGGGTCGATATGTCGAGCAGGCTGTATCGCTCGACGGCCACTTTGAGCAACGTCTCCATCTGGCCGTCAAAGGACAGAATGACGTGGTGGTTCTCGACCTTCACGCTGCGGACGCCCGGCAGCGGCTCGAAGACCGATCCGTCGACGGTCTCATCGAAGTACAGATTGACGGTGCGGATGGCCTTGGATCGCAGTTCGGCGACGTCTTCGACGGCGATGAGCTTGCCGCGTCGGATGATGCCAACTCGGTCGGCGACCCGCTGCACTTCAGACAGGGTATGACTGGAGAGGAAGACGGTACGTCCGTCGGCCACCACCTCCCGCATCATGGTTTGAAATTCACGTTGCACGAGTGGGTCGAGGCCGGAGCTTGGCTCATCCATGATCAGGACATCCGGCTTGTTCATGAACGCTTGGATCAGCCCGACCTTCTGTCGGTTCCCCGACGAGAGATCTCCAACTTTCTTGGTGAGGTCGGCATCAAGACGTTCCGCCAGCGATTCGACGTAGTCCCAGTCGACACCGCCGCGAAGGTTGGCGAAGTACGTGATGGTGTCGCGACCTGTGAGGTTCGGGTACATCGCCAGATCACCAGGGACGTAGCCGATGTGCTTACGGATCTCGACGGACTGTCCGTGGCTGTCCATGCCGACGATGGATGCCTTGCCCGCTGTGGGCCGAATCTCGTCCAGGATCGTGCGAATCATCGTGGTCTTGCCAGCACCGTTGGGTCCAAGGAAACCAAATATCTCGCCAACCTGGACGTCGAGGCTGAGGTCAACGAGCGCCGGGAAATCTCCGTAGTACTTGGTCAGACCCTCGGTGTGGATCGCGATTTGGTTTGTCATGGCGTTTCCTTCTGTTGTCTCGGGGCATCAACAAACGCCCCGCTCATTAGTTGGACTGTGGTGTCGGTCAGTAGACCCTCTGCATAGATCTCAAGAATCGGGGCCATGTAGGCGGAGACCGCCTTGGGATCGTCACTGAAGTCGGCGGTGATATCGACGCCGATCAGTCGCTCGAGATGCTCGTGGAGGACGAGAGCTCCGAGCCCCCAGACCACCAAGATGGCGGCTCGGGCTCGCTCGTGGTTGCTCGGCTTGACCATCCCGGTCTCAACACCGATAGCGAGGTAGTCCACCGTGTCGTTGACGATCTCGTCTACGAGGTCGGCCACTTGGGGTGATCCGTCAACCAGGGTCCGTGCCAGGTATTTGGAAGCAGGAATCTCACCGACCGTGCGCGGTGACGTCGAAGCCGCCGCCCGATGCCATTGCGCCACCTTTGACGTCGCGGATGATCCCGGCGACGTACTCATCGCACGCCACGCGAAGGTCGTCCTTCGACCCGAAATGGTGGATCACCAGCCCTGGGGAGACACCGGCCGTGGTGGCGATGGTGCGGATGCTGGTGCCGGCGATCCCATTGGCGGCAAACTCGGTGATCGCCGCATCTCGGATTCGGGCTGTTGTGGTTCGGTCATCTGTTGAACGCATGTGCAAGATAATAAACGATCGTTCAGCGGATGTGAAGTAGGGACTTCGTGGCGCTCCCTCTCCCACAAGGGCGCCGATCAACAACAAGGCGGATCGCCTTCGGGTGGCCCGTCTTGTTGTTTGCACCGGTTTCCGGAGCTTCCCCATCTACGCTGCCGACCGTGAACACAGAACACAGCAGATGGCGGGAGCGAACTCGTCACATCATCTTTGACCACAACACACCGACGTCGCGTGCGTTCGATGTCGCGCTGCTGGTGCTGATCTCGTTCAGCGTTTTGCTCGTCATGTTGGAGACGGTTGAGGAGATCGACGACAGATATCACACGGTGCTGGTTGTCCTCGAGTGGATCGTCACCATCTTGTTCACCATCGAGTACATCGCCCGCCTGCTCACCGTCGAAAGCAAGGTCCGTTACGCCAGGAGCTTCTTTGGGGTTGTCGACTTGCTGGCGATTCTCCCTGTCTATCTGAGCCTCTTCCTGCCCGGGGCACAGTCTCTCCTGGTGATCAGGTCGTTGCGCCTGCTACGCGTATTCCGTGTCTTCAAGATGGCGCACTGGCTGAGCGAGGTGAACTACCTGATCCGGGCAATCCGCAAGATCGTCGTCTTTCTGATTGTCGTTGTCCTGATCAATGTGATCGTCGGTTCCTCGATGTATCTCATCGAAGGTCCGGAGCACGGCTTCGACTCGATGTTCCGCGGTCTGTACTGGTCGATTGTCACCATGAGTACCGTCGGCTTCGGCGACATTGCCCCTTCCACTCCGCCCGGTCAGGTGTTGGCGGCCATCTTGATGCTCACCGGCTACAGCGTGATAGCGGTTCCCACCGGGATTGTGTCGGCTGAGGTGGCCACCCGAGGCCACCTCGAGAAGTCGTGCTCCGGCTGTGGTTCGGCGGTGCACTCTTCAGCTGCTCGTTTCTGCGATGCCTGCGGCACAGAGCTCTGAAGGCGACAAGCCATCGGCCCGTATTCCGGTCTGGCGTCCGTGAGCGCCGTATTTGGCGCTCACGGACGCCAGACCGGTTTGGTCTAGGGCGCGGAGGCTCCGTCACGCCAGTCCGGCACGCTCGGTGCTTCCTCTTCCAACGATCGCAGATATGTGGTTAGCGCCACGATCTGCTCTTGGGTAAACGGACCGCCGAAATCGAGTGAGTAGGGACTCATTTCTGAACCCGGCACGCCAGTGGCGGTCAGCGAAGCAATCTGATCATCGGTGGCGAACTGGAGGAATTCCTTGGCGTTGAGCGTCGGAGCATCCAGGCCGCCCCTGCCCGCAGTGCCGTGACAAGCAGCGCAGGTAAGCGCAAACAAGTCGTCGCCCTGGGCCGCCAGCTCGACCGACCGGGACTCGGCCGCCTCGGCTCTGCGATTGGGTTCGGCGATGCGATAAATGGGGAAAGCCGCCACCATGAGCGCCATAAGCACCAATCCCCATGTCATCCATTTGTCAGTGGACGCTTCCAGATGCGGATCTGGCGGTCGCTCAGGCATCAGTGGCCCCCTTCTTCGCACGAGGGCCCACGGGTCGGTTCGTCGATTGTCTCCGGTTCGCCGATGGGGACGCCCTCTATCGGGGCACCGGTGTTGACGATCACGAGACCGTCAACCACTTCCACCGGATAGCGGCTCATTGCCCGCGGACTCGGGCCTTCACGGGCTTCGCCCTTGCGATTGAACGTTGACCCATGGCAAGGACACTCAAACTGGCCCGACGTATCGCACCACGGGACACGACACCCCAAATGCGGGCAGGTCTCGGAGACGGCGACTACTTCGCCGTCGATCTTGGTTAGATAAGAACGGGCAGCGGGCACAGCGACGACACCTTCGTCGGGAACAGAGTCCTCGGGGATGGTCCGGACCTCGCCTCCGAACCCGGCACTCTCGACAGGTTGCATTACGTCCCAGGTGGTCCAGGCTCCGGCCACGCCGATCAACCCCGCACCCGCTATCCACCCCTTCTTGAGGAAATCCCTGCGGTCGTTCAGTTGACTCATAGCTCTCCGTACCAGTCTTCCCACGGCCATACCCAGCCCCAATTGGGACCACGGAACATGAAGCCGATCAACGTCAAGATGATCCACACGACCATGAAGACAGTGAATGTGGCGACAGCAACCTTCCTGTAGTTCATGCCAAGGCGAGGGTTGCGATCGATGTAGGGGAGTGCCACCAATCCGATGATGATCGCCCCCGGGACCAGCACACCGGCAACCAAGGGATGGAAGTGGCTGAGCAGCTCCTGGAGAGCCGCGAAGTACCAGGGGGCCTTCTCAGGATTGGGCGTGCTAAGCGGATTGGCTATCTCACGCAATGGGGCGTTGAACACCAGCGCAAGGAACAGCACCACAACCAGGACGACAAGCGCGGCCACTGCATGGCGAACGAGCAGGTGGGGCCAAACCATCACCGGTTCTTGCTCATCCAGAACCTTGCGATCGCCACCGGGTGGCGTGCCGGGGACGACTCCGAGAACCCGCTGTCCTTCGACAATCGTCGGGTCTTCCTTACTCATTCAGGCCCCCTTCCCTTGTATCCAGCATGGCGTCCTTTCTCCATCTCCAGAGGTGGAAGGTCAAGAGGACCACGACGGCGAGCGGTAACACCGCAACGTGCAGCACGTAGAAGCGCAGCAGCGTTGCCGAGCCCACTGTGTCGCCACCGAGCAGGATTCCCTTGATCGTCTCGCCGAACAGCGGAACAAAGCCGGCCATCGATGCGCCGACGGTGACTGCCCAGTAGGCAAGCTGGTCCCACGGGAGCAGGTACCCGGTGAACGACAAGAGCAGGGTCAGTACCAACAACATGACTCCGATTACCCAGTTGAATTCCTTTGGCGACTTGTAGGCGCCGCGGTAAAAGACCCGAGCCATGTGTGCGGCCACGACCAGCACCATGAGGTGGGCGGACCACCTATGCACGTTGCGGAAATACTGGCCAAAGCCAATCTGGGTTTGGATCTGTTGGATATTGCCGTATGCAGAAGCCGGCGACGGCACATAGAAGAACATCAGAAAGATCCCAGACACGACCAGTGAGCCAAACAGCACCACCGCAGCCACTCCAAGGAACCAGGTGTAGCGGAACGTCATCTCTTTCCGGCTCATCTTCACCGGGTAGATGTGCAGAAGGAAGCTGGCCCAATGGCCGGCAGCTCGATCTCGTTCTGTCACCCGATCCGGCGAACGCCAGATGGAGCGGCCCACCGTGGTCCTTCGTACTCGGTCCATCACTTTCAT
>RCNF010001026.1_pt1 | contig 14647 bp, 10 predicted proteins | sample 2041311 | NCBI WGS metagenome assembly RCNF01 (sample SAMN09708228, study PRJNA481090) | Marine sediment metagenome, whole genome shotgun sequencing project. | biome: marine sediment; feature: ocean; material: sediment; isolation source: Sewage treatment plant 2 marine sediment (STP2) ... | reverse complement strand
GTTGTACGAGCTTTTGTGTGGACCGGCAGGTCGGCGAGCACCCATGCCTTCCTCGATCGATTGCAGGCAAGTCGCGCGAGCGGGGCCGGAGGCGTGGACGAGGCCCTCGATCGCCTCGGACAAGTGTCGGAACGAGGGGTCGACGCCCTCGCCCGCAACGACCCCTTTCGTTTCCTCGACGCTGTCGACCGGTTTTGGGAGGCGTTGGAGGTTCTCGGCAGGATCATCGACATGCCGATCCTGTCCGACGCGCACCGACGACTCCACAAGCTCGGAACAGAGTGCGGGGTTCACTACAAACCGAGTGGCGCGGGTGGTGGAGATTTCGGTATCTGTTTCAGCACCGAAGAAGACCGGATCAATGAGTTTTGCCGGCGCGCGAGGGCCGCCGGTTTCGCAACTCCGGAGGTCGAAGAGGACCCCTCGGGGGCCGTAATGACTGGAATGTGAGATCGCGACGAGCGGTTAGGCAGGAGACACGGTGTGGGGGTTTGCTATAAAGTGTTGCCGCGGGAAGGCTTACATGAGGGCTTGCCATGCCGCGTAACAAAAAAGAGGAGCGTTCGAACCAAATGAAGGATTCGTGTATCCCGGCCTTTCACAAGCTCTCGATCGAGGAGCGTGTGCGGGCCATCCGCGACCGGGGGATGATTTCCCAACAGGACTACAAAAACCTCCTCGCCGGGCGAAACGTCTTGTCCTTGGACAACGCCGGCACGATGATCGAAAACGTCGTCGGGGTCATGGGCCTGCCCGTAGGCCTCGGCCTCAACTTCCTGATCAACGGCAAGGACTATGTCGTGCCGATGGCGGTGGAAGAGCCGTCCATCGTCGCCGCGGTGAGCTATGCGGCCAAGACGGCGCGCGCCTCCGGTGGGTTCGACTCGACCAGCACTGAACCTGTTCTAATCGGTCAGATCCAGGTCATGGATGTTCTCCGGCCGAGCCAGGCCCGCAGCAAACTCCTGCAACGCAAGGAGGAAATACTCAACCTGGCCAACAGCCTCCACCCGCGCCTCGTGGCGCGTGGCGGCGGCGCGCGCGATCTCGAGGTCTACCTGTTCCCCGCCGCGCCGGGCAACGCCGAAATGCTGGTGGTCCACCTGCTGGTGGACACCCGCGATGCCATGGGGGCCAATCTGGTCAACACCATGTGCGAGGGTGTGGCGTCGTTGGTGGAGGGCATCACCGGTGGCAAAGTGTTCCTGCGCATCCTCTCGAATCTGGCCGACCGGTCGCTGGTGCGTTCGCGGATGCGGGTGCCGGTGGACGGTCTGACCGCCAACGGCTTCGATGGCGAACAGGTTCGGGACGGGATCATCATCGCCGGCGAATTCGCCGAGATCGATCCTTATCGGGCGACAACCCACAACAAGGGCATCATGAACGGCGTCGATGCGGTGGCCTTGGCCACAGGCAATGATTGGCGAGCAGTGGAGGCCGGGGCTCACGCATTCGCCGCCCGCGGCAGCCGCTACACCTCGCTCAGCCGCTGGCGGAAGGATGAAGAAGGAGCCCTGGTTGGGGAGATCGAAATTCCACTCAAGGTCGGCATCGTCGGCGGTTCGCTGCAGTCGAACCCCACGGTGACCTTCAATCTGCGCCTGCTCGGAGTCGAGTCGGCGCGCGAGCTTGCCGAGGTCATGGGCGCGGTCGGACTGGCGCAGAACTTTGCGGCCCTGCGGGCACTGGCGACCGAAGGCATCCAGCAGGGCCATATGACCCTTCACGCCCGCAGCGTAGTCTCAGCCGCGGGGGCCCCGCCCGAGCTCTTCGATGACGTGGTCGAGCGGGTTGTGAAGAGCGGCGAGATCAAGGTGTGGAAGGCCAAGGAACTGATTGAAGAGGTCAAGGTGTCGTCGGTGGTCCCGCCGGTAGGCGCCCCCGAACCTATGGACGCACAGACCGGCTGCGGCCACGGCAAGATCATCCTCTTTGGTGAGCACGCCGTGGTCTACGGAAAAAGGGCGATCGCGGCCCCGGTGCCGTTGGCGGTGCACGCGCGGGTCGTCGACACCGACAAAGGCGTGTGGATCGTGATGCCCCGCTGGGGCATGGAGCAGCGGCTCCATGCCGACCCGAAGAACCGCAGCGCCATCGAAGAGATCGGAGCATTGATCCTCGAAAAGCTGGGTCTGAGTGATCGCAATATGCGGATCGAGGTGTATTCAGAGATTCCCCGTGCGATGGGGCTTGGCGGATCGGCGGCGGTGGCGGTCGCGATCATCCGCGCCCTCGACCTGCACTACGAGCTCAACCTCTCGGATGAAGATGTCAACCGATACGCCTACCTCGCCGAGCAGGTGGCGCACGGAACCCCCTCGGGCATCGATAATACGGTGGCCACCTACGGCCGACCGATCATCTATCGCGCCGGTTCACCGCCGCAGATCGAGGAGCTGTACTTCAAAGAACCGATCCGATTCGTCATCGGCATCACCGGGTCGGAGAGCCTGACTGCCAAGACCGTGGCCCGAGTGCGCGCCGCGCGGGACAAAAACCGTCCCGTGATCGACCGGGTGTTCAAAGGCATCGACGCCCTTACCGGGCAGGCGCTTGCGGCGATCAAGAAACACGATCTCGAACTGCTTGGGGATCTGATGAACGTGTGTCACGGCCTGCTCAACAGCCTCCAGGTTTCGAGCTGGGAGCTCGAGGAGCTGATCCAGATCGCGCGTGAGAACGGAGCCCTCGGCGCCAAGCTCACCGGCGGCGGTGGCGGCGGTTCGATGATCGCGCTCGTTCCTGAAAATGCCGAGAGGGTGATCCAGGCGATGAACGCCGGAGGCTATCAGGCCTTCGAGGTCTCGATTGCCTGATCCCGTCGTTTCCAGCGAGGACGAACTCCTCATTCTCGTCAACGACGATGACGAGGAGATCGGCCATCTCGACAAGGCGGCCTGCCACGACGGTGAAGGCGTGCTCCACCGCGCTTTTTCCCTCTTCATCTTCAATGATGACGGTCATCTGTTGTTGCAGCGCCGGAGCCTGGACAAACGGCTGTGGCCTGGTTTCTGGTCAAACAGCTGCTGCAGCCACCCGCGTCGCGGGGAAAAGCTGGGAGAGGCTGTTCAGCGTCGCCTGCTCGAAGAGCTGGGCATGACGAGTCAGTTCGAGTTTCTTTTCAAGTTCGTCTATTGCGCGCCCTTTGGGGATGTTGGGGCCGAGCGCGAATTGTGTTCGGTGTTTATCGGTCGCAGCAATGACCCCGTGCGGGCCAACACCAACGAGATTGCCGAAACGCGGTGGATCACCGCCGCCGACCTCGACGATGCTTTGTCCGGCAACGCCGGAGATTACACACCGTGGCTCCAACTGGAGTGGCCAAAGGTCCGTGTAGTTTTCGCTGAAGTGTTGGGAATCGGCGTTTCTTGAAGTGACGCCTGCGGCCGAACGGCTCCCGTGATCGAGCGGGACAGTGTACCCTTCTGCTAACAGACAGTGAATAACGGAGGGGATCATGCAGGTCGAAAAACCCTGTCGAGTCAGCCGTAGCTTTACCCAGCATCTGTGTGCGCCGGCCGACGAGGTCTTCCCGCTCCTGTGTCCGGTGCGGGAGATGGAGTGGGTCAAGGATTGGCGGCCGAAGTTGGTCGTCACCGAATCTGGGGTGGCTGAGCCGGGTTGCATTTTCGTCACACCGGGCATCCCTGAAGATGCTCTGTGGCTGATGACGGTTCACGATCCGGTCGAACACCGCCTGGAGATCATCAAGATCATCCCCGGAATGGTGGTCGGAACGATCACCGTCACATTTTCCGCCGACGGTGACAAGGCCTGTACGGCCGACATCAACTATGCCTATACCGCGCTCAGCGAGCACGGCAAGCGCGCCATCGGCGAGTTCACCGACGAGCATTTTCAGAGTTTCATGAAGACGTGGGAGGCCGAACTCAATCACTTCCTCCGCACGGGTGAGAGGCTTGCGGGGACCGACACGGACCAGCCCGAGTGAGGCCTGTCGACCTGCAGGTTCTGGAGGGTGAGTACGCGGTGTGGAAGTTGCCGCCGGACGCGCCGCTGCCGGAGTTCGTCGACGCACCGTTCTTTTCCGTTACCAGTACCCCCGCAGAGTTGTCAGTCGTGGCTCCGGCTCATCAGGCGCCTGCGGGTGTGCCCGTCGAAGGCGGGTGGTCGTGCCTCGAGGTTCAGGGCCCACTCGCCTTCGAACTCACGGGGGTTCTTGCGCAACTCAGCGCTCTGCTGGCCACAGCGGAGATCCCGATCTTTGTTGTTTCCACCTTTGACACCGACTACGTGCTGGTGCGTACCGCCCATTTCGAGCGGGCGGTGGAGGCTCTGCGCGCCGGCGGTCACCGGGTGACCGCCCACGCTCGTGGATGCTAGTTTCTAGATCCTGGATACTGGATTCGCTCACCCGACCCTTGAAAAGGTGGAGAGAGTTTTACGATTTCGCAGAATCCAGAATCCAGAATCCAGAATCCAGAATCCAGCATCGAGCATCGAGCATCGAGCATCCTGCCCTTACGGCAGTATCTCGATCTCCCGCATGTGAATGTGGACATCGCCGGGCTTCGCAACGTGAAATTTGAGCTGCATCACGTCCGGAATGGCATCATCAAACAGCACTTCGAACGCCTCCGGCGGCATCCCGGTGATGTAGTCGCCCCGCACCACAACGACCTCCCCGTTGCTGCGGGTGGCCCGGATATCGACGTTGTAATGGTCGGTCCACAGGTGGAAGCGGACGCCCGTGACGGATCGCGGTTCGGGAAAGGAAAGGACGAGGGTGGTGGGGTTGCCGTCGAGGGTTCGCGCAAGAGACCTCGTGTCGCCGTCGAACGCGTTACCGATCCCGCCCTTGTCGAGCTTGGGATGGCGGACCTTGACGCGGGCACCGTCGATGGTCACGATGGCGTCCGCGAGCTGCCGTCTTTGCTCGCGTTCAGCTGCGAATAATGCGTCCGCCTCGGTGGTGTAGGCGAGCCGCACGAGATAAAAACCCGGCTGACCGGCTGGGTCGGGAATCACGCTGAAATCGTCTTCGATCAACAACTTCGGGCTCTCCTGAGCCCGGGCAAACTCGTGAGGCGTGAGCACGAAGAGGGTGGTCGATTGAACCTCCCAGAGGCGATCGCGCAGGATTTCATCCATGACGATCCAGTGGACATTTCGAAGATCGTCGCCATCGAGGAAGAAATCACCAAACGCGTTGGTGTTGTTGGCCCACAGGTGTGAGATTGCGATCTTTGAGTCGGGCGGGGCCGTCGCAAGGTGGCGGTTCAACTCGCCGAAGAGCTCCTTCGAGCCCCACTGGAGGCCGTGCAACCCGTAGTCCCGGAACCACAGCGGGCCGTTGACCAACGCATCGCGGGTCATGGCAATGCTGGTCGAAGCCAGACCCACGGCCACAGCGATTTCGATCATCCTTTCGGGCAGGTATCTGGCGAGCCACCGCCGGAGTCGATCGAGACCGAGAGTGGCGGCGAGAGTCGCCGGTACTACCATGGCCAACACCCTGGTGATGCGCAGCCCCACCAGCGAAGCCGAAAAGGGGGCCGCCAGTGCCGCGATCAGGACCAACCGGTGGGCCGCCGAACGTGGTGAGCGGACGATGGAGACCAGGAGACCGAGCAGCACGGCCGGCGCCAGCCACAATGGAAGGTGAGGGTATCCGAGCATACGGTGGCGCTCGAGTTCGTTGAGGTCCTCCGAAAACCAGTAGCCCGGGCTCACACCGCGAAGGTAGGTCCGCACGAATGTCCCGACTTTCTCTCGCGTCGGGGTGTCGTCGACCCAGTACGACTCCAGATCCTGGAGGTGGAGATCCACCATTTCGGGATGGAGGACGAAACGGAATCGAAGATAGGGTGCGGCGACCAGCAGCAGAACCACCAGCCCCAGCGCCGCTGCACCGCGGTGGCGGGTCACGACACGCCAGTGGTACCGCCAGTCAACCACGAGCAACAGGAAGCAGGTGACGAACATCACCCCCTGACCGTTTGAGTAACTGTAGAAGGTGGCGGCGCCGGAGGCGACGGCGGCCGCCAACCACCACGCCGAGACCTCGCGGTAGAGGAGGTAGGCGAGCACGAAGATGGCATAGAACCCCACCATCATGGCGGTCTCAAACGCGGTTCGGGAGTGCAGGAACCACGCCGGGAGGACCGCCATCACCAACCCGCCCGCCCACCACAGGCGGGCGCCGAAAAACCACTTCAGCGCGAGCATGAGTGCGGCGGCCCCAAGGAAGCCGATCAGCACCGAGGTTGCGCGGACCGTGAGGATGTTCATCCCGAACACCGTCACCGGGAGGGCGTGGATCCACACCGACAGACCGAGATTGAAGACCCGGACATTGCGAAAATAGGCCGGGAACGGCACACCGTCCTCGTCGTGAAATTCGTTGATCACCAGGTCCCGGGCAAGGTTGGCCTGGTGGGCCTCGTCGCAGAAGAAATAGATCGGGTAGTCAACGATCCCGTAGAGCCGGGTCGCTGCATAGAAGACCAGCACCGCCACCAGGATCGTCCATTCGCTCGTCGTCAAAAAGAACCGAGAGGTTCGTTCGAGGGGACCGGAGTCGGGTTGCCGGGAACCGTGGGTCTCAGAGGAATGATCGGTGCTCGCCATCTCTGTCGAGTATATCGATCGTTTCAACCGATCGGTATCAGCAGCAACAGCCCGATCACGACAAGGGCGCTGCTCACCAGGCGGCGAAATGTCTTCTCGCTGAGCTCGAGGTGGATGCGGTTGCCGATCAGGGCGCCCGCCAGCACTGCAGGCAGGACCAGCACCGCCGACCACATTCGGGTTGACGTGATGAGGCCGAACGCTGCATACGATGGCACGCGAACCACGGTCATCAGCAAAAAAATTGCCATCAGGTGACCGCGAAAGGCCTTCTTGTCGGCGCCGCCGAGTTGGTAGTAGAGCACCAACGGCGGACCACCGGTGCCGAAGAGACCGGTGAGCAGACCCGAGAGCACGCCGACCGGTGGCGCCACCCAGGCGGGCCAGGTGCGGCGGCCGGCCGCCGGCGCCATCAGGAAGACCGCGCCCACGGCGACCAGGAACACACCGAGGGCGGTGAGCAGGATCGCCGGCTCACCCCACCGCAAGAGCCAGGTCCCCACGGGGATGCCGACGCCGATGCCGGCAAAGAGAACGAGCACGCCGCGCCAGACGATGTCGCGCCGCGAGGTCCACACCACCCACAGCTCGGCGGGCAGGTTGACCAGGAGCAGCAGCACGACGACGTCCCGAAGCTCGGGCACGAGCAGCGCGAGCCCGCCGACGGCTATCAGCCCTGCTCCAAAACCGAGCGTCACGTAGACCGCCTCGGCCACCATGAGGATCACGCAGGCGAGGAGGAGTTGGGGCAGGGATGAGAAGATTGTATCGAGCCCGAACATCGGCGGGCAGTGTACACTTCTGCGCGCTTTCGAGGTTGGGAGTGGTTGATGGCGATCAAGGAACTGAACGCTGTGGTCGAACAGCGGTACGAGGTGGCGCCCGGCCTGATGGTCGTACGGGTGGTGCCTGACGGCTGGGATCTGCCCGATTTCAAGCCGGGCCAGTTCGCCGTCCTCGGTCTGCCGCCCGACGCGGCGCGGTGCGCGGGTTCCGACACCGAAGAAGCACCGCCTCGGCCCGACCGCCTGATCCGCCGCGCCTACTCCATCGCCTCGTCCTCGGTGGCCCGCGAGTACCTCGAGTTGTACATCACCCTGGTGCGATCGGGCGGCTTGACCCCCCGTTTGTTCGCGCTGCAGCCGGGCGATCGCGTGTGGCTGGGACCGAAGATCACCGGCAATTTCACCCTCGACCAGGCACCGGAGGGCTCACATCTTGTGTTGGTCGCAACGGGAACGGGACTCGCGCCTTATATGAGCATGCTGCGCACGATGATGCCGGCGGCCGGTGATCGGAGGATCGCGGTCCTCATTGGAGCCCGGCACTCGTGGGACCTTGGCTATCAATCGGAGCTCATGACCATGGATCGCCTGAGTTCCGCCTTCTCCTATCACTCCATCATCAGCCGGCCGGCCGAAGAGCCGGTGTCGTGGGGCGGCCCCGCGGGCTATGTCCAGGATCTGTGGCGTGAACAGTTGCTCGAGAAAGAGTGGGGATTCAAACCCGCGCCCGAGAACACATCGGTGTTTCTCTGCGGCAACCCGGCGATGATCGACGACATGGTGGTCATGCTCGCCGAGGGCGGCTTTCGTGAGCACAGCCGCAAGGAGCCCGGCGAGATCTTTGTCGAACGCTACTGGTAACGACCTAGGCCATCTCGAGGAGCGCGTTGACGGTCCCTTCGATGCCGTCGGCGGCCTCCGAGATCGATTGGGCGAGCATGTAGGCCGGACTGGTGATGATCTTGCGCTCCCGGTCCACCACGAATTCTCTGACCGGACACTCGACGTGGGCCGCACCCATGGTCTCGAGCGCACCGGCGGTGCCGGCGTCGTTGCCGATGGTCAACTCGGGGGCCTCTTCGCCGAGAACCCTGGCCAGTACAGCCGGTGCGATGCACACTGCCGCAACAGGCTTTCCCTGGCTGTGGACTGCTCTCACCAGCGCCGCCACATCGGGATTGACCTCGCACTCGGCGCCATTGACCGCAAAGTCGCACAGGTTTTTGGCGGCACCGAAACCGCCCGGAAGGATGAGGGCATCGAGATCGTCTGCAGAGATGTCCTTGACGTCGGCAACGGCACCGCGAGCGATCCGCGCGGATTCCACAAGCACGTTGCGCTCTTCGCCCTCCGCAACGTCGCCCGTGAGGTGATTGACCACGTGCATCTGGGCGACGTCGGGCGCACACATCACCGCCTCGGCGCCCTGGCGGTCGAGGGCCAGTAAGGTGATCACCGATTCGTGGATCTCGGCACCGTCATAGACGCCGCACCCGGAAAGAACAACACCAACCTTCTTGCCCATGCATCACCTCCTGATGTGCAGCAGATATTCTAACCCGTCCCCGAGCGTTCGAGTGAACCCGCCTTTCAGGACGCATTTGCTCGAGAGGAGCCACCTATAGCATTGTTTGCCCGAGACGCCCCACGGTCTGCTGAAGATACAGGCGTCAAACAATGCAAAAGATGGCACCTTCGCCGCACGCGGGCCGTATCAGCACGTGTTTCCCGAGAGGAGCCACCCGTCGCATTGTTGGCCCGAAAACCCCGAACCGATTGCAGGATCGATCTCCAACAATGCGACAAATGGCACCTCCGCCGCACGCGCCTTTGTGGTGCAGGCGTCCCGCCTGCACGTGCAGCCGGGGCGGACGCACCACAATCAACGCCTCACCGCGCGACCGCCCGAGCGCACCCTCCAATTTCTGTCATTTCGACCGAGCGATAGCCACGGCGAAGTCCGGAGGACGACTTGTGAGGGCGTAGCCATCGGCGAAGCCCCAAGCCGGAAGCGAGTGGAGGAATCTCTTGGGGGAGATGCCCCACTTCTGAAGGTTCGAGTGAACCCGACCCTCAGTGCGCGTTTCCCGAGAGGAGCCGCCCGTCGCATTGTTGGCCCGAAACCCTCGAACCGATTGGAGGATCGATCTCCAACAATGCGACAAACGGCACCTCCACCGCACACGGGCTCTTTCCGCGCATACGGGCGTCCATGTCGTTTTCAGAAAATACCCCCTCAATCCCGCCGTCGTGGTATATTTTCCGCTCGTTTGACGCGCCCCGGAGGCACCGTGGACCTGCAGTCTCTGATTCTCAATCTCCAACGCTATTGGGCCGACTGCGGCTGCATTATCCAGCAGCCGTACGATGTCGAAGTGGGCGCGGGCACGATGCATCCGGAGAGTTTTTTGCGGGTCCTCGGGCCCGAGCCCTACCGGGTAGCGTATGTGCAGCCCTCGCGGCGGCCGGCCGACGCCCGCTACGGTGAAAACCCCTTTCGCCTGGGTCGCCACCTGCAGCTGCAAGTGATCCTCAAACCCTCGCCTGACGAAGTGCAACAGCTGTATCTTGAGTCACTTGGCGCCATCGGCATCGATCCGATGGTGCACGACATCCGTTTCGAGGAGGACAACTGGGAGTCGCCCACCCTGGGCGCCTGGGGGGTCGGCTGGCAGGTGCTGCTGGACGGTATGGAAATCACCCAGTTCACCTACTTCCAGCAGGCCGGCGGGATCGAGCTGGTACCGGTGACGGCCGAGCTCACCTACGGTCTCGAACGCATCGCGATGTTTCTCCAGCGCAAGGACTCGATCTACGATATCGAGTGGGGCGGCGGAGTGTCCTACGGTCAGGTACGGCTCGAAGACGAGCGCGAGGCCTCGGTCTACGGCTTCGAAGTCGCTGATGTTGACATGCTGCGTCGTCACTTCGAGGACTGGGAGGGCGAGGCGAAGCGCTGCCTCGAGCACGACCCGCCGCTGGTCGTACCGGCCCTCGAAGCCACCCTGAAGACTTCGCACCTCTTCAACCTCCTGGATGCCCGCGGAGCGATCTCGGTGACCGAGAGGGTCGGGCTTATCGCCCGCGTCCGCCGCAACGCGGTGGCCGCGGCGAAGGCCTCGCTCGAGCAGCGCGAGCTCCTCGGCTTCCCGCTCGGCGGCGGCCCCACGAACAGCGACGGGGAGGAGGGCTGATGGCCACCTTCCTGCTCGAGATCCGGACCGAGGAGATTCCGGCCGCGGCCCTGCCCGGGGCGCGCCGGCAACTGCACGAACTGTTTGTTGCCAGGCTGGTCGAGGCTGGTTTCTCAGACGCAACCGTTGATGTGTGGTCCACGTCGCGCCGTCTCGCAGTGCTGGTGGGGGGTCTTCCCGAACGCCAGCCCGACCGTACCGAGGAGATGACCGGTCCGCCGGTCCGGGTAGCGGTGGCCGAAGACGGCAGTGCGACCCCGGCCGGCGAGGGCTTTGCCCGCAAGGTGGGTCTGCCCTTTGCCGAGATCGGCCGTGTCGAGACTGACAAGGGCGAGTACCTCACGGCGACCGTCGTGCACGAGGGTCGTGCGTCGGCGGAGATCCTCGCCGAACTGGTGCCGTCGATCGTGACCGCGCTGCGGTTTCCGAAGATGATGCGATGGGGCGACGGCAGGTTCCAGTTCGTGCGGCCGGTGCACGGTGTGGTGGCACTGCTCGATGATGAGGTGGTGCCGATCGAGCTCTTTGGCAAGGTTTCGGGCCGGACGACCGTCGGTCATCGGGTCCACGCGCCCGCCAAGTTCGAGATCTCAGAGGCCTCCGACTATGTGGCGGCCCTTGCCCAGCGCAGCGTGGTGGTGGACCCGGCGGTGCGCCGGCGTGACATCGAGGCCCTGGCCGAGACCCTTGCCGGCGCGGCGGGGGCGCAGATCCATCCCGACCCCGAACTCATGGCCGAACATGTGGAGCTGGTGGAGTGGCCCGGTCTGCTGGCCGGCTCCTTCAATGCTGACTATCTCGAGCTGCCGCCGGAGGTCGTGGTGACGACCCTCCGCTACCACCAGAAGTGTCTGGTTCTGGAAAATGCCGAGGGCGTCCTCCAGCCCGGCTTTATCGCCGTGGCCGACCGCAAGGACGACCCCGAGGGTCTGATCCGCCAGGGCAACGAGTGGGTGATCGGCGCCCGTCTGGCCGATGCCGGCTTTTTCTTCAACGAGGACCGCAAGCAGAAACTGGCCGAAATCGCCTCGGCGCTCGGCCGCCTCGAGTTTCACCGGGTGCTGGGGTCGCTCGAAGACAAGGCCGTCCGGGTGGGCACCCTGGCCACAGCCTGTGCCGACGACCTCGAGAGTTCAGTTGATCGCGCGATCCTGAACGAGACGGCGCGGCTCGCCAAGACCGATCTCCTCACCAACATGGTCGGCGAGTTCCCCGAGTTGCAGGGCGTCATGGGCGGCCACTATCTGCGGCTCGAGGGCGCCGAGGACGAGGTCTGGCAGGCGGTTCGCGACCACTATCAGCCGGTCGGTTTCGACGGCGTCGTCCCCACCTCTGAATTGGGACGGCTGCTCGGAGTTGCCGATCGTCTCGACACGGTGGCGGGGCTGTTTGCCGTCGGTGAACGCCCTTCGGGTTCAAAGGACCCCTTCGGTCTGCGCCGGGCCGCCCAGGGCGCGGTCAAGATCGTGATCGACAGCGGCTGGGATCTGGATTTCGAGGCGGCGATCACAGCCGCAGTCAAACTGGTGAAGCAGTACTCGGAGGACGGGGCCGACGACCTCGAGCAGGCTGTCACGGACTTCGTGGCCGACCGGGTTCGCCGTTGGCTCACCGATGTGGTGGGTGTGTCCGGCGACACCGCGGACGCCGTCATGGCGGTCGGATGGTTCAATCTTCCGAACACGGTGGCCCGCGCCGGGGCGCTGCAGCACGTTCGTGAAGCCGACAGCTTTCGAAGTCTTGCGCTCGCCTTCAAACGGGTGCGCAATATCACCGCAGATCAGCCCGATGGGGATGTCGATCCGGCGCTCTTCGAACAGGCTGAGGAGCGCGAGCTCTACGAAGCCACCCAGGTATTTCGCGCCGCGATCCAGGAACTTCTCCCCGATCGCAGGGTTGAGGAGGCGTTCCAGAGCATGGAGCCTTTAGCCGATGTGCTCGAGCGTTTCTTTGTCGAGGTGCTCGTGATGTGTGAGGACGAGAAGGTGCGGGCCAATAGGATCGCCCTGCTCAAAAACTTAGGACGTGATTTTTCCGAACTTGCAGATCTTTCCAAGCTGCAGGTCGAAGGAGGAGAAAAGTGAGTGACGCGAAGTATGTCTATTCGTTCGGCGGCGGTACCGCCGACGGCGAAAGCAAGATGAAAAACCTGCTCGGCGGCAAGGGCGCCAACCTGGCCGAGATGGCCAGCCTCGGAATCCCGGTGCCGGCTGGGTTCACTCTGACCACTGAGGTCTGCACCTATTACTACGACCACGAACACACCTACCCCTCGAACATCGAGGTCGAGGTCGACGCCGCGATGGCCAAGATCGAAGACGTCATGGGCACGAAGTTCGGCGACAAGGACGACGCGCTCCTGGTGTCGGTCCGTTCGGGCGCCCGCTCGTCGATGCCGGGCATGATGGAGACGGTGCTCAACGTCGGTCTGTGCTCGGCCACCATCCCCGGTCTGATCGCAAAGACCGGCAATGCGCGTTTTGTGTACGACGCCTACCGCCGACTCATCATGATGTACTCCGACGTCGTCATGGAAAAGGCCGCCGGTATCGAGCCCGAGGAGGGCCAGGGCATCCGCCAACAGCTAGACCACATGCTCGAAGAGCTCAAAGAAACCAAGGGCTATGCCACGGACGCCGACATTTCGGCGGAGGATCTCGAGGATCTCTCCAACCGCTTCAAGCTCAAAGTCAAGGAAGTGCTCGGCAAGGACTTCCCGGACGACCCGAAGGAGCAGCTGTGGGGCGGCATCAGTGCTGTCTTCTCATCGTGGAACGGCAAGCGCGCGATCTCGTATCGACGGATCGAGGGCATCCCCGACGACTGGGGCACCGCGGTCAACGTCCAGGCCATGGTCTTTGGCAATATGGGTGACGATTCTGCCACCGGCGTCGCCTTCACCCGCAACCCGGCCACCGGCGACAACAAGTTCTACGGTGAATGGCTTGTCAACGCTCAGGGCGAAGACGTGGTGGCGGGCACCCGCACCCCCAACCCGCTCAACGAGGACACCAAGAACGATCAGAACGAGCACCTGCCGTCGCTGCAGAAGGCGATGCCCGAGGTCTACGAGCAGCTGTTCGGAATCCGTAACCAGCTCGAAAACCACTACCACGACATGCAGGACATCGAGTTCACAATCCAGGGCGGCCGCTTGTGGATGCTGCAGACCCGGGTCGGCAAGCGCACCGGCTCTGCGGCCCTCAACATGGCCATGGACATGCTGTCTGAAGGCCTGATCGACAATCGGACCGCAGTCATGCGGCTCAAGCCCGAACAGCTCGACGAACTGCTGCACCCCGTAGTCGATCCGGCTGCCGAGAAAGCTACTGAGCCCATCGCCAAGGGCCTGCCGGCTGGGCCGGGCGGCGCGACCGGCCAGATCGTGTTTTCGGCCAACGCGGCCGTCGAGTGGGCCAAAAGTGGCAAGACCGTGCTCCTGGTCCGCGAGGAGACCAACCCCGAGGACGTGGAGGGCATGCGAGCGGCGGTTGGCATTCTCACCGGCCGCGGCGGCATGACCTCGCACGCTGCGTTGGTTGCCCGCGGTTGGGGCAAATGCTGCATCGTCGGCGCCGGAACCCTCGACATCGATGTTCTCGGCAAGACCATTACGGCCAACGGCAAGGTGTTCAACGAAGGCGACGTCCTGACCCTCAACGGCACCCGCGGTCTGGTGTATGCGGGCGCCCTCAACATGATCGACGCCACCGAGAACCCGCGTTTTGTCGACTTCATGTCGCTGGCGGACGAGATCCGGGTCCTCAAGGTCCGGACCAACGCCGACACCCCTGAGGATGCTAGCAACGCGATCGGCTTTGGCGCCGAGGGCATCGGCCTCTTCCGGACCGAGCACATGTTCTACGGAACCGGCACCGAGGAGCCTTTGTTCATCCTCCGCAAGATGATCATGTCGGGTTCGCTTGCCGAAAGGCGCGCCGCCCTCGACGAGCTCTACCCCTTCGTCAAGCGCGACATGAAGGCGACCATGGAGGTCATGGGCGAGCGCCCGGTCACCATCCGCCTGCTCGCCCCGCCGTTGCACGAGTTCGTCCCGCAGGCATCAGACGAGCG
>RCNF010001023.1_pt1 | contig 14692 bp, 13 predicted proteins | sample 2041311 | NCBI WGS metagenome assembly RCNF01 (sample SAMN09708228, study PRJNA481090) | Marine sediment metagenome, whole genome shotgun sequencing project. | biome: marine sediment; feature: ocean; material: sediment; isolation source: Sewage treatment plant 2 marine sediment (STP2) ... | reverse complement strand
TCGAACGGTCTATTTTAAAAAAGACTGAGCAAAGCGATTCCACCCTTCGACATTCTGCGGTTCGATATTCTGCTGTTCTGCGGTTCGCTTGTTTTAAAATAGATAAAGCGTAGCGCCATCAATATTCGATGTTCGATGTTGGACGTTCGATGTTCGACTTTCAATCTTTTCACTGTTCCAACCATGTGAAGTTTCATATAAGGTTCCGGGTTCAGAAACCCACTGCCTCCAGCCATGTTTTCATGGTCGGCGGTGTTTTCATGAGCCAGGCTACAGGTTTTAAAGCACATTGGGCATTGAGTTCGACCCCCTCCTGAATGACCGAGACCGGTTTGTCCACCGATACCACAATAACAATTAGGTTGGGATTTTCAGACGTAAATCGTAGGGCCGAGTTAAATCTGGCGCCGCGCGCGCGATCTTCACTGGCAACCGCCCGGCCGTCCAGCAGGCAGGCAAACCCGTACAGATGCAGGTCCGCACCAATATGCAAGGCGCCGTCGACTTTGGCCAGGTCTTTGGCCATGCACAGCATTTTTTCATCTTTGAGGTCCAGGGGTTCCCGGAAATGCTGACCGGAAATATAAATGGGCTGCTCGTTGAGATAAGTCCGGCCAATTCCAGATTTTTTTCAACTTGAATCTGGCCAAAACGTCTGACCATTTCTAGGTCTGCGTCGGCTTTTTTCCAGTCATCCGAGTCGAAATAGATTTCTTTCAAAATAGGCTCATGTCCATGGAGCAGGTTCTGGGGATCGTAAACACGGATGGGATCATCGGGGCCGACGGCATAGATCAAGGCAACCCGGCTGGGCTGAGAAAAGTGAGAAAGGCCGTCACGCAGCCCATCCAGTGTATTAAAAATACACATGTTCGGATAGGAATCTTCCGACATAGTTGTCTCCGGGAGCGTAGGTATTGAACTCATATCCTCATACCTGCACAATAACAGAAAGTTTGCCCCGATACAACTGCGTCAAATTTTTTAAGGGTACTTAATAAGATTGACAATTGGATTAATAGACCATAGTAAACCCTAACAGACACTGACAGATTATGATCCGTGCATCAGTGTACCGGGCAGACAACGGCGCTATACTGTAAGCAATCGAACAGCCATTTGAACCCCATCCCAAAAATTGAAAACAAGATTAAAATTTCTGTTTCTGGAGCCTTTTTTTGGCGGGTCACATCGTGAATTCGCTCAAGGTCTGGTTGCGCATTCAAGACACAGCATCAATCTTTTAACACTTCCCGCCCGGTTCTGGAAGTGGCGCATGCGGGGGGCGGCCCTCTATTTTATTGAAAAGGCCCCTGCGCTTAAAAGCTACGACGGCTTGATTACAACCGACCTGATGAGTCTGTCTGATTTCAAAGCGCTGTCAAAAGGCGACTGTCCCCCGGCACTGGTGTATTTTCACGAGAATCAGCTTACCTATCCTCTGGCCCCCGGCGAGCACACCGACTATCAATTCGGCTTTACGGATATAACCACCGCCCTGGCCGCGGACAGGATTATTTTCAATTCTCGGACCCATCGCCATGCATTTTTTGAGGGTCTTCCGGGATTCTTAAGAATGATGCCCGAATACCGGCCCAAATGGGTGGTCGATGAAATTCGCGCCAAAGCCGGTGTCCTGTATCCGGGATGCCGTTTTCCGGCTGAGGATCTAGCCGTCCAAAGGGTATCATCGGAATTGCCCCCCCTGATCATATGGAATCATCGCTGGGAATTTGACAAAAATCCGGAAGCATTTTTTGATGCTCTGGATGCGGTGCTGGAAAACGGGGCGGAATTTCGTTTGGCACTGCTGGGCGAGAATTTCCAGGCCGTGCCCAAGGCTTTTATTCGGGCCCGCAGTCGTTACGGCCGCCGAATCGTGCAGTACGGGTACGTTGAATCAAGAGAAGAATATATTAAATGGCTGCAGCGGGGTTCCATTGTTATCAGCACTGCCGCGCAGGAGAACTTCGGAATTTCAGTGGTAGAGGCGGTCCGTTGCGGTTGTATTCCCCTGTTGCCGGCAAGGCTTGCTTATCCTGAGATTATACCGGATGATTTCCACTCCCGGGTGTTGTACCACGATAAAAAGGATCTGGCCCAAAAACTCTCCCGGTTAATCCAGAATTATCCGGAATTCCTGGATATTCGCAGCAGGCTTTCTCAGGCCATGGGGCGATTTGCCTGGGAGAATCTTATTGACCGGTACGATGAGGAACTTGAAAGACTATCTATTTTTCCAGGGCGGTAAAACCGGATCGTGTCGCTTCGATGATTTTTTCCCGTCCGATTTCCGCCATAAAATTATCTATCATCAGGGATGTCCCTGCTACCTGGGCGATTATCACCTCATGCTTCTGGCGATCGAGAATTTCAAAGTTATAGTTTTGGCCCAGCCGATCCAGGTGCGCACCGCCGGCCTCAAATTTGACAATCGCCACCTCGCGCCAGAAACTCTGGTCGATGTCAAGCTCCTTGGCCGAAATCACCTCGGTTAATTTTTCAATCTGCTTGATCAGCTGAAGGGCCTTGTCGTCGCTGTCTTCACGCAGGGTCAGGGTCATTCGGGTGATGCCGGGCTGCTGGGTGGCGCAGGCGGTAATCGTGTCGACATTTATCATTTTTCTGCGAATCAGCATGGAGATTTTGTTGAGCACCCCTGAACGGTCCAGCATAAAAGCTATAATGGCGCGCCGTTTTGTCTGTACTGTGGTCATTATCAGGTCCTCCTGGATACGATCATATCGCCAAGGCCGCCGCCGGCCGGCACCATCGGCAATATAATTTCACTGGGGTCACACAAAAACTCCACCATAAAAGCACCTGGGTGCTCGGCGGCTGTTTTAAGGGCCTCTTCTATCTGATCCAACGTGGTAACCTTCAGATGAGGGATGCCGTAGGCGCCGGCAATGGCCGCGAAATCAGGATTTTTCATGGGGGTCCCGGCGTAGCGTCCGTCGTAAAACAGGGTCTGCCACTGGCGGACCATCCCCAGGTAGCCGTTGTTCATCAAAAGAATTTTGACATCAACCTTATGCTCCATAATGGCGCCCAGTTCCTGGATATTCATTTGAAAGCCGCCGTCGCCGCTGATGGACCACACCCGCTCCTCCGGCCGGGCCAATTTAACACCGACCGCCATGGGCAGCGAACATCCCATGGTGCCGGCCCCGCCGGAAGTAAACCAGCTGTTGGCAGTCTGGAAATTGTAATAGCGGGCCAGGATCATCTGGTGCTGCCCCACATCGCTGACAATGATATCTTGGCCCCCGGTGATGTCGGACAGCCGGGTCACGATGGTCTTCATCAACAGCTCGCCTTCCGTGCCGATGCCGGTGTCGATTTCCTTTTGGGTGGCTTCCCTGATTTCCGACCGATAGACATCTATCTGCTCGAACCAGAGTCGCCGGGGTTTATTAATCAGCTCATGATCATTGGCCAGGATATTGAGGGCCTCGCCGGTGTCCGCGTTAATGGCAATCGAGGTCTTGACGTTTTTATCGATTTCGGAAGGATCGATTTCGACATGGATGACTTTGGCGTTGCCGCCGAAAAGGTCCAGGTTGCCCGTCACGCGATCATCAAAGCGCATCCCGAAGGAGATGATCAGATCGGTGTTCAGCAGGGTGCGATTGGCTTGCACGGTGCCGTGCATGCCCACCATGCCGAGGCTCAGGGGATGATCCATCGGGGTCGCTGAAAGCCCGTGCAGGGTAAAGGCGATGGGGATGTGCGCTTTTTCGGCAAATGTTTGAAGGTTTTGGCCCGCGTTACTGGTAATCACCCCGTGTCCGCATAGAATGATCGGTCTTTCGCTTTTGTTGATCAAGGCCACGGCTTCTCTGATCCGGTCGCGATCCGGCGAGGGCGAATATAAGAAGCCCGGTAGATCCGGTTTATAGGTTTCAGGGTTGAATTGGTAACTGGCGTCTGTTTCCAGAAGCTGAATGTCTTTGGGGATGTCGACGACCACCGGCCCGCCCCGACCGGTCCAGGCGACGTACAGGGCCTCGTGGATGGTCTCTTCGATTTTATCCACGGACAGGGGCATGTAGGTCTGCTTGGTAATCGGCATCATGACGCCGACCACGTCGCTTTCCTGAAAGGCGTCTGTGGCAATCACTCCGGTGGCAACCTGGCCGGTAATAGCCAGAAGCGGAACAGAATCCATAACGGCGTCGGCTATGGCGGTTACCAGATTCATGGCGCCGGGGCCCGATGTCGCCATGCAGACACCGGTTCGCGGATGGGGGGTGCCCACCGATGCCCGCGATATTCCCTGGGCCATGAAGGCTGCTCCCTGCTCGTGGCGCGACATGATGAACTCGAAGCATTTTTGTTTTTCCATTTCGTCAAAGATCGGCATGATGGCTCCGCCGGTATAGCCGAATATGTATTTGACGCCTTTATCTTTGAGGGCCTTGAGGACCAGTTCCGTGCCTTTCATGGTTTAACGTTTCCTTCTTCCTGTTGATTATTTAAGAATCAATATAACCACGAATTGATTTTGTACAATCTGATTTGATGACTTGACTTCAACTGACTTCATTGCCATTTTAGCATTACAGAAAACAGAGGACAGAGGACAGAGGACAGACGACAGAGGGCAGAGGACAGAATATCAGAAGCTTGTTGAGCACTGCTTTGAAATTATAAAGTGAGATGTGAAATCCCGCCGCATGGCGGGGCCCTTGAACGTAATATACTTTTTTGAGACGGCTTCTATACTTATCAAAATACTATTATAAACTTTAAAGCGGAAGAGAAGTAATCATGGGAAAAACCCTGTTCGAGAAAATCTGGACCAAACATGTGGTGCGAGACCTGCCCGATGGTTCGTCGCTGCTGTATATCGACCGTCATCTTGTTCATGAGGTGACCAGCCCCCAGGCCTTCGAAGGATTGCGACTGGCGGGAAGAAAAATTCGTGCTCCCCAGCTGGCTTTCGCCACCATGGATCACAACGTTTCCACTACCGAAGATCGCCTGGATATCAAGGACCCGATTTCCCGCGACCAGGTGGAGGCATTAAAGAAGAACTGCGAAGATTTCGGGGTCAAACTTTTTGACCTGGGAGATGAGCACCAGGGCATCGTGCATGTCATCGGATCGGAGCTGGGGATCACGCTACCGGGGCTCACCATTGTCTGTGGGGATTCACATACCTCCACCCACGGTGCCTTCGGCGCGCTGGCTTTTGGAATCGGGACTTCAGAGGTGGAGCACGTTCTGGTGACCCAGACCCTGGTTCAGCAAAAGCCGCGTACATACAAGGTTGAGTTCGGCGGTCGGCTGGCGCCCCATGTTTTTTCCAAAGATATGGTTATGAAATTGATCGGTACCATCGGCACGGCCGGAGGTGCCGGCCACGTTTTGGAATTTTGCGGTGAAGTCGTGCGTTCACTCAGCATGGAAGCCCGCATGACCATTTGCAACATGAGTATAGAGGCCGGTGCCCGGGCTGGAATGATTGCCCCGGATGAAACAACCTTTGAATATATTACCCGTCAGGAGCGTCCCTATGCGCCCCAAGGCCAAGATCTGGAACGTGCCAGAGCCTTCTGGCAGACCCTTCCAAGCGATGCGGATGCCGAGTTTGACCAGTCCCTGACGATTGATGCCGGCAGTATTGTGCCCCAGGTAACCTGGGGCACCAATCCCGGTATGGTAATGGGCATCGACCAGCGTGTTCCCGCACCGGATTCCGTTGCGGGCTACAGCCGGACGGATGTTGAAAATTCCCTGGCCTATATGGGGCTCGAACCCGGGGTAAAATTGACTGATGTTGACGTGGATGTAGTGTTTATCGGCAGCTGCACCAATTCCCGGATTGAAGATTTACGCCGGGCGGCAGCTATCCTGGACGGCCGCAAAAAGGCCGATCACGTTCAGCTGCTGGTGGTTCCGGGCTCTCACCAGGTCCGCCTGCAGGCCGAAGCCGAAGGATTGGATCGGATATTCAAAGCAGCCGGCGCAGAATGGCGCTATGCCGGATGCAGCATGTGCCTGGGGATGAACCCCGATCAGCTGCGGCCGCAGCAGCGCTGTGCCTCGACATCCAACCGAAATTTTGAGGGCCGGCAGGGAAAAGGCGGACGCACCCACCTGGTGAATCCGGAGATGGCGGCCGCCGCCGCCGTGGCCGGAAAATTTGTGGATATCCGCAAGTGGGCGGATAGGTGATGACAGGGGTTATTTAAGTTACCGCATTTGCGAATTGGAGCAATTAGTTTCGGTCATTGATATTTCGAATTTATTTGAAATTTGGTGCTTGTATTTTGTTTTTTTGCCATAAAAGACAGATATATAATTTCTAAGATACTAAATAATCGTAAACAAAAAGGAAGACAATTGAAAACCTTCACTACCCATACCGGCATTGTTGCCACGCTCAACCGGGCCAATGTGGACACCGATGCCATCATTCCCAAACAGTTTTTAAAATCAATTAAGCGGACCGGATACGGGCCGAATGCTTTTTTTGACTGGCGTTATACCGCCAGTGGCGAGTCCGATACGGAATTCGAGCTGAATCAGCCGCGGTTTGAGGGCCGCTCCATACTGGTGACCCGCAATAATTTCGGCTGCGGTTCCAGTCGGGAGCATGCCGTCTGGGCCCTGGTTCAGGACGGTTACCGGGTGATTATAGCCCCCTGGAAAGAGGCGGGAGGTCAGCACCTGCCGGCGTTTGCCGATATATTCAGAATCAATGCCACCAAAAACGGATTGCTGGTGATTGAACTGTCGGAAAATGAAGTCGACGCCATCTTTAAATTGGTCGATGAGCACACCGGATTGCAGACGGCGGTGGACCTGGAAAAACAGCAGGTTGTGTTTCAGGGGACCGTCCCGATGGCGTTCAATTTCGTCATTGAGCCCGGGGCCAAGGAACAGCTGATAAAAGGTCTGGATGATATCGATCAGACCCTGCAGTATGTGTCAGACATCACCCGCTTCGAAAAGGAATATGATCTCTACGCGCTGTAACCGGCCGCTTCTAATCATTCGTCGGTGACGCAACCCTCCGAAGCGGATTTAACATTTTTGATGTACTTGTACAGCGTTCCACGGGTGGCCTTGAAGGGCGGTGGGGTCCAGCTTTTGCGCCGGGCCGTCAGTTCTTCATCACTCAGCGCAACACTGAGGGTGTTTGTTTCCACATCGATGGTAATTTGATCTCCGTTGACTACCAGTGCCAGGGGTCCGCCCGCCTGGGCTTCGGGGGTGATATGGCCGGCGATAAAGCCGTGGGAACCGCCCGAGAAACGGCCGTCGGTGAGCAGGGCCACATCTTTTCCAAGACCGGCCCCCACAATGGCCGAGGTTGGGGTGAGCATTTCCGGCATGCCGGGTCCTCCCTGGGGACCTTCGTAGCGAATGATAATCACATCACCTTTTTTAATCTGATTGTTTTGCAGGGCTTCCAGCATCAGTTCCTCTGAATCGAAGACATTGGCCGGACCGGTAAAAGAAAGGCCTTCTTTGCCCGTGATTTTGCCTACCGCCCCTTCCGGCGCCAGGTTGCCCCGCAGGATCTGTATGTGCCCGGTTTTATGTACCGGCTTTTCCAGCGGGCTGATGATCTTCTGGCCTTCGGCCAGCGACGGAGCGTCTCTGAGGTTCTCGGCCAGGGTTTGGCCGGTGACCGTCAGACAGTCCCCGTGCAGCATTCCCGCTTCGAGCAGATATTTCATCAGGGCCGGAATGCCGCCGACTGCGTCCAAATCTTCCTGGACATAGATGCCGCTTGGTTTCATATCGGCCAGCAGCGGGGTCCGGTCACTGACGTGCTGGAAGTCATCGATGGTCAGGGGGACATCCACGGCCCGCGCCATGGCGATCAGGTGCAGCACGGCGTTGGTCGATCCGCCCAGGGTTGTCAGGACCACCATGGCGTTTTTGAAAGCCTTGCGAGTCATGATATCCCGTGGCTTGATATCGGCTTCCAGCAGACGCCGGATGGCGAAACCCACTTGGGCGCATTCGGCCAGTTTTTCGGAGGACTCGGCCGGCCGGCTGGCGCTGAAAGGCAGCGACATGCCCATGGCTTCAATGGCCGATGCCATTGTATTGGCGGTATACATGCCGCCGCAGGCGCCGGCGCCCGGGCAGCTGTTTTTGACAATAGCCTGGCGGCGCTGCTCGTCGATGGTGCCTGCAATATACTCGCCGTAACTCTGGAAAGCCGAAACAATGTCCAGTTTTACATCATCCAGATGACCGGCGCGAATGGTGCCGCCGTAAACCATCAGCGACGGCCGGTTGATGCGGGCCATGGCTATCAGGCACCCGGGCATGTTTTTGTCGCAACCCGGCAGTGAAATGTTGGCATCGTACCATTGGGCGCGCATGACCGTTTCGATGGAGTCGGCAATCAGGTCCCGTGACTGCAGAGAATAGCTCATTCCTTCGGTTCCCATGGATATGCCGTCACTGACCCCGATCGTATTAAAGCGCAGCCCCACCAGCCCCGCCGCCTCAACGCCTTCTTTGACTTTGGCGGCCAGATGGTTCAAATGCATGTTGCAGGTATTGCCTTCGAACCACATACTGCTGATCCCCACCTGGGCTTTGCCCATATCCTCGTCGGTCAACCCGGCACCATAAAGCATGGCCTGCGATGCCCCCTGTGACTTCGGGCCGGTGACACGTGAGCTGTATTTATTTAATTTCTGTGCCATAAGGATTCCTCATTTTAATAGTAATTTCATTTTAGGACACAACAATGATATGTTCGCAAAATAAGCCATAATCAACTTAAAGCAAATAAAAAAGCCTGGAACTTATTTACGATTGTATGAATTCTGCAGCATTTCTTCGACAAGCAACTGCCATTCCTCTTCCAACGGTATGTCCGGCCGCATTCTGCCGGCACGGGAATACCAGTAGTCGGCGTTCCACAAAACCCCTTCCTCCCGGTGGAGATAGGCGTGCACAGCGCTGCCTTGCGTGGTCGAAATCTCCTGGGCGATTGCGTGGGCCGTATCCCAGTCCCCCTTTTTATCCCACCACAAAGATCGAAGCGTTTCGGAAAGTTCTGAAGATGGCTGTGCGTTCTTGATGCTTGCGAGGTATTCGTCATAGGTCATGGCGCCTCCTAAACAAAGTATTGGGTTTCTATTTCATCTCGTTGAAAAATACCGCAATCCATGAGATAAACCAATCATGGAAAAATCGTCAAAATATTTTTATGGTTACAATATTGTGGCCGCCGGTTTCGCCATTCAGGCGGTCAGTATTGGCGCCTTGTTTGCTTACGGGGTATTTTTCAGGGAATTTCAGGCCGAATTCGGCTGGTCGCGGACGACGATAGCGGGAGCCTCGTCCCTGGCCTTTTTTGTCATGGGAGCCGTCGGCATTCTGGCCGGCCGGCTTAATGACCGGATCGGTCCCAAAATTCTTATCACGGTGGCCGGAGCCTCGCTGGGGATCGGATACCTGCTGCTGTCCTACATGCAGCTGCCCTGGCAGCTCTATCTGCTCTACGGTTTGCTGGTCGGTATCGGCTACAGCACCCATGACGTCATCACCCTGTCCACGGTAGCACGCTGGTTTGTCAAACGCCGCGGCATGATGTCGGGCATTGTCAAGGTGGGTACCGGCTGCGGCCAGCTTTTCGTACCTTTGATAGCCACAGCCCTGATTGCCGCCTTTGGCTGGCGATACGCCTGTTTTACTATTGGTTCGGCCGCCCTGGTGGCGCTCGTGGCCGTGGCCCAGGTGATGCGCCGCGATCCGCAGAGTGTGGGTATGCTCCCGGATGGCGGCAACGGCGAGCCCGCCGCAACGGCGATCGCCGCCGGAGAGGGCGGTCTGTCGCTGAGGGAGGCGTGCCGGACGAGACAGTTTTGGACCTTATGTGTTGCCGAATTCATGGTTTTCTTTTGTTTGCTGACCATTGTTGTGCATATCGTGCCCCACGCCAGAGATCTTGGCCTGCCCCCGGCAATTGCGGCGGGTGTACTTTCGACCATTGGCGGTGTGAGTATGCTGGGCCGGTTTACCATGGGCACGGTGAACGACAGAATCGGGGGCAAGCGCGCACTGATTATCTGCTTTGTTATCCTGCTGTGCGGGCTTATCTGGCTGCAGGTATCCCATGCGGCCTGGATGCTGTTTCTTTTTGCCACCATATACGGCTTTGCCCACGGCGGATTGTTTACGGTAATGTCGCCGATGGTGGCCGAGCTTTTCGGCATCGGATCACACGGGCTGCTGTTCGGTATCGTCTTGTTCAGCGGGACACTGGGGGGTGCGCTCGGCCCGCTGATGGCCGGACGCCTATTCGATATAACCGGAAGTTACCGGCTGGTCTTTCTCATCCTGACCGTATTGGCCGTGATCGGCTTTATACTGATCACCACGCTGCGGCCGCCGGGAAAAGATGCCCGCGGTAACTAACCCGGATCCGCCGGAGGCGGAGAATTGAAAATATTCAATTACTTATCAGTTATCAATTGATCAAAGGCTTCCACGCTTACGGCCGGGCAACTGGAAAATAAAATTCCGGTCAATTTCTGCAGTGCCACAGAGGCCTTAATCGCGTCCTCAACTCCGGGCAATGAAACGCAGAACAGCAGATCGTATTCACCGAGCAGGGCGTGCATGGCGATCATGTTTCCGCCCAGCTTTTTGATTTCAGCGGCTGCCTGCTGGGTCCTTTCAATGCTGACTTCCTTGATTGCTTCAGATGTGTATTTTCCGAACATAAAAAATGTTGCCATTGGTCTGCCTCCTTCTTTTCTCATTCAACATTCGATGTTGGACGTTCGATGTTCGATGTTCATCTTTTAAAACAATCCTGTACGACGTAAATGTAACCTGCGAATGTTTACAAAACAACTTAGCGCTTATGGGGGTAAGGGGTAGCATGGTTGTTAAAGAACACTCGATCCCAGGCCAGATCGTCCTTGGGATGAGCTGCCTTGTTCTCATCCGGATAGCCGATGGCGATGATGGACAGCACCCGGATATGCGCCGGCAGGCCTAATACATCCGCAATATAGGCCTCGGCACTTTGGGTATCATCGTGCTGTCTTTCTCTGATCTGGATCCAGCAGCTTCCAAGATTAAGAGATGCGGCCGCCAGGTGGATATAAATTGATGCGATCGATGAGTTTTCGATCCACACGTCGCTTATCTGCGGGTCTCCGCAAACAACGATTCCCAATGGTGCGGTTTTTAAAAAAGTTGCCCCGTGGGGTTTTGCCCGGGAGAGTTGGCCCAGTAATTCGGTATCGGTGACAACCACAAATTCCCAGGAATTGTTTCCCATAGAGGTCGGCGCCCGCAGCAACGCCTCCACCAGCAAGTCGATGGTTGTCTCTTCGACGGCTTTATCCTGATATTTTCGAATACTTCTTCGGTCTTGAATGAGTGGTAGAAACATGAAGCCCTCCCTGTTTGCCTGGCCTTTAAGTTAGCATTCATGCGATGATATGCAGATGTTATCTGAAAGGCAGCCGGGTTTGTCAAGATATTAATTTGATGCTTTAAGCCTTCCATAAATCTCTAAAAACGGCTGGGCCTTGTCTATCAATGATTTGAACAATCCGCTTTTCTTAGACCGGTTGCCAATAGATTGCAAACCCCAATCTTGCAATCAGAATGGGGGGTCTCAAATAATCCCCATTCAAGATCGGACCTTGATATGCTATACTGTCGGATAAGACCTGAACCTTGCATGAAAATTAATGAGAATATAAAAGCCTCCGACTCGTGCAAAATCCAGGTAAAAGCTTAAGGAGATTTGACGCTTATGACCTGCATTGTCCAGAAATACGGCGGCAGCAGTGTGGCGGATGTGGATAAACTGCGCAAAACTGCCGGATTGATTGCCGGCCTCAAGGAGCAAAATTTTGATATTGCCGTCGTTGTCTCAGCCATGGGCAAGACCACCGACGAGCTTGTGAGGATGGCACGGGACATAGCGTCCAAACCGCCGCGGCGTGAAATGGACATGCTGCTCTCCACCGGGGAGCGGATTACCATGTCGCTACTGAGTATGGCTTTGCACGAACGGGGCTTCCGTGCGGTATCGCTGACCGGATCCCAGGCCGGTATCATCACCAACGACCGGCATAATGACGCCCAGGTAATTGAGGTTAGACCGTTTCGCGTGCAGGATGAGATGGCCAAGGGCAAGGTGGTGATCATCGGCGGCTTTCAAGGTGTCAGCTACAAGCGGGACATTACTACCCTGGGACGCGGCGGCTCGGATACCACGGCGGTGGCTCTGGCGGCTGCTCTGGATGCGGAGCGCTGTGAAATTTATTCGGATGTGGACGGCGTCTATTCCGCCGATCCATCCCTGGAGCCCCAGGCCCGGCATCTGCCGGAGCTGTCATATCCGGTCATGCAGGAAATGAGTACGGTCGGGGCCAAGGTGCTGCATTCACATGCCGTGCAGTTTGCCAAAGAAAAAAACATTGCCATTTACGCCCGCAGTGCCTTTGAACCGGGCAGGGAAACCGTTATCCGTCGAATTGCCCCCGGCACCATCATCGGGGTGCAGGCTGTTGTCAGCGAAAAGCAGGTTGAGCGAATCCGGTTGCATGGCCAGGATGCCCATACCCTTTTTAGGCAGGCCGCTGAATTTCTGGAAGGCGAGCAGGTGCCGATCAAGGAAGTCAATGTGACCGGGATCACCGCCGCCGGCAGACATTCAAAGGCCTCCTTTGTGGTGTCCACCCAAAACATCTATGGTTGGGAACAGATCAAAGCCGCCCTGAAGCATAAAATTGGCGACCGGATGGATATTGACACTGATCTGGCGGCCCTGTCGTTGATCGGCGAGGGATTGAACCGCAACAATCTGACCCTTCTGGAAACCCTTGATCTGCTGGCGCAAAATAAGATACCCGTATCCGGCATCACCACCACTTCCTTTCGTATTTCCCTTCTCGTGCCGAGCCAACTAGTTGAAAAGAGTGTTCAGCTCTGCCACACCCGCTGGGTGGCGGACAATAGTATTTGAGGCGGTAATCTTTATATGTCCTCAGATTTTTTGACCATTCCCAGGTAGATGGCGGTAATAGCCATGATGACCCCTATCCAGTTGACCGGCGATGTCTCCCGTTGAAATAACAGGACGTCCCAGACAAATGCCAGGCTGGGTTGAAGCAGGAGGATCAACCCGGCAAATGAGGCCCGGGTACGTGGAAGGCTATTGGATATGAGAATCCAGCCGATTGTCTGACTCATCAGACCGAGCAACAGCAGGGCCGCCCAGCTCTGGGTGTCGGGGATGATAAATGAATCCCCGCTGTAAACTGCCTCGATCCCCAGGAAAAAGGCGGCCGCAAATGATACCAGCATCATGCCGTAAAAGGTAATGGTCTCGGTTTGACCGGATTGGAGTTTGCGAAGGGTCAGAAGATAGGCCGCATAGGCAACTGCTGTCGCCAGGCCGAGATAAACACCGGTTTTATATTGACTCCCCAGTTGGTTCCATTGAATCCCGACGACCAGAAAAAGGCCCAGGATGGCCGTGAGGATGGCAAAGAAAAATTTGGCACTGACCTTCTCACCCAGGAACAACACGCCCAGGCCCGCCAGTAAGAACACCTGAAAGTTACCCAGGATAGTGGCCAATCCGGGACCGATATAGTGAATGCTTTTGTGCCAGAAAAAGAGGTCAAGGGATAGGAGGAAGCCGCATAGAAAGCCGAGCAGTAAACGATGCCACCCCTTCCAGGTGATTTCCTTTTTCCAGCAAGCGGCCGTCAAAAGAAACATGCCCCCGAATAAAACCCGATAAAAAGCGGATACGGTTGGTGTAACATGGGAAACTTTCACCCAGACCCCGGAGAAGCTGATCATGACGGCTCCGGCGATCAGGTGCAAGATGGCGGTATTTTTTTGCAGAGTTTTAAGGTTGTACGATAGCTGCGTTATGAGAGGATTTAAGATATTCAAAAGATGTCGAACCGGGCAACAGATCCGCCGGCTATTAATTTAAAAAGGTTTAGAATCAAAACGGAGCTATCTAATAAAACTTCTGTAGAGTTTTAGCAACACTATTAAGGCCGGGATCAAATGAAAAAACAGATCAAAAATATCGACCGGCCGGCTCAATGTGCCGTTCATCAGCATATTCAATTTTCCCAGAACATGCGGCATCGGGCGGAAAGGGGCCAGAAGCATCAGAACGGCCAGCGGAATGATAACGGCATAGGATAACTTATCGATAAGTGCCCACATATATGTTTACACCCCTTCAGGGTTTAACCCGCTGCGGCCTGGATGGCTTCCAGTACCCTGGCCGAGTGAATGCCGGTGCGGGCCGGCCTTCTTTGATTGCCATAATTGTCTCCGGTTGCATTCTCTTTAAAAAAATGATCATAAAAAAACAGATGTCAATTTATTTGGATGGGGATTATCGATCGGTGTGATAGTAGAATAGATCGGCGGCCTGCTGATTGTTGCCTTTTATGATTTTCCAGACCAAAGCGGGGTTTTTAAACAGATACCAGTCTCCGAAGGTATCGAATTTTCGGCAGGATGTGACAATGCGGGCGCGGGTGAGCGTTTTAAAGCGCTTTCCTTTTTTCCGACCGTATGATTTCAGGCGTTTTGCAAAATCAAGGTCTTCCGCGCTTACCAGGGCTTCATTAAAGCCGCCAACGGCTTCAAAATCACTTCGGTTACACCAGAACAAACCGGCGGAAACCCGGTGAATCAAGAGAAGAGA
>RCNF010001022.1_pt1 | contig 14695 bp, 14 predicted proteins | sample 2041311 | NCBI WGS metagenome assembly RCNF01 (sample SAMN09708228, study PRJNA481090) | Marine sediment metagenome, whole genome shotgun sequencing project. | biome: marine sediment; feature: ocean; material: sediment; isolation source: Sewage treatment plant 2 marine sediment (STP2) ... | reverse complement strand
TGGTGGTGGTGCCCAATGGCTTCAAGAAGTCGTTGCGTGGAGTGGGCAAAGAGGCAAAGCAGGGCAAGCTGTTGGCTTTGGACTTGAATATGAAAAAGCGATTCGTGCCATTACTTTAAACCCTGCGCGCATTTTAGGTGTTGACAAGCAGATAGGTTCTATTGAAGTTGGAAAAAGAGCCACATTTATTGTGTTGGATCAACATCTTTTTGAAATACGGTCAGAAGGTCAAGAACGGGTTCACAGCGTTTACCGGATTCTAAGCAATGTAGACAGTGGGTACGATATCAGTCCACTTTTATGGCAGACGGTTTCGAAATATATTTGCATTGAGTAGCGGAGTGCCGATGGAAGGTTCCTATGCTGACGACTTATGCAAGAAGCACGGTTTGGATCCATCGTTGACAGGGCATCTCTTTGTAAGAAGAAAAAAGAACGCTTAGGTTGGGTTCTCGGGCTTCTCGGTAGATATGTTTTCTGCGGGGATCAACGAGGGTCGCTTTCGTATTTTTCCTTACTCCGTCCAAGAGCTTAAAGAGTGGTCGGTCTTCACTCTAAAGTTACTTGGGCAGGATCGGTTTATGCCTCCATCAAGTCCGGAACATCTCTTGGAGCAGAGCTAAGGAAAGAATGGCGCTCTCCGGATTCGCTGAATTATCTCGATGGAAATGGAATGAAGAGTATCGCTGGTATTCTGTTGAAGGGATTTATATTACATAATACTGATTATGCGATTTAACAGTCCGTATCCGCTATGGGTCATTGAAGAGCCATCTAACTCCTTCACATCACAATAACCTTCGTTTTTCCATCACGCGCTGCGGCGTCTGCGGCATCTGCTAACATTTGCGCCTTTAAACCATCCTGACCCGTCGGAGTAACAGGCTCACCGCTTTGTAATGCTGACACGAAATGCAGCATCTCTGCCCGATATGCCGCCGCATAGCGCTCAAGGAAAAACGGCTGCGTTGGTGCTTTGCACATGCCTGCGGCGTTCGACAGTTCCACCGTTGTTTCAAGCATGTTGTCGGCGCGCAGCATGCCAAGGCTGCCATGGACTTCGACGCGCTGGTCATAGCCATACGTCGCACGGCGCGAATTTGAGATTTGGCACAGCTTGCCGCTCGCGGTTTTCAGCGTCACAACCGCCGTGTCAAAATCACCCGCCTCGCCTATTTCTGGATCGACCAGACAAGAAGCCGCAGCGGTCAATGTGACTGGTTCTTCGCCAAGCAAAAAGCGCGCCATATCCAGATCGTGGATCATCATATCCCGAAAAATACCGCCAGACGTTTTCACGTAGCCAATTGGCGGTGGTGAAGGATCGCGTGATAATATCGTGACAAGTTCAATGTTTCCAATGACTTGTGCTTGAATTTGGGCTTGTAGATGTGCAAAATTTGGGTCAAAGCGCCGGTTGAAAGCCGTCATAAACGGCACGCCAGCCTTTTCGACGACGGCCAGACAGTCATGTATCCGGTCAACGGATAAATCGATGGGTTTTTCGCAGAAAATCGCCTTACCGGCTGCTGCTGCCGCATGGATCAGATCGTAATGCGTCGTCGTTGGCGTACCGATGATCACCGCATCGATGCCCGGATCATTGATCAATGCGTCTGCATCCATCACTCGTGCCCCCAGCATTGCTGCCAAGCTTTCAGCGGCGGCGGGCATCGCGTCTGCGACAGCAACGGCCCGCGCATTGGTCATGCCACGCAAGGTCGCTCCATGTACTTGGCCGATCCGTCCACAGCCCAAAATTCCGATGTTAATCAATTCATTGGCCCTTCAAGTTGCGCAAAACAATACGCGCTGCCGCCATTACAGGATCGTGGGTTTCTTTCAGGATACTGACACGGTCAAATCGCGATGGATCACTATTCACGGCGTCCCGCATCGCCGCTCCGAAGGCCATGCGCAGTTCGGTTCCAATATTGAACTTGCAGACATTTGTATGCGTTGCCAGATGTTTACGCTGTGCAATAGGCACGCCAGATCCGCCGTGGATCACCAATGGTGTATTGGTCGCTGCCTGAATTGCTGCGATCCGTGGCTCGTCCAATCCGCCTTCTTTATCTTGCTGCAAATGTACGTTCCCCACCGAGATCGCCATCGCATCAACACCCGTCTCAGACGCAAATAAAGCGGCCTCTGCTGGATCGGTTCCCGCTGACGCCTCGCCGCCGGAGTACCCTACAAAACCGATTTCGCCCTCGCAGGAAATTCCGGCTTTGTGTGCCATTTCAGCAATTTGCAGAGTTTCTTTAATGTTGTCCGCCAACGGTTTTCGTGACCCATCAAACATCAGCGAAGTAAAGCCAGCGTCTAACGCTTCGGAACATTCATCATAGGTATAACCGTGATCCAAATGCGCCACGACTGGCACGCTCGCGTTTTCCGCGAGATACCGCATCATCTTGCCCAAAACGGGCAGTGGCGTATGTGCACGACACCCCGGCCCCGCTTGCAAGATCACCGGGCAATTTTCAGCCTCGGCTGCGGCCACAAAGGCGCGCATATCTTCCCAGCCCAAAGTGACCAAGCCACCGACGGCATAGCCACCACGCAACGCGGGTTGCAGCACGTCTTTCAAGGTCACAAGGGTCATTTGAATTTGGCAATCATGTCTTTGATGCCAGGGATCGTCTCGATCTGGTAGGCATGCGAAGGCTGGAAATATTGCACTAGACTACGATGCGACAGCCCGCCAAGAATTGTGAAGTAATACATCTGATAGCCCGGCAAAACCGCGCAAGGGTGATACCCGCTATCAAGGCAAATCGTGGACCCATCAACAATGTGGTAAGCATCCCCCGCCTTGCCGTCTTCGCGCTGCAACATCTGCACGCCAGATCCGTTGTTGGGTTTGAAACGGAAATTGTAAGTCTCGTCGTGGCGCGTCTCGATCGGCAAACGGTCGGTATCATGCTTGTGGCTGGGGAAACCGGACCAACCACCCTCGCCCACCGTGAACAGCTCTGACACCAGCAAACGGCCAACTTTATCGTGGTACTTGGTTCCAAGGATGTGTTTGATTTTACGGTGGGTTTTGGTCTCGTCTGAACCGTATTGCACCATGTCCAACTCGTCCGCGCGGACCGCAAACGCATCCAGCACCTTGTCGTAACGCGCGCCGCAGATGAACACTTCGGCCTCATCAGAGGTACAGACCATCTGTGCCTTCACGCCGACGGGGACGTAAACGCCTTCTGGCTCGCCGTCCCAAACATCGACTGTGCGTTGGCCGATGCCCGTCGCTTTGAACCCTTCAATGTCGATGTCGACTGTGCCAGTGGCCGGTGCGATGCAGGTTTCATACCCTGGCACCATATATTCAAAGGCCTGGCCCTTTTTCAGCTTCACAATGTTAAAATAGTTCAACGGGACGGTCGGGTCATCCACATCCACAATCGGCTTATTTTGGTTGTCGAACGGAGCGATGTGCATAGCGTTTTCCTTTTACAGGTCGGTCGGGCCAGAGTGTTCGGCCATGAATGTATCAAGTGTTGGCGTGTCGGCCATCGCAGGTGCGCAACCGGGCCGCGACACGGTAATAGAGGCACAAGCAGAGCCGCGCAAAATCGCGTCCCGCAAGTTTTGGCCTTGGGCCAGTCCGGTAACAAGTCCCGCCATAAAGCTATCGCCTGCCCCCGTCGGTTTCAATGCTGTGACGGGCCAAATACCAGTGTGAATTTCTTGGCCGTCCGCAAAAGTCACGGCACCCTTTTCGCCCATCTTGTAAACCACGATAGCGGCCGTGGTTTGCGCAAGTGCGCGGGCTTTCGCAATACCCTTGTCGATGCCACCCGCCATAAAACCGAACTCTTCGTCATTGCCGACAATCATATCACAGGCCGCGGCAGCACGGCTTAGTACATCTTCTGCCACTTGTGGCGAGGTCCATGAATAAGGGCGGTAATCCACATCAAAGATGATCGGCAATCCGGCTGACTTGGCGCGGTCAAAGGCGTCAAACGTGGCGCTGCGCGACGGTTCAGCCGCAAATACGGTACCTGCGGTAATCAGCGCGCCGAACTTGCCGTAATCGACAGCGGCGACATTACCCGCGTCCATCTGAAAATCAGCGGCGCCATTGCGGTAGATCACGTTGCGGTGGCCTGCGACCCGACTTTCGTAGAATGCGAGCGAATTGCGATACTCGCCACCCACGGGCGTCACGTAATCCGTGCCAACGCCGTAGCGCTTAAGCTGTTGGATGCAGTAACTGCCGATGCTGTCGTCAGACACGCGCGTAACCAGCGACGCCTGCCCGCCCAGTTTGCAAATGCCTGCAGCTATATTGGCTGACGATCCACCAAGACCAACGGTCACGGTCTCTGCGTCCTCTGTGGCGACGCCTGGATCAGTATAGAGGTCGATCCCTGCCCGCCCTACGACGACAAAATTATTCGTGCGGATACCGTCCAATAGTTTTGACATCAAACGCCTTTCCGCTGCTTGGACCGCGAAGATTCCCAATCAACATGGGCATCACGGACCTTGTCAGAGGTGGTGATGTGCGGCGTGCCAACTTCCCACCATGTGTGCCCTTCGGTCGTCCAACCTTCGTATGGGTCGACCTTCATACAGATAACATACGTCCGGTCGGCGGCCTTGGCGCGCTTGAAAGCACCCTCAAGTTCGGCGGGCGAGCTGACTGTTTCGGAAATAGCACCCATCGCGCGCGCATGCGCTTCGAAATCGACAGTCACTTGTCGTGTGGCTGTCGGTGTATCTGCAATCAGGTTGTTAAAGCTCTCGTTGCCAGTGTTATTCTGAAGTTTGTTAATGACAGCAAAACCACCATTGTCTAGCACCAATACAATAAGCTTTTTATCTGTTAAAACAGATGAATAGATGTCAGAGTTCATCAAAAGATAGGACCCATCACCGGTAAACACGATCGTGTCGCTTTCCGGCTCCATCTGGGATTGCGCAATCCGCGCGCCCCATCCGCCTGCAATCTCGTAGCCCATGCACGAAAAGCCGAATTCGACATCTACTGTGCCGATATCGAGGGTTTTCCAGTTCGCTGTGACTTCTGCGGGCAGTCCACCTGCTGCGGCCACAACGCGGTCGCGCGGACCGCAAAGTCGGTTCACTTCGCCGATGGCTTGGGCATAGGACGCAGGGCCATTGCTGACACGCGTGTTTTCGGCGACGTAGTCATTCCATTTGGTGCGTTCGGCTTGCGCATGCGCCGTCCAACTTGATGGCGCTTTATGCCCAGCCATTTCACTGTGCAGCGCCTCAAGCCCCAATCGCGCATCGCCAACCACTGTGGCCGACATATGCTTGGCCGCATCATGGCGCGCGGCGTTCAATCCAATGATCTTGGCGTCATGGGCAAACGCAGTCCAAGACCCAGTTGTAAAGTCTTGCAGACGGGTCCCGACGGCTAAAATCACATCGGCCTCTTGCGCGATAGTGTTGGCCGAGTTTGAGCCTGTCACACCAATCGGTCCAATATTGAGCGGATGATCGTGGACCATATTTGCGCGACCCGCGATGGTTTCTACAACAGGGATCCCTGCCCCTTCGGCAAACGCAGTCAGTTCAGCAACAGCACCTGAATACTGCACGCCACCGCCTGCAATGATCATAGGACGTTTGGCGGACCGCAACAGCGTGATCGCCTCTGCGACCTCGAATGTATCGGGGGCCTGACGGCGAATGCGGTGCACACGTTTGTCAAAAAAGCTCAGCGGATAATCGAATGTCCAACCTTGCACATCTTGCGGCAAACCTATGAACGCAGGACCGCAATCGGCTGGGTCCAACATCGTCGCCAATGCGGCAGGCAAAGACTGGATAATTTGCGCCGGATGCGTGATGCGGTCCCAAAAACGGCTGACGGCCTTAAAGGCATCGTTCACACCGAAAGTCGGATTGCCGTAGTGTTCCAGCTGCTGCAACACCGGATCAGGCAGGCGCGTCAGGAATGCATCCCCGCACAGCATCAACATCGGCAAGCGGTTCGCATGGGCCAAGGCCGCAGCGGTCAACAGGTTCGCAGTTCCCGGACCAGCAGAGGCAGAGCAGAACATAAAACGACGGCGCAGCCATGCTTTGGAATAAGCAGCAGCGGCGAATCCCATGCCTTGTTCGTTCTGGCCGCGATACAAAGGCAACGCATCACGATTGTCGTAAAAAGCCTCGCCCAAGCACGTCACATTGCCATGGCCAAATATGCCGAAACCACCGCCACAAACACGGGTTTCAACACCTTCGATTTCAATGTATTGGTTCGCTAAATAACGCACGATAGCTTGTGCTGTGGTCAGCGTGACTGTCTGCACAGTTTGCCCCATGTTGTCCCCCCCAAATGCACGAAGTGTGCTTTGGCCACGATTGCTTATTGACCTTAGGCCTAAAAGAACGATACCAAATTTGCAACCGGTTGCAACTGGTTTTTGAGAAGGGTTCAAAGATGACAGACATCGGTATTGGCATTATCGGCGGCGGCTATATGGGCAAGGCACATGCGGCCGCGTATAGCGCTGTTGGCACGCTCTTTGATACAGCACTCAGGCCAAGGCTTGAGATGGTCTGTGCATCATCTCCTGCTTCTGCGACGCGCTATGAGACAGCCTTTGGTTTTGCACGCAGCACCGCTGATTGGCGCGTGCTGGTGAATGACCCGAAAATTGAGGCGATTGTCATCGCATCACCACAAAACACGCACCGCGAAATTGCCCTCGCTGCTTTCGCATTGGGCAAGCCTGTGTTCTGCGAAAAACCGCTGGGTGCCAGTCTTGCGGATTCAATCGCTATGACCGAAGCCGCTAAGTCAGCAAATGCAATCAACATGGTTGGTTTCAACTATATCCGCACGCCCGCATCGCAATACGCCCGCCAATTGATCGCCGATGGGCGCATTGGCGATATCACATGGTTTCGCGGCGAGCATACCGAAGATTTCTTGGCCGACCCTGCCCTGCCCGGTTCGTGGCGCACGCAAGGAATGTCGAACGGCACGATGGGTGATCTGGCCCCACATATGATCAATGGCGCGCGCGCTTTGATAGGGCCGATTGCGACGCTGTCGGCATCGGTTGAAACCGTACACGCCAAACGTGGCGACCATGATGTGACTAACGACGACCAAGCACAAATGATGTGCCGCTTTGAAAATGGGGCACAGGGTCATTTGTTCTTTAGCCGCGTCGCCACGGGGCGTAAAATGGGCTATGTCTATGAAATTAATGGTACAAAAGGGTCAATTCGATTTGACCAAGAAGATCAAAACGCCCTGCATCTTTATACAATGGATGGCCCAGAGGCCGAGCACGGGTTTCGTAAAATCCTGACCGGACCCGCGCATCCTGACTATCTGCCCTTCTGCCAAGGGCCGGGGCATGGCACAGGATATCAAGATCAGATAATTATTGAAGCCAAGGATTTCTTGACTGCAATTGCCACTAAAACCAACATCTGGCCGACCTTTGAAGAAGGCCTCGAAGTGAACCGCATCGTCACTGCTGCCCTTGATTCCAGCGCCAAAGGCGCTTGGGTCACGGTCGCAGACTACTAATTCAGAAAGACCAAAAAATGATCAAAATAGGTAACGCACCTTGTTCTTGGGGCATCGAATTTGCCTCTGACCCCGCTTATCCCACATGGCAGTCCGTGCTCGGCCAATGCGCTGGCGCGGGCTATAAAGGAATCGAGCTTGGGCCGATCGGCTACATGCCCGAAGACCCCGCCATTTTGGGCGACGAGCTGGCAAAAAATGACTTGAGCATTATTGGCGGCGTTGTCTTCCGCCCGTTCCACGATGCCGCTAAATGGGACGAAGTCATGGACGCGTCTGTCCGGACTTGCAAAGCGCTGGTTGCGCATGGCGCCGAACACCTTGTGTTGATCGATAGCATCTCGCCGCGCCGCGCACCAACCGCAGGCCGTGCAAGCGAAGCTGAACAGATGGACAATGCCGAATGGTCCGCTTTTCGCGACCGGATCGCGACAATCGCCAAAATGGGGTCAGAAGAATACGGGCTGACGGTCGGCATGCACGCCCATGCCGCAGGGTTCATTGATTTTGAACCTGAGTTAGAGCGTTTGTTGGATGAAGTCGACGAAAGCATTCTGAAAATCTGCTTTGACACAGGTCACCATTCTTACGCGGGCTATGATCCGGTGGCGTTCATGAAACGACACATCGACCGGATAAGCTATATGCATTTCAAAGACATCGATCCGGCTGTGAAGGCGGATGTGGTAGCCAACCGCACCGATTTTTACAAAGCCTGTGGTCAGGGTATTTTCTGCAATCTCGGCCAAGGCGATGTTGACTTCCCGGCCGTACGTCAGGTTCTACTTGATGCAGGCTTTGAAGGCTGGTGCACAGTTGAACAAGACTGCGATCCATCTATGCCTGGCACACCGCTAGAAGACGCCGAAAGCAACCGTAAATACCTTGAATCAATCGGCTTTTAAGCCCCTCTTACGAAAGACAAAGCCATGACAAAACTAAAATGGGGCATGATCGGCGGCGGCGAAGGCAGCCAAATTGGGCCCGCACACCGCCTTGGTTCTGGGCTTGATAGCCTTTTTGAATTCAGCGCAGGCGCGCTGGATCATCGGCCTGAATATGGCATTGACTACGGCAAGCGCCTAGGCTTGGGCGACCGCGCCTACGGCGGCTGGCAGGACATGCTCGAAGCCGAGAAAAAGCGCGATGACCGCGTTGATCTGGTCACGGTTGCGACACCCAATTCGACCCACTTTGAAATCACCAAAGCATTCCTTGAAAACGGTTTTCACGTGCTGTGTGAAAAGCCGATGACCATGACGGTTGAGGAAGGCGAAGAAATCGTTGAGATCGCCAAAAAGACCGGCAACATCTGCGCGGTAAACTATGGCTACACTGGCTATTCACTGGTCCGTCACATGAGGGCGATGATTGCGCGCGGCGACATCGGCAAAGTCCGTGTTGTGAACGCCGAATTCGCGCATGGCCACCACGCCGATGCAACCGACGCAGACAATCCGCGTGTGCGCTGGCGGTATGATCCGGCTCAGGCTGGCGTGTCGGCGCAGTTTGCCGATTGCGGCATTCACGCGATGCATATGGCCAGCTTTGTCACTGGCCAAGAGGTCACGAAACTATCTGCCGACACCGTGTCGTGCATTGATGTGCGCACGCTAGAAGACGACGCAATGGTCAATTTCCGCATGGATGGCGGTGCTGTCGGGCGGCTTTGGACCAGCTCTATTGCGATTGGGCGGCAGCACGGGCTTGGCATTCAGGTCTTTGGTGAAACGGGTGGTTTGCGTTGGTCGCAAGAACAACCAAACCAGCTTTACTATATGCCCTTGGGTGAACGCCTGCAGGTTATTGAACGCGGCGAGGCCAACCTGTCCCCCGAGGCGGACCGCACATCGCGTGTTACGATCGGACACGCTGAAGGCATGCCGCTCGCGTTTGCCAATATCTATTGCGATCTGGCAGAAGCCATCAGTGCGCGCAAAGAGGGTCGCATAATGGATCCAGCAGCGAACCTTTATCCTCGCGCCGAAGACGGTTTGCGGTCGATGGCTGCGGTTTATGCGGTCGCACAGTCCGGCAAAGCAGAAGGTAAATGGCTGGACGCGCGTCCACCAATGTTCCGCTAGTTACGGCATGGGGCGCAATGTGCCCCTTTCCACGATTGGACAATCAAACAGCCGCGCCTCTGGGTCGCGGCTGTCGTCTTTCAGGGCCGCCTCGATCAGTTCGATGGACGCCGCCACGATGTCTTTGATCGGGTTGCGCATTGTCGTCAGATTGATGTTCGCCCAGCCTGACATTTCCATATCGTTCAAGCCGATAATCCCGATGTCATCCGGCACGCGCAGCCCCGCTGATTGAATTGCGGACAACGCACCAATTGAAAGCACGTCATCACCGCAAAAATACGCCTCCGCGGGGTTTGACGTCAAAAGCCGCGACATCTCTGCGCGGCCTGCATCGAATGAATAATTGTTGGCGTAACTGACGCTTAAGGTCAGAGATGGATCTTGCAAAACAACCTCGGCAAAGCCTGCTAATCGGTCTTGGGTCGATGTCGCGGTTTCTGGACCACCCAAGAAAGCTAATCGCCTATAACCTCTTGCGATCAATGTCTTAGCAGCCGAACGTCCTGCTTGACTGTTGTCGATACCCAGCACATCGACCTTGGGATGTGGCGATTGCCGTCCAAACGAGTGGACCACAGGCACGCCTGCATCTTTGAACCCTTCGGCAAAGCTGGCAGGCAGTGTGGACGACGCAACGATCACCCCATCCACCGAATAGGCACGCAGCATTTTGATGGAATTTTCGGGGCTGACCTCATCCGTCAAATTTACCAACAAAGGCCGCAGCCCGCGCGCCTGCAAACCTTTGGTGAAGAGATCAAAGACCTCTAGAAAAATCGGGTTGTGAAAGTTGTTGGAGACAAGACCGATCAGTTTTGTGCGGCCTGTGGTCAGCGATGACGCCAACGCATTGGGGCTATATCCCAACGCATCCGCCGCTTTTTCGACCTTAGCGCGGGTTTTGTCGGAAACAGAGGCCCCTTCGGTATAAGCGCGCGACACAGCAGAACGGGATACTCCCGCACGTTCCGCCACATCCCTTAGGGTTACTGCCACCTATTCGCTCTCTTTCTTTGCCTCTGCCGCAACGGCATCCCAATCGGCCGTTATGAACTTAAACGCGGATATCCCACCAAGACCAAGAAAGATCAAACCCCAGAAGTAATTCGCCGTTGAAAATTCGAAAACCGCCCAAAGGATTGGCACTGTGGCGGCAAGAACGCGCCGCCACAGTGGCAAAAAGAACGGGACCGCAAGGTCGAACAGCTTGGGGCGACTAGGCGGCACCTTCATATTCAGCCCCAGTTTTCGCACCCGTAATATAGGCGACAACGTCTTCGCCATTCGTGTCCGCTTTGTTAAGGTTGGCCACCATACGGCCGCGTCGGAATACGATGATCCGGTCAACAAGATCAAAGACTTGGCGCATGTTGTGCGACACCAAAATCAGGCTTTCACCTTGTGATTTCAGCGTGCGGATGATGTTTTCCACCTGTTTGGTTTCTTGCACACCCAATGCCGCTGTCGGCTCGTCCATGATCGTCAACTTGGATGCAAAGGTCGCTGTGCGCGCAATCGCTACACACTGGCGTTGACCGCCTGACATATTGGCAATCGTGTTCTTGATGTTGGGGATTTTCACGCCAGTTTTGACCAGCCCCGCCATCGTATCTTCGCGCATTGCTTTGTAATCCAACAGCCGGAACGGGCCCAACCAGTTGAACTTGGTCTTTTCACGGCCCAAGAACAGATTGTCCGGCACGTTCAGATCGTCGGCCAAGGCAAGCGTTTGAAACACGGTTTCAATCCCTGCCTCGCGCGCATCCAAGGGTCCTGCAAAAGACACAGGTTCCCCATCAAAAATGACCTCGCCACGCGTGCGCTGCTCAACCCCGGTGATCTGGCGCACAAAGGTGGATTTACCCGCACCGTTGTCGCCCATGATCGCCACGTGTTCACCGCGTTTCAGGACGAAATCGGCATCCTCAAGGGCATGCACACCACCATAGTGTTTGGTCAGGCCTTTGGTTTCCAGAATGATATCTGACATTTCTTAGTCCCCCTTATGACCGCGATGCGGCACGTTGTTGTTGCCATTGATCAAGTGCAACCGCACCGACGATGATACAGCCCAAGACCATTTCTTGGTAAAATGCACCCAAGCGCAAGAACGTGAAGCCGGATGTAATCACACCGATAATCAGCGCACCAATGACCGTTCCGATAATCGACCCGCGTCCACCAAACAGCGACACGCCGCCGATGACGGCCATCGCGATTGCTTCGAGTTCATACGACAAGCCCATCCCAGATTGCGCGGTCAGGTTCTTGGAGGTTAGGATCACGGCGGCAAGTCCAGCAAGGCCCCCAGCGATCATATAAACCAACATCAGATGGCGAGGCACATTAATGCCAGACATGCGGGCTGCGGCCTCGTTTGATCCGATTGCATAGGTGTGTTTGCCGTAAACAGTGTAATTCATGATTAAGTGAAACAGCACAGCCAACGACAAGAAGATGACAACAGGCGTCATGCCTGCACCGATTTGCGCATAGCTTTCTGTTGGGAATGACACCGGGTTGCCCAAGGACCACCACTGCGCCACGCCGCGTGCGAATAGCATCATACCGAGGGTGGCAATAAACGGGGGAATCCGGGCGTAAGCCACAAGCAGGCCGTTGATGGCCCCTGCTATCGTGCCGACCGTTAAACCGACAATGATTGGGATCACCACAGGAAGATCAAGGAAAGATGGGCCAAAGATCGCCTTTGGGTTCATAACGCCGTTCACTTCGGCGACTTGGGCGAAACTCATCGCGATCATGGCCGTGGCACCCACGACAGATCCTGACGACAGATCGATGCCTGCGGTGATAATCACCTGTGTAACGCCAAGGGCGATGATACCGATGATCGCGACTTGAATAATAATAATCCGCAGACGCGCTTCGTTGAAAATACTGTCAAAGCGGTCACGTGTGTCAAACAGCAGACTTTGCTGCATGAAGATTGCACCCAGAATTTCGAAGATGATGATAATCAAAATCAGAGCGCCAAAGACGTTTAGCTCATTAGGCCAACTGCGTTTTGATTTGTCGTATGTAAGGCCGCCTGTGCCTTCGCTTGCATCTGACATCTGCCAGCTCCCTTTTGGTGCAATGGGGGTTGCGGGGCGATCAACGCCGCCCCGCAAAAGTTAGATCGCTATCAAGGTCTTACTGGAAGTCAGCAAGGTTTTCTGGGGTGACCAGCTTGAACGGGATGAAGACTTTCTTGTCAACGTTATCGCCGTTTACCAGCGCCATTGCTGTCTCGATGGATCCAGCGCCTTGACCTGCAAGGTCTTGGAACACTGTCACGTCCATTTCGCCTGCGGACATCGCCAACAGTGCGTCGGATGTCGCGTCAACACCGCCAACGACAACGTCGTCCATGGAAATGCCCGATGCTTTCATCGCCTGAATAGCACCCAGTGCCATTTCGTCATTGTTGCCAAAGACCGCGTCGAATTCGTCACCAGAGGACAGCCAGTTTGTCATCAAGTCGTTCGCTTCGTCGCGGGACCAGTTTGCTGTCTGCTCGTCGATGATGGTGATGAAGTTACACATGTCCATGCCGATGACGTCATGAAAGTCCTTTGTGCGCTGAACAGCAGCCTGGTTAGACAGCTGACCGACCAGAACATATGCCCGTGCACCACCAGCTTTGCCTTCAGCGCGAAGCTGACGACACATCTGGAATGCAGCCAATGTACCGGATTCGATTTCGTTGGATGCAACGAACGCTTGACCTTCTGGCAGTGTATCCATGTTAACCGGCTGACGGTTGACGTAAACCAGTGGCACACCAGCGGCCGCCGCAGCATTCGACATCGCCGTCGTGGCGTTTGTGTCAACAGCGTTCACGATGATCGCATCAACACCAGACGCGATGAAGTTGTTGATCTGGTCAAGTTGCTTGGCCACATCATCAGTTGCGTCTTCCATCTGCAGGCTGACTTCGTCGCTTGCATCGTCATAAGCAGTCATGCCGTTGCGCATTACGGTCAAGCCGTTGTCGTCAAAACGTGCAACGGACACACCGATTTGCAGTTCTGCCATAGCAGTTGTGCCCATCATGAGCGTTGTAAGGCCAGCGGCCAAAAGAATCTTTTTCATTGTTTTCCTCCCAATGATCGTGCCCGGCGCACGTTTATGAATACCGGGGCCTCTGAATGAGGCGATTGGTTCATCATGCTGCACCTGCCGATATTTCAGTCAGTTGCGACGTGATGAATGCGATGGATCCGGCCAAAGCAGAGGCCGGATCAGTCATGTCGTGAATTTCAGGCGCGAAGGCCTCGAATGAGGCAGGTCCAGTGAAACCGGCCGCCTGAAAACTGCGCAATTGCGCAATGTTACCCAAGCGATCGTCGCGGTTCACAAGAACGCGGTGCGCATCGGTCATCTGGTCTGTGTTCGGCTGCGGGTCTGTCACACCAGAGATGTGAACAAGCGCTGTCAAATCAGGATAGATCGTGGTGTCACCCGCAAGATGGTGATGGAACGTATCGTGGATCATCGCAAAACAATCGGGACGCCCCATAGCATCCAAAACGGCTACGACATCATCTTTATGGCGCAGGCTGCTTTGGACAAAACCCAAAGGCTCAATCAATCCAACCATCTGATGATCATTCAAAATCGGCATCAAAACTTCCAGCGCAGTCCGAAGCGCATCACGTTGATCTGCGCGCGCAATGGACGTGTCTGAAACCAAAGGGATCAGCGCCACACCTTCGGCCCCACAGGTCGCAGCAGTTTTGATCAGCGCAGTTGCAGCCTCGCGGTTGTCTTCAGGGTTCGCATTAAAGGCTTTGACCTCGGCCAAGGCAAAAATACGCACTCCGGCCTGCTTTGCTTCACCTGCTGCATTTGTTTTTGCACCATGTATTATTGCACCAAGCATATCGTCAGACTGCAGTCTCACCAAGATTTTAATTCCCCTTTTTTTTCGGTACACTATCAATATTGGCACTGTCTGGATGTTCATCTAGGTCAACCTGAGCAATTGTTATGATACCGCGATATCTCCGCATACAATTCGCAAGTATTCTATACTGAATTCGACAAGGAGATTACCAGAGAGTACCAA
>RCNF010001021.1_pt1 | contig 14698 bp, 12 predicted proteins | sample 2041311 | NCBI WGS metagenome assembly RCNF01 (sample SAMN09708228, study PRJNA481090) | Marine sediment metagenome, whole genome shotgun sequencing project. | biome: marine sediment; feature: ocean; material: sediment; isolation source: Sewage treatment plant 2 marine sediment (STP2) ... | reverse complement strand
CCGCATTCCGCATTCCGAATTCCGCATTCAAAACTCTGTCTTCTTTTTTTCGTTTCCGCATTCCGCATTCCGAATTCCCCATTCAATTGCCTCTGCCCTCTTCCTTTCTTTTCCGCATTCCGCATTCCAAATTCCGAATTCAAAACTCCGCCTAAGGCGTTACCCAGATATAGTCAGCAATATCCAATCCCAAATCAGAACCCGCTTGCAAGCAAGGCATCAATTTTACAGATGATCTGCTCATCTTCATAAAAACTCAATCCGATGGCCTCCCGGGGACAGACACCGGCACATATACCGCACCCGTGGCAAAGGGCCTCATCGATTTCGATGACGCCTTCATCAGAATTAAATACCGGCACCTCAAAGGGGCACGACCGGACGCAGGTCAGACACTTTACGCAGTGCTCCGTGTCAACCTTGGCGGTGATGGCCGAAAGCTTGATTTCCGATTTGGCCAGAAACGTCGTCGCCCGGGAAGCCGCGGCCTGGGCCTGGGCGATGGATTCTGAGATCAGCTTCGGCCCGTGGGCGGTTCCGCACAAAAATATGCCGTCTCCCGGCATATCCACCGGACGAAGTTTCACATGGGCTTCGATGAAAAATCCCTCCGGATTGCGATTCAGTTTCATGATACGGCTCAGCGCTTCGGTATCCTCGGCCACAACACCCGCGCTCAATGCCACCAGATCGGCACTGATCGCCAGGTCCCGCTGCAGAATGTGATCCTTCACAAAAACCGTAAACCCGTCGGAAGTGGCTTTTACCTCCGGCGGCGCCTGCTGTGCAAAGCGAATGAAAATAATGCCTTTTCCCCGGGCCTCCTTATAGTAATCCTCCAGCAGACCGTAAGTGCGCATATCGCGATATAGAATGTAGATCCGGGCATCCGGATTGAGCTTTTTAATGGCCAGGGCATTTTTGACGGCCGACTGGCAACACAGGCGCGAACAGTTCTCATTTTCTTCGTTGCGCGATCCCACGCACTGGATCATAACAACGCTGGCAAGATCCGCGGCCCCCTTTTCTTCCAGCCGGTCGCTCAATTCCACCTGGGTGACCACCTGATCGTTTTGCGGGTAAAGAAATTCAGTGGGCTGGTACTCCCTGGCCCCGGTGGCAACAATAATTACCCCGTGGTTGATGCTCTGCTTTTGGGCATCATCTCCGGTGGTCAGATGGGTGGTAAAATTTCCCTTGTAGCCGCCAAAGCCGGTGATGGTTGCATCGGATATTATTTCGATCTTATCATGAGCATTTACCGCATCAATCAGCTCTTGCAGGTAAGCGCGAATATCACCGCCTTCGATGGTGTGGTGCAGCCGGGTGGCCATACCGCCGAGCTGTTTCTCCTTTTCGACCACGACCACTTCAAATCCCTGGTTACCCAGGCCCAGGGCGGCGTTCAGGCCTGCAATGCCGCCGCCGATGACCAGCGCCCGCCGGTTAACCTTAATAACCTTCTCCTTTAAGGGCACCAGGGCCCCGGCCCGGGCCACCGACATGCGCACCAGGTCCTTGGCCTTGGCCGTGGCCTGCTCCTTGGTCTGGGAATGCACCCAGGAGTCCTGGTTGCGGATGTTGGCCATTTCAAAAAGGTATTTGTTCAGGCCACAGGCTTCAAGGGTTTCCATAAACATCGGTTCGTGGGTCTTGGGACTGCAGGAGGCCACCACCACGCGGTTTAAATCGTGTTCCTTGATCACCTCTTTTATTTTATCCTGGGTATCCTGGCTGCAGGTAAACAAATTTTCATCCGCAAAGGCCACATGGGGCAAGGTCTGGGCGTACTCCCTGACAGAGGGTACGTCAACCACCCCGCCGATATTGATACCGCAGTTGCAAACAAAAACACCGATACGCGGCTCCTGCCCGGAAATATCGATTTCGTCGGGGGCCTGAATCGATTCGGTCTCACTTCCCCGGGCTTGTGCCAGGATCCCCCCCGCCGCACTGGCCGCCGCACTGGCTTCGGTAATAGAGCCGGGAATATCTTTGGGTCCCTGGAACAAACCGCAGGTAAAAATCCCGGGTCGCGATGTGGCCACCGGAGCGAAGGGCTCGGTTTCAACAAAATTGTATGAATTCAGCTCGATGTCGAGCCGCCGGGCCAGCTCAACCGAAGACTGGGGAATACCCAATCCCACGGAAAGCACCACCATGCTGAAAGTCTCTTCGGCCCGGGTGCCGTCCTCATCCACATACTGGACATGCAAATCCCCGCTTTCGGGTATCTCTGTAATGGTGTGGATGCGGGCCTTGGAAAAACGGACGCCCTCGCTGTCCTTGGCCCTCAGGTAGTATTTTTCATAGTCCTTGCCGAAGGTCCGGATATCCATGTTGAAAATCACACAGTCCAGGTCGCCCTCGGCATGTTCCTTGGCGATCATGGCCTCTTTGATGGCGTACATGCAGCACACCGAAGAGCAGTATCCGTTACCGCAGCGGTTGGTGTCCCTGGATCCGACACACTGCAGCCAGGCAATTTTTTTGGGCTCCTCCCGGTCAAGGGGCCGCATGAGATGGCCGAAATAAGGCCCCGACGCACTCAGAATTCTTTCAAATTCCTCACTGGTCACCACATTGGTGTATTTGTTGTATCCATAAAAATCCAGCCCTGAGGGGTCATAGCCCTCACTGCCCGACGACAGAATAACAGATCCCACGCGGATATCGGTTTCGCGCCGACTGTCGTCATAGGTAATGGCTTTGGCCAGGCACATGTTTTCGCACAAACCGCATCCGACACATACGTCCGGATCGATGGCAAACGCCAGGGGCACGGCCTGGGGATATTCAATATCGGCCGCCCGTCGATCATCCAGTCCCAGGTTATACGGGTTAACCGCCGTTACCGGACAATGCCGGGCGCAATCACCGCATCCCGTGCATTTTACCGGGTCGATATAACGGGGATGGCTCGTCAGCGAGACCGTGAAATCACCGGGCTCACCGGCGATGGCATTCACCTCGCTGTTGGTAATAATTTCGATGTTCAAGTGCCGGCCGACCTCGACCAGTTTGGGTGAGATCACTCACATGGCACAGTCATTGGTGGGAAACGTTTTATCCAGCCGCGCCATCATGCCGCCGATGCTGGATGACTTTTCCACCAGATAAACCTTATATTCCGAGTTGGCCAGATCCAGTGCCGCCTGCATGCCGGCAATCCCGGCACCCACAACCATGACTGAACCGCTGGTTTCCCCATTTTCCGATCCCATGCTCACTCCTTATAAAACCGCAAAAACAGGCTTGTGATCTTCCATTCGGTTGAAAGCAACCCTGTTCGTTTTCTCCAGATCCGCCAGCAGATAAGAGACTTTTTTGAGTTCCAACCCCGTCTTGGCGCTGATTTTTCTGACGGACTCGTTTCCCCGCTCGATGGCCCGATAGATGAGATTCTTATGATATTCTCTTTCAAGCACCGAATCCATTATGGATTCATAACTGGCCGTATCCCATTTGCGCCCGTAGACATCACCCTGGGTGGTTATTTTCAATTCCTTGCTCACCAGCCAGCGCAGGGTTTCACCATTTACGGTCATCAGGGCCGCTTCCAATTCCAGGTCAAAGGCCCGGACCTCAAGTTGGCCCTGCTCTTTTATGGATGCGGTGACCTCGCCGGCAATCTGTGCAAACCGCTGGGCCTCGGCCGAGGAGACCCAGGCCAAATGCAGCCGCTCTTTTCCGATCCCGGCCAATTCCAGCAGCCTGGCGGTCAAACGGATCTTTTTTTCAGCATAAACATTACCTTCCAGGTAATGGCAGTCGCCGATGTGTCAACCGGCCACCAGCACGCCGTCGCATCCCTCCCTAAATGCGCTGATGATAAACACCGGATCGACGCGTCCGGAACACATGACCCGCACGGTCCTCAGGTTAGAGGGATACTGCAGCCGGGATACGCCGGCCAAATCCGCCCCGGCGTAAGCACACCAGTTACACAGGAACGCAACAATTTTGGGTTCAAAATCAGTCATAACCTTACCTACTATTAATAGTGGATTTTCTGTTTATTTCTGTGAAATCTGCGTAATCTGTGGATTCACATCGTTGTTTTGAATTTGTCTTTTGGGTCATTGGATATTGTTTGTTATTTGCGATTTGTTATTTGTTTTTTCCGGTTTACCCGGCCTCCCCCACCGAACACACCGCCGCCATGATTTGCTGATCCCGGAAATGGAGCATATCGATGGCTTTTTGGGGGCAGCTGGAGGCACACAGACCACACCCCTTGCACGAGGCCGAAATGTTTTTGGCCCGGTATCCTTGGCCCTCGATCTCTTCAAGCTCTATGGCCCCGAATGGACAAACTTCGACACATAGACCGCAGCCGATGCATTTGTCGGCATCTACCTTTGAAACCAGGGGCGAAACAGCAATGGAGGACTTGGCCAGAACGGTGGCGGCGCGACCCGCGGCCGCCATGGCCTGGGCAATGGTTTCATCAATGGGTTTGGGATAATGGGCCAACCCACAGACAAACAGGCCGTCGGAGGCAAAATCCACCGGCCGCAACTTGGCGTGGGCTTCCATAAAAAAATTATCCGAGTTAAGCGGAAGCTTGTAAAATGCCGCCAGCCGGCTGTTTTCCGCTGGTACGATGGCGGTGGCCAGGTTTATCAAATCCGCTTTGATTAAGACCTTCTTTTGCAGAATCGGATCGAACACCCGCACTTCGAGTCCGTCGTCGCCCTCGGAAACCGTCGGTTTATCATCCAGGCTGTAGCGGATGAAAATAACGCCTTTGGCTCTGGCTTCCTTATAAAGGACCTCCCGTTCGCCGAAGGTACGGATATCGCGGTATAAAATATATACGTTAGTCTGGGGGTGCCGGTCCTTGATGGCAATGGCCTGGGATACGGATGTCGTGCAGCAAATCCGGGAGCAGTAAGGTCGATTTTCATCCCGCGATCCCACGCACTGGATGAACACGACACTGTCGGCATCCGCCAGCATTTCGGGATGCTGTTCGATATCATGCCAGCGCATCACCTTTGGATTTTTGCCGTAAAGGTATTCATCCGTGTCGCAGGCCTCGCCCCCCGTTGCAATCACGGTCGCACCGTGCCGGACCACGCGAACGACATTGCCGCTGGAAACCTGGGTTTCAAAGTTGCCGACAAATCCCGCCGCCTGGGTAACCTCGGCGTTGACCAGTACTTCAACATCCGGATGCTTTTCCACCCGGGCCGACAGATCGTCTAAAAACGACCCCACATCCTCACCCTGCCAGGTCGTGGCAATATCCCTGGCAACTCCCCCCAGCTCGGAAGAGCGCTCGACAATAACCGCCGCAAAACCCTGTTCAGCCAGGCTCAAGGCGGCCGTCATGCCGGCAATGCCGCCGCCAATGACCAGAGCGCTCTTGTTAATTTCAACCGCCAGGTCCGGAATCGGTTCCAGCAGCGCCGCCCGTGAAACAGCCATGCGCACCAAATCTTTGGATTTTAAAGTGGCGGCCGGCTTGTCATCGGAATGCACCCAGGTGCACTGGTTGCGGATGTTGGCCATGTCAAACAGGTAGGCGTTCACGCCGGCATTGCGAAGGGTTTCCTGAAACAGCGGCTCATGGGTCCTGGGGGTGCAGGCGGCTACGACAACCCGGTTCAGCTTTTTTTCACGGATAATCTCCACCAGCTTGTCCTGGGTATCCTGGCTGCAGGAAAAAAGATTTTCTTCAGCATAGACCACATGGGGCAGGCTTTTGGCATATTCGGTAATCGCGGGAACATCGGCAATGCCGCCGATATTGATACCGCAGTTGCAGACAAAAACACCGATGCGCGGCGGCTCATCGGTGATGTCATTTTCGGCGGGAAACTGCTTGTCTTTGACCAGCGTACCCCTGGCAGACGACAGCGTGATGCCGGCCCTGCAGGCGGCCGCACTGGCCTCCATCACCGATTGGGGAATGTCCTTGCACCCCTGGATAACCCCGGCCACGTAAATACCGGGTCGAGATGTGTCCACCGGGCGGACATCAGCAGTACGCACGAAATTATACTGGTTGAGTTCAACACCCAGTTCCCGCGCCACCTCCACCGCGGAATCCGCGGGCTCCATTCCCACCGACAGCACCACCATATCAAAATCTTCGATTATCCGCTCACCGGCATCCGTGACGTATTCCAGGGCCAGGGTGCCGTTTTCATCAATCTGGTTGATGGTGTGGACCTTGGAACGAATGAAGCGGATACCGTCGGCCTTGGCCCGGTCATAATACCTTTCAAAATCCTTGCCGTGGGTTCGCATGTCCATATAGAATATGGTCCCCTGAAAATCAGCCCCCAGGTGTTCCCGGGCGATGATCGACTCTTTTAGGGCGTACATGCAGCAAACCGATGAGCAGTACTCATTGTCGCATTTATTGAGATCCCGTGAACCGACGCATTGCAGCCACGCGATTTTGGCCGGTTCGTTGTGGTCGGAAGGCCGCAGCACGTGCCCGGCCGTGGGGCCACCGGCGGAAAGGATCCGCTCAAATTCCATACTTGTGACCACATTGGGAAATTTGGCGTGTTGGTAGTTGTCAAAAGCTGAAGGATCAAAGGTTTGGAGACCCGCCGTAACGATGATGGCGCCCACGTTGAGGGAAACAATCTCTTCGGTGTCATCGAAGTTGATGGCGTCGGCGGGGCAAAACTTTTCACAGGCCCGGCATTTGCCCTTTTTAAAATATATGCACCTGTCGGCGTCGATCACATATTTGAGCGGCACCGCCTGGGCATAGGGGACGTAAACGGCCTTGCGTTTGACGATCCCCTCGTTGAACTCATCAGCTGTTTTGGCAGGACATTTTTCAGAGCAGATGCCGCAGGCAATGCACTTGTCCATGTCCACATAGCGGGGGGATTTTTTTATGGTAACGCTAAAGTTTCCTTCTTCTCCTTCAATGGCGGTTAGTTTTGAAAGCGTAAGCAGTTCTATGTTCAAGTGCCGGCCGACCTCGACCAGTTTGGGTGAAATAATTCACATGGAACAGTCGTTGGTGGGAAAAGTCTTGTCCAGTTGGGCCATAGCACCGCCGATGGCCGCTGACTCTTCGATCAGATATACGAAGTAACCGGATTCAGCCAAATCGAGTGCGGCCTGCATCCCGCTGATACCGCCCCCGATGACCATAACCGACCCGACTGTATTGTCTTTGCTCATGGTATTCATCCTGTGTGCTCAAGGGTTATTTTCCGGCTGCTGCCGGATTGTCTCGTTTTTGGTTTCGGTCCGAAATATCGCAGCGGATATGGCATCTGTCTAAAGTGCCGGATTTACGCCGAACACTCTTTGGCAGTCACCCATTTTTCAGGGTGGTTTTACTCCCCTGCAGACCGGATCTTGGAACTATACAAAGGGGGATAATTATCATAGCATTGCAAATAATGTCAAGGAAAACCGAGCCTTATTATCTGAACCCAATTCAAAGAGTACCCGGTATTTAAATGACTACAGCTCATTCGGATTACCATTTTAATCTATATAAATCTAGTCATTAAAAAAAACTGTTGAAATCACGGCGCTAAGCGTCTATATAGTCAGCGCACCCGAATTCCAGAACGGGTATCAAAATTCCAAAGTGGAGGTAGAATATGCAGCTAAAACGCAGATTCGAGGCCGGGGAATTTGCCGTCCTTGCGGAAATGGAGCCGCCCAAGGGAGTCGATACCTCCCAGATGGTGGCCAATGCCAAGAGGGTCAAAGACCGCGTGGATGCCTTTGTGGTGCCCGAAATGAGCAATGCCGTCATGCGCATGAGTTCCCTGGGCGCCGCCATGATTTTACAGGTCCAGGGGATGGAAACAGTGCTCCAGGTGTGCTGTCGCGACCGCAACCGGATCGCTTTGCAGGCTGATCTGCTGGCGGCTGCCGGCTGCGGAATCGACAATGTAATGGCGGTCACCGGCAAAGATCCCAGTTTCGGAGATCACCACCAGGCCCGGTCGGTATATGATATCGATATTTTCGAATTGCTGCAGACCGTTGGCGACCTGCAAAACGGCCGGGATATGGCCGGCATCGAACTTGCCGGTTCACCCGAATTCACGGTTGGTGCCACAGTCAATGCCGCTGCCAGGGACAAATCTCCCGAGCTGGAACTCGAAGAGATGAATCGCAAGATTGCAGCCGGAACCCGGTTTTTTATCACCCCGCCCCTGTTCGACATCGCGGACATAGCGCCTTTTATGAAGCGGATCGACCGGCAAAAAGCCGTCATCATCCCAACGGTGCTGCTGCTCAAGTCTATGGGAATGGCCCGCTACATCGCACGCAACATGGAAGATGTGCATATCCCCGATGAACTGATTCAACGCATCCGCAAGGCCCCGGACAAGGTGCGCGAGTGCATTCGGATTGCCGCGGAACTGGTAACAACCTTAAAACGGGAAGGGTTCGCCGGTGTTCTGCTGGCCACCCTCGGCTGGGAGCACAAGCTTCCTGAAATTCTGGATTTAACCTAAAGGATAACAAATATGGAAAACACCCGCAAAATCGGTTCGGTCATGGTACTTGGCGGTGGAATTGCCGGTATGCAGTCGGCCCTGGATCTTGCCAATTCCGGCTACTATGTTTATCTGGTGGAAAAATCGTCGGCCATTGGCGGGATGATGTCTCAACTGGACAAGACGTTCCCCACCAACGACTGCGCGATGTGAATTATCTCACCCAAACTGGTCGAGGTCGGCCGGCATTTGAACATCGAGTTGTTAACCGACAGTGAACTTCTGAGCTTAGATGGCCAGGCAGGGCGCTTTGCGGCCCGGGTAAAAAAACGGGCCCGCTATGTGGATCTTGCCAAGTGTACCAGCTGCAATGAATGCGCCAATGTCTGTCCGGTGGAACTTCCCAACGAATACGATGAAGGACTGGCCTTAAAAAAGGCCGCCTATAAAAAGTACCCCCAGGCCATCCCGGGGGCTTTTGCGATCCAGAAAGAAGACAAGGCACCCTGCCGGCTGGCCTGTCCGGCCGGTTTGAATGTGCAGGGCTATGTGCAGATGGTCAAGGAGGGCAAATACCAACAGGCCCTGTCCATCATTATGGAAGATCTGCCGCTGCCCGGCATATTGGGCCGAATATGTCCCCACGGTTGCGAAGACGCCTGCCGACGGTGTGAGGTTGATCAACCGGTGGCCATCCGGGACTTAAAGCGTTTGGCGGCCGATAAATTTGATTGCCGGGATATTAAAATCGAATGCCCGCCTCCCCGACCGGAGAAGGTGGCCATTATCGGCTCCGGCCCGGCGGGTCTCTCCTGTGCCTATCAGCTGGCCAAAAAAGGCATCCTGTCGACGATCTATGAGGCCCTGCCCCAACCGGGCGGAATGCTCAGAGTCGGCATCCCTGCCCATCGGCTGCCCCGGGAGATCATCGATCAGGAAGTTGAAGTCATTACCAATCTGGGGGTTGAAATTAAAACCAGCACCCCGCTGGGTCCGGATTTGACCGTTGATGATCTGTTGAATAACGGCTACAAAGCAGTCTATCTGGCTCTCGGGGCCCACAAGGGCATCGAGTTGGGCATTCCGGGTGAAAAGGTCAACGGCGTTCGCCAGGGCGTCGAATTTCTGAGGGAAGTCAATCTCACCGGCAAGACCGAAGTCGGCCGCAAAGTGGCGATTATCGGCGGCGGCAATGTGGCCATCGATGTGGCGCGCTCGGCGGTTCGTCTGGGAGCCGATGAGGTCAGTATTATTTATCGCCGCACCCGCAACGAAATGCCGGCCTGGGAAGAGGAAATTCAAGCCGCCGAGCATGAAGGCACCCAAATCACTTATCTTTCTGCTCCCCAGGAAGTATTGACCCGCGACGGTCAAGTGACCGGTTTGCGCTGTATCCGCATGGAGTTGACGGAACCTGACTCATCGGGGCGCAAACGGCCCATACCGATTCCGGGCAGTGAATATGACATCGAAATCGATCAGCTGATTCCGGCCATCGGCCAGAGACCTGATCTGGCGGCCATTGAGAATGTCGCCGGTCTGACCTTTTCCCGCTGGGGGACCACGGAGGTGGATTCCATCACCTTTGCCACCGAGCGCGAAGGTCTGTTTGCCGGCGGTGATTTGCAAACCGGCCCATGGGTTGCCATCGGAGCGGTCGGCGCCGGCAAGGAAGCCGCCGAGTCCATCCTGCGTTACATTGAAGGGCGGGACCTGGCTGCGGGTCGCGAACCGATCATCTATGAAGACCCCCGTTACCGGCCGATTCCCGAAGATGAACCCCGCACGCCCAGGGCCCGGATGCCGGAGCTGCCCATGGAACAACGCCAGGGCAACTTCAATGAAGTTGAGTTGGGCTACGAGGAGGCCGAAGGCCAGGCCGAAGCGGCACGCTGTTTGAATTGCGGTTATTGCTGTGAGTGCTATCAGTGCGTCGAGGCCTGTCTGGCAGATGCCATCGACCACAGCCAGCAGGATGAAATCATGGAGCTTGAGGTCGGTTCCGTGGTGATGTGCCCCGGCAGCGAGCCTTTCGACCCTTCCAGCCTTGAAAATGTATATCATTACAAGGCCCTGCCCAACGTGCTCACCAGTCTGGAATTTGAAAGGATCCTCAGCGCCTCGGGGCCCACCATGGGGCATTTGCAAAAACCGTCCGACGGCCAGGAACCGAAAAAAATTGCCTGGCTGCAGTGTGTCGGTTCCAGGGACACCAATCAATGCGGCAACGGATATTGCTCGTCGGTATGCTGCATGTACGCCATCAAAGATTCCATGATCGCCAAGGAACATGCCGGGGGGGACCTGGATTGTGTCGTTTTTAATATGGATATCCGGACCTTCGGCAAAGACTATGAAAAATACTATAACCGTGCCAAAGACGCCGGAATTCGATTTGTCAAATCACGCATTCATTCCCTGGACGAAGTCTTCGACACCGGTGAGATCAGGCTGCGCTATATGGATGATGCCGGTGGGTTGCAGGTCGAAGACTTTGATATAGTGGTCCTTTCAGTGGGCCTGCAGGTACCCGCATCGATTGCCGATCTGGCCGGTCGCCTGGAAGTCGAACTCACTGACAACAATTTTGCGGTAACCCATCCGTTCGCTCCGATAGAAACCTCGCGGCCGGGAGTCTATGCCTGCGGCGTGTTCCAGGGTCCCAAGGACATCCCCAGTTCGGTTATGGAAGCCAGCGCCGCCGCCAATCTGGCCGGAGCATCGCTGACCGAAGCCCGCAACACACTTACCAAAAGCGTGGAAATGCCGGCTGAAATCGATGTGGCCGATCAGGAACCGAGAATCGGAGTTTTCGTCTGCCACTGCGGTATTAACATCGCCGGCGTGGTGGATGTCGAAGATGTGGAAGCCTATGCCAAAACCCTTCCCCATGTGGTTTACGCCGGCCGCAATCTGTTCAGCTGCTCCCAGGATACCCAGGAATTGATAAAAGACGTCATCTCCGAGCAGGGGCTCAACCGCGTGGTGATCGCCGCCTGTACCCCCAAAACCCACGAGCCGATTTTCCAAGACACCCTGGAAAAATGCGGCATCAATAAATATCTCATTGAAATGGCCAACATCCGCAACCAGGACGCCTGGGTGCATTCCGAAACACCGGCGGCTGCGACTCAAAAAGCCAAGGAACTGGTGAGAATGGCGGTGGCTCGTGCGGCCACCCTTTATCCGCTGCAGGAAAAAATGATTTCCGTAATTCGGAGCGCCCTTATCATCGGCGGCGGGGTAGCCGGCATGAATGCCGCTCTGGGGTTGGCCGATCAGGGCTTTGAAGTCTTTCTGGTAGAAAAGGAAGAGCAGTTAGGCGGGTTGGCCCATCGGCTGACCGCCACCATTGAGGGTGCCAATATCGGCAAATATTTGCAAGCATTGATTCAAAAAACGAGCTCGCACCCCAACATTCAGGTTTTGACCCAGTCGCTGATTGTCGGGTTTTCAGGCTTCAAGGGCAATTTCACCACCGAGATTCTGGTCGGCCCCGGAATGTATTCACGCAAAATCGAACACGGTGTGGTTATCCTGGCCACCGGCGCCGGAGAATACCGGCCCCAAGAATTTCTATACGGCGAAAATGAGCGGGTTATGACCCAGCTTGAAATTGCCGATCGACTGGAGAAAAAAGGCGCCGCTGATTTGGAACAGGTGGTCATGATCCAATGTGTCGGATCGCGCAACGAGGAAAACCCCAATTGTTCCAGGATTTGCTGCCAGACGGCCATCAAAAATGCCCTGCACATCAAAAAGGACAATCCCCAGACGGAAGTTTTTATTCTCTACCGTGATATCAGAACCTACGGGCTTATGGAAGATTACTACGCCGAAGCCCGGCGGCTGGGGGTGCTGTTTTTCCGTTTCAACGCCGACAAACCGCCGCGGGTGGAATCATCTGAAAACGGCGTGATGGTGACCTTTAGAGACCATGTCTTAAATCTGGACCTCGCGGTCGAGGCCGACCTTCTGGGCTTGAGCGCCGGAATGGTGGCCGAAGACACCGAAGAGCTCGCCGCCATTCTCAAAGTCGCGCGCACTGCAGAAGGCTATTACATGGAAGCCCATGTCAAATTGCGACCGGTGGACATGGCAACCGACGGAATATTTGTCTGCGGCACGGCCCATAGCCCTAAACTGATCACCGAGTCGATCTCCCAGGCCCAGGCAGCTGCCGCGCGGGCCACCACGTTCCTCTCCCAGACCCAGCTGACCCTGTCAGCGGTTACGGCCAGAGTGACCGCGGAAAAATGCGCATCCTGCCTGATTTGTGTTCGATCCTGTCCTTACAATGTACCCCGGATCAACGCCGACGGCGTCAGTGAAATCGACCCGGCCCTGTGCCACGGCTGCGGCATCTGCGTTTCCGAATGCCCGGCCAAGGCCATTGATCTGCAATGGTACGAAGACGAGCAGATTATTTGTATAGTGGATGCCCTGCTGGAAGGAGTCCTTTGAATGCGGAAGTGGGAATGCGGAATGCGGAATGCGGAAAGATAGAGCAGAGAGCATGGGGCATAGGGTGGAAGGCGGAAGTGGGAATGCGGAATGCGGAATGCGAGGGTAAGAAGATGAGAAGGTGAGAAGGTGAGACAGAAGGCGAAAGGCGGAAGGTGGAAAAAACTGAAGGTGAGAAGTTGAGAAGGTGGGAAGGTTAGACAGAAGGCGGAAGTTGGAATGCGGAAGGTGGAAGTTTGAATTCGGAATTCGGAAGTCGGAATGCGGAAGGTGGAAGGATAGGGCAAAGCGCGTGGCGCATAGGGCATAGCGCACAAGGCGGAGGGCAGGGGCATAGGGCATAGCGGCGGGAGATTATCCGTCGGACGGATTTAAAATAGACAGGATACATTCATTTTAGGCATTTTAGGCATTTTAGACATTTTAGGCATTTGGTTTTTAGGCATTTTTTTTAGCGGGGAAAATATGAGCGACGAGTTCGAACCCAACATCATCGCTTTTTGCTGTGATTATTGAGGGTATTCAGCCGCGGACCTGGCAGGTTCCATGCGACTGCAATACCCGTCAAACATAAAAATTATCAGAGTGCCGTGTACCGGGAAGGTGGATGTGATGCATTTGCTCCGGGCCATCCAAAAGGGTGCCGACGGGACCTATGTCGTCGGGTGCCTGGAGGGCACCTGCCATTATAATGAAGGTAATTTCCGGGCCCGGGAACGGGTCGAGTACGTGCGTACGCTGCTTGAGGAAATCGGTATGGAAGCAGACCGTGTCCGAATGTACAATCTTTCATCCGGTGAGGGACCGACCTTTGCGGCCTATGCCAAAGAGATGACGGAGCACATACGGTCACTGGGGCCAAGCCCCTTAAACGATAAAGGCAATCCTAAAAAAAGCTAGAAAAGGGAGGCAATTATGCCAGAGGAAATCATAGCTCTCGGTGGTAAGAAGCAAAGTATGTTGATAGATGAAGTCAAAAAACTTTTGCCCGATGGCGGGAATTTGAACCTTTGCCTGACATGCGGGGCCTGTTCTTCCGGATGCCCGGCCACGGGCCTGGACAACATGGATCCCAGAAAATTTTTGCGCATGGCGGCCCTGGGTCTGGACGAGGAAATCTTAAAGTCGGACTGGCCCTGGATGTGCACCATGTGCCAGCGCTGCATCTATGTCTGTCCCATGAAAATCGACATTCCGCAGCTTATTTACAATATCAGGACTAAAAGACCCCGCGAGGAGCGCCCCAAAGGCATTCTGGGCTCCTGCGACATGGCGCTGAAAAATGACAGCTGCAGTGCCATGGGGGCCAGCCCGGAAGATTTTACCTTCGTGGTGGAAGACGTGCTGGAAGAATACCAGGAAGCCCAACCCGAATTTAAAGACATGCAGGCGCCGATCGACAAGCAGGGTGCTGAATTCTTTTTGAATCAGAATTCCCGGGAGCCGGTCACCGAGCCCGACGAAATGGTGCCGCTGTGGAAAGTCCTGCATGCGGCCGGGGTAGACTGGACTTACGGCAGCAAAGGATGGGGCGGAGAAAACTACTGCATGTTTCTGGCCGACAACGACGCCTGGGAGCACATTGTCCGCACCACGGCCAAGCAGGCCGACGATCTGGGCTGCAAGGTCTATCTCAACACCGAATGAGGGCACGTAACCTTCTCAGTCCTGGCAGGACTGAAAAAATTCAACATCGAGCACAACTTTGTCGTCAAGAACATCTATGAATACTATGCCAAATGGATCCGCGAGGGAAAGCTCAAGGTAAATTCCGATTGGAACAAGGATCTGAA
>RCNF010001601.1_pt1 | contig 14701 bp, 9 predicted proteins | sample 2041311 | NCBI WGS metagenome assembly RCNF01 (sample SAMN09708228, study PRJNA481090) | Marine sediment metagenome, whole genome shotgun sequencing project. | biome: marine sediment; feature: ocean; material: sediment; isolation source: Sewage treatment plant 2 marine sediment (STP2) ... | reverse complement strand
GAAGATTGGTGGTCTGACACTGTAGTAGTTGGATGTGCAATTACCCCTGATAACGGAAATACCTGGACGTCAATCTGGGAATTACTAGCAACAGGAAATGTAGGTCCTGACTATTTTTATACAACGATTTCGGCTCCGGGTAATTTCAGGCTTGGATTCTATTACACAGGAGATTCTAATAACATAGATTTTTTCTATGTTGATAATATTTCACTATTTACGGCTATAACAATTTCTTATCCTCCATCCTTTCTTCAGGCGCAGGCAAGCTCAACCGAAAAAAAGGTTACATTAAGCTGGAATGGAGGTTCATCGCCAAATCCTCCAATAACAGGCTATCGAATACAAAGAAAAGAAGGTTTGCCTGAAGATGATTCAACTTATATTACAATTGAAGAAACAAATGCCAGCACATTTATATTTCATGATGAAACAGTTGAGCTTGATCATAATTATACGTATAGAATAGCAACACTTTCAGGACCCCCCGGATATTCAAGTCATTATGGAAATGAAGCAACTGCTTATGTTCCCGATGTACTTACTTCAGTTAAAACTGAGAGTGAACTACCATCAGATTTCTCTTTAGAGCAAAATTATCCTAATCCTTTTAATCCTAGCACAACAATTAACTTCACTATTCCAAAATCTTCATTCGTTACTCTTAAATTATACGATGTTCTTGGAAATGAGGTTATGACTTTAGTTAACAGCCAAAAATCTGCTGGAAATTACGATGTAACAGTTAACGCTTCGAACTTACCAAGTGGAATCTACTTCTATCAACTACAAACCAATTCATTTACTCAAACTAAGAAGATGGTTCTTGTTCGTTAGGGCTGAGGTGGATATATGTTGATAAAATAATCAGTTTTATTTTATTCCTATAGAATTGAAAATAATTGAGAAAACTGGTATGAAAATTAAAATGAGACCGAAAAATAATATTGCTTTGCTGATTATTTTAATTTGTTCAACATTTTTCATCGGATGGGGCTGGATTGGACATAGTATTATCAACTTTAATACTATTCTTTCGGCTTTACCCGAAATGGATTTTTTTGAATACTGGGCTGATTCATTAGCAGTTCACGCATCTGATGCTGATTACCGAAAACAAATTGATCCCAATGAAGGACCAAGGCATTATATAGATATAGATAATTATCCTGAATTTCTTGAAACGGGGGGGATCAATCAAAACTTTGATTCTTTGGTTGCGATTCATGGTTATAATTTTGTTATGGCGCAGGGAATATTACCATGGGCAATTCTTAGAAGAATTGATTCATTACAAACTGCATTTGAAAATGGTGAGTGGCGAGATGCTATGCTTCATGCTGCTAATTTAGGGCATTACATTGGTGATGGCCATATGCCGTTACATCTTACCCGAAACTACAATGGACAATATACAGGGCAGTATGGAGTTCACAGCAGGTATGAATCGAATATGATCGGCCAGTATTCCAATCAAATTATTTATGAAGGAGATACTTTAGATTATATTGAAAACCTGTCAGATTACGTATTCAATGTTATTTATGATAATTACAACTATGTAGATTCCGTATTAATAGCAGATAGTATAGCAACAGTATTTGCAGGGAATACAACCAGTGCTGCTTATTATGAAAAGCTATGGGAGCTTACAAAGTCATTTACAATACTCTTGTTTAAAAATGCCTCATATAAATTAACCTGTCTGATCTATACAGTCTGGGTAAACGCTGGGAGCCCTGTAACCGGAGGTATTGAGGATAATCAGAATCACGCAATGAAGTATGAGCTATCACAAAATTATCCTAATCCATTCAATCCAAGAACAAAGATACAATATGCGATGCCGAAGGCAGGAATAGTAACATTAAAAGTCTTCAATATTTTAGGACAAGAAATGATAACTATTATTAACGAGGAAAGACCAGCTGGAGAGTATGAGATTGAGTTTAATGCAACAACATTACCCAGTGGAATATATTTCTATCAACTCAAGGTAGGAGATTTCATTGAAACTAAGAAGATGGTTTTGATGAAGTAACGATTATAATAAATTTCTTTTCAATCCCCCATCAATAAAAGTTGTTAGGGGATACTGGGTAAACTAATGCGTTTGGTATAATTCAATTAAATGCAAAACTATATAAACAGTAAACGAGATAGAGTATAATGTTTAATCCTAATTCTTTAAAGATAATTTTTTACTAACAATTCTTTCGGAACAACTTTAGCACAGACTTATTATGTAACTGAGACAGGAAAGAAATTTCACAAAAAGAGTTGTCATTTTATTCAGGACTCTGGTATTGCCATAGAACTTAATGACGCAATCGCTAAGGAAGGATCTCATTAATCATAAGTGTGATATTCTAACAATCGGTCAGAATCTCCTGCCGTCAAAACAGCATTTACCCGTGGATAGGTTTGTAACGCCGGAAGAATTTGCTATGTACAAAACAGAAGGTTTGAAATTAGGATTTAAAATTGTTGAACCTGCACCCCTCGTTTGCAGTTCATATCATGCTGATGAGCATGCAAAATTAATCTTCTGATTAGCGATACTATTAATATTAATTTGTCAAGTTTGTTATTAAATTATTTCCTTCAACAAAAAATATTTGTATGTTATAGTTCCCATTTATTAGGGTAGGGATTTTGTGTTTTAAGATTTCTAATTCTGCCGATTAATGAAGTATTATTTAAAAATTATTATACCTCTTTTCTGGTTTTTGCCTTCACCCTAAATCCCGGTGATGGTGATAAAAAATTTCCTAAAACTTTAGATGATGATAACTCCAAGTTTACAGATGTCGGTAACATTGGAATTACAATAACCAACTTTGGAACTTATGGTCACGGTTTTGCTCTATGGCCGGACCAGCCAAGTGCGGAATTTCCTTTAGGAAGTGGAATTGAACATCTATTCGATGGCGGATTATATATAGGTGCTTTTATCGCTAATGATTCACTTGGCAGTGGAAGACTCGGACCGTTTGTAACTTCAGGAGCTGTAGATGTTGCATCTGTTTCACGAACAGGTGGATTTGAATATACAAATGCACCAGGTTCCCACATACTTGAAAGGTCATCATTATTTGACTCAAGATTTTTCAATCCTGATGCAATTTCACACCAGGATTTTTTAATGGACTTTGATGATACCAGCAGAACATATTTAAATGGTGAACCAATACCGAATCATGATCCTTTAGGTGTATCAATTCACCAGGAAACATATGCCTGGAATTTCCCTTTCGCCAACTTCTTTGTGATTTTTAATTATTGGATAAAAAATGTATCAGATAAATACCTTGATAGTGTTTACGTTGGATTATGGACGGATACCGTTGTTCGCAATACAAGGATAACTGGCAGACCTTCAGGAAGTGCTTTTTACAATAAGGGCGGTAATGGCTATAACGATTCCATCAAAATAGCGTATGAATTTGATGCTGCCGGAGACCTCGGGTTTTCTGATAGTTATATTGGTATACAATTTTGTGGTTCGGAGCCCGATCTTCCATTATCTTTTCCACTTGGTTTATCAGATACCATACCTTCAGTAAATTATGTTACCTGGCAATTTCGGAATACGGATGATCCCAATTTCTTTGCTCCACAGAATGATGTTGACAGGTATAAAAAGATGCAGGGATTTTTCGGCGGGAATAACAGATGGAGAGACGGAATTACACCTCAACTTATAAGAGGACCATCGAACAGATCAACATTTATTACAAGAGGTCATTTTAAAAGTATTGCTCCTGGCGATTCGATTAACGTGGTGTTTGCCATAGTTACAGCAAAAAAGTTCGGGCCGGATCCTTCTAATCTTGATACTGAAGATCAAAAAAGAAATTTGTACACTAATGCTGACTGGGCCTTGAGAGCTTATTTTGGGGAGGATAGAAACAGAAACGGAATACTAGATTTTGGTGAAGATCTTAATGGTGATGGTGTGTTGACACGTTATATATTACCGGCACCGCCATTGACACCTTTAATTAAGGTAATACCTGATAATCAGAAAGCTACTATCTATTGGGATAAAAGGGCTGAGGCTTCAATTGATCCAATCTCCGCTGAAATGGATTTTGAAGGGTACAGACTCTACCGTACTCAATCCGGATTTGACCTAACTGAAAACCAGGACATTCTCGCATCTTTAGTTTCACTTGCTACATTCGATAGTTCTGCAAATGGAGTCGATTTTGATACCGGGTTTGAGTTTGTGGAATTAGACGAACCGGTTAGTTTTCCGGGTGATACCACTCAGTATTATTATAAGTTTGAATTAGACAATTTGCTGAATGGATGGCAATACCTGTTTTCGGTAACTGCTTTTGATGAAGGTGATCCTTCAAACAATCTCGATCCGCTGGAATCAAGCCCACTGGCAAATCTTGGAAGAATTATACCGGGCACACCTCCTGTAGAAGAAGCCGACGTAGAAATAGGAGTTTATCCAAATCCTTATTATGGAGAAGCTTACTGGGATGGTAATCAGGAAAGATTAAGGAAGATTTACTTTTTTAACTTGCCTGCGGAGTGCGAAATTACTATTTATACACTTGCAGGTGATATTGTTCGTAGAATTGAACATAATGAGTTTAGCAACGGTTCCGATATAAGATGGTTTGAAACATTTGCAAGTGATGGCAAGCAAAAGATGGCTGGAGGTGAACACGCCTGGGATTTAATAACGGATAATGATCAGGCAATTGCAACAGGAATGTATCTCTTTGTTGTTGAAAATAGACGTTCCGGTGATATTAAAACAGGAAAATTTTTGATAATAAAATAATTTAAGGAGAATGAGAATGAAAAAAATATTTTTACTTATATTCCTAATGTTCAGCACAATGATGATGGCGCAGACGTATCCACTTGTTACTATTGAAGAAATCCAAGCAGAGTCACCCTCACTCTATCTTGGTGATACGGTAAGAGTGCAAGGATTGACTATGGCAAGAGTTCTTGTTGATCCCCTTTTAGATCGAAGACCAATTCTTTGGGCTGGTTCAAGATGGCAAACTTATCTGTATGATGCAAACGGGCAGACATATCCAAATCTGGATGGTATAGTTGCTCTACAACACGATACCACTGGTGCGGCACAAGGAACTTTTTATGATTTGGTAGATTCGGCACAAGTAATTGAAGTTACAGGTGTAGTTGGGGCATTTGCTACAACTACTCAGCTAAACCTATTAACTGATCCTGTAACACCAGTCACAACAATTAGTCAGGAGCCATCTCGAGTTGCACCAATTGAACTCAGTATTACTGATTTTATGAATAATGGAACATTGGTGCCGGATGGTGCTCAATATGAATCTATGTATATAATCCTCCGAAATGTGATTTCAAGTGATAGGAATACGGGTGATGGTTCATTCAGGATAAATGATGGGCAGGGAAACTTTCTTACGATGTATGATCAATCAGGATATTTTACATTGAGAGGACACAGATTGACTGGCCTAACAAATTATGACCCACCCGCTGATGGTACTTTTATAAATTTCTTTCGAGGATTACTACAGGTTCGGACGACTGGATATTACATAATTCCAATTTATCCAGGTGATATTGATATTTCTTTCACTCCGCCAGCAATTTCAGAAGTAAGAAGAAGTCTCGGTGAAGTGATGACAAACCAGGGAGTTACAGTTACGGCAAACATTGTTGATAGTGATGGCACAGTTGATTCTACAAAACTTTATTACAGGGTAGATGGAGGAGCATATACACCAGTAGATATGATTTTAGGTTCGGGAGATATTTATTCAGCGCCAATTCCTGGTGTAAACAGTGACTCCGCAATGGTTGATTATTATATTTGGGCAAAAGATAACGATGGCAATGTTTCCACAGTTCCTGCAAACCCAACTTCACCTCAGTTTTTCTATTTAGTTCTTAACAGGAATGTGAGAATTCAGGATGTACAGTACAATCCGTTCGATACCGATGTGAGTGGTTATAATCATTACTATGTAACGTTAACGGGAACTATTACTGCAGATACCTCTGATTATCCTGGAACAGGAACGACATCCTATCGAGTATATATGCAGAATGGAGAAGGTCCCTGGAGTGGAATCCGGATCGGGACAAGACCCCCGCTTGGTAATGATGTCTCTGCCTTATTAAAAGGAGATAATGTTACAATTACTGGATTCGTTTGGGATGATTCGATAACTCCTACATTTAATGTAACCAGGATTGACAGCATCAATAATATTATTATAAACTCCAGCGGAAATCCAATTCCAGGTTTTGCCGATCTCGCAACCAACGATATTGGCTTGGGAGGATTTGGTACAGCAGATAAAGAAAAATGGGAGAGTGTTCTTATCAGGTATAACAATTTAATCGTAACTAATGAAAATGCAGATGGACCCGCCAATAATTTTGGTGAGATGTTAGTTGATGACGGAAGCGGGGATACGAGAGTTGAGTTGGAAGACGGAGATCACAGTTATCATAATCTTTCAGATCCTTTACGACCAATTTACATAATGACCGGTTCAGGGTTTGATGCTTTGTCAGGACAATTATATTATTCTTTTGGCAACTACAAACTAGTTCCGAGGAATGATGGTGACTTTGTAGGATTCGTTACAGATGTAGAAGGACTCGAGCAGATTCCTACAGAGTATAGTTTAGCACAAAATTATCCTAATCCGTTTAACCCTTCAACAACAATAGAGTATTCACTACCTGAGAGTGGAGATGTTACACTGAAGATTTATAACTTGATTGGGCAGGAAGTAAAAACTGTATTAAATAATCTTTATCAATCTGTTGGTACTCACAGCGTAGTATTCAGTGCAAGTGAACTGCCTTCAGGAATATATTTTTACAGTTTTAAAGTAAATGATTTTGTTAAAGTTAAAAAGATGATATTATTGAAATAGATTTCTCTTTCCGGCTTCCTTAGCTGTTAATAAAGGGAGCATGGGTCAGAGTTAATATCTTTAAATAATCATTGCATAGCTGCCCTGGTATTTCAGGGCAGTACATCGATATAAAAGCGTGATTTAATTAGCAAGTGCGAATGAAAAAACTTTTACTGATTTCTCTCTTAATAACTTTGTTCATCGGAATATTTTCTTGTACTGAAGAAGGTGTAAATGATCCGGTTGGAAACCTACCGCCTGATACTGGATTGTTCCTTTATCCTGATAGTACCATTTTACCTCAACAAAGCAGATTAACTATTCATTGGTGGGGTGATGATCCTGATGGCATAATAATCGGCTATTACTTCTCATGGGATAATATAAATTGGGAATTTACTTCTTCAAACGATAGCTTATTTGCTTTACAAATTGGTGCTGTTGATACCACATTTACTTTTCGCGTTTCCGCTGTAGATAATGGAGGAAATAACACCTATGATAGTGAAATCTTGAGGAACGGAATAAACTTTGGTCCTGGACCTTTTATTGATGAAAATGATAACAGTGTATTTGATGATGGAGAAAAGTTTTTTGATATTGGTTTAGTTGATGCTACCCCTGCTACGTTTGATTTCCCTTTAAGAAACAGCTCCCCTGAAATTGACTGGAATGAATTAAGTTTTCTACCGGAAACCTCTTTCCCTGCAATGTCTTTTAGCTGGAATGTGCAGGATATAGACGGCGAAGAATCAATAGTTGCTATAAACATCGCTTTAAATGATACTGCGAATGCAGCTAATATTATCTCTCTTGATGGAGCAGTAAGGACAATTACAATTCGCACTGATGATTTTACTAATCCTACACCACAAATGGAAATACTTATTGAATCCCAGGCAGGTAATATCCATTCTGAACTTTTACCCGGTTTGCTGTTTGATTCAGATAATAAATTTTTTGTTCAAGCGATGGATATCTCTGGAGCCAAATCAAATTTCATTTCTTTACCTGACTCAGGTAATAGTTGGTACGTTAAAAAACCGAAAGGTAATCTGCTTGTCATAGATGATTATGAAACAATTGATAACTCAGACGATTTTTATGATTCAATACTTGATAGTCTTAGCTTATCAGGTAAATATGATATTTATGATATCCATACTCAGACACCCCCATTTCTAAATGTTACTTTTTTTGAAACGATTAAACTTTTTGATTACCTGTTTTGGTATACCGATAACGCACCATCACTCGATCTAGCTAGCTTCGCAACTCAAAATTATTTGTCCCAGGGTGGTAAAGTGTTCTTTTCAATGCAGTTTCCGCAGTTTTTCAGTGCAATTGATGCAAGCAGTTTCATCCCGATTATTCCGGATAGTGTAGATTTAACAAGTACACTATTTCCAGGTGTTGAAATAGCTTCCGATACTACTGATCCTGCATACCCCAATTTAACAACAACCGGAAATATTAGAAGAGTAAAATCATTTTATCTTAATCCATTTACAGCCAACCCGATTTACTATTACCCTAATGGTGAATTGAACGGTTTCGCAGGTTTTACGAATACTTCAAAAACAGAGTTTTTTATAGCATTACCTCTCGATAGATGTAATGGTGGAGAAGGAAAAGTTAAAGAATTATTTGAGAAAGTTCTGTTTGATGATTTCGGATTAGTACCATGAAAAATATATTGACAATACTTACTCTTTGTCTTTTAATCGGAAGTCCTGTATTTGCACAGGATGCTGGAAATATTGAAGGGACAGTTACAGATGTATCAACTGGTGAATCTCTTCCCGGTGTAAATATTATACTTAAGGGAACATATTACGGCGCCGCAACAGATATTGATGGTAAATTCAGAATTAATTCAATTGCTCTTGGTGAGTATAATATAACTGTATCTCTTATAGGCTATACATCCATTGAATATACAGGGATAGCAATTGAACCAAATAAAACTATTCAGCTTGATGTGCTTCTTGAAGAGACTGTTCTAACTCTCAACCAGGAAATAGTTGTCATTGGTGATAAACCGTTAATGGATGTTGAAGAAACTCAGAGTAAAAGAACTGTCTCCCGCGAAGATATAGAGATTGCACTTGTTGAGAACATTCAGGGTATTGTTTCCCAGCAGTCAGGTGTTGTAGAAACCGATAAAGAGATTCATATAAGAGGAGGAAGATCCTACGAAAATGCTTTCCTGCTGGATGGCGTCTCTGTTCAGGATCCGTTGGCAGGAACCGGGTTCGGTCTTCAACTTAGCGCAGATGCGATTGAACAGGTTGAAGTTATTACCGGCGGTTACAACGCTGAATATGGTCAGGCCACATCAGGTGTAGTGAATGTAACCACAAGAGAGGGTAGTACAAGATACAGTGGTTCAATAACCTATAAGCGTGATAACTTTGGTAACACTGAATCTAATAATGTTTTTAATATTGATATTGTTGAAGCGAGCTTGAGCGGACCTGATCCCTTAACTTCCTTTATTTTACCTGCTATTGGACTGGATATTCCCGGTGATCTATCATTCTTTACCAGCTTTTATATGGGTATTAGTGATGGACTCACCCAGGGCTATTTTAAACCGACAGCTACCCAGCTTTTCTCATCAACATTCCAGGGAACTGATTTTGCACCTCGTGCGGAAAACAGCTGGTTTTGGCTGGTAAAAGCAACATACAAATATTTGCCAACTTTGAAGTTTGGATATTCATATAACCAATCAGTAAACATTAACCAGAATTCACAGTCATTGCAATCTAATCTTGAATTTGTTGAACCTTCTCCGGGTTATCAATACGAGTTCCAAAATATTCTTGATAATGCTAATACGTTCACACATAAAAATATGTTTCAGAATTTTAACATCACTCACACTCTCAATCCGAGTACATATTATGAGTTAAAGATTAATTACTTCTTTACCAATTTAAGAGCAGATGCAAATGGATTAGATTGGAGGGAATATACTGAACCAACCGATTTTATTAATTTTCCGATCCAGTATTATAATGAAGAGAGAGACACAGTTGGTGTTATCCCCGGAGACGGTTTTTGGGATATTGGAAATCCTTTTACTTACCGGGATCACTTCCTGGAAGAATATTCACTGAAGGGTGATATTACAAGTTTTTTCGATGAGAAAAATAAATTTAAAGCAGGTTTTAATCTCCGGTTTCAGACAATGCAAATGCTCGATATATATAAACCGTGGGTAGGTGAACTAGGGCTGAACAACGATATTTATAAAGTTAATCCTGCACTTGGATCATTTTATGCACAGGATAATATAAACTTTGGAGGAATGATTCTTAACTTTGGACTTCGATTTGATTACTGGTTTCCTGGAAAATTTGTAGACGATGCAGTAAAGAATCCTGAATCAGTAACAATTCCTGATGAAACACGAGCCGACTATGAGAACGATACATTTTCCTTTTTTGGTGATAGAAGGTTTAAAGCCAGGTTAAGTCCAAGACTTGGAATTTCTCATCCGGTTTCTGATAATCAAACTCTGTTTTTCTCTTACGGGCATTTTAGCAAATGGCCAAAACCTCAATTTGTATATGCTAAATTAGATCCAAAAACGGCGCAGTCATCCTTTCAACGTTTTGGAAACCCTAACCTCAACCCCGAAACGACTGTAGCTTATGAACTCGGCATCAAGACGCAATTTACGACCAATGATGTGTTAACCGTAACTGCATACTACAAAGATATATTTGATTATGTAAGTACACGAACTGCAAAAATAACATCTGCCAGGCTGACCGGACAGAGCTTTATAACTTATGTTAATACTGATTATGCTCGCTCCCGAGGGATTGAGTTTGAGTTTAAAAAAAGAATTGGTAAATGGTTTAACGGTATTGCCACATTTGCCTATGCAATTGTGACCGGAAAAAGTTCAACTGCTGATGAAGGTGTTCTCGTTCTGCGCGGTGATCTTGAAGAGCCTATTACAGAGCAGTTCCTTTCATGGGATAAGCCAATAACAGCTACTCTTTCTGCTAATTTTTATGTTGAAAGGGGAAGTCTTGGATTCGGAGAAGGAATCATTGATGACTGGAGTCTCTATGTGCGAGGATTTTTTCAATCAGGTAAAAGGTATACACCAGCGATATTTACAGGTTCAATTGATGAGCAGGGGAGAAAAGAATACGAAACAAGACGAGATGAACGTAATGGCGAAATTGCTGATGACTGGTTCTACCTTGATTTGAATTTTGAGAAATATATAAATATAGGTAATACTTCATTCTCTGTTTTTATTGAAATTAATAACCTTCTCGACAACAAAAATTCAACAATAATTAATCCTGTCACCGGTAGCGCATACGAATCCGGCGATGATGTACCAAGCAGCTGGAATGATCCTCGTTTTCCGGACCTGCAGTTTCCAATAAGTGCTTATCCGCTTGACCCGGCAAGATATTTAGCCAGACGAAATATTAAATTTGGATTATCCTATAAATTCTAATATGAAGAAATTTCTGATTTTACTGATTGTTTGTTTCGCATATTTTGAGGCTGATGCTCAGTTATTCCCGACTCTTGGAGGACAGCGTGCAGGAATCTCAACTGCTCAATTCTTAAAAATTGGTGTTGGAGGAAGGGCTTCTTCCATGGGTGATGCATTTGTAGCAGTCGCAAATGATGCTTCATCACTATATTGGAATCCGGCAGGATTAGTACAATTTGAAAAGAATGAATTAATATTTTCACATAACATGTGGGTTGTTGATATAAATCATGATTTTCTTGGTGGAGTTTATCACCTTGGGAAAAATCATGCATTTGGTCTTGCATTCACCGGGCTTTCAATGGATGATATGCCGGTGACAACTGAATTTAAACCGTTTGGAACAGGAGAGTTTTTCTCATTCAGTGATATTGCAATTGCTCTAACGTACTCGCAAAAAATGACCGATAATTTTAGTTTTGGTGCAACTGTGCGTTACATCGAGGAAACACTCGATAAATTAAAAATGCGCGGTGTTATGATTGATCTGGGTACATATTATTGGACGGGATTAGGATCAACCCGCTTTGCAGTAACTGTATCTAATTTTGGTAACGAATTATCTCCTGATGGTACTATCGTACTCGTTGGTAACCGTGATGAAAAATCGGAATGGCAATCATTTGCCCCGCCTACAATGTTCAGGATTGGTTTTGCTTTTGAACCATATGAGTCAATGGAGCATAGAGTAACTACATCAGTACAATTAAATCATCCAAACGATAATAGTGAAAACTTTTCATTTGGATTTGAATATGCATGGAGGAAGGTATTTTTCCTTCGAGGCGGTTATAAGTTTAATGTTGATGAACAGAATTTTTCATTTGGAGCGGGAATAAATGCTCCAATTAGTATAGCTGAGTTTACTCTGGATTATGCATTTTCTAACTTTGAAAAACTCGGTTCCGTTCATAGATTCTCAATCATTTTAGGGCTTTAATGGTGATTAGAAAAATCATAGAAGTTATTATTTTACTTACAGTTATAGTGATATTATCAAACTGTTCGGAGAAGTTTGATCTAAACAATATTCAGACTGACGATAGTAATATTAATTTAGGTGGTGATACGGTTTTTGTACAGCTTAATCCCGTTTGGGAAGGATTCAATAAACCACAGGATGTTATGGTCGGAAGAGAACCGTTCATTTATGTTGCAGATACGGATAATGACCGCATCGTAATGTTAAATCTTGACGGTCAGGTACTGGGAACACGGAGCATTAATCGACCAATTGCTTTAGCACAGGATTACAAATTGAATTTAATTGTTGTCGCAGAGTTTGACACAAGTGTTAGTGGAGTAACTCAAACATTTAGTGCAGTTTACAAGCTGGACCTGGCATCAGTTAATCATCAAATTGCATCTGCTTCGATCACAAGATTATTACCACGTGAAGTAGACTTAAACAGACCCGAAGTGGAATATACTGGTGTTTGTGTATTCTTCAATAATATGTTTTATGTCTCAAGGAAAGGTCCAAATAACAGTAGTTTTATTGATCCTGATAATTCCATTTTACATTTCATACCTAAAAAGTTTATTGACGGAGTAAGTGAAGGAGATACTCTAATTGGGAGGGTTCCAAATATTGACCAGCTAGGACAGGGACCGGTATCCGCGTATGATATTAGTTCATTAACATCCTTTAATGATCAATCGATTGATATCATTGTAACTCTTACCGGGGGAACTAGTTTTAAAGCAAACTGGCTTCATTATCAAATTACGCCAATCGATCAAAGATATGTAAGTAATTTCTCACCAGAATCCGGACTTGACTTGATGGAGACGAACAGATTTGAAAGACCGGAGGGAAGTGCTCTCGACCCTTCAGGTAATATTTATATCGTTGATGCTGGAAAAGATAGAGTTTATAAATTTAACTCATTTGGAGATGAACTTGAATCATTCGGGGGCCCGGATGATTTTAATGAGCCCCACGGTGTTGCCTTCTTCAACAAAACGTTGTATGTAGCCGATACCGGGAATAACCGAATACTTAGATTCAGTCTTTCAACTGAATTGTAATAAGGAACCGAATGAAATCAGATATAACTGCAAAACTCTCGTTCTTCTTATTTTTTGTTCTGACTGTTGCAATTCAACCTCAGGAAAAAGTTAAGATTGCCACTTATAATATTCTTAATTATCCGAATCAATCATCAACAAAGAATACAAGATTTCAAACTGTAATTTATGATTTGAAACCTGACATTTTAGTTGTGCAGGAAATTTTGTCTCAATCAGCAGTCAATGAATTCAAAAACGATGTTCTTGGAGATGATTATCAGTCTGGTGACTTTATTAATGGGCCGGATACAGATAATGCAATCTTTTATAAAGACTCTCTCTTCCAGTTTATTACTACAGATTTTATTAATCCTACACAGGGACCAAGATATATCTCCGTTTTTAGATTATTTCATAAGATCACATTCGATACATTAATCATATACTCTGCACATTTTAAAGCCAGCCAGGGGGTTGAGAACGAACTTAGACGACTAAATGAAGCTGCAACTCTGCGAGTTTTCACAGATCTATTACCGCCCAATTCAGACTTTATACTTGTAGGCGATTTAAATTTATACCGTTCAACAGAACCTGCGTACGAGGAATTATTAGTGCAGGATGGAACAGGATACTTTTTAGATCCAATAAACAGACCCGGTACGTGGCATGATAGTTTCAGTTTTACCGATATTCATACTCAATCTACCCGCATTACTGATCTTGGTGATGGCGGATCAACAGGTGGACTGGATGACCGATTTGACTTTATATTGATTTCTCAATCAATAATGGACGAAGGAGGTATAGATTATATTACGGATTCTTACTGGGCCTTTGGCAATGATGGCCTTCACCTCAATCTTTCAATACATGATCCTCCAAATCAATCGGTAAGTACGGATATTGCAATTGCACTTTATCTTGCAAGCGATCATTTACCTGTTGTGGCTGAATTTGATTTTGGAGTTGCCTCTGGTGTTGAAGTAATCGCAGCTCATGAAATGAATTTTATACTTCATCAAAACTATCCTAATCCATTTAATCCATCAACAATTATTAACTTCAGCTTAGCTGTTAATTCTAAAGTTAGCTTGAAGATATTTGATGTTCTGGGACAGGAAGTTGCAAACTTAGTAAATACTAATCTTGTAGCAGGATCACACAATGTAGATTTTAATGCTTCACTACTAAATAGTGGTGTTTATTTCTACAGAATTGAAGCTACAGGAATAGACGGAACTAACTTTAC
>RCNF010001020.1_pt1 | contig 14702 bp, 13 predicted proteins | sample 2041311 | NCBI WGS metagenome assembly RCNF01 (sample SAMN09708228, study PRJNA481090) | Marine sediment metagenome, whole genome shotgun sequencing project. | biome: marine sediment; feature: ocean; material: sediment; isolation source: Sewage treatment plant 2 marine sediment (STP2) ... | reverse complement strand
AAATACGCTCCCCCTATGGTGGCAGGAGATCTGGAACAGGTATCGAGAAGCCTGGTTCAGGGTGAAGATCTCGGGAAAGCCTTCTTCCCCATCCAGGAACGCAGGCAGTCACCCATGCTCAACATCCTGGTCAACACTCTTGTGGGGTGGGAGAGGCACGGCGCGAACAGGTCGCTGGGACAGATCCTGGAACCTTTGACCGAGACCATCCGGGAGAATGCTGCCACTAGAAAAAAAGTTACTGCTGACCTGTCCGGTATCCGGATCCAGATGCAGGTACTGGCCGTAGCCCCTTTTATTTTGGCTGCCTTGATGCGCTTCACTTCTGTAGATTATGCCAATTTCTATTCAAGCTTCGCGGGCGAGATCACTATGATGGGATCTTTCCTGCTTTCTGCTGTTGGTGTATTGATCGGTGAACGAATGCTCAACGAGGTCAACCAGGTCATGGTTCTGGGAGGAAATGATTGATATGCTGCTAAATACAACTATCCTGGCAATTCTGTCCGGTCTTTTTGGACTGGGTATCTTTATTATCTTTGCTTCTTTCGCTATCCCTCGCGTGATGAGCAACAGACTCGTCGAAGATGCTGATGGAAGCAAACGAATAGGATCTGTCGCTGAGGCTCAGGTGCTCTCAGCCATGGTTTCTGATCTGGGACGTTCAATCGGCAAAGAAAAAGGTGACCTGGACGAGCTGCTGAGAAAAGCCGGGTATATTTATCAGTCTCCCCAGGATTATTACGCCCGCAGGATCTACACATCTTTGATCACGGCAATCCTTGGCGGGGTTTCCGGCTACTTTTTAGACCTGGGGTTCTTGCTGACCGCCTCCCTGATTACAGGAGGCCTGTTCTATGGTTTCTCCATGCCATCCCGGGCTGTTCAGAAAACGATCAAAAAAAGGCGCGAACGCATTCAAGACGAAATGGGGTTTGGCTTGGAACAATTAGTGAACTTGCTCAATACTGGCACCAGTCTTTCAGACAGCCTGTCGCAGATGAGGGATTTTGGGTTATTCGGGAAGATCTGCGACACCGTCTCTTCCGGCCTGCAGACCAACAAAGAGATTGACAGCATCGTGCACGATGTACTTCAGTCGGTGCCGGCGCCAGTGCAGCTGCGGGAGTTCCTTGGCCTGATCAAACAAAGCCAGATTGGTGGTGAGGTGCAGGTCCACGCCATGCAAACCATGGCCAGGATGCTGCGCCAGAGGCTTTCTAACCGGATTCTCGAGATCGGCGGCAGGGCAAAGGTAAAGGCGGTATTGGTCAATACCATGATCATCGTACTGGCTTCGCTGATCATCATCGGCGTGCCTGGTGTGAGTCTGTTAATGGGCATCGGGTTCTTCTAGGGACAGAAGTAGTTATATGAGTCAAACGATAGGAGGATGGCCAAGGGTTGATCAAGAGGAGCAATTGGGGTTGCTCGAAGATCAAGCCTTAGTCCTTAATATACTCTTCAATGAGAAACGGCTTTACTTATTGCGCTGGCACGATATTGACGAGCTATTTTTTGGTTTAGGTGTGGAACAAAAGAAAATCTCACCAAGAACGGTCTCCGCCCGCTTCAACGGGGTGAATGCCGAATTTGAGATTCCCCGCGTGGGAGAACCGGTTCCCAGAGAATTGGCTCTATCTGTGAGAAGTTTTTTGGTGGAGGCCAGCAAAGATCTGTTCATCTAGCTTGGTTGAAGAAAAGGGGCGCTAAAGACGCTTTTGAGATGAAAAATAGAAAAAATAAGCTTGATTCAGGAATGTTGATTCTAAGAATCATTCTGCTCCTAGTGGTGAGCGGAGGAGCGCTTTTTACTATTCGCTCCATAGACGCCGCCTCTGAGCCCCAGATAGGTCCCTACACAGAGATTCAGCTACCCCTGGAGGACTTGCCGGCATTGCCCGAGGACCAGGTCTACAATCCGGTAGTTGAGTTGACCTCAGGTGAACCCATACGTCGCCCATCATATGATCCTGATGGCAACCCACTTCCTGATGATCATTCACTCGATACCCTGGCGACATCTGTCGCGTGGCACTCGGAAGAAGAATTGACCCGACCGTATCTGCAGGTGCTCTATGTGCTTGATGATCCCCGCGAAGTACCGCTGGCCCGCTATGCCTATAACAGCGAGGACGGCGTGGTCCTTCCTGTTGATGACATGGAGCAGCTGGCCAGACAGAACCTAAAAACGATCAACGTCTATGTCAAGATCCAGAACTTCAGCAACCAGCCTCTAGTTGATCCTCTCCTTGCTTCTGAATTTGCCGACTCTGACTGGCCGGCGCTCTACGTTAGTCCGTTGAACATAGAACTGGAAGGGATCTCACAATTCCCCTGCGCTGCAGTTGAATACGCCGATGGAACAGAGCCTTATCTGCTACCAGCTATTATTGACGGGGATAGGGGGGTAGGGGGTGATGGACTGTATGATCCTGCTGCTTACGCACCTCCCAGGCCCTGGTATTACGGCGAAGAGAGCGCGCTCCAACCTGGTGAAGCCCGAGAAGGGTGGGTCAGCTGCCTAGCGCCGGACGTGCCGCTCGAGCAGCTGCAGGTCAAGGCCAAGTACAGATATACGGGGGAACCAGGGGTTGTGACATTTGATCTCTACAAACCCGGTGTGTTCTTTCCTGATCATGAATTGCTTGCGTCGATAGACTTGACTCTAGCAGACTTGCCCGGCACTGTTAGTCAATGTGACGAGCTGGAATACTGTGCAAGTAGTTGCCCGAAAGCATATGAGCTTGGGGTGAAACAGGGAGTATGTGCTGCACGAGTAGAAGGCAATGGTGATATTTCCACCATCTATGGTTTTCGGATAAATAACTATGACGAGCCGGTACAGCGCTCCTTCCTGGTCTGGACATACACCTCGGCTAATTCGTTCCCAGTAAGTGTCATCAGGTTAGATGATGTGCCCCTGAACTTTTATTATGAGAATTCCCCGGTAGGCAATATCGCCACTTTTGGCTCTGTCACTTTTTATAGCCCCAGGATTGAAGGTTTGACGGAACAAATAACCGAGAGGGTTTTGAACGAGGGCATAGAACTAGATGAGATTATCGTAGACGAAAGCGAGGCTGTTGTTACTCCCACTCTAGATCCACAGGCAGCCGCTGATGCATTTCGTGCCCAAGCGGAGGAGTGGAATTCAATTACGCATCTTGAGACTCGCGAAGTAAATATCTATTTCCTTGTTTCTCGGGTTGTCATAGAGCCTTACGGCATCACGGCAGAAAAGCTTCAGGGGTACCAGAGGGTGGTCATCGGCGCATCGGCAAGAGCATATGTTGAAAGAAACGGGGTGGTGCTTTCTGCTGGTGCTAATCTAACTTCAGACTATAGCCTGGATATTAGCCGCGACATTAACCCGGACACAGGAACTATAGAAGGCACTATATATAAGGACCTTGGAGAAGGTCTGGAATCTGTGTTTGAAGAGGAGTTTAGCTCGCCTCTCTTGCCCAATACAGCGCTGCTCAATATACATTCCAATTACGAAAAAGCTTCTTTCTCAAATAAGCCACCAGGAATATACCCAGCCAGCGTCGTTACAATATACCAGCCAGATTCTGCGCTCGTATCAAAGTCAGAAATGTGTGATGTAGTGGATTGCATTGAATACATAGACGAAGATGACACATACCATCATGATGTCCAGGACGATCATGTACCTAAGCCGGCAAGATCCGTCCCAGTAATGTGCGCCGGCGAGTGGGCCAACAATGTGATCGTAGATGACTTGAACGTGGTCAAATACATGGAATACATCGGTAGGCCTTTGGGATTAGGCACACAGGTAACGAAATACTTTAAGGAATTATACAATTCCGACCAATATACTCATATCTTTTTCTACAACCTCCAGATCATGGGTGGAGCAGCGCCCTGGTGGAACGTTATTGATAGAGGTCGCTACAAAAACCTTTTTGGTGAGACAGTAGACCTTTATACTGGACGGCCAACCTCCCGCCGTGTACATATTATCGGATACTATTCTCTCATTGACAAAGCTAATTTATCCAAAGGTTATTTTGTGCCGTCTTATGATTATGAGTATCGCGGCTGGATGGGTGAGATCATTGATAAAAAAGTGTTAGCTTTTAACTTAATTGGCCCCAGCGAAGAATTTGGAGAGAACATTAATGGCTATAAATCATTTTCCGCAGACGATGCAGGGTTCCTGTTCATGCAGGAGGGCCCGATATGGACAACGAGCTGCCAGCGTGATCTCCTTCCTGGGCTTTCTGAACAAGAAATGTATGCTCCGCAAGTAGTATCATCGAGCGTAAACGTTGAAGAAGATGCCCACGATATGTCTTCTCTTCTTCCCGGCATGAGCTATCCACAGTCCCTTCCCTATGTGGACGGGAAGAACTATTCCATGGGGGAGTATGGCGACACCTATCCTGACAATAATCTAAGGCTTACTGTCAAGGCCGTTGAGACACTTCCCGGTAAGCCAGACAATCCCGCTGTCTACGTTCCTAGTGAGGATAAGTTCTATCCCGCTGATGAAAAAGTAACCCGGAATAACAAGTTATTTTTCAGTAATAATAACGCGTTTGTCATACCTCCTGACACTACCTACATCCGGGTAAAGATCGGGGTTGACTATGTAGGAAATGGAGAAGGTGAAGATAGGCAGTGCCAGATAACCTACGATGATTTCCGACTTATTTATCCTGGGTATCTGCCGATAATTGGTTCACCGGAAATAACATTCAACAACATGGAGAATAACTCCGTCTGTCAGGGAGAGGACTTATCGTTCTGGATTTCCTACATGTTCCCGTCCCTTGATTTCGAGCTTGAGAACATGGTGGTCTCCATTCACTCCATTGAGCAGCGCCCATGGAATTTTTGGCGCCTGGTAAAAGAGTAGGCTGGGTTTCATTTGCTGTGAAATGCCGACATGTACTATAAAATTAACGCAATTTAACGCAGTCGTAGGGGGTGGGAGGGAAAATGGTCTGAAAATTAACGCATTTTGTACACGGTTTAACGCATTTTATCGTTGATTAGACAGTTTTGTAATGCTACATTGGTAGTAATTAGTTTTTCTTGTTGTGTTTCTTTACTCAAGGAGCGAAAGATGTTTAAGAAAATTTTTGAAGGAACAATCGTAGATGGCAATTCCGGACAGGATGGACTGGAATACGTGGCTTTGGCTGCTATCATCCTGGTTGTCCTGGTAGTCGTGGGAGGCATGATCGCCCGGAAACTCCAGGAAAAAGGAGCAGAAGCAACTGGCTGGTAATTCTCTACTAAGCAGACCCAATAAACAGGGGAAACCAATGAAGCATAAACAATCCGAAAAAGGTCAAACATCCATGGAGTTCTTAGTGGTAGCGCCGCTGGTGTTTGGAGCAATCTTTTTGATCTTAGGAGCAGCGCTGGGGTGGTTCACTCACGCTATGGGGGCAGCACTTGCGATTGAAGGAGCTGCACTGGAAGCGGTTGAACCGGGATCTGGATTCTCTTTGGTAGAAGACGGTATGGTTCCTGGGGGTCTCCAGGCCGGTTTCAGCGGCACTATAGAAGAGAATAGAAGAACGGGTAAATTGTTCACAGTCACCGGCACATACCACCTTCCACTCAGCCCATTGGGGTTTGATCTGGATGCCGAAATAAGCTCGGGGGCAATTGCTCCAGTATGGGAATTTATTCCCTGAGGAGTCTTCAATGAAATCAACCAATGCGCGTCGCTTAGAGAAAGGTCAAGCTGGACTCGAATTTGTGATCATCATACCAGTGCTGCTACTAGCCCTCTTCTTGGTCACAATTGTTGGTAACCAGCTTTATCAGAAGCTTTCTTCCCAGGCCTTTGTATATTCCCAGTGTATGTGGAGTGTCAATGATATTTCCCTATATACAAGATATCAAACCGCTTTCGCTGCAACCGTTGATATCACAAAAAAGACCTGGAGCACGGAAGGGTCCTGGGAAAATATGCCTTCCTTTCCATCCAGGCGGATCGATGAAAACGATATTGAATACATTGAAAAGACCTGTACCGCATCTGTCACCCATGATGAGTGGAACAAAGTAGGCTTTGGCCATATCTTCTCCTACGACCCTGACGTACTGGTCGAGTCCTCGATGACTATTATTAGGCCGAACTATGCCAATATTGAATATCAAATCAGGAGAGCAGCGCCGGTCATCTTGTGGGGTGGGGAATGAACAAGTACAAACACTCCAGCGAACGCGGCCAGGTATCATTGGTCTTTATCGCCAGTATGGTGATTGTAATTGCCGCCCTGGCTCTGTTGATCGACGGGGGACGCTGGTTAACAATGCGAAGCCAGGCCAGAATAATGGCTGATGCATCGGCATTTTCGGGAGCATCTGTGATAGACATCCAAAGTGCAGGGGAGGGGGATATTACATTGGGAACATATGCAAAAACAGTCGCCACTAATACATTCAATACCAATAAAGACAGTACCCCAGAGTACATGTATTTTGATGACCCAGACATTACTGTACTCGGAAACGAGATCAGGGTCACGGTCACCGGCAGATCACAGGCACTCTTTGGCAGCCAATGGGGGCTGAACTACTCAACAACGGTTACATCCTCGGCCAGGGTCGGCTGGGGGATATCAACAGAGAATTGAGAGGTACTCATGAATAAAATTTTACGGTTATCAATCCTGGGAATCCTCTTGGTTTTATTGGTGGGCTTTCTTCCCTCCGCAGCTCAAGCCGGCCCGAGCGCTCAGTCTGGAAATGCTGTCCTAAACCAGATTGGTAATAATCCCTGCAATGGCGGTCGTCCGGTTTCCGCTGGGGGTGGACGCACTGCCTATTTATGCCCTGGTTGGAGGGGAGTTCAGGGAATGATCGATGTTCCGGTTAAAAGCTGGGCAACCTCACCGGTTTATCCTCTGGTAGGGGTGCCCTTTAAGATTGGCATTGGGGTAGATCCAAATTATCTTCGCACTCAATTTCCCTCAGGCGATATCACTTTCCCAAATCAGATACGGTTCTTTGGCTACAGGACAGAGATTCGCCTGGTGCCAATCAAGTCTGGATCTCCGTTCTTTCGGTGGAAATTCAACGGCATCCTGGACTACGGAGATTACGTTTTCTATAACAATACTGAAAGTCCACAGGATTGGTTTGGCTCAGAACTGGTTGTTCCCTCTTTTTATACGGACCCTGATGTTGCCGGCGTTCCCTCCAGTCACCCCGATTCAGATTATTATCCAACCGTGGGTGATGAAAATGTCAAAGACTCCGTGATATTCTCCGGTTATTCCAGCTTGTCCTCATACCACACAAAAAATCCCACAACCTATAAAGGTGAGCCTGCATTTCGACTAGAAGTTATATCCTCCTACCAGGTTGAAGCCAGGGCAAGGTGGGACTCATATCAACAATGGATAAGTGTAAAGGTTGGCGAGAGGACCGAATGCAGGCCTGGCCCTTCCAACACAGGCACATATAACTGCATCAATCCTATTTCGACTTTCCCTTTTTATGAGCCCGGTCACTATGTAACTGTGGATATCATGGACTATCGGTGGGGGGCTGCTCATAATTCCGGCAGCACTGACTGGGTCATCGTAGACAAAATAGACACCAATAAAGTAGCCTGGCCGGACGGGTCGATCCATGATCACGTCCCAATCCTGATCTACCAAGCACAACCGATTTTACAAAAGCCCTAAGGAAACACCACATGAACAAATACAGCATTATTCCGCTGATCCTAGTGATCGCTCTGGTTACTCCTGCGTCAGTTCAGGCTGATGGGATAGATAATCCTGATGCGATAGATAATCTAATCGCCCAAAGTGCCGAAATGGCAGAGGTGATCATTACAGGAATCTCAATCGTTTTCGGGGTCGGGTTTCTGATCAATCTCTCACGGGCCCAGCTGGCGCGCGGCACTGGTGATCATCTGGGGTACTCCCGGGCGCTGCAGCAGGGGATCGGCATGGTAATCCTATTGGCTCTTGCTGCCAACTCAGGACTCATAGCTAAAGGCTTATATGCTATAGGTTCAGGAATTGACAGTGACCCAGGGTCTCCCGCTCTTGTGACCAAGCTTTGGGAAGAGCTGGCAAGATTCTTTTCTGCAGCAATCTTGGGCGGGGCAGGGGTGTATACCACGGTTTCGGCCATCGGCTCTGGCATGGCCGGCAATCTTTCCACAGTCGTTGGATCTCCTACTGGTCTTTCCAGCACGATCTCTAATGGTGTGGTTCTGGTCGGGGGCGGTATTCTGACCCTGCTGTCGATCCTGATCGCAAACAGTGTTATCAATGCACTATTTTAGTAGTACTGAAGCAGCATCCAGGTTAGAAGAAGAAGGAGTAATTTATGAACATCAAAAAACACGCAAGTATCATCCTCTTGATCGTATTGACAGTTTCACTGGCTTTCCCTTCCACTGCTTTTGCCCGCGGGAATGGCGATGGCGGAGATACTGGCGAAGCGCTGACCGCGCTTGAGGACACTTTCAAAGACCTGGGGGTTCTGGCCATCAAGTTCATGTACACATTGAGCTTCATTATTGTTCTGGTCGGCGGGGTAAAAAACGGCTTTGCGATCAACATGGCCCAGCAAATGGGTGTAGCCGGTATGGCATCGCGGCAGACGTGGAACCTGGTCATGGGCATCCTCATGTTCGTATTGTTCCTGGCCACTTTACCTCTTCTCAACATGGTGATCGACAATGTATCCCACTTGGTCCCGCAGAACATTGATATCCGGACCCCTAATTGGTAGACCCAGCCCATTTGTAGTTTCTCAACGGGAAGCACAATGAAGAAAACACGAGCTCTAAACATGATCGCTATAGTGTTATTGACAGCAGGGATGTTGGCTGCTGCTGTTCAAGACGTCAGCGCTTCCCCCGTGTCTGGGCCATATGAACCACCCGCGGATCCTGTCCCACACCCCGAACCTCCTGAGGATGGAGGTAACGAGGGTGGTAATGGTAATACAGGCAGCGTCGGAGATTCTTCAGATGAAAAGAAAAGCACCAATGTCTTCACAAATATTATCAAGGTGTTTTTTCCAACGGCAACCTTGAAAGCTGCTATCGTCTCTGCCTTGGACTCCATTTTTTCAGAGGCTCTCAGCCAATTGACAAACCCAACTTCTGACTTTTATAAAATGGGTGAAGCAGTCTCGAATATCGTCTTTGACGTAGAGACACTCAAAGAAACGCGTCTTGATTCCTGGACCCAGCTTCGAAAAGTGGCTTTTGCCCTGCTTCCTCTTACAGCCGCATTGACAATTTGGGCTTCTATGAAAGACGGGCTATATTCGGTCACTGGATACGCCAACACGTATGAAGCAATCGCTGAGTTTTTTGTTTCTATTGCGCTTGCGTTGGCGTCTTACTGGCTGATGGAGCAATCGATCAGCCTGGTAAAAACCTTATCGGTGGCTATCGCGGACTCCCTCGATATTGAAATAAAGAGAAGTGTTTTTGATGGCTTTGTACTAAAGTCCTTAAACGCCAGCATGGACTCGCCCATCCTAACCATGATCATGAGCATCTTTATGTTCTTATTCGTGCTGGTTTTTATTGGATCTGTATTGATCTCTTTCCTTGCTCGCGAGGTTGTGATCATCATTGCAATAGCATTAGCGCCCGTGATGATCATCTTGGGGTCGGTAAGGCCGCTTGGATGGTTGCGGGGGTTATGGTTCAAGGCATTCTTGGTGTTCCTGCTGCTGTTGCCGATTAATGTTCTTGCTCTTGGAGTAGGTGTCAAATTTCTAAATACAGCTGGGAACGTGACAACTGGTCCTCTAGCATCGCTATTTCAGATAGTGATAGTGATTGGCATAACCAGTATATTAATCGCCATCAACGGAACCTTGGGGAAAATGGTATTCGGGGCTGCTATGGAAGTGGCAAATAAAATTGGTGGCGCGATGAAAGATATTGGGGCAATGGGCGCAAAGGTTGCTGGGCTGGCGGTTGGTGGAGGAATTGGGGGTGTTGCTGGGACAGTAATCGGGGGAGGTCAAGTCGCCGGATCCACTATGGGGGACGATGGTTCTGGAGGGGGAGGGGTCCTTGGTGTAAGCACTGGCAACCTTTCCAACACAAACACGATCACCAAAACAGGCGGATTGGCCTCTACGATCGGAAGCACACTTAGTGCTTCTAGAAATCCCATCCTTAGGTCCGCAGGTCAAGGTCTGCGGGAAGGAAGCGCGATCAAGGACCAAAAAATTCGCAATGCCCAATCTTCTCCAAAGCTCCCATATAATTCCCCTCCTGTCGATCTCGCGGGGAAAAGGATTCCAGGCTTCGATAAGGGACTCAGCGATATCACCGATCAATTCGCAACAGAAAAGCAGCGCATGGCTTTTGGCGGCCGAGAATACGAGGAATACGAAGGTGAGGCCAATATTGGAGTCAATACAGCTGAAGCTGCCGTCCAAACTGCCAAGAACGCAGGTGGATCAAGGGAAGATTACTATCGTGAAACTGGATACATTCATGCCGGGAGATCTAATATTGGATTGGCATCACAGGAATATTTCCGTGCCGAAGGTGGTACTTTTGTTCTTGGCGGTAAAAGCAAATTCAAAGCCAATGATGTCAGCGGTAGTTTTCCCAATAGTCCACAATGGCATAACCGCGACATCGCAGTAGGCCACCGGATCGTGCAAGCAGAACAGCGCCACCTGTTGGCTGAAGGCAAGGAATTAAAAGGCACACCGGATCTCATTAGACGCACCTCTCTTGCTGTAGCCTCCAGGCGCCTGTCGGGCGCAAGCTCATATGACGATATCATGCAAACCGCCGCCCAGAACGGAAACCTGACTAACTGGATCAATGATACTTTAGGACAAAACAAATGACAGACCACCAGGTCCCCCCTTATTTCGATCTTGATAACAGCAGTGTTGTATCCTTGGTTGGCGTTGGTATGAGGGAGATCCTCATTGTGGGAAGCGGGTTGGTTCTGGGCATTATTGCCGGCGTCGCGATACCAGCGGGGTGGCCAGTAAAAATTGCTGTCGGCACTCTCGCTGCTGGGTTTGGATACTGGCTGGCCATTGCCAGGGAGCCAGGAAGTGGTCGGAAATTCGAAGACATTTTCAAAGACATGCTGCGGTTCCGTAGAAGGCCAAAGGTTTATCAAAGAGATTATGTTCCCGGGCCAGAGGAAGGGGATCTGTTTTCAACTCCTGACCTTCATGAAGCTGTTATTTCGGATCCTGCCGGCTGGACGGTTGATCAGCTGCCTGACTATGGGGTCCTGCCGGCGTCCAAAGATTGGTTCAAGATCCGGTCTATGCCCCTCACGATAGGGGGTATATTGAACGTTCTTGGTTTGGCTCTTGTTGCCGGCATATTGACATGGGTTTGGTTAGGCGGTTTGAAGACATTCTTGGCGAGCATTTCAGGATTTTAGGGATTTATTATGAATAGAGTGTTTAGTAGAAACCATCAACAGAAGGGCAGGGCACAAGGGACGAGTTCTTTTGAAGCCCCATCTGGAGATACTTTGGGACTAGTCCCCATCTCCAGGGTACTGCCCGACATGGTAATAACGAAAAATGGGGCTTTCGTCAGGATGTATGAACTTCCCCCTATTCCTACTAATATGGAGAGAGATAACAGCGGCGCCTTTCAACAGAAGTTTGCAAATATCCTAGCCAGCCTTCCACCAAGGATAAAATTTCAGCTATCTGTTATTCCTGCACCTATCGATCCCTCCCCGGATCTGGAACACTTTTATCAGTTACAGCAATATTGGGCCGGCCAGCCGGAGAGTGACCAGTTTGGCGCGGGCTACCTCAACAACGGGAGTATCGAGCACGCGGCCAGATCTTATATGGCATTGATCACCAACTGGTTTGGAAGCTTAACTCCGATCAGTTCACGAATGATCCTTTCAATATCCTATGTACCTTTTATTCAGCAGAGCAGGGGGCTCTTTGGCCTGGGGCGGACCAGCGGAACAAACGGAGCTGCGTTAGAAATGGGCGCAGTAAAAGCACGGGAGCATTTTGCTGAGCAAGGTGGCCTGCTGCAGCAAGCTTTTATCAACCAAGGTTTGGATCTGATTCCTCTTTCCGGCCCAGAAATGGCTCAAGCTGTCTGGAGAGTGCTTCATCCAGCCACCGCGGGAGCGCACGAAACAAGCGCTGAAACAGCACTCCAGAATATTCTGGAGCAAGGGAAGGGGGGGAAGGCCTATTCTTACCCTGATTACCAGGCTTTTTCGCCAGACCTAGCCCCCGCGCAAGTCATTGAAACCCTTGCTCCTGACAACGTCCGGGAAGAGCCAGAGCTCCTATATATAGACGGAGTCTATTTGAGGGGGTACTCGATTATTGACTATAACCCCGGGTCCATTATCCACCTGCGCCAGCTGGAAAGCCTGCCTGGAGGATTTTTTGGGTCGCTTTTCATCGAAATTGAGGATCCTGCTCAAGTTGCTGGAAAACTGCGCAGCAAGGAAACCTCATTGAAAGGGCTGTCTCATCTCAGGCAATCCAAAGGCATTATTTCTAATTACAGCAAGGACCAGGAAGTTGGAGAAGTAGAGAAAACCCGAGCCATGATGGAGATGGGCCTTGAGAACCCGATCACGATCCGGTTCTATGTAATGGTAGCCGCTGCGGATCCCGAAGAGCTCGGAAACAGGTCCCGAATGCTTGAAAACATACTTACCACTCTGGGTGTCAAATTTTTTGCTACCACCCATAACCAGCTACCGACTTGGAAAACCATCATGCCCCTTACTCATATGGCATTCCAGCAGAGGAAGCGCAATATGACCCCCGGGTCGCTTCAGTCATTCTTCTGGCATCCAAAAGGTCGCCTGTTTGAAGAAAATGGGCGCTACATGGGGTTTGACATCAACAGTGGTACTCCGCTTTTCTACGACCCACTTGGAGCATCAAAAGACCGGTCTCCTACTATCTTGTCCATCGGCAAGACTGGTGCAGGAAAGAGTGTTTGGCTGCGCTCAAACATGTTGATCGGCCTGATGAAAGGAAACACTGTCTTTGCTATTGATCTTGAGGGGGAGATGCGCGAATTTGTAAAGGCATACGGAGGCCGCTATGTCACCATAGGAACCGGAAACAGTGATCGTCTCAACGTGCTGGATGTTCATCCTGGTGAAGAGGAGCCCTTGGTTGCCGGCATTGAGCAGCTGGTTGTTTTTGCTTCTACGGTTTTACAAAGACAGATCACCCACGGTGAGGAATGGAATCTTTTATCTGAGGCTTATGAAGAGGCTGTAAAGGGACGCGCTGGCAGCCAGGAACCCGATAGCTGGTCTCGGATCAATTCTCCTGTACTGCGCGACATCACAGATATCTTGGAACACATGGGAGAGGTAGGGCGCTCATTGGGAGCTGGCCTAAAGCCATATGCAACAGGCGTTTACTCTCAATTTTTTGGCTCCCAGTCTACCCTGGACATTGTTGATGAGCGTCTCGTAGTGTTTGGCCTGAGTGATGTGAACTCTTCGTCTTCTGCCGAAGTCCGGCTGAGCGCTTATCTCTGGCAGGTAATGAGCATCATCTGGTCAGAAACAGTTCGCAGGCACAGAGAAGACCCAAACCATGTAACAGATGTGTTCCTCGATGAGGTCTGGGCTCTGCTTAGAGCCCCTGGCGGCGGGGACGCGATCGAAAACATGGCAAGACGATATCGAAAAAGAAACGGCGTGCTTTGGATGGCGACCCAGGAAGTGGATGAGTTCCTGCATTCCCAGGTGGGTCAGAGGATCTTGAAGGTTGTTGGTATTACAGCCCTTATGTCCCAGACAGAGTATGCTGCAGGCGAGCTTCAGAGACTCCTTCGTCTGTCAGATCTTATCAGGAATCTATTGGTGGAGCTCCCGACCGGTAAGCTGGTCTTAAAACTGCCGCAGGGCACCAAGATCGTCAGGACGTTAATACCAGAAGACATTAGTGGAGTTTTATAGAGGAGCGCTGACAATGCGGATCATAGCGGGGGAATTCTACGACGTCCAGGAAGGCCTGAAAAAAGCTTCAGAGCTCGAGAAGAAGCTGATCGAAGAGTTTGGCGATGAGTTGGATCACGTCCTGAAGAACAAGGACAAGATCGAGCGCGAACAGCAGCTCCGGGGCTGGGAATGGAATCAAAAGCACAACAATTCTATCGTTGTCAAGCCGCTACAAGCGAAGATAAACCGCCAGCAGAAGACCCGGAACGTTTTATTGATCCTGATGGTCCTCGGAACCATTACGTTTGTATTTGCTATTCCCGCTTTACTGGCTCTAAGCGCCGTGGAGGCTCCAGCCACGCTTCCTGGATTGATAAACTGGCAGCTTGCTCAGTCATTTTTGTTGGGCATAATTTGTAATGCGCCTTTGTTTCTGTTGGGTGCCCCGGTCGCTATTTTGTTTTTATCTTTCTCTATCTCGTCTAAGAAAGGAAAACTCCCTAAACCGGTCCCAAGACCCGTTCATTTTCCGACACAAACGCATTCAGACAAAGACATACTCTCACAAATGTTTAACCTCTCGGACGAACTGGTTTCCCATTTGGGAAAGGCACATAATCCCATACACGGCAACAATAATTATGGGGTGGAGGGGGAGGATAGGCTTGTACAGCGACTGGGTATGATGCTGAACGATGACTATATCTGTGTCCGGGGAGCAATGGTGGCAAAAAAACTAGATGCTGATGTGCTCCTGATCGGCCCGTCTGGAATTTGGATACTGGA
>RCNF010002135.1_pt1 | contig 14703 bp, 16 predicted proteins | sample 2041311 | NCBI WGS metagenome assembly RCNF01 (sample SAMN09708228, study PRJNA481090) | Marine sediment metagenome, whole genome shotgun sequencing project. | biome: marine sediment; feature: ocean; material: sediment; isolation source: Sewage treatment plant 2 marine sediment (STP2) ... | reverse complement strand
CGCCAACTTGTCGCAGGCATCGCCGAACGCTACGAGCCCGAGCAACTCGTCGGCCGGCGCATTGTCGTCGTCGCCAATCTCCAACCCGCCAAACTCATGGGTGTCGAATCGCGAGGGATGCTGCTTGCGGCTTCAATTGACGGGGCGCCGTATCTGCTCTCCGCAGATGACGAAGTCCCACCAGGGACACGGGTGAAGTAGGTTCAAAATTCTTAATTCTTAATTCTAAATTATTCATCGCAGGGCTTCCTGAATGCGCTGTGATGTAATTCAAAATTAAGAATTCAAAATTAAGAACTACAGGTATCCCCGCGGATTCACCGGCACGCCATTCCTCAGCACCTCGTAGTGCAGATGCGCTCCGCTGGCGTTGCCGCTCTTGCCGACGCGGCCGATCTGCTCACCCCGTCTTACCCGCTTGCCCTGTTTGGTCTCGATCTTCTTGAGGTGGGCATATCGGGTTCGATAGCCGTTTCCGTGGTCGACGAGTATCGTGCGCCCGTAGAGGCCGTCCTTCTCGGCGATGATCACCCGACCATCGGCGGTGACCCTCACCGGGGTCCCGGCCGGGGCCGCGAGATCAATGCCCTCGTGGCGCGAGCTGCCGCGGGGAACGCCGAACTCGGCGGTCACCACCACTTTGGATCTCTCCACCGGCCAGCCGTTCGGGATCTCGGAGGGTTGCTGAGGCTGTCTTCCGGAAGCGCATGCCTGCAATGTCAACACAAACCCGACAACCAAGCACCGCCCCAGCAGGCCCTTCATCATCGGCGGTCGTAGCACTCGAAGGCATAGGGATACTCGTTCTTCTCGTCCGCAGGGTGATCGACCCGATCGGCCAGGAGCCACCCATCGAGATCGATGGGAGGAAAGATGGTGTCGCCCTCGACATGGGCGTGAACGCGGGTGATGTAGAGCCGGTCCGGGATCCCTGCTTCGAGGGCTTGGCGATAGATCTCGGCGCCGCCGCCGATGAAGGGCTCCTCGTCATTGCCCACCAGAGCGAGGGCCTCATCCACCGAGTGGGCGATGAGCACCCCTTCGGCGAAAAACTCACGGTTCCGCGTCACCACCACCATGGTTCTCCCGGGCAGCGGCTTGCCGACCTCGTCCCAGGTCGCGCGGCCGATGATCAGATGGTGGCCCATGGTGGTCTTCTTGAAATGCCTCAGGTCGGCGGGAAGGTGCCACGGCAGATCGCCATCGCGACCGATGACCCCGTTTGACGACATAGCGACGATGAGAGAAACCACAACTCCCCCTCAGACCGCGATGGGCGCCTTGATGTGCGGGTACGGATCGTAGTCCGACAGCTCGAAATCCGAGAAGCGGAAGTCGAAGATCGATCGAACCTCCGGGTTGAGGGTCATGATCGGGAGGGCCCGCGGTTGGCGTTCGAGCTGAAGCTCTGCCTGATCGATATGGTTTCGATAGAGATGGACATCGCCGAAGGTGTGGACAAAATCCCGCGGCTCGAGATCGCAGACCTGAGCGACCATCATCGTCAGCAGCCCATACGAGGCGATGTTGAACGGCACACCGAGGAAGACATCGGCGGAGCGCTGATAGAGCTGGCAGCTCAGTCCTCCATCCGCCACCCAGAATTGAAAGAGCGCGTGGCACGGCGGCAGCGCCATCTTGTCGAGATCGGCCACATTCCATGCACTGACGATGTGGCGTCGTGAGTCCGGGTTGCTGCGGATGCCGTCGATGAGTCGAGAAATCTGATCGATGTGACCACCATCGGGGGTCGGCCACGATCGCCACTGGGAGCCGTAGACCGGGCCGAGATTGCCGTCGACGTCCGCCCACTCGTCCCAGATCCTGACCTTGTTCTCGTGCAGATAACCGAGGTTGGTGTCGCCGGAAAGAAACCACAGCAGTTCGTGGATGATGGATCGCAAATGGAGCTTCTTGGTGGTCAGCAGTGGAAATCCGTCACGGAGATCGACCCTCATCTGACGACCGAAGACACTCAGGGTTCCGGTCCCGGTTCGATCATCCTTGACCGCGCCGTGGTCGAGGATGTCCTGCAGCAGATCGAGGTAGACCTTCACGATCGCCTTGGGCCGGGAACCGACCAATTCTCGACCAGGCCCGTCCAACGACCGTGGGCCTTGAGCAGGATTTCGGCCGCCTCGCGCACCGCACCGCTGCCGCCGTTCTTGCCGCAGATATGGTCACAGGCGGCAATGACTTCGGGAGCGGCATCGGTGGGACAGAAGGAGAAACCGGCGCGTGTCAGCATTGGCAGATCCGGAAGATCGTCGCCCATGGCGGCCATCTCGTGATCGGCGATGCCGAGGGTTGAGAGCATCTGATCGAGATCGGCTCCCTTATCCCTCGACCCGAGAACGACCATGTTTTCGTTCAGACCGAGGTCCGAGCATCGCGCCGAAACCGCGGCTGACGATCGACCCGTGATGATCCCGACCTCGAAGCCGCAATCGATCAGGAGTCGGATGCCGAGACCATCGTGGACATTGAAGGCCTTCATCTCCTCGCCGCCGGCCGAGTAGAAGAGTGACCCGTTGGTCAGCACGCCGTCGACATCGAGAACCAGCAGGCGGATGGGTTCGAGTTTCGCGCGGATGTGCGGCGGCAGATGGCTTGGCATGGTGGGATGTTACTAGAATCCCTCGAGGACTGCGCTGACGAGAGCTCGCGAGTACTGGGTGGAGAGTTCGTTCATGGCCTCACGCTGACGGTCGAAGTAATCCACGGCATCTTCATTCACCGCATAGGATGTCCGGCGGGAAAACGATTTGTTCTCCCACAGCAGTACCGGGTCTTCCCCTCGTACATCGTTCAGACGGACCTCGGTCAGGAGGGTCATCTGGTACTCGGTGGCGCGGCCGCTCCCGTCAAAACTCACCGGAATGACCATCAATCTGGTCATGGTGCCGCTGAGCACGATATCGGCATTCTCGACGCGGTCGACGAGTTGGAAGCGCCCGCGCCGCACCCACTCGAGATTGAGCGCCTCGGCGACCCGCTGATCCATATCGGCTCTGGCCGTCTTGTTGGCGAAAAACTCAACATGGAGGCTCTGGACATCATCCGGCAGATAGGTCGAGGTTCCGACGAGGTGGTAACCACAGCCCGAAAGGGCCAGGAGAAGCAGAAGCGGAAGCGTTTTTCGCACGGTTGAAAGTTAGCATAGTCGGGCGTCTCCACACGCTCCGCGGAGAAGTCAGAGGACGTGACTCACGCCTCTCAATCACCCATGCGTGCAGGTCTTCCGCCGGCGGTGTCGGAACGGAGATCAGCTGCGCTTCTTGAGCGCGGCGATCTCTTTGAGTCGTTCGCCTATCCGATGTTCCCATCCGCGTTCGGTCGGGCGGTAGAACGTGGCGATCGTGAGCTCGTCGGGCAGGCACTGCATATCCGACACCCCGCTCGCCTCGTCATGGGCGTAGTGATATCCCTTTCCATAGCCCGAGTCCTTCATGAGCGCCGTGGGTGCATTGCGAATCGACATGGGAATCGCCAACCCCGGCCGATTCGCGATTTCGCGTTTGACCGCGCCATAGGCCTTGTAGATCGCGTTGGATTTCTGCGCCAAGGCGAGATAGACCGTCGCCTGCGCCAGCGCGAGCTCACACTCGGGCATCCCCATGTGCTCAACTGCATGCGCCGCCGCCGAAACCTGCTCGAGCGCCTTGGGGTCGGCCATGCCGATGTCCTCGGACGCCATTCGCAACAGCCGCCGGACCACGAAGCGGGGATCCGCGCCGCCGGAGAGCATCCGCCCGAGCCAATAGAGCGAGGCATCGGCATCTGAGTTGCGGACCGACTTGTGCAGCGCCGAGATGAGGTTGTAGTGCTCTTCCCGACCCTTGTCATAGACCGCCACCGAACGCTGCGCGATCCGCTGAACAAGCTCCTCATTGATGACCGCGACCCCATCGACGCCTGCCAACGACACCGCCAGCTCGAGGTGGTTGAGCGCCTGTCGTGCATCACCCGCGGCGATCCGCCCGATCATTCCGAGGGCGGCTGAATCGGCATCGACTCCACTCGCGCCGAGACCGCGATCAGGGTCCCGCAACGCCCGCTCGAGCAACCGCGCCATATCGCTCTCCTCCAACGGTTCAAGGATGTAGACCTTGACCCGGGACAGCAGCGCTCGGTTGAGTTCGAAGGACGGATTCTCGGTGGTGGCGCCGACCAGGACGATGTCACCCACCTCCACAAAAGGGAGGAAGGCATCCTGTTGAGCGCGGTTGAAGCGATGGATCTCATCAACAAAGAGTACTGTCCGACGGCCCTCGAGCTTCCGGCGCCGGCTCGCCTCGGTCATGATAGCCCGCGCTTCCTTGACCCCCGACAGCACCGCGGAGAATGTCACCATCTCGGTCTTGCAGGCGTCGGCCAACAACCTCGCCATGGTCGTCTTCCCGGAACCGGGCGGACCCCAGAAGATCATCGACGGCAGCTCCCGGCGTTCGACAAACGCACGGATCACTCCATCAGGCCCCACCAGATGTTCCTGACCGAGAATCTCGTCCAGGGTACGGGGACGCATTCGATCGGCGAGTGGCGGCGGTTGTTGATCGCTGGCGTACAGATCGACCTGTCGGTCCACCTCACCCACCCCGGGTCATCAGGGCCAAGCGTTCCAACCTGATCATGCGGAGAACCGCCTGGTCGACGGTGGCGCCGATGGTCACTGCGCCGTGAGCGGCGATGACTAGGGCGGGCGCCTTTGCGATGCCCAGCGCGACCTCCTGGGCCAACGAGCGGCTCCCGGGCGGGAAATCATCGATCCACGAAACGCGATCGAGGATTGAACCACCATCGGGGAGCAGACTCGCATCGGGCGCCAAACCCTCTTCGGCCAGGGCAAGGACCTTGGCCGGATGGGCATGAACCACCGCATGGACCGATGGGAACTGACCATAGATGGCACGGTGCAGCCCGACCTCGGTCGAAGCACCCTCGGGTACCCGGTGACTGTTGATCTCGACTTCCATCAACTCGTCGGGCTCGAGTTTAGCTTTGTCCGTCATGGTGGGGGTCACGAGGAAGCGATCTTTGTCGATCCGAGCCGAGAGGTTCCCTTCTCCGAGGGTGATGAGCTTGGTCATCGCCAGCTCTCGCCCACCCTCGATGATGGAGAGACGGAGCCCCAACATACGCTCAGGCTTCATTGGAGCCCCCATCCCGGTGCGCTTGCCGACATCGCTCTCCGCAGAAGGCCGTTTCATGCTGGGCGAAAAGAGCGCGCCCGACCGGCACATAGGTTCCGCACTGAGCACACTCGGTCAACTCCTCCGGCGACGGATTCGGTGAGTCGTTCTCGAGATCCATCCGGCGGCGCCGCTGTTGTGGTGAGAAGCGGCTGTAGCTGTCCGCCCCGAGGCCACCGGACGCTCTTCGCTTGCCGAGCGAACTCAGCACCCTCCACATCACGAAGAGGGCCAGGACAAAGATTATGATTCGTGGCATCACCCTACCGGTAAATTCAAGGTCTTCAAGTGTATCCGATCGCCGGGAGCGAGGCTACTTCCCCATCACCTCAGCTTCGATACCGGTGAGGTCGGGGACATCCGGGTTCCGGGCGGCGATCTCCTTGAGGTGGCCGAAGGCCTCACGCGCTCCCTCGTGATCGTGGAGATCGAAATTCAAGACGATCACCTTGTTGAACCACGCCTGCCAGTGATCCGGCGAGACGGCGATCGCATGATCGAGAATCTCGAGAGATCGATCGTACTGCTCCATATTGCGCAGAACCACGCCGAGATCGGTGAGTACATCGGGGTCGTTGCTGCGACCCTCGGCCATCGCAGTTTCGTACCAGACCCGGGATTCCTGCCAATGACTGGGATTCCCGGTCGAACGGGCCAACTCAAAAAACGCATTGCCCATCTCGACTTTGAGGCCGACATCACCCGGATTCTGAGCGATGCGCCCTTGAATCTCGGAGACCTGCTGCTCGAAAAACTTCGTCTCCGGGTTGGGTCCACCCTCATCGAGGGGAGGATGGCCATCCGGCAGAGCGGAGTCCTCGGCAGCCGACGGCGGCGCCCCCAGACGAAGCGCCTTTCCAGGCGGAATCGGCTGCCGTTCGGCAAAGACATAGCCCAGTGCGAGGCCCGCCATGAGGCCGATCACCAAGGTGAACCAGGGGTTCTTGAACATCAACACACTCCTTTAAGAACTCGCTCGATCGATGGAGTAACAACGACGGATCGAATTCTAGTCCGACCGAATCGCACGCCACCCTCCGGCGGACGGCATTCCGGTCGCAAGCTGCGTCGCCTCCCACCGACCCCTGATCACATTCGGTTCGGCGCCCACGTTGAGTTCACCGTAGAAAATCGCCGCAAAACCGAGCTGCGAATCGATCCTCTCGAGGCGCACCTTGTTCGCCACGAGAGTGCCCCGGAGGGATCCGGTCCAGCCCCCGGAGAACTCGTAGGTGCCGCTGACCAGAGTTCCCTGCTGGACAAGGAAGATCTTCCCGGTAAGACCGGGTTGGACAGTGATATCCCACGGGCCGTCGAGAACTCCGAACTCATCCGATGCCTGAGCGCCGAGAACTCCGGCAGCCTCGATCACCGCCAAGTGGGCAAAGACATCCCGCCGGACTCGTTGGACCTCGAAGAGCCTCATCAGCAACTGAGATTCCAACTCTTGAAGCTGGTCTTCCCTGGTCCGAAGGGCGTCGAGATCCGTGCCCTGGCGCTGGGCATCGACCATGGCCGCTGATCCGGCGTCCAACCTCGCCCAAATCTCCTGCATCAGACCATTCTGCCGTTCGAGTTCCGCGATCCCCTCGGCCATCAACGCGGCGTGGATGGTGGTCAGGCCCCGCACCGACTGGGCCACCGCGGGCGGGGCGGACAATCCGGCAATCAAAACCACGAAAACTACAACGATGGTTGCATGTCTCACGGCGACTTCCCTTCAAAACGGGTGATGACGGCGGTTCCCACCAGATCGCTCCAAACATTGGTCGAAGTCCGCATCATGTCGAGGACTCGGTCAACGGCGATGATGGTGGCAATCCCCTCGATGGGCAGGCCGACAGCCTCGAGTACAACGATCATCATGACCAACCCGGCCATGGGGATCCCCGCAGCTCCGACCGAGGCCAATAGGGCGGTGAGCAGCACGAGCGCCTGCTGAGAGAAACTCAGCGGAACACCGTACATCTGGGCGATGGTCAGGGCGGCCACGGCTTCATAGAGCGCTGTCCCGTCCATGTTGACGGTAGCGCCCAGAGGCAAAACGAAACTCGCGACCCCACGCGGTACCCCGGCTTCCTTCTCGGCGCATTCCATGCTCAGAGGGAGAGTCGCGGACGAGGAGGCCGTGGAAAAGGCTGTCGCCACCGCCGGGAGCACCGCACGGAAGTACTCCAAGGGATTCCGCCTGGCCAGAAAGACAAGCAGAAGCGGGAGGGTCACGAAGGCGTGAATCAACAACCCGCCTCCCACCGTGGCGAAGTACGGCAGCAGCTTCATGATCAGTTCCGGACCACTACGAACGACCTCCCGTGCCAGCAGGGCGAAGATCCCGATGGGGGCCAGCTTGACGACCGCCAGGGTGAGGGCCTGGATGACCTCAAGCGCCCCTTCCATCACTCGGTGTACGGCGTCCACATTGGGTCCGTTGAGTCGGACCAGGAAGAGACCGAAGAGAATCGCAAAGAAGATGACCGGGAGCACGTCACCCTTCGCCATGGCGTTGATGATGTTGTCCGGAACCAGGTGGAGGAAGAACTGCGACAGGCTCTGCGAGCTGGAGGAGAGCCCCTCCGGGAGGGTCGCGGTGCTCCCGATGTCGAGATACTTGCCCGGTGTGAAAATGTTGACGAGGGTCAGACCGACCATGACCGCCAAGGTTGTCGTCAGAGTGTAGTAGAGGACCGTGCGCAGACCGACTCTTCCGACGCTCTTTGCATCACCGAGGCTTGCCACACCGCAGACCAACGAGGTGAAGATCAAGGGGATGATGACCATTTTCAACAGTCTGAGGAAGATATCTCCGGCAAGTCCGACGCTCTCGCCGAAGGCTTCGGTGGGGAATCCGGAGGGACCCAGGAGTCGTGCGACGACACCGACAATAAAACCCATCACAAGGGCGATGCCTACCTGAGTGTGCAGTTGGAGATACCAGGGCGTTTTCGACGTCGATCGTGACATTCATCCTCCAAGGCCTCAGAACGCCCCGAGGATACCATCGGCGGAAGGAATTGAACCGCCAACGCAAAGACGACGCGACGAGCCGTCAGCTGGAGGTTGGATGCTTCAACCGCCCCAAAAACACAAGACCGGTTTGAATGTGGAGGATTGCGCTGGAGTTGATGGCTGAGAGCCTCGCGCTTCTGCCGTCGTGGCGGAGTTTACTCCTCGAGGGGTTCCAGCGGCTGGCCGAGCGCGTCGTCGATTTCCTTCTCGACCTCTGGAATCTCACGATCCTGAACCACCGACGTCTCGACCACCAGCAATTGGCGGGCGTGGTCATACATCTTGCGCTCGCGGAACGACAGAGTCTTGCGGCCGGCCACTTCGGCGAGGCAGCGAAGAACATCGACGATTTCGTCCAGATCACCCGTCTTGATGCGCTCCAGATTGGCGCGGTAGCGATCCTTCCAGTCCTCGACTCCATTGGTCTCGGCCGAACTCAACCTCTCAAGGGCCCCGCTCACAGCGGCTTTCTCGGACAACGGACGCAGTCCGACGCGAACCGAGTTATTCACCGGAACAACGACTTTGGATTCGGTGCTCATCAGCCGCAGGGTGTAACAGTTCATCATGCATCCCGCGAGCTCCTCATCGGTGATGCTCTCCACCACCGACACCCCTTGACTCGGATAGACCACTTTGTCGCCGACATTGAACTCCACGGACCCTCCTCAAGGTGAACAATCCATCGTAGCACGGCCGAATCCACGTTTGGAGCACCAATCCCCGCCGGACTCTCGACCATCGCGGATGGTGCGCTTGGGTCGAAAGGCGTAGGTATTCAGGTATTAGGTATTAGGTATTTGGTGAGCCACTTGGAAAATTCACCGGTATTGGCGAGTTCGTGGTCTGTGGTCTTGATGCCGGCGGGGCCGCCGGCCCTACAAAAGGCATCGCAGAATGTGGGGCCGGCGCCTCCGCCGACCAGAAATCGACCCGGATTGGCCGAACCGCCAATCCCAATTCTGGTCGATTCAAGAGGCTCAAGTGTGAAGTGCCTACTCGCTCGCCAGGTCGATGGCAGACGCTCCGATGGAGCAAATACCTATACCTAATACCTATATACCTACTGCTCCCGCTTGCAGTGGACACATACCAAGGCGCCCGGCCGAATGGGCTCGCCGCAATGGCTGCACGCGACGCGCCGGGCCTCGGACCGTCGCGCCACCAGGACCGAACCCCCGACAAAGGCAAAAGCCAGGATCATGGACACCGGTGGCACCACCAACGCAGAACCGGAGAGGGCGGCAGAGGCCCCGGCCTCGGATAAGGACGCCACTTTGCCCACGCTCTCGTGGGTGTCCTCGGCGATCTCCCGGAAAGGCTGGCGGGCCTTGTTTCTCAGCCAGTGGATCCCGGCCGCCGTACCGCCTCCCAAAACACCCGATGCGCCGAGCTGCGCCACGTCCGAGTCGAGTTGGCCGGTCACCGCCGCGAAACCGATGAAACCGGCGACGATCTTGGGAAGATACGACACGAGATCCGAGAACCGACCGAGATCGGGGTGGGAATCGACCGCGATCTCGAGCACCACCAGAACAGCGATGATCCCCATCACGAGCGGATCGGCGATCCATGCGAACCGTCCGGACAATTCGAAATAGGGCGTGTAGTGAAACGCTCCGAGGGCGAAGATGGGAATGAACGCCTTGGCGCCGGCGCCGGTCGCGAGCCCGAAAGCCGCCATGTAGCTCATCAGTGTTTCCATGGTTGTCCTCTCATCGAATCAGTTTCGCAGCCAGTCGATGAAGGTCGCCGCCGACCAGCCGATCACCACCCCACCGACGATGATTCCGGCGATCACCACGATGGAAATGGTTGCGAGTGTTGCCATCATGACCTTCTCCCACGCCAGCAGGGGCTGCTGCGATCGCTCCCGGGCAAGACCCCACGCCGTGTAGACGTGAACGATTTCGGTGAGCACGACGAAGGTTGCGACACCGCCGACGATCCCGGCCAACGGCACCGCCATCGAGGCATAGCCCGGCAGCCCGAGCCACAGAAACGCAAAACGCGCCACCCATCGTGTAAAGAGACGCCGGGTTGGACCCAGATAGCGGCGAGCCTCTCGTACCACGTACACCCGCAGCACGACGAGGTGCACGAGGGCCACGATCGGCGCGAGCAGGACACCGCCGATGTGGATCAGCGATGCCGCGACGGCGATCACCGCGATGGCCGGGACTCCCCACTGAAGGACCTCCTGAACACGGGCCCGTTGGCGGGCCTCTATGACTTCATAACGGAGATCAAGCTCTCGAGGTTCGCCCAGGGGTCGATCGCAGTGGGGACAGGACAACGCTTTTCGTTCGCCGACGGTCAGGGGCTCGAGGCACCAGGGGCATCGTGAGGGCATGTAGAAAGTATACGGGGCGCCCCGCCTGATTGGACGGCGGTGGTTGAATTTTGAATTATGAATTTTGAATTATGAATTTCATCGCAGATGCTCAGTACGGTCTGAGATGGAATTAAAAATTGAGAACTAAGAATTAAGAATTCTTCAATGCTGCGAGGATGATCTCCGCTCCGCGATCGATCTCTTCTTCGGTGGTGAACCGCCCCACCGAGAATCGAATGGTGCCGAGCGCCACTTCGGGTGTGACCCCCATGGCGGCAAGGACGTGCGAGACCTGGATCTTGAGGCCGTGGCAGGCGGCACCGGCGGATGCTGCGACCTCATCACCGATGGCGTCGAGCAGGTCGCCGGCGTGGGCGCCGGGCAGGCTGACGCTGAGGGTATTGGGCAGCCGCTCGGCGCCGGCAGCGTGCTCGATGATGCCGTTGAATCCGGCGGCCAACCGATCCCGAAGTCGGTCTCTGAGCGCCGTCAGACGAGGAATCTCGTCGGCGGTCTCTTCCGCGACCAGGGCGCACGCCGCTCCGAGACCGACCATCTCGAGGATGTTCTCGGTGCCGGCGCGCAACCGTCGCTCATGCCCGGCCCCGCGGATGAGGGGTTCGATCTCGACTCCTTCTCGAATGTAGAGCGCGCCGATTCCCTTCGGTGCATAGAGCTTGTGGCCGGCGACGGTGAGGAGATCGACGCCGAGGGCCTCGACATCGACCGGGATCTTCCCGACGGCCTGCGCGGCATCGGTGTGGACAAGCACGCCGCGGTCGCGGCAGCGACTCGCGATTTCGGTCACCGGTTGAAGCGTCCCAACCTCGTTATTGGCGAGCATGATAGATACCAAAACGGAGTTCTTCCGCAGCGCGGCCGAGATTTCCTCGGGGTCGATCCTTCCCATGGCGTCCACCCCGACCACGGTGAGTTCGATCAACCCTTCCATCTCCAGGGCGAGAGCGACCTCGAGCACCGCCGGGTGTTCGATCGACGATGTGATGACGTGTCCGCCGCCACGCGCCGCAACGACTCCCCGCAGGGCAAGATTGTCCGATTCCGATCCACCCGATGTGAAGATGATCTCGTCCGTTGCACACCCGAGGCATGATGCGACCTGGGCGCGCGCTCCCTCCACCGCAGCCTTGGCCTCACGACCGAATCGATGGCCCGACGACGGGTTGCCGAAGAAACCGGTGAGGTAGGGCGTCATGACCTCGGCAACCCGAGGATCGGTGGGCGTGGTGGCGTTGTAATCGAGATAGATGAAGTCGTCCATGGTGATGACGAGTCTACCCTTTCAACGAAAGACCGGATTGAGGTTGCGCTGCCCAACGCGGGGGGATACCATGCCGATCCGGCGTGGGCCGCACGCCGAATCCAGATAATCCAACCGTGGAGGTGCTCGATGCCGAATGGAATCGTCCCGATCCCGCCCCCCGTCAATGAACCCGTCCGAAACTACGGACCCGCATCGCCCGAGAAAGCGCCGCTCAAGGCCAAGCTCAAGGAGATGCTCGCCGAAGAGATCGAGATTCCTCTGATCATCGGCGGCAAGGAAGTGCGCACCGGCAACACGGCTAAGGCCGTCTGCCCGCACGACCACCAGCACGTTCTCGGCACGTACCACAAGGCCGGAGATGCCGAGGTTCAGCAGGCCGTCGACGCATCGCAGAAGGCGTGGCGTGAGTGGTCCGAAGTTCCGTGGGAGGACCGCGCCGCGGTCATGCTCAAGGCGGCCGAGTTGCTCCAGGGTCCGTGGCGTGACACCATCAACGCCGCGTGCATGCTCAACCAGTCGAAAACGGTCTACCAGGCCGAGATTGACGCCGCCTGCGAGCTCATCGACTTCTGGCGCTTCAACCCCCACTACCAGCGCTTCATCTACCAGCAGCAGCCCGAATCCGCCCAGGGCTACTGGGACTATGTCGAGTACCGCGCCCTCGAAGGCTTTGTCTTCGCAGTGACGCCCTTCAACTTCGCGTCCATCGCCGGCAACCTGCCGACGGCGCCGGCGCTCATGGGGAACTCGGTGCTCTGGAAACCGGCCTCGTCCGCGGTCTTCACCGCGTGGCAACTCATGCGGCTTTTCCAGGCCGCCGGATTCCCCGACGGTGTCATCAACTTCATCCCCGGCTCCGGCGGCCAGGTGGGCAACCCGGTCATGGCGAGCCCGCATCTCTCCGGCATCCACTTCACCGGCTCGACCCCGGTCTTCCACCAGATGTGGCAGACCGTGGGCAACAACATCGCCACCTACAAGACCTATCCCCGCATCGTCGGCGAGACCGGGGGCAAGGACTTCATCTTCGCCCATCCTTCAGCAGACGTCGAAGCGCTGGCCACGGCGCTGGTCCGCGGCGCCTTCGAGTACCAGGGTCAGAAGTGCTCCGCCGCATCACGCGCCTATATCCCGAAATCGATCTGGGACAAGACCAAGGACCTCATGCTCGGACAGATCGAGGAGATCAAGATCGGTCCGCCCACCGACTTCCGCAACTTCTTCAACGCGGTCATCGACAAGGGCGCGTTCTCGGATCACGTCGGCTACATCGAGCACGCCAAGGCGTCCTCCGAGGCCGAGATCCTCATTGGCGGCACCTACGACGACTCGGTCGGCTACTACGTCGACCCCACCGTGGTCCTGACAACCGATCCTCACTTCAAGCTCATGGAGGAGGAGATCTTCGGCCCCGTCCTGACGATCTTCGTCTATGACGACGCCGACCTCGACGACACCCTCGACCTCTGCGACACCACGAGCCCCTACGCACTCACTGGCGCCATCTTCTCCGATGATCGCCTCGCGGCCGTCAAGATGGCGGCCAAGCTCCGCCATGCTGCAGGCAACTTCTACCTCAACGACAAGCCCACCGGCGCCGTCGTCGGCCAGCAGCCCTTCGGCGGCTCTCGCGCCTCGGGCACCAATGACAAAGCGGGCTCGTATCTCAACCTCATCCGTTGGACCTCACAGCGGACGGTGAAGGAGAACTTCGTGCCGCCGAAGCACTTCGGGTATCCGTTCATGGGTGAAAAATAGGTCTCAGGTATCAGGTATTAGGTATTAGCCCATCGCAAACGGCCGCGGCATCCGCCGCGGCCGTTTTCTTTTCGACGCCGGATGCTGACCGATCCGGAATGTCCCATCAGCCTCGGCAGCGCCCTGACTACATTCAGATTCCTCCCGGACCCACGAACAAAAGCTGCCCGCGATGGAGCTAATACCTAACTGCTAATACCTAATACCATCGCGGTTCATGACCGCGGCAGATGCCGCGGCCGTTTCTTTGCACCCCGGATACGCCATGGGAGGCGTGCCAGCCTGAAGACAGGCACCCGTCTCGCGTTCCATTGAGGACGCGCGGACTTCGCCTCGAACGGACGTGCCGCTTGTAACATTGTTCGGACGGAACGACGCTCCGGCAACCAGCACGATCATGCCGATCAATGTTACGGGGGGCACTCTCGGCCACCCGCGGTCGGAGCATCGGGCCCAGAAACGCGCCTGTTGAAAACCATGCCTTGACAACTCAGGCAACTTGCCTTAGATTGATCTCAGGCAAACCGCCTGAGGAGTCATCATGGGCCAAAACGGACACGAGATCACCGACACCGAGCTGGCGGTCCTCCGGCAACTCTGGCGACGGGAGGAAGCCACCATCCGAGAGCTGACCGACGCCCTCTACCCCGATGGCGGTCACGCTCACTACGCGACGGTGCAGAGTCTGCTCGACCGGCTGGAGGCGAAGGAAGCATCGACGTATGAATACTGGCTGCACGCTATTAACGAAATCGCGGTTGAGGGCCAGCACAATATTCAGGTACGCGCCGAGGATGTGGCCTGTGATATTGATTTCCTGGCGCCGGTGGGCTTGAGCTTTACACAGACCGACCAGTATGACCCCAAACCACGAGAACGGCTCAAGTTGCTCGAATGGCATCTAACAGGTAAGACGCCGGGCAAAAAGAAAAGCATGGAGTTCATTACCCTGTATCGGCCGCACCGTGCTAAAGAGCACGTGCCGAACGAAGCGAGCTTAGAGAAAATCAAGGGCGGCTACTCGCTGAAGGTGAAGCTATCTGACGGTGAGTTTTCAGCGCTTCTTCCAACTGATGACAAAGCCGTTCAAGAGGCAAATGGCTTGACAAGTAAAGGTGCGATCAAAG
>RCNF010001019.1_pt1 | contig 14707 bp, 18 predicted proteins | sample 2041311 | NCBI WGS metagenome assembly RCNF01 (sample SAMN09708228, study PRJNA481090) | Marine sediment metagenome, whole genome shotgun sequencing project. | biome: marine sediment; feature: ocean; material: sediment; isolation source: Sewage treatment plant 2 marine sediment (STP2) ... | reverse complement strand
AAAATAGAGACGACCTTTTTATTTTCTTTTTTCAACCAAAGTTGAACTTTAAGCAATTCTGTCTGAAGCAATAATTTCTCTTTCTCATACTGCTTAGTTTTCATTTTCTTAGAATAAGGATACTCACCTGCTGCATAACTGATTTTTAATAACTCCGAGCCTTTAGTAAAGGTTTTCGAATTCATCACCTTATCCGCATTAGTCAAATCTACCAACAGATCTAAAGCTTTCTTCTTTGGCATCGATTCAATTACTGAATCCTTCTGAATTACATCTTTTGAAGGGAGTTTTGCTGGTGTTTTTGCCAGTGCTTTTGTTGGTGCTTTTGCTGTTGTTTTTTCTGTTGTTTTTTCTGTTGTCATATCAATACCTTCAAATTTCTAATGTTGTGCTTGTTATCCGCAGTAAGTGTATACCAAGGTATGCCTATTCTGTATGATCTACGTCAATATGACTGAAAGAATACAAAAGATACTCTCACGTGCAGGCTATGGCTCGCGAAGAGAAATAGAACGCTGGGTAAAAGCCGGTGAAATCATGGTGAACGGCGTCAAAGCGGAAGTTGGGCAAGCTATCAGTGAAACTGACAAGGTTGTTTTGCGTGGACAGGTATTGAAGCTATCTACAAAGCTAAATGCCAAACCTCAAGTCCTGCTTTATCACAAGAAAAACGGTGAGGTCAGTACACGCAAAGATCCGGAAGGTAGACCCACTGTTTTTGATAATCTACCTCCTTTGAGCAGCGGACGCTGGATTCAGGTCGGGCGACTAGATATCAATACCGATGGTTTATTACTCTTCACTACCGATGGCGAATTAGCTAACCGTTTAATGCATCCTTCATACGAAATAGAGCGCGAATATGCAGCTCGAATTTTGGGCGAAGTCACTGATGAGCATATTGACAATTTACTTAAAGGCGTTGAGTTAGAAGATGGTAACGCTAAATTTAACACCGTTAAATTCGCTGGTGGTGAGGGTGTCAATAAGTGGTATCACGTCACACTCAACGAAGGTCGAAATCGTGAAGTACGCCGACTATGGGAATCTCAAGAGCTTGTTGTAAGTCGACTAAGACGTATTCGTTACGGTAATGTCGAACTCAAAAGATCGTTACGTCCAGGGACATTCGAAGATATGGATGTGCGCTCCATGCGAAGTCTTTACGAAAAAGTAAATATGGAGTTAGATGAGGAAAACTTCTTATCTAAAAGTGAATACAAAAGTAGAGCGGATAGAAATGCAGCTTTTAAGTACGGTAAGAGCAAAAGCAAAAAAAGCTCGTTTTCGAAGAAAAGATAGCCAACTATAATTACAAAGATCACTCCCCTACTTTTAGGCACTTTTTAATGAAAAGTGCCTAAAAGTAGGGGAGTGTCATTATTAACTATTTAAAAGCTTATCCCGCTTATCCAAGACCCAAACATTCAGCAAGCTACCAAAGAATAAACACAAACTCAGTCCTAGCATCCAGTAGCCGTATACTTTCTCTTCTGCGGAATACATATACCAAATGCCGATTAATATATAGATAAATGAAATCAGCATAACGATGATAAAAGTATCTCGATTTCCTCGTAATACACCACGTACAAAAAACAATAAAGGCACCACAAACACAGCGATTTCAATAGAGCGAGGAAACTCTTGCACAGGTGACATCCAGCCATTCCAGAGCACAATTAAAATCACTAAACCAATAATGCCTAAGCCGGCCAAAGCCCTGAAAAAAACGGTGATATCCATGGTAGTTATAGTGCCACAGCTGTTAATTGTGCCACAGCCGTTAATAGTGCCGCAGCAAATAATAGTTCCGCAGCCATTTAGAGCACCACAGCCAATTTAGCTAAACGTTTTCCCAATGCCAAACATAAGGCCTTCTCGTCATCGCTCAAAGGTAAATCGCTATTTGCACCCGCAAGATGCGAAGGCCCGTATGGCGTGCCACCTGTTTGTGTGGTTAAGAGCTCAGATTCTGTATACGGCAGCCCACTAATCAGCATGCCGTGATGCAATAAAGGAATCATCATGCTTAATAACGTTGATTCCTGCCCACCATGAATACTAGAAGTGGAGGTAAATACACCCGCTGGCTTTCCTACTAAAGAGCCTGACAACCAATGACCGCTGGTTTTCTCCAGAAAATATTTGAGCGGTGCTGCCATATTGCCAAAACGAGTTGGGCTACCTAACGCAAGGGCATCACACGCTTTTAATTCATCGAGCGACACATAGGGTGCACCCGAATCGGGTACTTGTGGCTCAGTCGCTTCACAGGTCTCAGAAACTTCCGGCACAGTTCGAAGGATAGACTCAACACCCTCCACCCCTTCTGCGCCACGTGCAATGAGTCGTGCCATTTCAGCGGTTGCACCGCTACGTGAGTAATATAAAACTAAAACCTGCTTCATAGATGCCTTTGCTTGTAACTAAATATAATGAATTTAGATAATGTACTTAGAAATGTTATTAGAGAATATCAATGATATTTTCAATCGGACGACCAATCGCCGCTTTGCCATCTTTTATTACAATGGGGCGCTCAATCAAAATGGGATTGTTCACCATCGCTTCAATGAGTTGTTCTCTCGTTAGGTTTTCATCGTTAAGGTTATTGTCTTTGTATGCCTGCTCACCTTTGCGCATTAACTCGCGAGGCTCTATACCGAGCATGTCCAAAATCTCAGTAATTGCAGCACTGTCAGGTGGCGTGTCCAAATATTTAACGACATTCGCCTCAATACCTTTATCGGTAAGTAATTCCATAGCAACACGAGATTTAGAGCATCGTGGGTTGTGATAAATAGTGGTTGAGTCTGACATATTATCCTCTTTGAATGTTCACTGAGATCTTTGCACGAGACTATGGTGAGAGAAAAATAAGCGTAATTTCTTAGGTTTTTCATAAAAATGAGAGGAATAGCAGGGCTATTCATCGAATTTTTAGGAGAAAGCTAGGGAATTCAAGCTATTTTTACCCATCATCATTCTCATGCAAAGGTCTCAACTAGTTAGATTTGAATCTGCCTAGTGTATCCAAGCCAAACCTAAACACAAATTATTTATGCTCTCTTTGATTTCATATTAGACAATAGAGGTGCAATACAGAAAAAGTACCTAAATACACGCTAAAATCTAGTATCGCCTGCCGGCGAGCTAGCTTTAAGCTCTGGCATACATGAGTTGTCCATTTCATGAAAACGAAATGGCAAGCTCATGGTAAGTAGGGGGGTGCTTCGACAAGCTCAGCAGAACTGTTTTTTCTTTTACAGGCTGCTTATTACTTGAATTTAAAAGGAAAATAAGTGAGCATATAACACTATGAAAAAACAAATAATACTGTGGGCTACACTTAGCATCCTTCCCTTCTTTTCCTCTCAGGGACTAGAGAAAGTCAAAGACTTTTCTTTTAATGACCTCGAAGGTAAAAGCCATAAATTTAGCGACTACCAAGGTAAATGGGTACTGGTTAACTATTGGGCCACTTATTGTCCGCCCTGTCATGCCGAAATACCTGATATCGAGCGCTTTGCTCAGAATAATAAAGAGAATTTTATTGTTTTGGGAATGGATGCAGGCGGAAGCCAAGCCAATGAAATCAAAACATTTAAACAAGAGCTAAATATCAGCTACCCTCTAATCCCTATGCAGGAAAGTACCATGCTGTCATTTGGTATTATCATGAGAATTCCCACCAGTTACGTGGTTAACCCTAAAGGCGAAATCGTTGATAAATACGTCGGCATCATTACTTATGATGATCTTGATTATCACGTTAACCCTCCGATATTTACAAGCGCTGCAGTTGATAATCAACAAGACTCGTTAAACCAAAACCATTGATCAGCTACATCAAGGAAGCTAAGCTACAAAATACAAACAATAAAAAAGCCCTCATAAGAGGGCTTTTTTATTGTCCAACAATCTGTTGTTATTTCAAACGGATTGTCTGACCAGGGTTAATATTGTATGGAGGCTGTAAGTTATTAAGACTGATAATATCTTTCCAGTACACGCCTGTCTGACGCATGATCTCAAACACTGTATCACCTTTCTTCACAACATAAGCACTGCCACCAGCGCTCGATGATGTACCTGCTGTATTAGCGTATGTAGCAGTTTTTGTCGTTGCAGCAGTTCCACCAGCATAGGTAGTCGGCGCATATGGCTTATACGTTTTCTGCTGATAGCTTCCTGTGTAAATACTTTTGTTACTAGCCGTTACGTTTGTATTAGCTGCAGGTGTATTTGTTTTTCCTGCAGAGCTGTAATCGTAATACTGTGTATTCGAATTAGCACCATAGCCTGCATAATTGGTATTTTGCTGTGGCTGTGCCGCAGGCTGTTGTGTTCTTGCTTGAGCTTGCTCTCGATTCCACTTATCAATGTAATATTGCTGATTATGCGTTGATGCCTGAGGTGCTACTGTTCTAACAGGTGCAGCAGGCTTAGCCGGTTTATAAGTATATGTTGCTGGAGCCTTAGGTTGAGTCGCGCCACATGGCGCACAAGTTGCCGCCGTGTTACTACGTTGTGATTGACCACCACCACGAACCTGACCACCGCCAGCTACTTGGCTAGAACGCGCACGCTGACCAAATAATCCACGACGCTCTCCAGATGTTGAATATCCGCCGCTCCCAGATGTCCCAGATGATCCTGAGTCATACCCTGTTTGAGATGCGCCCCTATAGCTACTACAACCCGATGCCATTACGGCAACTAGCGAAGCAACTGCAACTAGTTTGATTTTTCTGTCCATAAAAAATACCTTCTATTTCTATTTTAATTGATAGATTCCCACAACTAACGCTAACAACCCTACTGTTAGCCAGCCCAGCCACTCGATGTATTTAACGATGAGTGGTTCCATGCGAGGTCCTGCTTTAGCAACTAACAACGCAACCAAAAAGAATCGCGCGCCTCTTCCGACCGCCGAAGCAATCACAAAAGGTAAAAATGCCATCGACAAAAGTCCTGCACTAATTGTGAAAAGTTTATAAGGTATTGGCGAGAAGCCAGCGACAAGAATTGCCCATATGCCCCAACGATCGAACAAGGACTTAACCTGTTCAAACTTATGCCCATAACCCCAATTTTCAATGAGCGGTCCCAACCACTCATAAGCCCATGTACCCAGTAAATAGCCAGCTATTCCACCTAGTACTGATGTAAATGTTGTCCATAATGCTAAACGCCACCATTCAATAGGTTTTGCCAGCGTCATAGGTATCAACATTATATCTGGAGGAGGTAACGGCAGTAACGCCGATTCTAGAAAGCTAACTACCCCCAGATAGTTTTTCGCATACTTATGCTGCGAATATTCAATTACTTTGTTATATATATTCGAAAACAGGTTCATTTTAAAGGATTTTTTTAGTTTTTTGTAATATTTATTGAAATTAGCCCTAAAAACTGCGCTAACTGCCCACCGCTAACCTCCAACCAATGGAACAAAAATCACCGACTCATGATTTTCAACGGAATAATTTGTTTCATTGTTACGGGTCACAACCTGCAATTTTTGTTCACTATTTTGTGCCCCTACAGGGATAATCATGCGCCCCCCTATTTTCAACTGTTGTATTAACGCAGAAGGAATTTCATCTGGCGCCGCAGTGACCATAATCGCATCATACGGTGCAGCTTCTTCCCATCCCCAACTACCATCGCCCAAATGTGTTCGGATATTACGATACCCTAACTTGTATAGTAAGTCCCTAGCATTGCGATGAAGTTCCGTTACAACCTCAACTGTATGTAAGTTTTTTACCAAACCACCCAAGACAGCCGCTTGATAACCGGAGCCGGTTCCCACTTCTAGCACGTTCTCTAACGATTCAGACTGCATGATTAACTCTGTCATGCGAGCAACAATAAACGGCTGTGAAATGGTTTGGCCGTGACCTATGGGGAATGATGCATCTTCATAAGAGCGACTCGCCATAGCCTCATCAACAAACAAATGACGGGGTACAAGGCCCATCACGCGTAACACATCTGGGTTAACTATCCCCTTCTCTTGCAGGCGATCGATCAATCGATCTCTTGTGCGTTGTGATGTCATACCAACGCCTTGGATGTCTAATTCGTTGATTTTGCCACCCCCCCACTTTTAACCGGTTTTTCAACTTCACCCTCTTCGGATATACCTTGGCTTAGCCATTTTTGCATATCATCAACTGCAGAGTAACGCGTTAAGTCTATATGAATCGGGGTTACAGAAACATAACCTTGTTGTACCGCATAAAAGTCAGTCCCTTCGCCCGCATCCGCTTCTTCACCCACTGGGCCTATCCAGAATATCTCTCGACCACGCGGGTCTTCAGACTTAATCACGGGCTCGGCCTTATGACGCTTACCAAGACGTGTCGCTTTAAACCCTTTGATTTCGTCCCACGGCAAATCGGGCACATTTACATTAAGAATACTTGCTGCCTTATCTGACTCACTCAAATTGAGAGTAGGCATATCTTTTAAAAGTTGTAAAACAGCTTGAGCAGCAGATTCATAATGCTGGGCTTTATAAGACCCCATCGACACTGCGATTGATGGTAAACCTAAGTTACGTCCTTCCATTGCAGCTGCCACAGTACCAGAGTAGATGACATCATCGCCCATATTGGGCCCTGAATTTATACCAGAGATAACAATATCAGGTTCTTTATCTAGATATAGTCCTGTCAGCGCGAGATGCACACAATCGGTAGGCGTGCCATTGATGCTATAGAAATTGTCACCACGCTCAGTGAGACTTAATGGTGAATCTAGCGTAAGTGAATTACTTGCTCCACTTCGATCTCTGTCTGGCGCAATTGTCAGCACATCAGCAACTTCTGATAGCTTATCTCGCAGCAAATTTATCCCTGGTGCGATAAAGCCGTCATCATTACTCAACAATATTTCCATAAAACACTCATAAAATGATAATCTTTACTATCGATAATAACCCTCTATAGCCATAACTAATAACCGTGTCTAATTTTGATAAAAAAACACTAAAAGACCTTAAAAAGCAATTAACTGCAAATCAACTAGCCGAGAGAGAAGCTGAAAAGGAGGCTACACAAAAGCATCTTAAACAACAAGTACAAGATCAATACGATCAAAATTTCTTTGAAGACGCTATGCAAGGTGTAAAGCCACTTACAGATGATAAAGCTTATCACGAAGCTGAAAGACCCACGGCAAAAATAAGACAAGATGAAGAAGACTTCGAAGAATTATTTATACATGACCCGCTTTCAGATGAGCTTGAGGTAGAAGACGTTGAAATGGAAGGCGTACTAAACTTTTGTAGAGAAGGTATCCAAAATACAGTTTTCAAAAAACTACGTAGTGGAAATTACCGAATTTCTGATGAACTTGATCTGCATGGAGCAAGTATCAAACAAGCCAAACTGATTCTCGTTTATTATCTACAAGAAGCTGCTCAGTTCGAAGGCTGCTGCATTCGAATAGTCCATGGGAAAGGCAATCGCTCTGGGGATAAAAAGCCTGTTTTGAAAACTCAGGTCAACCATTGGCTGAGTGAACACGAGAGAGTATTGGCTTTTCATACCTGTAAACCCAAGGACGGTGGTACTGGGGCAGTATATGTGTTGTTGAAGCGATGAAGCTTTTATAATCAAATACTACAATTAAGTCACCCCCCCTACTTTTATGAGGTTTTTTCTTTGTAATGAAAACCTCACCCTTCGGGCCGTTGTCATTACATTTCAACGTTGTCTCGGCTGCACCTCTGCTAGAATATTTTTACATTTCAGAATGTATTACACATAAAAAAAGGACGCCGAAGCGTCCTTTTCCGTATTATCAATATCGATATTATTTCACTTCATCAGTGGTGTTATCCAAATCAAAAGGATCAGATTTAATATTATCGTGTGGATGATCTGCATTCTTTGCCTGCTGACCTGCCATCACCTTTTTATGTAATCTGCGATGTAAGAACCAATCGACACTAAAGAATCGACCTGCTCCCATAAAGAACAACGTTAACAGCATCAAGAAATAAACTACGGTTTTGCTGAAATCTGAATTACTCATATCAGTATAACCATGAGTCATCAGCATTTCTTTTAAGGTTGCTATAACATCTTGACCATTAAGCGCCATAATTGCAGTCAATATAATTAGAGCCAGTAAAGGTATTGAAACCCAACGCACTGCGAAACCGATTAGCAATAAGAATGCACCGATGATTTCTAACCAGCCGATTGAACTGGTTAAAACACCTGATAAATCTCCAATAAAGGGAAGCTTAGCCAAACCAGCTGATGTAGCTTGATAGACTGGATTATCAGTATTAAACCAAGTCAAAGGGTTATACCAAACGGTATCATCTGCAGTAAACAAACCCAGTTTTCTGCTGCCTGACACCCATAACAATGGCGCTAGGAACAAACGAAGTAGTAATGGTGGTAAAAAATCTAAGCCTCGCAGCCATCCAAAGCTGAAAAAACCGAGTAAAAATTTAGTCATAGAAGACACTCTCCTTGTAAGGTAATAATACCTATTTGACTGTTTTCTACTCGGTATTGCAAGTTAAATCTATGCTGTTTTTTATACAGTAAGCATAGAGTTAGCTTATTCTATCTCCAGAATGGCTTGGCTATTTCTCGATTAACATCAACACGAGTAATGCCGATATCTTTAAGCATTCTGTCATCAAGCTTTGAGAGTTGTTTGCGTTGATGAGCGCGCTCAATCCAAAAATTAAATGTTCTGAGTAAATTCTTGGATGGATTTATTACACTTTCTTCACAGCTAGGCAGACACTGTGAAAGATGATTATTGTAGTCTACGTTTGTATATGCAGTCATGACATGTCTCCTTAATTATAAAAAGTACTATTATTGATCTTTATGTTTAAATGGAGACCCTGCAAGCAAGGTCTCCTTTATGATTTACCCCCTATAGGTAAGACCATGAGTGTATTTAACGCTTCATCGAAAAAACTATCCAATCGTATTATCAAAACCCTGCTATCAGGATTTCAGATTGTCCATCATTCAAAATGATGACATCATCAATCATATGGAACTTTACCAACTCAGAACCTTTGTAACTGTTGCAGATACAGGCAATCTAACTCAAGCAGCTGAACGTTTGTTTACAAGCCAGCCGGCTGTGAGTGCGCACATCAAAGCATTAGAAGAAGAGCTTGAGGTCAAGCTCTTTGATCGGACACCCAAAGGTATGCGGCTCACAGAAAGTGGCACGTCTCTGAGAAATAAGGCCCAATTAGTACTCAACGCAGGTAATGAGCTAAAACTCGCTGCAAAAATGCTTCAAGGTGAAATCACAGGTCAAGCAAGAGTTGGCTTGAACACTGATGCTGAATATCTATTGCTAGCCAAATGGCACAATTCACTGATGTCCGAGTATCCGAATCTAAAAATTCAGCTTACTCAAGGCACGTCTACTGATCTTGTACAAAAAGTTGGCAAAGGACTACTTGATGTGAGCTTCTTTTCTGGAGATATTCCTTATGATCAAGTCAGTTATGTCGAGCTTTGCAATACACATGCTGTTATTGCAGCTGCTCCAAAATGGAAAGACAAGCTTAAATTAGCAGGAAGAGAAGAACTGGCACAACTCCCCTGGATATACCCTGAGCCTCTTTGCATCTACCACAAGTTTATAAACCACGTTTTTTCAGAGACTAAAACTCAACCTTCATGGATTACATCCACTGTCACTGAAGATTCCACCATTGCCTTACTGCGCTCAGGCGTGGGACTTGCCTTTATTCGTGATGATGAGGCCGATGTATTATTGAAAAAAGGTGAAATTATTGTGTGGCCAGGAGAAGCATTCACACTGCCATTGCGTATGGCCTATTTAGAATCTAGAAAAGAAGACCCAGTGATAAAAGCCCTATTAGAAATAATAGTAAAAAAATTCGATAAGCATAATAAATAAATTACCTTTTCTAAACCACGAAATAATAAATTGATTTCAACTACAATTAAGCCAAATCAATATTCAAGGAATATCAATGTCTAAACAAAAAGTATCTTTTCTTGGCCTAGGAGCAATGGGCTACCCGATGGCGGGCTATCTCGCTAAAAATGGCTATGACGTAACGGTTTACAACCGAACAACGGCTAAAGCCGAAAAGTGGGCTGATGAATACTCTGCTAAAAACTCAGCTAAATTTGCAGCCACTCCTGAAGAAGCTGTTGCTGATGCTGAAATTGTTTTTACCTGCTTGGGTAATGATAATGACGTACGCGAAGTGTTTAAGAAAATCTTTGCTGGTGCTAAAGCTGGAACGCTATTAGTCGACCATACCACCACTTCTCCTAGTCTTTCTCAAGAGTTATATGCTGAGGCCGTAGAACGCGAGATGGAATTTCTCGACGCACCTGTGTCCGGTGGGCAAGCAGGAGCAGAACAAGGAATTCTAACTATTATGGTAGGTGGTGACCAGGCGACCTTTGATAAAACCTTAGATGCTATGAATTGTTATGCTAAAGCTACCACCTTGATTGGCGCATCAGGAAAAGGCCAAGCGTTAAAAATGGTAAACCAACTTTGTATAACAGGTTTATTGCAGGGCTTGAGTGAAGCCTGGAGTATGGCAAAAGCTGTGGATATCGACGCGAAAACCATGCTTGATGTACTACAGCATGGTGCTGCAGGCTCATGGCAGATGGTAAATAGAACTGAGACAGCGATGAATAACGAATTCGACTTTGGGTTTGCCATTGACTGGATGCGTAAAGATTTAGCTATCTGCTTCGATGAAGCGGAAAAACTCGGCGTCGAATTGCCTCTTGCAAAGCAGGTTGATGAAAAATACGCAGAACTCCAGGAAAGAGGCTATTCACGATCTGACACCTCCGTACTTCTAAAGCAATTCGACGACGAAAAACGATGAAGAAGTATGCCGGCAACTGTCATTGTGGAAACGTTAGTTTTTCTTTTGAGCACCATGAAGTAATTACTTCTGGCTTACGCTGTAACTGTTCGATCTGTAAACGCAAAGGCGCACTCATGTCGGATTTTGTTATTCCACCTGAATCATTTCATATTAAATTGAAAAATCAGGATAGCTTAGTCCTTTACGAATTTGATAATAAAGTAGGACACCACTTCTTTTGCAAGGGATGCGGCATTTATCCTTTTCACCAAACAGTCAGAATTCCCGATCATTATCGCGTCAATCTAGGTTGCATTGATGAAATTGACACAGAAACTATCGACGCTGATATGTTTGATGGAAAGAGTTTATAGAAACTGCCTAAACGTCAAATTTATTCTTGGCTCACTCACTTTAGTCGTTTTTGGTAATGAGTGCAGCCAATGCTGCTGAGTAACACCTTTCATTAGAAGCAAACTTCCGTCTTCTAACTCCAATGAAACTGTTTCTTTAGTTCGCTTATGCTTAAACGAGAATTTCCTTTGCGCCCCTAAACTCAAAGACGCTATTACTGCATTTCCACCCAAAGCCTCTTCATCATCGCTATGCCAGGACATACCCTCAGCTCCATTATGATAGAGATTTAATAAGCAAGAATTGAAGGCCGTACCAGTGCACTGTTCAACTAACTGCTTTAATTGTAATAGTTCCGTAGTCCAAAGCAGCGCTTGTTTAGTCGTATTAGAATAGGTGTAGCTATAAGACTGATCACCATACCAAGCTATTTTTCTATCAGTGACTATGTGTTTTCCATAAATGACGACTTCATCATTTTTCCACGCGATGTTTTTTAATAAACTGAGCCTTATATCTTTAACAAATTCAGACTCTAGGATTTGCCCGTAATAAAATACCTCTCCTTCATACGGTAAAATATTAAGCTCATGATCAAATCCAAATAAATCCATGATTTATTTTTAGTTATTAGATTTCTGATTATTAGAAATTTGAGCTGCTTCCCAACCGATCATTGCTGATTTTCTCTCTTGCCCCCACATATAACCGCCAGATGCCCCACTAGCTCTAATGACTCTGTGGCATGGGATTAAGAAAGCAACGGGATTACTGCCAATTGCCGTACCAACTGCTCTAGATGCCTTGGGTCGGTTTATTGTTTTAGCAATGTCGCCATACGTATTTAAATACCCTAAAGGTATTTTCAATAGAACTTCCCAAACTTTAAGCTGAAAGTCAGTACCTTTGATGTGAAGTTTGATCTCTTTATTATCGTTTGTTTCACTACAACCCAAATTTGCAGCAATTTGATGAATCTCCTTATCATGTTCAATAAAATTTGCACTAGGGAACCGTTCATATAATTCTGTAAAGGTATTATTTTGGTCAGATTCAACAAACCCCATATAACAAATTCCTTTATCCGTTGAAGCAACTAGCATCAATCCAAAAGTGCTTTGTAAATACTGATAATAAATTGTGAGGGACTCCCCACCTCGTTTAAATTCACCTGGCGTCATTCCTTCTACTTTAACAAATACATCATGTAATCTGCTAGCACTAGACAAACCTATCTCATGAGAAACATCTAACAATGAAGACTGCCGTTCTTTTAAAGCTTGTTTGGCATAATTCACGCTGATAAATTGAAGAAATTGCTTCGGACTTACACCAGCCCAATCAGTAAACAAACGCTGAAAATGAAAAGGACTTAAATGAATATGAGCAGCGATTTCTTCTAAACCTGGTTGTTGCTGAAAGTTATCCCTTATGAAATGGATAGCCTTTTTGACACGTGCATAATCTCGATTATTCTTGTAAGAGTCAGTGTATTTCATATTAAGTCACTATTGATCTGCATTTCTATATCATATGATCTGAGTTGTTTAAATAAAATCCGATTCTTGCTCAATATTGATATACCTAAATAAATATTGATAAATAAAAACATATTGAGACACCCCCCTACTTTTAGACGGTTTTTCAGATAAGACTCTATATTCTATAGTTTTCCAGTTTCTCAGAATTACTATATACTCCACGAACTTAAACATTGTAGATCGCTAAAAAATATACTTTCAGAATAATATGACTACTATCTTCGAATTAGAGTCTCAACCAGAAATCCATCATACAGATCATTTGCTCGAATCACCTAAGCCCCTATGAAAATTTTTAAATCATTCCTATTTTGGTTGTTTTTTGTTATCCCGATGACCTTGGGTACACTTTATTACTTAAAAGTCGCCAGCCCACAATATGAAGCCACCGCTCATTTCACTATTGAAAAACAAGGTCAAAGCCAATCAGACCCTTTGGGTGCCTTAACAGGTCTTCCAGGAAGTGTTTCATCGACAAGGGATGCACTCATTGTTAAAGATTTCATCGAATCTCGTGAAGTTATAGAACGTACAAAAAAGCACTTTGATCTAAACGCCCTCTATGCCCGCGAAGACAAAGATTACCTATCAAGGTTGGAAAAAAACTCAAGCATTGAAGATATAGTTGAATATTGGCAGAAAAAAGTTAACGTCCAATTTGATACTACTTCAGGAATTGTAGATTTGAGTGTGACAGCATTTGAACCCAAATCTGCTGTTACAGTGATTAAAGCCATCCTAGAAGTCAGTGAAGAACTGGTAAATACCTTGTCTGAAAAGTCTCGTCAGGACAGCCTCCAATTTGCACGAAAAGAATTGAAAACCGCTGAAACCAAACTCAAAGAAGCACGTTCTGATGTAAGAAAATTTCGTGAAAAAGAACAAGCACTTAGCCCAGAGAAATCCGCAGAATCTAAACTAAATCTGGTCGAAGAACTTGAGGCAGAACGCGCACGCGCAGAAGCTGACTTAAGAAGCCTAAGACTGGAATTTCCAGATACATCCCGAAAAATCATTGAAGCCAAAAACAAGGTTTTTTCTCTAAAAAAGCAAGTGGATATAGAACGTATTAGAAGCACCAAAATTACAGACAGCAATGATGCTAAATCAATGAGTGCGATAATATCCAAGCATGAAGAATTATTAACAGAGCAGGGGTTCGCAGAAAAATCATACGAAGCAGCACTTTTAAACCTAGAACAATCACGAATAGATGCTACCCAACAACATCGATATCTAACTGTAATCGTCAATCCTAAATTACCTGAAGAACCAGTTAAACCTGATCAACCAAATGACTATATCGTATTATTTCTATCATGTTTGTTATTGTGGGGCTTGCTCAGTTTAATCATTGCATCTATTCGAGATCATGCCGGCTGGATGTAAAATAATGAAGTTTGATATCTAAAAATAATTATGGAAATATTAAATGCATTAAATGTACAAGGTAGAGTTATTTCTGCACTAACTTTGCGCGAGACACGTTCTCGATATGGAAATAGTAAACTTGGTTTTTTTTGGGCATTATTTGAGCCTTTTGCTCATGTTGTTGTATTTATTGGTATCTTCTCGGCTCTTGATAGGGCAACTCCACTTGGTGATAGCATGGGATTGTTTATTCTTACAGGGATAATTCCTTGGCTGCTTTATAGCAATATAGTAAGTAATGTAATGGGGGGATTAACCTCTAACAAGGCATTGCTTGGATATCCTCAGGTTATGCCTATAGACATAACAATTTCTCGGGTCATTCTAGAATTTTCAACCCTGTTTTTAGTCATGCTGTTTTTTTTGGGTATTGCAGAATATATGGGCATCAAAATAAGAATTGATAGCTTTTTAGAAATGATGAAACCAACGGGTTTGATTATATTACTTGGTACTGGAATTGGATTGATTAATGCTGCCATAATCCCTCACTATCCATCTTACTCTA
>RCNF010001018.1_pt1 | contig 14708 bp, 14 predicted proteins | sample 2041311 | NCBI WGS metagenome assembly RCNF01 (sample SAMN09708228, study PRJNA481090) | Marine sediment metagenome, whole genome shotgun sequencing project. | biome: marine sediment; feature: ocean; material: sediment; isolation source: Sewage treatment plant 2 marine sediment (STP2) ... | reverse complement strand
TCTCTCTGCTGTTTTCCAGGTCTCAATTTGGGATTATCAAGTAAAATAATTACTACCACCGTTCTGCACCATTAATTACCAGGTAAAAAATATATGGCGATTGATACTCATAAATCCAAATCACGATCCATACTGCTCCTCTTAGTAATTTCCCTTTTACTCCTTCTTTTCTTAGCAGGTTGCGCCGGATCTTCTGAAACTACTTCACTGCTTGATAATGAAGGAATAAGCGAATTATCAGATTCAATAATTCCTCCTGAAGATACAGAGGAAGCAAATATTATTCTTACTATCGAAATAACGATTGGTTTATTATTATTAGCCTCTCTGGTTGGAATAGTCACAGAGCGTTTACGGGTTCCTTATACAACTGGCCTGGTGTTGATAGGATTGGTTTTAGCATTCGGTGGACGACAGGATATCAATGTCAGTCCCCAGTTAATCCTGGGACTTCTGGTTCCCCCTCTTATTTACGAAGCTGCTTTCCAAGTCAAAGCTCGTGATCTTCTTCGAGACCTTGCGCCAATAATAAGCCTGGCAATCCCGGGTGTTCTTTTAACCACATTTCTGGTTGGGGGAGTCTTGTATTGGGGAACTGATTTTTCTCTTATCACAGCTTTACTTTTTGGTTCCCTTATTGCCGCAACTGATCCTGTTGCTGTTGTTTCCTTGTTTCGTTCACTTGGTGTTCCTAAACGACTTCAGCTTCTGATTGAAGGAGAGAGTCTATTTAACGACGGTACAGCAATTGTTGTCTTTAATTTGATGGTTACTATTGCATTAACAGGATATTTTAGTTTAGCAGACAGCGTTATCAACTTTGTGCTTGTTGCCGGTGGAGGTTTGGTGATAGGTTTTGTATTAGGCTTATTGATATCTTTAGCAATAAGCACGATTGACAACCCATTGATTGAAACCACCCTCACAAGTGTTCTTGCCTTTGGTTCTTATATTATTGCCGAACAATTCCATGTCAGCGGCGTATTAGCCGTTGTAGCAGCAGGAATTGTCAGTGGCAACCTCGGCCCCCAACGCATGGCCCCAACAACCCGTATACTCGTTTATAATTTTTGGGAATATGCTGCATTCCTGGCAAATTCGTTCATTTTTTTGCTGATCGGGCTACAAATTGATCTGAATATTATATTCTCAGACTGGAATGCGATCCTTTGGGCTATCCTCGCGGTTCTAGTTGCCCGGGCAGCCTCAATATATGGATTGTCCTGGATTGGTTCTGGAGTTCCAATGCGGTTTAAGCACGTTCTTTACTGGGGTGGATTGAGAGGAGCAATTTCCCTGGCGCTCGCGCTTAGCTTACCGGCCAGTCTTGGAGATCAACGAGCAGTGATCCAATCAATGGCCTTTGGTGTAGTATTGTTCACATTGTTGTTCCAGGGTTCAACAATGAAGTTGTTAATCAATCGCATGGGTCTGATTGAAAAAAGTAAAGCCCAAACTGAATACGAAAGCCTCAATGCCAGGGCTATTATGGCAAGGACCGCCTTCAAACAATTAGAGTCAATGTATAACGATGGCATACTATCCCGTCATGTATGGAGCGTTCTCTCGACGACGATAGAAAATCATGCCGACACATTAGTAGATGCGGCTGCCAGGACAATGAGTTCTCATCCGGACGTTGAAACCAAGGAATTGGAATCTGCCATCCAGGAAGCACTAAAAAGTGAAAGAGCAGTTCTTCGTTCTTTGTTAAGGGATGGCATTATTTCAGAAGAAACATTCACTGAACTCGTCCATGAAGTCGATTCTGCTCTAGCTGAAAATCAATCGGATCTGGTTCAATTACTACGTTTGCGCACTATACGAAATATACAAAGTTTGATGACAATTGTGATTCAGGAAAGAGATTTAGAAAAGATATCTTCGCTGCTCCATCCCTATGAGTACCCCTTAACACATATCGCTAGCACTGGGGGATTCCTGGGTCGGAAAAATGCTACCTTGATGATCGGAGTGCCAGCTAATAAACGAGGAGAAATAAAAACGCTGCTCGAAAACTCTAGCGAATTCCATGCAAAAGTACTCCCCGATGGTCATTCGGATAAATCAGAAATCACCCATGGTGGAGCAACTATTTTTACGCTAGACGTTGAGCGCTACGAGGAATTGTAATCATGAAAATGATACTCGCGATCATGCCCACAAATTTCAGCGACCAAACTTCAAAAGTTCTTATAAATTCAGAATATCGTGTTACGAAATTTGCATCTACTGCGGGTCTATTCGCAGGAGGTACAACTACATTAATGGTTGGCGCAGATGATGTAAAAGTTGAAAGCTGCCTGGAATTAATCCGCGAGCAATTTCCAGCATCAGAAGAGGCCGATACCGCTCATGCGCGAGTGACAATATACGTCCTTAATTTACAGGATTTTGACAGGGTCTAATTATGAACATGAAAATGGTTCTTGCGATTTTAGAAGATTCAGATTCCAATTCCGTCATGAAGACTCTCCATGATGCTGGATACCCACTCACACTGATTGATTCAACGGGGGGCTTATTAAGGAGAGGAAACAGCACTCTTATTATTGGAGTAGATCAGGATCAAGTCGATACTGCGATTAATCTGATCAATCAGGAATGCAGTCCCTGTGTAAATCCGATCAAAAAGAGAGCAACGATTATGGTCCTTGATGTTGATCATTTTGAACAAATTTCCTAATCTCCAATCAGCCCTTTGGCAGTAGCTACTATTGCTTCTTTATACTAAAATATTTGGAAGCTTTCAGTTCTAGACAAATTTGATACTAGGTTATAATTACAGTATTGATTTGAAATTTGTCTGAACCTGAGGATATTTTCTATGTGGTTGTTAACAATCCGCGTTCCAGGAAAAGAACCCCAGAAATATACTCTTAAACCGGGCGGCAATACAATCGGCAGGCACCCCAACAATGATATTGTGATTGCTGAACCATCCGCATCTCGGCAGCATGCCCGCGTTGACTACAATCGGAGCACGGATACAGCCCTCCTGCAGGATCTCTCAAGCACAAATGGCACTTATATTAACCGACGTCGGTTATCTTATACATATCGTCTCCAGCATCTTGATATGATCAGGATCGGCAGTTCAACTATCAATGTAGTCATCCGTGGAACTGACGAACCCCTTGATACCGTCAAGGGTCCCCAGAAATTTACCAGGGAACGTCTACTTGAAGCTCTTGACCACCACACGGTATTGATGTACCAGATCTCGGAACGTTTAAATACGGTGATGAACTTTACTGACTGCCTGGAAGAAATTGCTTTCTTAATGAAGCAAGCAATGGGTGCGGATAAATGTAAAGTGATCTTGAAAGAACAATTTGACCAAATGGAAGAATTTGGTTTTCCATCAACTTTAGCTCAGTCTGCGATCACTGAAAAATCGGCTGTTGTGATTCCAGATATGGCACAAAGTGACGCCAGCTCAGACAGTGAAAGCGCAACTCTTTTGAAAATACGGTCTGCATTATGCGTTCCAATCATGGCAGAAAACGAGGTGATTGGATTAATTTACATGTATAAATCAAAATCTGATTCACGCCCATTCACCAACACAGATCTTCAAGTCGCAATTGCCATTAGTCATCAGGCGGCACTTACAATTCAACGAGTGAATTTGTTAAATAAAGTGCAACAAGAACAAAGCCTGCGCCAGATGTTCCAGCGATTCGTTTCACCCCAGGAAGTTGACTATGTACTCCGAGACTATGATTTACATGGTACTCTCCCCGGGTTAAAGGAACGAAAAATCTCCGTTCTATTTGCAGATATTACAGACTCAACTGGCTTGGCTGAAACAATGGGCGCTCAAGGTTTTGGAAAACTTTTGAATAAATATTATCTTGAAATCACAAATATTATCTTCGAATTTAAAGGAGTTGTGAGATATTTAGGAGATGGGGTTATGACAGTCTTTGGCATGTCCGATGACAATCAGAATCACAAACAAAAAGCTGTCGAAGCTGGAGTCGCCATTATCAACAGAATGAATGAGCTTGAAGATGAATTTGATCAACCCTTAAATCTTAGGCTTAGTGTAAAAGCAGGTCGAGCAGTTGTTGGTTACGTTGGAACCAGCGAGAGGGTAGAGTTTACAGTTTTAGGTGACCTGGTAAATGTTGCCAAAGGAATGAATCCCTTTGCGGGTCCCAATCGAATTGTCGTTGGAGAAGAAATCTACAAAGCAGCCTCAGATCAATTTACAATGAGAAAACTTGATTCAATTATTATTAAAGGTCGCAAAGGTCACGTAAAGATCTATGAAGTTTCCGTAAATGGAGAATAAATCTAATAGGCTGTCAACGGAAAATAAAGCACCCTGCCGGGTGCTTTATGATGTTTATAGATACAATATTTATCCAGGCTTATAAATCAACCTTGAATGATATGAATTCTAAAATAAAAATCGAGCCAAATTCAAAAGAACAGGTCTATGTTGTTGCGGGAGGGCATTTATTCCACGATCTTTATACTTCTTTTTTAGCTCCCCTCCTTCCGACCCTGATTGATAACCTCTCCCTGAGTTTGACATCGGCTGGATTACTTACAACTTTTTCTAGAATTCCATCAATTTTGAATCCATTTATCGGGTACCTGGCTGACAAAGCGGGTGCAAAGTATTTTGTGATCCTTTCTCCAGCTATTACCGCCAGCCTGATGAGCCTTTTAGGTTTAGCACCAAACTTTTATACTATCGCGCTGATATTGTTTTTTGCCGGAATGAGTTCCACGATGTTTCACGCAGCTTCTCCTGGTCTAGTAGCTTCCGCCTCAAGTAATCGAAAGGGATTCGGCTTAAGCCTTTTTATGGCCGGAGGAGGTTTAGGTAGAACCCTGGGTCCGTTACTAGTTGTCTGGGCTGTCGCCCAATGGGGTTTACCAGGGATCTACCGCACAGCTGTACTCGGTTGGGCTGCAAGCATATTGCTCTTTTTCCAATTCCGGAAATTTGATTTAAAACCTTCTAAACCTCATTCCTTAAGAGCTGCGATCCCGATATTTAAGGAATTTTTCCTTCCTTTATCCCTGGTATTAATACTTCGAAGTACATTAACTGCATCATTAAATACCTATTTGCCAATTTATATGGTCCAATCTGGAGCCCCTTTATGGATGGCAGGGGCTGCCTTGTCAACTCTAGAATTTGCGGGAGTTATTGGCGCTTTAGCAATAGGTCCTCTTAGTGACACTTTCGGTAGAAGGAAAAGCATCAATATCTCAATGCTTATGTCGTCTATACTGGTGCCTATCTTTCTTCAAGTATCGGGATGGCTGGTCATCCCGTTGCTTTTATTGCTGGGTTTTTTCAGTCTCTCTACTGGCACATTGTTCCTCGCCCTGGTCCAGGATCATTTCCAGGATCACAGAGCTACTGGAAATGGCGTATATTTACTCATAAGCATGTTGTCTAATGCTGTAATGCTAGTTTTAGTTGGTTTTATCGGAGATCATTCGGGTCTAAAAACTGCCTATCTAATTAGTGCTGCAGCAGCATTACTATCCATCCCTGCCTTGAAATTGATTCCGACATTCGAAGAAAAATAATGAGTATATCTACTGATCAAGACCTTTCTATAAAACAAATTTTTCTAACCTGGTGGCCGCTTGCAGTCAGCTGGTTTTTAATGGCCCTTGAATTGCCTGCATTGAGCGCGGTTGTTGCTCGTCTTCCAGATCCAAAAATTAACCTGGCAGCTTACGGTGGGATTGTTTTCCCGCTGGCATTAATTATTGAGGCTCCGATTATTATGCTTCTTGCGGCATCAACAGCATTAAGCAAAGATTGGAAATCTTATAAAAAAATTCGTAGATTCATGCATACGACTTCGGCAGCACTGACTATCCTCCACATTCTTGTCGTCAGCACTCCGATTTACAATTTTGTGGTTACATCATTGATCGGATCGCCCCAAGAGATCATCGCCCCAGCGCGCATAGGTTTGGCAATCATGCTTCCCTGGACCTGGTCAATTGCTTTTAGAAGGTTTAATCAGGGGGTGTTAATCCGGCTGGGTCATACAGTTACAGTTGGGAAAGGTACTTTTGTACGCTTGTCCGCAAACATATTTGTTCTTATTGCGGGTTATTTAATAGGCACAATACCAGGTATTATTGTTGCCACAACCGCAGTATCCGCAGGTGTTATTAGTGAAGCAATTTTCATCGGAATAAAAGTAAAGCCTGTAATAAAATATCAACTTATGCCGATGCCTGAGATTAAACCCGAATTATCAAAAAATACATTTCTGCAATACTATATCCCACTCGCATTAACTTCCCTCATTACCCTGCTCTCACAACCACTGATCAGTTCAGCTCTCAGTAGAATGCCCCGCACCTTAGATTCATTAGCAGTATGGCCAGTTCTTTCTGGACTTCTTTTTATTTTTCGCTCTTCAGGAGTTGCTTATAATGAAGTTGTTGTAACTTTAATAAACAAGCCTAACTCTTTCACCAATCTAAAAAAGTATGCTTTGATTCTAGCTTCGAGTACAACTGGTTTACTACTCTTGATTACCGCCACTCCTCTATCTACAGTCTGGTTTAAATACATTTCCGCCTTACCTGCTTCCATAATACCCCTCGCTAATACAGCCTTATGGTTTAGTTTGTTAATTCCAGGCGCAAATGCTTTCCAAAGTTGGTATCAGGGACTCATCCTGAATTCAGGGAAAACTCGCGGTATCCCCGAAGCCGTTGCTATCTTTCTTGCTGTAACTATAGCAACTTACACCATTGGGATCTATTGGATTGATCTGCCGGGGATTTATATCGGAACATTAGGTTTTTCGCTAGGTATGATATGTCAAACGATTTGGTTAAGGATTAGAAGCCAAAAGGCAATAGAAAATATCAATACTGTTGGCGTTTCTTAAGAAATTTGGTTCCTAATTATATAAAAAACACCCTCGCATGTGAAGGTGTTTTGAGCTCCCCGGGCGGGATTCGAACCTGCAACCTATCGGTTAACAGCCGATTGCTCTACCATTGAGCTACCGGGGATTGTTTCCTGCGGCAAGATTATAAACAGAGAAGCTGTCACTGTCAAGATAAAACACGTTTACGATTTACAGCTGATTGAGTTAACCAGTTTATTAAGCATTTTATTGTACAACATAATATAGGTTTAACTCAGCTTCTAAGAGTAGTGCCATATATTTGACGGATATCCTTCTTAAATGTATAATCCCTTATTAATCGAAGCAATACAATTGGGGTACGAATGGCATTAAAAGGCAATCTAAGAGATTTTTCTTTTTCTCAACTGCTTAATCTAATAAGCTTAGCGAAAAAGACCGGGACCCTCGAAGTTCATGGTCCAGATAAGGACGCCATTGTCTCTTTTGATGAGGGAAAATTAAGCTATGCACAAAACAACCAAAATGATGATGGATTGGCCGCAGTTCTGCTTCGGACAGAAAAACTTACCGATAAACAATATCATGTAATCAAAGAAAAAGCTGAAAACATAGGGGATAAAGAACTTGGATTGATGTTAATCAATTCCAACTATGTAACCCAGGATGAAATATTAGCGAGCCTAAAACAAGAATTTGTTTCTACGGCCAACGATCTCTTCACCTGGGCTGAAGGTATTTTTCAATTTGAGAACAATAAAAAGCCTTCACCTGAAAAAATCTCATTACTTATCAGCCTCGAAAATATTATCATCGAAGGCTCACGTCAGCTTCAGGAAAAGGAACGCCTGGAGGATGAGATTCCCAGTCTTGATATGGCTCTCAAATTTACAGAAACTCCCGGAACTAATATCCGAAACGTAAATCTTAGCGTTAAGGAATGGAGGGTTGTTTCATTTATTAATCCCAAAAATTCCATGCGGCAAATCTCTCGAACAACAAAACTAAATGAATTTGAATTTCGGAGAATTGTCTACAGCCTCGTCCAGGCAGGTTTAGTGGAGATCATTCGGCCAGAAGGTTCTGAGCCTCCTTCACCAAAGATATCTACATTGCCTGTTGAAAGTGCAGATGAGCAGAAATCGCTTGTAAATCGGTTAATTACAAGAATCAGATCCTTATAAGTATTTGAAATTTTTAACTAACATTTCAAAGGGAAGCACCCTATGCAAACCGTAAAAATGGTTGTCACCGGTCCGTTCAGTTCAGGGAAAACGCAGTTCATTCAAACTGTTAGTGAAATTGATGTTGTAGCTACTGAACGAAAAATCTCCTCGGAGTCAGAACGTATCAAGGAAACGACAACTGTCGCCATGGATTTTGGCAGAATCACCGTAGACGACGATCTGGTACTTTACCTATTTGGCACTCCAGGTCAAAAGCGGTTTGACTTTATGTGGGAAATTCTTTCAGAAGGAATGCTTGGATTTGTAGTAATGGTTGACAGTTCTCGCCCGGAAACATTTCGAGAAGCAAGGCGTATCCTAGAAACTTTCAGAGCTTATGCCCCAACTCCCTATGTGGTTACAGCAAATAAACAAGATCTACCAGATGCTTGGGACCCCTCAGATATGAGAATAGCCTTGCGTCTGGCCCCTGATGTAAAACTTCTTTCTTGCACAGCAACTGATAAGGAATCCGTGAAGAATGCCCTACTTGAGCTGCTTTACAGTATTCTTGAACGCATGGATTCTTAGCAATTTTCCCCCAAATAAACCTGGATTCATAAGGTAATCCGCTTATCCAGCGGTTAACTTTGTTTTGGTCTTTTCAAATCCCGATACTCATACAATATTGCCCACACCCTGAGGGCTGCTTCTATTTGAATTTTCAACGTCATTTTTGAATCACCCCGGGATCGATTTGCAAAATATATTGGGACTTCCGAAAAAGTAAAACCATTTAAGTATGTGATGTAAGCCATTTCAATCTGAAAAGCATACCCCTGCGATTTTACTCTATCCAACGGGATCCCTGCTAAAGTAGCTCTCTTAAAAGCTCTGAATCCACCAGTAGCATCACTTAATGGCATTCTCAATATTACTTTAGTGTATAAATTCCCAAATGCCGATAATCCTTTCCGGAATATTGACCAATTTTCATCTAAGCTTCCCCCACTAATATATCGAGACCCAATAGCAAGATCTGCTTTTTCTAATCTTTTAAGTAATTCTATTACCTTCTTCGGATTGTGAGAAAAATCAGCATCCATTTGTACGATAAACTCTGCGCCTTGCTTCAGACAATATTTAAATCCGGTAATGTATGCCGTTCCTAAACCGAGTTTTCCTTCTCGATGGATTACAGAGATCATTCCGGGAAACTTTTCTTTTAATTCATCTGCAATTTTCCCTGTGCCATCTGGACTATTATCATCAACAATCAAAATAGTCATATCAGGAATATTAAGAGCGAAGAGCTCATCTACCAAAATCGGCAAATTCTCTTTTTCATTGTATGTTGGAATGACGATGTAGGTTTTATCCACTGTATTCCTTAAATCCTTTACTGAATAGGCTGTTTGTAAATAACAAACTCGCACACATCATCTCCAAGGGCGATGCATTTTGATTCGTTGATCCGAAATTCTTTCCCACCAGATACCCAATGAAGGCCCTCTTGCAGCAATCCGATTATATAAAAACAGATAGGATTCTCTTCTTCTTTTCTTCCCCAGCAAACTGGGCAGCGTTCGATTGTATAAATATAACTATCATCAGTTTCTTCAACTGTAGATATTTGATCAGATTTTTCTGAAAATATTTTTGCCATCGCCTGTAAACCGATGGAAATTTTCATGTGCAGCGGTAATACACGGAAAGCAAGATCTCCCACGCCGGCCAGAGCACCATAATCTTTTAACACATCATCGAAGGTATTTCTGCCAACCCTTAAAGCAAGCCCTCTTCCTCCTCGATTGCCATAAATATCCTCAAGGGCTTGGTTAATCATCGAAAAATGGGCAAAATCAAACGCTCGATCAGTATTATCTGGAGGAAAATTTCCAACCAAAGACGATAAATTTGCGTAATTTAGAACAGTATTTACGCCATTTTTACCAGTGATTTCTTGAATAGACTCAAGCAATATTCTGGCAAATTTATTGGAATTGTAATATCCACTTTCTGGGATAATTTTCATATTTTACTCAGATAATTATATTAGTCCTTTAAGAACCTCAGCAGTACGTTTAATATCAAGAAATATTAAGCCCAATTTAGCATTTACACCTGCCATTATAGTTAACACCGCATCATCTCCCACGGCCATCAGCATCACATATCCATTATCGCCCCGGATATAAACCTGGTCCAGCTCTCCTCTTCTAAGTTCAAGAGATATTCTCTCTCCCAAAGAAAGCATGGCAGCAGACATCGCAGAAACGCGGTCCTCTTCAACATTGTGTGGAAGGGCTGAGGCTATAATTAATCCATCCGCGCTCACTATCGCGGATGCTTGAATGTCTGGAGATGATATCTGTAATTTTTTTAATTCCTCAACTAATTGTTGAGATCTGGATGACATCAATTGCCACACTCCCATATAATAAAGATGATTTCTTTTGTCTCAAGATTTTTCTAAAAAAGGTTAACATAATGGTATAACTGTGTCAAGCAAATCCTAATTCAAGGAACTGCTGCATGTTATCCCCCACATCAATAGTAATTATAATAGTAATCTAGATATTCTGATACAAGGATTAACATATGGATTTATTTGAAAAATGCAGAAATTATTCAACAGCCCGGGACGCACAGAAGAGCGGATTATATCCCTACTTTCTTCCACTTACCAAAAGCGAGGGTACTCTTGCAGAATATAACGGCAAAGATCTCATCATGTGCGGATCAAATAATTATCTAGGTCTAACCACCCATCCGGAAGTCCAGGAGGCGATACAGCAAGCAGTCACAGAATTTGGAAGCAGTTGTACCGGATCTAGATTTTTAAATGGGACCCTTGAACTTCATGAACAATTAGAATTTGAATTGGCTGAGTGGATCAATAAAGATAGCGCATTAGTCTTTTCAACTGGTATGCAGGTAAATCTTGGCACAATTAGTTCCTTGGTTGGTCGAAAGGAATATATCATTCTTGACCGCGAAGATCACGCAAGCATTGTTGACGGAGCCCGTTTAAGCTACGGGGATTTGATCCGATATCGCCATAATGATGTCGCTGATTTAGAAGGAAAATTGTCACGTTTGCCAGCTGATGCTGGAAAGTTACTTGTTGTAGATGGTCTGTTCAGCATGGAAGGCGACATCGCTCCCCTTCCGGAGATTATTCCATTATGCAAAAAATACGGGGTACGAATAATGGTTGATGACGCCCATGCAGTTGGTGTACTGGGAGGCGGTCGAGGAACCGGGGCTCATTTTGAATTGTCCGATGATGTAGATTTAATTATGGGCACTTTTAGCAAATCGTTTGCATCTATCGGGGGCTACCTTGCTGGCGATGAAGATATAATTCATTATGTAAAACATCACGCCCGGTCATTAATCTTCAGCGCGAGCATACCCGGACCGAACGCAGCAGCAGCTCTGGCTGCATTGCATATTATGAAACGTGAGCCTGAACGTATAGCGCGTGTAAACGAAATCGGTAAGACTATGCGCCAGGAGTTTACAAAACTCGGATTCAACATCGGAAACTCGGAAACACCCGTAATTCCGATAATAATTGGAGACGATCTATTAACATTTAAAACTTGGAAATTACTCATCGAAAATGGGGTTTTTGTAAATCCCATCATAGCTCCAGCTACTCCTCCCGGGAGACAGCTCCTTCGAACAAGTTATATGGCCACCCATACAAACGATCAACTAGACCAGGTTCTTTCCATCTTTGAGAAAATCGGGAAACAACTGGGGTTGATCTAGTTAAACCGCTTTTCTTTACGGAGTAAATTTTTCAAATTTAATTTAACTGATCATTTATTTTTATTGTGAGTTAACACTATGACTCTTCGAATTTATCACGAAGATAGTTATCAAACAGAATTCACTGCGGAAGTGATTTTTATTGATGAAGAAAATCATGGCGTATCTCTTAGCCAAACTGCTTTTTTCCCTGGAGGTGGTGGTCAACCGGCGGATGAAGGCTTGTTTATATATTCTTCCCTCGATGTTCCGCTTGAAAAAATTAAAGTAATTAATGGGGAAATAATCCATATCCTTTCTCAAGCTCATTCCCTACCCGAAGTTGGAACGGTTGTCACTGGTAATATTAACTGGAATTACCGTTATCAATTAATGCGGACTCATACCGCAATGCATATTCTTTGCGGTGTTATTTTTCGAGATTATGGTGCTTCCGTAACAGGTGGAAATATGACTCCATTGAAGGGGAGAATGGATTTTGAATTTGCCTCGTTGCAGAAAGAATTAGTCACTATCATTGAGGACGCAGTAAATTTGGAAATCGCACAGGGCAGAAAAGTATCTTGGCGTAGTATTCCTCGTGAAGATGCGTTTCAGATACCCGATTTAATCAGAACTAAAATTAATCTTCTCCCTCCTCATATTCCCGAGGTCCGAGTGGTTGAAATAGAAGGTCTTGACCTCCAGGCAGATGGAGGCACCCACGTCAAAAATACATCTGAAGTTGGTAAAATAAAAATTACTGATTACAAGAGTAAAGGTCGTGAAAATAAAAGAATCTACCTTGAGATCATTGAATAATATTCAGTTTTTATTTGTGCCTTTTATATTAAAACAATGAGAATGAAAAATCGTCACCGCTGGATATCTGTTTCTATATTTTTTCTCTTTATGCTCCTCCATCAAACAGATCGGTTACTAATCGGTCCTCTCACTTCATCGATTATGGCTGAGTTTAATTTAACTGAAATCCAAATGGGTGGAATTATCACCGGATCATTGATCTTGGGCAGTGTTTTTTACCCAATCTGGGGATTCCTGTACGATCGTTTTGCCCGCCCTAAATTACTTGCTCTTGCTTCATTCATTTGGGGAATTACTACCTGGCTTAGCGCTGTAGCTCCAACTGCCCGACTTTTCTTAATTTCGCGTGCATCAACCGGAATTGACGATTCCAGTTATCCCGGAATTGCCAGTTTGATATCAGATTATTATCCTCCGGAAAAGAGGAGTCGATTTTTCGGTTTTTTACAACTCGCCATCCCCCTTGGTTACCTCTTGGGTTTAATCCTGGTCCTGAATCTCGGGGAAATAATTGGATGGAGAATGATTTATATCTTAACTGGATTTCTGGGTTTACTCTTGTCTATCCTGATTTATTTTGGTGTCAAAGATGTTCCTCGAGGTTCAAGTGAGCCAGAATTATCATCATTACCAAACACAGTATTACCTCGATTTAGTTTTTCTCAGCTGCAGGATCTATTTAAGATACCAACTCTTCGTTATCTTTTTTTGCAGGGATTTATTGGGGTTATGCCCTGGCAAGTTATCACATTTTGGTCTTTCAGATATTTGGAAGTCGAAAGGAATTACACTTCTCAAACAATTTCATCGATTATGATTCCCGCAGTCCTTTTTGTCGGTGCAGGGTATTTTGCTGGAGGTCTTCTTGGAGATGCTTTTTATACTAAAAATGCCCGGGGAAGATTATATGTATCAATAGCTGGAGTGGTGTTAGGCGCTTTATTTATGACCTTAACGTTAATTATTCCAATTGAAAATGTTGAAATTTTCAGAATATTACTAGCAATTACCTCATTTTTTATCCCCCTGGCTTCACCCAATATTGCCTCAACAGTTTACGATGTAGTCCTTCCGGAGATCCGCAGCACCGCAACTTCAATTCAATATTTTCTAGGTAATCTTGGATCTGCTTTTGCGCCCCTTCTGGCTGGGGCAATCGGCCAAAAATATTCTCTTGGAACGGCGATTTTATCAATCAGCCTGATTGCCTGGCTGGTTACAGCTGCTATCTTGATCCTGGGCGTTTATTATTTACCAGAAGATATGAATAAAATGCATCAAGAGCTGCGTGTTCGAGCCTCATCGTCTAAATCAGGATCGTGATGTATTTTCATCTTTTCCATCCATAAACCACCAATTAGAGCTGCCAGGCCAACAATAGAAAAACCAACTCCCCAGAAAAAAGAGCCAGGGTTATAAAAGAACTCCACAACATGTTTACCTTTTTCTGTATAAATTGCTTGAAACAGATAATTCGCGCGTTCGACGCTTACTGTTTTACCGTCTATTCTTCCTTTCCAGCCCGGATACCAGGTCTGGGACCAAAAAATCCAACTGTCCTGTTTCTGATCAACGTTCAATTGTAAATATCCCGGAGATTGTTTCAGTACCGTAACCTCCCCTTGAATTTGATCACACCGCACAGAAGATCTAGGTACACGATTGGTTTCCAAAACAATCGTTTGTCTCAGGTTTACTTTGCCATCTAGGATTAAATCCAGTGCTTCTGTGTCGTTTTCAGCAATCAAGGCACAACCAATAAGACGAAGATAACTTTCTTCTGAATCAGGTATATTTATCAGGTTGATTGATCCTTGACTGCCTTCTCTGATTATTCCTCCTATATTCATTAATTCAATGATTTGTGGATTTTTGAACAAGTCCCGCTTGTTAATTTCCTCCATCCAGATCTGGTATCTTGCCGGCACAATAGGATCAAAGTTATTCACCATTTTAATCCGTTGAAGCATATTTATATTAGGTACATGGTAATCATATAATCCATTCCAATCATCTTCAGGATAAAATGAATCAAAAGTGAAAAATTGTTTAAACTTCAAATAATATTCAATTCTGTCGGGCATAA
>RCNF010001016.1_pt1 | contig 14712 bp, 15 predicted proteins | sample 2041311 | NCBI WGS metagenome assembly RCNF01 (sample SAMN09708228, study PRJNA481090) | Marine sediment metagenome, whole genome shotgun sequencing project. | biome: marine sediment; feature: ocean; material: sediment; isolation source: Sewage treatment plant 2 marine sediment (STP2) ... | reverse complement strand
TTGCCGAGGCGAGCGAGCATCGATGCCATCCAATTGACCGCTCTCCGAGTTGTTGTGACTTCGTAGTGCTTCGCCATGGCACCGAACGCTACACGGCGGGACGCCCCGCGTGCCTTCCTCCTAGAATCAACGCATGGGAGTAGTGATCGCGGTCGCAAATCAGAAGGGCGGAGTGGCGAAGACCACCACCGTTCACACCCTCGCCGCGGCACTCGTCGAGCGCGGCAAACGCGTCTTGATCGTCGATCTCGATCCGCAGGCCTGCCTCACCTACGAAAACGGCGTCAACCCGGACGATCTCGATGCCACAGTCCACGATGTCATGCTCGGCCGAGTCGGCATCGCCGACGTCGTCATCGACGTCAACGGCATCGACCTCGTGCCATCCTCGATTGACCTTGCTGGCTCGGAGGTCCACCTCCTCACGAAGACGGGCCGCGAATTCGTCCTCGGGCGCGCGCTGCGAGCCGTCGTTGACGACTACGACTTCGTCTTCATCGACTGCGCTCCATCGCTGGGCATTCTCACGCTCAACGGTCTCACGGCAGCGGGCCACGTGCTCATCCCGTTCCAAGCCGAGACGCTGTCGCATCGTGCCGTCGGGCAACTACTCGAGACGATCGGTGATGTGCGCGCGTACACCAACGAAGGCCTCGAGGTCATGGGGGCGGTCGCAACGATGTTCGACGGGCGGACCAATCTGGGGAAGCAGGTGCTCGTCGAGGTCGCCGAGACGCACGATATCGAGGTTCTGGCACCGCCGATCCCACGCTCCGTCAAGGTGGCAGAAGCGCCGGGTCGGGGGCGCTCCGTCCTCGATCACGCTCGTCGATCGAAGAGCGCCGAGGCCTACCGGGCGCTCGCCCTTGAAGTGGAGCGACGAGCATGACCGATCGCAGCGACCCGCAAGGCAAGCGGGCACTCTTCGAGACGCCGGCGACCGACATCGACGATCCACTCGAAGATGACGAACTCCGCGACCCGGAGCGCCGCGAAGGGCAGGATGCGCTGTTCTCGACCGGCGAGCATCAATCTGGAACCGGCGTCATCGACTGCTCACACTGCGGAACGAAGACACGAGCGTCGCACGTCGACATCGGCGTACGGATCGCCTTGATCTCACTCTGGATTCCCGGCAAGCACTTCAGCCGGTGGATGCAATGCCCGAATTGCCAACGGCGGTCGTGGTGCCGCGTTGAGTGGTGGGCCTAGGAACGCCCGACGAACCGTTCGCGATCGACGACGAACCGTATGTGGTTGCCGGTCGCAATAGTTCGGTCTCCTTCGTTCGCCGTGAGGCGGTAGGACACGGCTCGACCGTCTACGTCGACGACCTCCGCGATCGCCTCAACCGACGCTCCGACAAACGAAGCCGCAAGGTGGTCCACGCCAATTTGGGTCCCCACCGAAGTCACCTCTTCGTCGAGGCTGTCAGCGATGGCAGCGACCGCTGCCTGCTCGAGGAGGGCGACGATACGCGGCGTTCCGAGCACGGGGACGTCACCGCTCCCCAGGGCGATTGCAGTGTCCGCTGCTGTGACGGTCAGAGTTGCGCGTCCGGTGGCGCCGATGTCGATTCCCATATCGGCCAGACTGTACCGCTCCAGGCGCAGTCCGAAGATGAGAACGGGGGTCACACCTGATGGTTGAGTCGAGCAATTGTCGCCGCTTGCCGTTTGCAGCCCTGCGAACAGCCGATGTCCCGTTCGATCGCCGCGGCCTCGGGGTGCACCGGCGATGAGGCACCCGATCGATCTCATCGGCGGTGCCATCGTCGCCTACGGCCCGGACCGGCTCCGGTTCTTCACTGACGGCTGGGGAGACCGAACGGTGATCGAGACCGTGGTTGTGCCCACCGAAGAACCCGATCCGATATCGATCGATTGGGTCTCTGAGGTTACGGAGGACGAGATGCAGATCTCCGTTGGGATCTTCGAGAGCCCTGCTGCCGTGATGCCGGATCATGCCAGGCACGGCGCGGTGACGCTCATCGCCCCGCGGTCGGGGACCGACCGGGTGGTGGTGATGATGGCGGCATGGAACGAACACGACTCCCGAGCTCGATTCGGGATCGCCCGCCGTCTCGCCCAGAGAGGAATCGGCACCCTCGTGCTCGAGAATCCCTACTACGGAGTGCGACGGCCAGACGATCACGACGGCCAGCCGATCAGGACCGTCGACGATTTCTTTCGGATGGGCATCGGCGCATTGACCGAAGGCCGAGGCCTCCTGGCAACCGTGCGCTCCTGGGGGAAGGTGCCTGGCGTGGCCGGCTACTCGATGGGAGGAAACCTGGCGGCGCTGGTGAGTTCGACCATGCCGTTTCCGGTTGCGACGGCGCCACTCGCGGCGTCCTACTCGCCCTCGCCGGTCTACCTCGACGGTGTGCTGCGCTCCGGCATCGACTGGGCGCCGCTCGGCGGCGAGAATGCCGCGGAGCCGCACCTTCGCGAGACGCTGCTCTCCGCCTCCGTCCTCGATCGTCCGCCGCCCGACCATGCTCGGCATGCGGTGCTCGTGTCGGCCCGATCCGACGGTTATGTCCCGCCGGCGGCAACCGAGGCGCTGCACGCTCACTGGCCGGGGTCCGAGCTGCGGTGGCTCGGTGGTGGCCACGCCACCTTGCTGTGGTTCCACAAGCGGGCACTGGCCGACGCCATCGAGGACTCGTTCGACCGACTGCTCGGCGCAGAGGCAGCGATCGACCGATGAAGTAGCCTCGCTGGCACGGAGGAATCGATGAGCGCAGGCATCATCATCTACATCGCGGGGGCGCTCTTCGTCTACGGCATGGTCTCGAAACGTCTCCGGGCCACCCCCGCCTCCGGCCCGATCGTCTTCGTCGCATTCGGCCTGGTCGCCTACGCGACGGGGGTCATGGAACCGATTCAGGTGGTCGGATCGCCCGTGAGCGTCGTGCTCGAATTCACGCTGGCCCTGCTGCTCTTCAGCGACGCCTCGAAGGTTCACATTCGGTCATGGGAGGCCGAGATGGACCTCCCGACCAGGCTCCTCTCGATCGGCATGCCGCTCACCATCGTCTTCGGCACGTTCGCTGCGGCTCTCATGTTCCCCTCCGTCGGCCTCGTCGGGGCGGCGATCATCGCCACAATTCTTTCGCCAACCGATGCTGCCCTTGGGAGGGCCGTGGTGGAGAACCCACGAGTTCCGCTCCGCATCAGGGAAGCCCTCGGGATCGAGGCGGGCCTCAACGACGGGATTGCGCTTCCGATCCTCCTCTTCCTCGCCGCACTCGCCAAGACAGAGGAGGGGGTGTCGCTGTGGAGGCTGGTCCTCGAGGGTATTGGGATCGGTGCAGCCGTCGGACTCGCCGCCGGGGCGCTTGCCGCTGTCGCGCTCCAGCTCGCCGTCCGCCGTGGATGGATTGCGACGAGTTGGATGCGTATCGCAGTTGTGGCGGTCGCAATCATCACCTTCCTTGTCGCCGATGAGCTCGGGGGCAGCGGGTTCATCGCCGCCTACGTGGGGGGCAACACCTTTGGCCGCGTCATCGACGTCAACGACCATGCAACCGGCGAATTCAACGATGACCTCGGGAACATCCTTGCGATGGTCTCGTTTCTCCTCTTCGGCGCCTACATTCTCGGCCCCAACCAGTCGGTCTTCGGCATCACGACTGTTGTCTATGCCCTGTTGAGTCTCACCGTGATCCGGATGATCCCGGTCGCGATCTCGATGATCGGGACTGGACTTCGAGCACCGACGGTCGTCTATCTCGGCTGGTTCGGACCTCGCGGGCTGGCGTCGATCATCTTTGCGGGCGTGCTCATCGAGGAGACTGGTCTCGACGATGCGCAGGGCATCGTCGGAGCTGTGATCGTCACCGTCACGCTCAGCGTGATCCTCCACGGCGTGAGCGCTCCGTGGGGAGCGAAACGCTACGCCGACTGGTATGAACGCGCCGAAGCGGCCACCGACGGCAAGACGTAGCGCCCTCGATTCCCACTCAATCCCGTTCTTGCGTAGATAGTGGAAGCCCGCTTCCCATAGTTACGCAAGAACGTGGGGGGGTTCGTCCGCTAGGCGTCCCTGACCTGGAACCCGGCGACGATCTGCATGACCCCGTCGATGATGAAGAACACGCCGGCGATGATCGCCAGAACGAGCACCGAAGCGGCGGGCCACAGCAGGACAACGGCGCCAGCGGCGACTGCCAGTGCTCCGCCGCCGATCACCCATCCACGGTTCTCCATGGCGCTGTCGCTGATGCCGCGGAAGATGTCGACGAGTCCGGAAATGATCCAGAAGATGGCGGAGATGAGCACGATGATGGCGATGGTCTCGGCCGGGTTCCGCATGACGACGATCCCCAGCACAATCCCGACCACGCCGACAATCATGAGCACCCAGCGGCCGTCGGTGTCGCCGCCGAACAGGGCGATGAGGAAGCGCATAATGCCGAAGAAGAGCATCCAGATGCCGATCAGGAATCCGACGACGCCGAGGGTCTTGCCGGGCCACAACAACAAGGCTGCGCCGATGAGGATGGCAAGGCCCCCCGAGACCACCAACAACCACCAGTAGCTCTTCAGCTCGTTGTACACGGACGTCTGCATGCAATACCTCTCACTCGTTCGACCAGCGCATGCATGATACCGGGATCGGGGCAACGCCCATCTGCATTCTGTGGGCTCAGGACGGCAAATAGGGCGTCGCGAACCCTGGGTACGCGGATTTTGGGCGGTGTCAGGCGACGATGGTCTCGCCGTCGAGTTGTTGGACGACGAATGCCACCACCAGCGACTCGCGCCGTGGCCATCCACCAAGGTGATCGAGGGCCGTCGCGTTCGCATGTGCCTGGAACTCCGCCGCTGACATGACCGACTGGGGCCCGACGACGAGCTCGAGCCCGGGCCGGGCCTTCAGCTCTCCGGCGACGAGGTCGAAGCCTTCCATCTCGACGACAGCGAGCCGCAGGTCCTGGCAACGGCGGACGAACCGCATCGCCGCATCCCTCGGGAAGAATCCCTCGCCGTCTTCGGAACGGAAGGCAGACAATGGATCGAACTCCGAGAGCAGCTCAACCGTCGCCGGATCCTCCTCCGACCAGTCGTCGGCGCCTTCCTCCCGCTTCGCCTGGACGCGTTCACCGCCGAGTTGAATGAGACCGTCGACCTGATCGAACGCCATTGGATCGACGATCTTCTCAGCCATCTCCAAGACACGGAACAGCTCGCGCATCTCGAGATCGTGGACGTCGTCGCCGGCCGCCGGGTAGATCTGCACGACCGACGCGGTGCCGTCCCAGAAGACCATCCCGACGAACTCGTTCTCCATCCACAACTCGACGATCGGTTCGTCGAAGTCTTCTCGTTCGGTCTCGACGATGCGGATAGTGTTCATGAGGCTCCGTGGTGGCGTGCCCTCAGAATACCGTCCGATCGATCACGGCTCGATCGTCACACCGCGCCAGAATGCCACCCGCCCGGCAATCTCGGCGGCAGCCGGCTTCGGATCGTCGTAGTGCCAGGCAGCTCCGGGGTTCACGTCGCCATCGACGGTCACATCGAAATAGCCGGCCTCCCCCTTCCACGGGCAGCGGCTCGCCAAATCGCTCGACGCGAAATGCTCCTGATTCAGCGCGGTCATCGGGAAGTAGTGGTTCCCTTCCACGATCACGGTGTCATCACTCTCAGCGATGACAGTTCCATTCCACACGGCTTTCGGCATTGTCCGGCTCCCTGGTTGGCTGTCCAGGTCAACGCGCGAGCGCGGCCCGGCATTTCCGAAGCCTCGCGCTACATGACCCAGGGGATGATCCGATAGGGAATCGCCGATCGGTAGTCGCGGTATCCCGGCACTTTGTCGACCAGCCGATCCTCTTCGAATCCGGTCTTGGCCATGAAGAACGGAATGAAGACAAGGCCGACCAGCACGCCCGCAGGGTTCAAGAACGCCAGGGCCATCCCAGTCGCCCCCATGATGACGGCAAAGTAGATCGGATGCCGAACCAGCCGATAGGGCCCGCTGTCGACCAGCCTGGCCTCATCGATCGGGTGCGGGAAGATCGTGAGATCCCGGCCGAGCAGCACCACCGACCAGCCGCCAACCACGGCAGCGATCAGCATCATGCCAACGCCGGTGATCCTGGCGAACCCAAGACCGAAGCCCTCAGTCAGCCCATCGGCAGCGACCATTGCATACGCATACATCGCAAAGAGCAGCAGCTGGCCGACGACCCACCAACCACCGCGGTCGGTGAAACTCACTGTCGACACCACCCCTCACAACCTGATATACTACGACTCAAGTTTTCTGGCATAAAGGATTCACCATCGGGGTTGAACCAGTGTACGATCTTGAACGCCCACGAACGGATACCCATGGACTTCAACGCTTTCACGCAGAAATCTCAGCAAGCCACCCTCGCCGCTCGCGAACTCGCAACGCAGCGTAACCACCCCTATGTAGAACCCACGCACTTGCTCGCCGGACTGCTCGCACAACCCGACGGGCTCATCTACCCCGTGCTTGCGAAGCTCGACATCCACGCCACCGACGTCTCTGGACCGGTCGATCGGTCGCTCGAAGCGATTCCTGCCATCGTCGGCGGCAGCGACGTCGCCTTCTCCCCCGAAGCGATCCGGTTGCTCGACAGCGCCGACGGTGAGCGGCAGGCGCTCAAGGACGACTACGTGTCGGTCGAGCACATCCTCCTGGCCCTCGCGGCGTCCGATGGAAGCTCCGGCGACCTGCTGCGCTCATTGGGCGCCACCAAGGATGCCATGCTCGGTGTGCTCGCCGACATTCGCGGCAGCCAGCGCGTCACCTCTCAAAACCCCGAAGACACATTCGCACCGCTCGAGAAGTACGGGCGCGACCTCACCGAACTCGCCCAGCACGGCAAGCTCGACCCCGTGATCGGTCGCGACGAGGAGATCCGCCGCACGATCCAGGTGCTGTCCCGTCGCACCAAGAACAACCCGGTGCTGATCGGCGAGCCGGGCGTCGGCAAGACGGCAATCGTTGAGGGCCTCGCCCAACGCATTGTCGACGGCGATGTGCCGGAGGGTCTGAAGAACAAACGCATCGTCGGAATCGACATGGGTAGCCTTGTTGCCGGCGCCAAGTACCGCGGCGAGTTCGAGGAGCGTCTTCAGGCCGTGCTCGCCGAGATCCAGGCCGCCGAGGGCCGAGTCATCACATTCATCGACGAGATGCACACAATCGTGGGCGCCGGCGCATCCGAGGGTTCGATGGACGCATCGAACATGCTCAAGCCGATGCTCGCTCGCGGCGAACTCCGCATGATCGGAGCGACGACGCTCGACGAGTACCGCAAGTACATCGAGAAGGACTCAGCCCTCGAACGGCGATTCCAGCCCGTCGTCGTGGAGCCGCCTTCTGTCGAGGACGCCATCGGGATCCTCCGCGGCCTCAAGGAGCGCTACGAGGTGCACCATGGCGTTCGCATCACCGATGCCGCCCTGGTCGCAGCGGCCGTGATGTCCGACCGCTACATCACTGGTCGCCTTCTCCCCGACAAGGCCATCGACCTCATGGATGAAGCGGCCTCGCGTCTGCGCATCGAGATCGACTCGATGCCGGAGGAGATCGACGAGCTGACCCGGCGCCGGCGCCAACTCGAGATCGAGCGCCAGGCGCTCACCAAGGAGACCGACGATGCGTCGCGAGCTCGGCTTGCAGCGATCGAGCAGGATCTCGCCAACCTCGCAGAGGAGCTCGACGTCCTCAGCGCCCACTGGCAGCTCGAGAAGGACGCCATCGGCGGCATCCGATCCACCAAACACGACATTGAAGAGACGCGCGCGGCGACCGACCGGGCGGAACGCTCCGGAGATCTCGAACAGGCAGCCCAGCTGCGGTATGGGACGCTCCCCGATCTGGAGCGCGATCTTGCGGACCGTCAGACGAAGCTCGAAGGCCTTCAAGCCGACACGAAGATGCTCAAGGAGGAAGTCGACGACGAGGATGTCGCCGAGGTCGTCAGCCGCTGGACCGGCATCCCGGTTGCGAAGCTGATGGAGGGTGAGGTTCAGAAGCTCGTCCGCCTCGAAGAGCACCTCCATGAGCGGGTGGTCGGCCAGCACGACGCGGTCGAGTCGGTCTCGAATGCCATTCGTCGCTCGCGGGCCGGGCTCTCCGATCCAAATCGCCCAATCGGCTCGTTCCTCTTCCTCGGCCCGACCGGCGTGGGCAAGACCGAACTCGCCCGCGCTCTGGCGGGCTTCCTGTTCGACGATGAGCGAGCCATGGTCCGCGTCGACATGTCGGAGTACATGGAGAAGCACTCGGTGAGCCGGCTCATCGGTGCGCCTCCCGGATATGTTGGCTACGACGAGGGCGGACAGCTCACCGAGGCGGTGCGGCGACGCCCCTACGCCGTCATCCTGCTCGATGAGGTCGAGAAGGCCCACCCGGACGTCTTCAACACGCTGCTCCAACTCTTGGATGACGGCCGTCTCACCGACGGTCAAGGACGCACCGTCGACTTCTCGAACACGGTGCTGATCATGACGTCGAACCTCGGATCCGAGTTCATCGTCCCCGACCTGCCCGACGAGGCCATCGAAGACCGGGTCATGGATGTCGTGCGTACGCACTTCCGCCCGGAGTTCCTCAACCGGATCGACGATGTGATCGTCTTCCACCGCCTCACGAAGGAAGATCTGCGGGAGATCGCAGCGATCCAGTTCAGCGGGTTCGCTGGTCGCCTCGCCGATCGCCGAATCGAACTCGCGCTCTCCGACGAAGCAGCAGATTGGCTCACCGAGCACGGCTACGACCCCGTCTACGGCGCCCGCCCACTCAAGCGGCTGCTCCAGACAGCGATTGCAGATCCGCTTGCGCTCGCCATCCTCGACGGCACGTTCCGCGACGGCGATACGATCGAGGTCACGGTCGACGGAGACCAGCTCGGCTTCGAAAAGGTCTGAACCGATCGAGGCTCAGCCGATCGCCATCCTGCCGCCGGGCACAACAGCGACCGGCCGCTGCGGCGCCACCCGGCCGGGAAGCTCGACCACGAAGCAGGCCCCTCCGAGGCGATCCGAACGCCGATACGTGGCGGTACCGCCGTGCGAGTCGGCAATGCTCTTCACCATGGCGAGGCCGATCCCTGAGCCCGGAGTCACGGCGTTGTAGCGGTTCTGGCCCCGCTCAAATCGCTCCCAGATCGTGATCTCGTGCTTCTTCGGCACTCCTGGTCCGGAGTCATGAATCTCGATGATCAAGCCACTCCCCTCGGCGTAGGCGACGACCAGGCACCGATCACCGCCGTACCGAGCAGCGTTCGAGAGCAGGTTCACCATGATCTGCTGAAGGCGATTCCCGTCCACGACTGCCGTGAGACCCGGCTTGACCTCGACCTCGACATGTCGCCTATTGATCGTCGTGGCAAGGATCGCGTTCTCGATGATCGCGGCCACAGTGCATTCGGAGAGATCAAGATCCATCCGATCCGGCACGCCGTGGGCGAGCGCAAGCAGATCCTCAACGATGCGTTCTAGATAGGCGGCCTGGTCAGCGACGATCTCGACCATTTCGATGCGCTCGGCCTTCGACAGCGAGGAATCCTCCTTGACGACTTCGAGGAAGCCAACCATCGCCGTCAGCGGCGTCCGGAGCTCGTGCGAGATCGAGGAAACGAGGTCCGAACGCTGCTGCTCGACAAGGGCGCGGTTCTCGCGGATCGAAATCCCCTGCCGCGCAACCACCAGCAACCCCACAAGGAGTGTCGCAATGAGTAGAACTTGATCGTCGGCAGTCAGCTCATCATCCCAGAGCCGAGAGGCGAGAGCGATGATCATGATGGTTGCCGCCGAATAGGGTGCGACCAACGCCCAGGTGGACGAACGTCGGTCGGCGAACTCTTTGGGCTGCGGAACGTTATCGACGTTGAGGGCAGTGAGAAGGAAGAAGGCGGCGGCCACCAGGTACACGCCGTACAGCGGCTGAGCGTCGACAAACGACTTACCGGCACCCTCGATGAGGTAACTCACATCCGCGATCCCTTGGAGGGTGACGGCAACACTGAAGAGGATCAATCGAATGTCGAACCGCAGCATCGATCGCCGGAGCGTCACGATTATCACGACGACGATGATGAGGATATCGACCAGCACATAGAGCACACCGAAGACCCGATCAACAAGCGGCGCCCCATCCAATCCAGTGGCGATCGGCTCGAGGATGAACACCCAGGTGAGCGCACCAATGGAAATCGCCGCGACGACACCATCCAAAGCGACGCGCCCTCGCTGTAGCGCATCACCCTCGGTGTGCGGGAGCGATGCTATGCCAATAAGGATGATCACGTACCCGGCCACGAAGAACGCGTCGGAAATGCCAAACGTTGGCGGATCAAAACCGAGTAGGACTTGTATTGCCAATACGCCGATGCCGCTGGTGGCCACCATCAGGCCAATGCCTACGAGGGTCCAGGCGCGGCGCTCGACGCTTGCGAGGTTGCGCGAACCCCGTAGGAACAGGAACCCGGCAACCATGTCTCCGAGCAGGATTCCGAGTGGTGCGACCGCGTGCGAGAACTCGGTCTCGCCGAGCAGGAGGATCAACGCCGCCACGCCGACAATGACAAACGTCATGGTGGCATACCAAGGCATGCGTACGCGACCGTACCTTGACCCGGTTGGCAGTTGGACCCGCATGTCCATCTATCGGCTCGGTCGGCCAATAGGTGAAGCCATCATGACGCGGAGGGTTCAGTCTCCTCCACAAGGACATCGGCTTCGTCCCGCAGATCTACAACGAGCTCGGTGGCCGGAGCGTACTCGGGAAGCCGTCTCTCGATCGCGTCCATCAGGCTGCCAAGTTGGGCTCGATTGTTGTGGAGCGTCTGCGCAAATCGCACTCCGCCGTGACCTACCGGTACGGCAGGGAAGATTGCGGCACTGAGATAGAAGCCGTCCTGCATCAAACGTCGAGTCAGTTCCACGGCCGGCCGAGACGGCCCAACGCGTACGAACCATATCGGACTGGTAGCGAGTGAAGCAACCGGAAGCTCTCGCCGAATAATCTCCGATCGCACCCAGGCGATATCGTCGAGCAATCGCTTCTGGCGCTCTGCGTGCTCCGGGGTGAGGTGGATTCGAGCCGACTCCACGGAGGCCCCCAAGTCGGGGGGAGGTATCGGACCCGAGAAGGTAAGTGGACCACCGACCAGCTGGACGCGACGTGCCAGGGCCGGGTCGCCGAAGATGAGGACAGCCCCTACCGACCCAAACGACTTCGCGAACCCCGCTGCTACCACGATCCGATCGGTTAGCGGAGTCTCGGAAAGCACATAGCCCCGGCCTGATTCTCCCTGCCACCCGAATCCGTGGGCATCGTCGTAGTAGGCGTAGAGATTCTCATAGTGCGCCTGCAGGGCGGCGATCCTCTTGACGGGAGCAAGATCGCCGTGCATCGAGTACACGCCGTCGGCGAGATACCACACATGTCGGTAGTCGGCAGCACTCTGCTCAAGCCGTCTCTCGAGGGCTGAGATGTCATTGTGAGGCACGCATTCGACGAGGACGCCCGCCCCACGCAGATTCTGAGTCGCCAGGTGGACCGAGTCGTGCGTCTGAGCGTCGACCAAAACGAGGTCTTCGGGAGCGATCATGATCGGCAGGGCCGCGATGTGCGCCAGCGTCGTAGTCTGAGCAACGGCTACCGAGCCTCCGGTCATTTGGCGAAGGCGGCCCTCGAGCTGGTCGTAAAGAGGAAGAGCCGTGTACGTGGGAGACGACGAGTAGCTCGTGCCGTAGCGTTCGGTGGCGTCGATCGTCGCAGATTTGAGCCGCTCGTCGCGGTTCAGTGCAAGGTATGCACAGGAACCGAAGTCGGCAAGATCGTGGCCGTCGATCCTGATCGTGGCACCGTCGAGGCGCTCGTCTTCGATCCGACGATGGATGATGCCCGCCTCAATGCCGAGCTCGAGTCGGCTCGCAGCCATATCCAAGATCCGGTCGTGCCTTGACCGCATGTGCCTACCTCTTCACTTGACTGCCGCAGCAGCCCCCTGAGCCCCAAGCGGAAACCTAGTACCGCTGTCAAGGTGCCGAATTTCCTCGCCCATGCACGTCTTGGACCAGCAAGCGTCGTAGCATCTCTGGCCGATGAGCTCGTTGCAACCATTCACTCTCCTGCTCGTTGCGGCACTGCTTGTCGCGGCGTGTCAGTCCGCGTCCGGGGAGACCTCGACCACCACGACATTCGCTCAGATGTCGACAACGAGCACGACGGCGGCGCCGACCACGACGACCGGCGCAGCAACCTCGACTACGGCCGCGACTACGACGACCACGACGATTCCGGCGCCGGAATGCACCGTTCGGGACATCGGCACCGACGACGACTTCTACCGCAAGACATGCGAACAGAGCGGCATTGCCGTCGTTGCCGGACAGGACGTCGAAGCGACAGCCCTCGAGGCGGCGGCCGATCGTATGAACGCCTTGCTCACCAACCGGCCCGAGCTCGCCACAGCGGTTGCTTCATCGATTGGACACGTGGCGGTCATCGGCCGGGATCAGCGCATCACTAGCCTCCCCGACTTCGAGGATCTCTATTCGATCCACCCCGGGACCAACTGGGCACGTCTCGGCCGCTCATTTCCGGGTACCGAGGAGATTCCCGTTCCGGCCGGCGCCGAGGAGAACCTCCTGTGCCTCGAATCTGATCGCTACGAGGGTGAGGACATGTTCCTCCGAGACTTCGGCTGGACGATCCGCCGGTTCGGCATTGCACCCACCGACCCGGATCTCGATCGCGCAATCGAGGATGCCTACGGGCGAGCCATCGCAGCTGACCTGTGGCGAAACACGGTCGCCGAGGTCAACTCCGACATGTACTGGGCTGAGGGCGTCCAGTCGTTCTTCGACGCGAACAACGAAGAGAAGGACGAGAAGGACCAGATCCACAATCAGATCGACACGCGAGACGAGCTGCGCACGTACGACCCGAATCTCTATCGCCTGCTCGTCGATGTCTTCGGCGATTCCGACTGGCGCCCGGAGTGCCTTGCCAGCGGCTGAGCCGCAACCTCGCTTGATTCCTCTTGGCCGACGGCCGACGAAGAACAGCTGTCCAATCACTGAATCCCCCTTGCCAACCTGCCCAATCCATGATATATGTTGATACAAGGTATCCTATGAAACACTATATCTGACATCGCAAGACTTGGAGGGAGCCAAACGTGGATCACAATTCCCAGCTCCTCAAAGGGGTGCTCGACATGTGCCTGCTCTCACTCATCGCTGAGGAACCCAGCTATGGGTACGAGATGGCAGCCAAGCTGAAGGACCGAGGGCTGAAGCTGGTGAGCGACGGGAGCATCTACCCAACGCTCTCCCGACTCCAGAAGGCCGGCCTCGTCGAGGGCTACTTCATCGAAGCCGATGGGAGCGGGCCGCCTCGCAAGTACTACCGGATCGTGGAGCCGGGCCGAGAGCGACTCCAAGAGTGGTCGGGTGAATGGAAGGATCTGAGCGCCGGAGTCTCGGCAATACTGAACGGAGGTGAGCATGACTGATCGAAGCGTCGACCAAATCGTTACCGAGTGCGCCCGCTACTGGCGGGACACCGGAGTGCCGGCTGCGACCGCCGCCGAAATGCGCAACGAGTTGAACGACCACCTCAGCGAAGCCTCCGCCGCGGGACAGTCGATCGATCAGGTCGTCGGCCCCGATCTCGCCTCCTTCGCCGAGGAATGGGCCACGGCGTACCGGAATCCGGCGACACCCCCTCCCCCGAAAGATGACAGAAGCGGATCGAGTGCGATCTGGATCTGGCTCACGATCGGACTGCTCGGCATCGCTTTTGCGACCGTGGCAATCCTCGCACCGAAAGGAACCGAAGTGGACGCTGAACAATGGAGATGGATCTGGATTGGCGTGGCCGTCGTGCTCGCTGTCGGCGAGCTTCTGACCGCGGGATTCTTCCTGCTGCCGTTCGCCGTAGGAGCCGCAGCCGCAGCCGTGCTCGCGTTCCTGGGCGTTGGTGTGCCGATCCAACTCGTCACGTTCGTCGGGATCTCAGTGGTATTCCTTGCCGTCCTCCAGCGTTTCGCTCGCAGTGAGCAGGATGACTCAGTCGCCGCACCCGCCGGCGCCAACCGCTTCGTTGGGCAGCTCGCTGTGGTCATCGAGCCGGTCAAGTACCTCGACACGAACGGGATGGTTCGCATGGGTACCGAGGAGTGGCGAGCGAAGGTCGACTCCGACATCGTGATCCCCAAGGGCGCTCGCGTCGAGATCGTCGAGGTACGCGGGACGCGACTGGTGGTCAAGCCCATCCCGCCAACAGCCGAATAGGCACAAGAGCGAGAACAAAGAACAAAGAAGAGCAACTAGGAGAGAGGGAGAGCAATGACTGCAGCAGCAGTAGTCGTCCTGGCATTCATCGTCCTGTTGGTGATCTATGTGGCACTCGCCATCAAGATCGTCCAGCAGTACGAGCAGGGCCTCATCGAACGGTTCGGTCGGTACCGCAAGACCGTCGACCCGGGTTTCCACATGATCGTTCCGTTCATCGAGCGGATGGTCAAAGTGGACATGCGCGAGCAGGTCGTCGACGTTCCGCCACAGGAGGTCATCACGAGGGACAACGTCGTCGTCACCGTCGACGCGGTCGTGTACTACCAGGCCACCGACCCGGTGAAGCTGAAGTACAACGTGATGAACTTCATCCTCGCGGCGACGAAGCTGGCACAGACCAACCTTCGTAACG
>RCNF010002357.1_pt1 | contig 14732 bp, 14 predicted proteins | sample 2041311 | NCBI WGS metagenome assembly RCNF01 (sample SAMN09708228, study PRJNA481090) | Marine sediment metagenome, whole genome shotgun sequencing project. | biome: marine sediment; feature: ocean; material: sediment; isolation source: Sewage treatment plant 2 marine sediment (STP2) ... | reverse complement strand
CGCAATGTGGCGTCCAGCATTTGCAAGAGGGTTGCGAAATCCATTTAGGCGGCTTTCTCCATCAGGAACGGGAAGAGGGCAAAGAAACGGTCTGCGACCTCTGGATTTTGGCGCAAGGCAGCTTCGGCCTGCGCTTGGGTGATGTCGACCGCTTGGGTCTTGTCACGGCGCAAAAAGAACTGCAGCCCCAACATCGCGTCGAACCGGTCATCGGTGATGAACGGATCATGCGGCATGCGAGGTAGGCCTGCGCCATTCGACTGCAGCACACTGCTTGGTTTTTTCAGCGACAGCAACGCCACCAGGTGCGGCGGGATATCTGCGCTAGGTGTATTGTCGATCACGTGGTGAACCCACTGGTGAAGTTCTTCCATCGAAATCATGCCAAGTGCAAGACAGCTGAGCACAAAGCCCAAGTCTGCACCGGTGTCGTCCTCGACACCAATTTTGAATGGTCCTGTCATGTTTTTGCTCTCCTCATTGCCAGGAATAGCCGCTCGAGCGGCATGCGCACCATATTGTCTAGTGCACCCGTAAAGAGGATCACCAATGCCTGTATTACGATGATCAGCTCACGGGGGATCGACGTCCATAGGGCGAGTTCTGCGCCGCCTTGATATAGAAAGCCGAAAAGAAGGGCCGCCAGTAATACCCCGAAAGGATGACTGCGCCCCATTAGTGCGACGGCGATGCCAATAAAGCCCGCCCCCTCCACTGCGTTCAGGACCAGCCGTTCGGCCTCGCCCTGTACGTTGTTGATGGCCATCATGCCGGCAAGTGCGCCTGAGATAAGCATGGTGATCATGATAATTTTGGTCGGGCTGATGCCCGCGTATTTGGCTGCGGAATCCGAATGTCCGAATGACCGGATTTCATAGCCAAGCCGTGTTTTCCAGATCAGCGCCCAAAGTGCCACGCATGCGGCAAGGGCCACAAAAAATGACACGTTCGCAGGTGCGCCACGGAAAAACGTGGTTTCGCCAAAGTTGAACATGTCTTGGAAGGACGGCAGGTGCGTGGCTTCGGGGAACTTCGGCGTCGCGGGTTCCATGCCGGGCGCTTTGAGTGCGCCGATCAGGAAATAGTTCAGCACAGCTGCTGCAATAAAGTTGAACATGATCGTCGTGATCACGATGTGGCTGCCGCGTTTGGCCTGCAAAAACGCAGGGATTGCGGCCCAAGCGGCACCAAAGACGGCGGCACCAATAGACGCGCCGAGCAGTGCCAATGACCAATGCGGCCATGGAATATAAAGACAGATGATTGCGACACCCAGGCCGCCAATCAACGCTTGGCCTTCACCACCGATGTTGAACAGACGCGCATGAAACGCGATTGAAACCGCCAAGCCTGTGAAGATAAAGTTGGTGGCATAATAAAGCGTGTAGCCCCAGCCATATGTCGACCCAAGCGCGCCATCCACCATCAGTTTCAGCGCGGCCCAAGGGCTTTCGCCGATGGCTAAAATCACAAGCGCAGACAGGATCGCTGCCAACAAGATCGAGATCAAAGGGATCAAGATCACATCGGCCCACTTTGGCATAACGTCCATTACGCCGTCTCCCCGTTCATGCCTGCCATAAGCAGACCAAGCTCTTTTTCATCTGTATTTTGAGGCATCCGCTCGCCCATTATTTTTCCATCAAACATAACGGCAATCCTGTCGGACAGGGATAAAATCTCTTCTAACTCCACGGAAACCAACAAAATTGCTTTGCCCTGATCCCTAAGTGCAACAATCTGTTGGTGGATAAATTCAATCGCGCCGATGTCCACACCGCGTGTTGGTTGCCCGATCAGCAGCAAATCGGGGTTCTGTTCGATCTCGCGGGCCAGTACAATTTTTTGCTGGTTGCCGCCTGAAAAACTTTTCGCGGCAAGGCTTGGATCGGGCGGGCGCACGTCGAAACGGGTCATCTTTTCCTCGGTGTCTTTGCGAATGGCTGCATTGTTCATAAACAGTTTTGAGCGCTGGTATTTTGCATCATGGTGGTAGCCGAACGCTGTGTTTTCCCAAGCGTGGAAATCCATAATCAAACCTTCGCGCTGGCGGTCTTCTGGGACGTGGCTGATACCGCGCATGCGCCTGCTTTGCCCATCGGATTTGGCACCGGTCAGATCAATTTCTTCGCCGTTCACGATGATCGTACCAGTGGCTTTCTCGTAGCCGCCCAGCACTTCAAGCAGCTCAGATTGACCGTTGCCAGCAACACCTGCGATGCCAAGAATTTCACCTGCGTGTACGTCGAAACTAACGCCTTTGACGCGATGAACACCTTTTTCGTCGGTGACGTTCAGGTCTTTGACCTCAAGAATTTTGCGGCCGATTGTGGCTGGCGCTTTATCGACTTGGAGCAACACCTTGCGCCCGACCATTAGTTCGGCCAACGCGGGAGGGCTTGTTTCAGACGTCTTGACCGTCGCGGTCATTTCACCGCGGCGCATCACGCTGACAGTGTCGGTAATTTCCATGATTTCGCGCAGTTTGTGCGTGATCAGGATGATCGTTTTGCCTTCGCGCTTGAGGTTCTCAAGAATGCGAAACAGGTGATCGGCTTCGGCGGGGGTTAGCACGCCGGTGGGTTCGTCCAAGATCAGAATGTCAGCCTTGCGGTAAAGCGCCTTAAGGATTTCGACACGCTGCTGCATGCCAACACCGACCTCTTCGATCAAAGCATCGGGTTCGACGTTCAGTTCATATTCGTCCGCAAGGCTTTTCAATTCACGCCGTGCGCGCGCCAGTGAGGGGCGCAGCAGCGCGCTGTCTTCAGCACCAAGAACGACGTTCTCAAGGACAGTGAAATTTTCGACCAGTTTGAAGTGCTGGAACACCATTCCAATGCCTGCGGCGATGGCTGCTTGGCTGTCAGGAATTGCAGTTTTGCGACCAGAAATATAGATCTCGCCTTTGTCGGCCTTATAGAACCCGTACAAAATCGACATCAGCGTCGATTTGCCCGCCCCGTTTTCACCGATGATCCCGTGGATCGTGCCGGGCATCACGCGGATGGAAATATCTTTGTTCGCTTGAACAGGACCAAAGGCTTTGGAGATGCCTTTCAGTTCAATGGCGGGGGCTATGTCGGTCATTGGGGCACCTGTCCTTGGAATGCAAAAGGCCGCGCGGATTTCTCAGCGCGGCCTTGTTTTATGGCCTTTGTGTCAACTTAAAAGTCGAGCGCTGGGCAGCTTTCGTCGGATGTATAGTCGTGAACCATCAGTTCACCAGCAGACATTGCTGCCGCGGCACCATAGGTCGCAGTCAGCATCTCATAGGACACAGCCGGTTCGTTGTTTGCATCCATCGCAAAACCAACACCGCGGTTTGCAACACTCATCACGTTGAAGCCTGTTTCCAGATTAACTCCAGCCGTCATTGCGTCATAAACAGCAATATCAACGCGCTTCATCATGGATGTCAAAACCTGACCGGGGTGCAGGTAGTTCTGGTTCGCGTCGACGCCGATCGAAAAGATGTCTTCGTCAGCAGCAGTTTGCAGAACGCCAACGCCGGTGCCGCCAGCGGCCGCAAATACAACGTCAGAACCTTGGCTGATCTGTGCCAATGTCAGCTCGGAACCCTTAACCGGATCGTTCCAAGCAGCAGGCGTTGTGCCAGTCATGTTGGAGATCACGTTGATGTCCGCGTTCACGGCTTTTGCACCTTGTGCGTAGCCACAAGCGAACTTGCGGATCAATGGAATGTCCATGCCGCCGATGAAGGACACTGTGCCCGTCTCGGACGCCATAGCAGCCATCATGCCAACAAGGTAAGAACCCTCATGCTCGTTGAACACAACAGAGCGGACGTTTGGTGCGTCTACAACCATGTCGATGATTGCGAACTTTGTGTCAGGATAGTCGGCTGCAACTTCTGCCAATGGTGTGGCCCATGAAAAGCCAGCCATGACGATTGGGTTTGCACCGGATTCAGCAAAGCGACGGATCGCCTGCTCGCGCTGTGCATCGGACTGAATCTCGACTTCGGCGTAGGAGCCGCCAGTCTCTTGTGCCCAACGCTCTGCACCGTTGAAGGCGCTTTCGTTAAAGGATTTGTCGAACTTGCCGCCAAGATCGAACAGGATGGCTGGATCTGCAGCAGCAGTACCGGCAGTCAGCGCGAGTGCGGCGGATGCGCCAAGAAATTTGTGCATAAGTGTCATTAATAATTCTCCCAGGTCGTTACGCGAGGTTTAGCGGGCGACATGCGCCCCCTCTGTTGAAAGCCCAGACAAAACGAGTCCGGTCATCGCAAGATAAGGCCTTGCCTTGCCCCGAAGATCAACTGCTTTTTGATCTAAAACGGCTGTATCACCGTGTAAAACACGCCTTGACGTCTAGATTACCCAAGGTCAGGCGGGTTTCAGTTCCTTGCGCATCACCAATGCTGCAATGGGTGCGGCGTTTTTAGGCAGATAATAACCGGGGCGGCGTCCGACTTGTGTGTAGCCGCTTGCGGCATAAAGCGCTTTGGCGGCGGTGTTGTCTTCGCCCACTTCCAAGAACATTGCTTTTGCACCGGCCCTTTCGGCCGTGACTTCGCCGCTTGTCAGTGCAGCCTTTGCAAGACCCTGCCGCCGCTTTGTTGGATCAGTGGCAAGGGTCAGCACTTCGGCCTCATCAGCGACAACCCGGATCAGCGCAAAGCTATGTGCGGTGCCTTCGACGACCGTGCCCTTTTGGGAAAGTAGGCTTGCGAACTCTGCCGCAGACCACGCCCGCGTGGCGCTAAAAGCTTTGGCGTGGATCGCGGACAGCGTTTCAGGGGTCATGGTAACAGCGTCGGCGCAGGATCGCGCGGTGGGGCGGCATCGGCGCTCCGGATATAAAGCGGTGCGGGACGCATCACAGGATCGTTCAGGCGCAAAGCTGCGACATATGCAATTGCGGTTGTCAAAGTCGCCGCTGGTTTTTGCGGACCTGCAGGCGTGCTGCATTGTTCCGGAGCGCTGACGCCATCTTGCGTGAAGGTCTGCGCGTAAGATTGATCGCGCGGTGCCGGAATGGTGGCCGTGTAGGGCAGCGGTTCTTGAAAGGCCCGTGCGTCGAACCCGTTCACCCCAATTGCAGGTTTTCCCAGACCCAACGCAAGCCCGCGTGCAGCCCCAAGTGAAATTCGAATACCTGTGAAGTTTCCTGGTCCAATGCCAACGCCAACGCCATCAAGATCAGCCCAAGTCAGTCCCGCATCGGCAAGCATTTCTTCCAGCATCGGCATTAGATGTTCGGCCTGACCTTTGGCCATTTCGTCGACGCGCGTCACGACCAGCCCGCCAGACAACAAAGCGGCGGCGCAATGCGCCGCCGATGTATCAAATGCCAGTATTGTGGGTTTAGGCTGCAACTGGCCGCACCTCGACCACCTCGGGGATGTAATGGCGCAGCAGGTTCTCGATGCCCATTTTCAATGTCAAAGTCGACGATGGGCAGCCTGCACAGGCGCCTTGCATGTGCAGATAAACGATCCCGCGCTCGAACCCGTGGAATGTGATGTCGCCGCCGTCTTGGGCGACGGCAGGGCGAACGCGTGTATCAAGTAATTCTTTGATCTGTTCCACGATCTCGCCGTCTTCGCCCGTGTGTTCCGCGTGGCCGCTGGCGGGCTTGTGGTCTTCTGCCATCACAGCTTGGCCGGATTGGTAATGCTCCATGATCGCGCCCAAGATGCCGGGCTTGATGTGGTCCCATTCCATATCTTCGGCTTTGGTCACTGTCACAAAGTCGATCCCGAAAAATACGCCCGTCACCCCACCCGTCGCAAAAATGCGTTTGGCTAGCGGAGACCCTTCTGCCGCATCAATGCTTGGGAAATCAGCGGTGCCGACTTCAAGCACATTCTGACCAGGCAGAAACTTGAGCGTTGCAGGATTTGGTGTCGATTCAGTTTGGATGAACATGGTGCAAACCTTTTTTGTCAGAATATAGATATGCGCACGGCAGGCCCAACTGTCAAGGTTTGGAATGATTCTAAGAAGGCCCTAGGTGATCGCCTCAAGTCGTTCTTTTGATATATCACCCGGGACAATCGTCAGCGGAATTGGCAAGCTGCCAGCTTGGCGGCTCATGTGGGTAATCAACGGGCCGGGGCCTTTGCTGTCATCACTGGCACCAAGGACGAGCACGCCGATATCGGGGTCTTCGTTGACCTGTGCCATTATTTCCGTAAGTGCTTCGCCTTCGCGGATAATCAGTTCTGGATCAACATTTTGCTTGTCGCGCATCCACTTGGCGAACACCTCAAAGTGCACTTCGATCCGTTCGCGTGCTTCGGCGCGCATAATCTCGCCGACACCGATCCAGTGGTTAAACTCGTCCGGCGGAATGATCGCCAAAACAGCAACGCCGCCACCCGTATGTGACGCGCGCATCGCGGCGAACCGCATCGCATTCAGACACTCGCGGCTATCGTCTAAAACGACCAAGAACTTGCGCATGGTGAACTCCTTATTCGGGCCAAGTGTGACGTATCATGACTGGCGTGGCAACGGCACATTTACGCAGTACTGGCCGCCCAGTCCCAATACATGTCACGTACTTTGCGGGTGATAGGGCCAACTTGGTACTGTTGGTCCTCGAATGCGGTGACTGGCGTGACCTTGGACATATTGCCAGAAAGAAAGATTTCGTCGGCTGTGCGGAAGTCGTCAAAAGTCAGGACTGTTTCATGCACATTTGCCCCGTCTTGCCGCAAGTTGGCAATGTGCCGCGCTCGGGTGATCCCTGACAGGAACGTGCCGTTTGCAATGGGGGTGAACACCGCGCCATCCTTGACCATGAACACGTTTGCAGTCGCCGTTTCAGCCACATTGCCCATTGCATCGGCCACAAGCGCGTTGCCAAAACCGCGTGCGCGGACCTCGGTCAGCATCCGCGCGTTATTGGGATAAAGGCAGCCTGCTTTGGCGTTCACCACGGCACTGTCGATGACGGGGCGTCGAAAACGGGTCAGGCCGAGTGTGGTCGATGCGGTTGGTGCTGCAAAGGGAATTTCCTCAAGGCAGATCGCAAAGCCTGTTTCATCGCGGCTGGGCACAATCGCTGTCAGATCGCCGTGAATGCCCCAATACATCGGGCGAATGTAGACGGGTGCGCCTTTGGGATAATGTGCCAAGCCTTCCAAGGTAATCGCGATCATATCTTCGGTACTAACCGTCGGGGTGATCATCAGCGCCTCGGCGGACCTGTTCACGCGGGCGCAATGCAAATCCAGATCAGGGCACAGACCGTTCACAAACCGCGCACCGTCAAAGACAGTGGAACCAAGCCACGTCCCGTGATCCGCCGCGCGCATAATGGGCAGATCGCCTTCGTGCCATTTGCCTTCGAAATATGTCCAGATGTTCTTGCCGGTGGCCATGTTGCGCCCTTTCGTTTGGACGAACTTAGGCCGCGTCGGGACCGTCGTAAAGTGCGCGAATGGCGGCGACATCTAGCCGTTCATTTACCATTTGCACGTTTCCGCCTGCGTCGCGCGGCCATTCTGCCATTGGTTTGTCGACATAAAGCTCGACCCCATTTTCGTCAGGATCGCGCAGATACACGGCTTCGCTGACACCGTGATCGGCGGCACCATCAAGTCTTATGCCTGCTGCATCTAACCGCGCTAGAACCTGTGCCAAAGCTTTGCGGTCAGGATACACAAAGGCCGAATGATAAAGGCCGGTGTGTCCAGCGGGTGGCGGTGTCGCCCCAAGGCTTTCCCATGTGTTCAGGCCAATGTGGTGATGATAGTCGCCCGCCGCCAAGAACGCCGCTCCTGTTCCGTAACGCATTGTTACGCGGAACCCCAAAATGCCATCATAAAATGCGATGGCGCGGTCTAGGTCAGAAACACGCAAATGGATGTGGCCGACGTGGGCGGTTGCGGATGCAGACATGGGTTGGCTCCTTCATAGCTGAAACCAAGATAGACCTCGGTTTACAGCGATGAAAGATGCCCGCTCGCACGTGTCTTGTGCGTCATTTCACATAAACGCGCTTAGCTGCGCAATAGACCCACGATGTCATAGGTTTGGCGCAGAATCGGCTCTGCGATCTCGCGGGCTTTTGCAGCACCGGTTCCCAAGATGCGGTCAATCTCGGCCGGATCGGCCATAAACCGCGCCATGTCGTCAGAGATCGGAGCCAGTTTTGCGACTGCCAGATCAGCCAAAGCAGGCTTGAACCTGCCCCACTGCGCGCCTGCATATTCGGCGATCACGGCTTCGGGTGTCATGTCGTTCAGTGCTGCGTAAATCTCGACCAAGTTGCGCGCCTCTGGACGGCCTTGCAGGCCGTCGAGGGTTTCGGGCAGTGGTTCAGGATCGGTCTTGGCCTTCTTGAATTTCTTGGCGATCTTGTCTGCACCATCGGTCATGTTGATGCGTTCCATATCGCTTTCGCCGGATTTTGACATCTTTTTGGTGCCATCGCGCAAGTTCATGATGCGTGTCGCTGGGCCGTCAATAACGGGTTCGGTAATCGGGAAGAAATCAGTTTTGAAATCATGGTTAAACTTGGCCGCAATATCGCGGGTCAGCTCAACATGCTGCTTTTGATCTTCGCCCACAGGGACATGGGTCGCGTGATAGAGCAAAATGTCAGCGGCCATCAGCGCAGGATAGGCATAGAGACCCAGCGAAACCTTTTCAGCATTGCTGCCAGCCTTGTCTTTGAACTGCGTCATGCGGTTCATCCAGCCCACACGAGCCACACAGTTAAACAACCAGCCCAGTTCGGCGTGTGCAGAAACCTGGCTTTGGTTGAATAAAATTGACTGACTTGGATCAAGTCCTGCGGCCAAATAGCCTGCAGCCACTTCGCGGGTCATGTTGGCCAGCTCTTTTGGGTCCTGCCAAACCGTGATCGCGTGCATATCAACAACGCAATAAACTGTTTCAATCTTACCCTGCATGTCCACAAAGCGTTTGATCGCGCCCAGATAGTTGCCCAACGTCAGACCGCCAGACGGTTTGATGCCAGAGAAAACGCGGGGGGTAAAAGTGGTCTCGGTCATGATGCGGGTGTCCGGGCTAGATTTCGGGGCAGCGGTCGCATACCCATGCCAGACAGACCCGTCAACTTCAACTGCCTCAGGGGACAGACATGGAGCCCGAAAGCTCGGATAAGTTCGAAAGCCCGTTTAATGCATTGCCGCCAGCGGTGATTGCGCTGACGTTGCTGATTATTGTGATCGAAGTCATTTTCCAGTTGGCCAATGCTGGGATTATCGGCGGGCCGCGCGGCGTCGGTTGGCGGATCGCCGCGATCGAGGAATTTGGATTCTCGCCCGTTGTTCTGGACCGTGTGTTGGTGAACGGCGATTACTCGTTTGATATGCTCAAGCGCTTTGTGACCTATCCGTTTGTGAATGTGCAACTGACGCAGGTGGCATTCTGTGCGGCGCTGACCCTCGCGCTGGGCAAATTCACAGCTGAATATTACGGCGGCGTCAAAGTTTTGGTGATTTATCTTGTCACAAGCATTCTGGGTGCCGTGGCTTTTGGCCTGATGGTCGAAGGGCGCTTCCCACTCATTGGTGGGTTTACACCGGTCTATGGATTAATCGGGGCCTATACTTACGCTCTTTGGCTGCGGCTGGGGCAGGCGGGTGAAAACCAGATAAAGGCGTTTCGCCTGATTGGTTTCCTGCTGGGGCTGCAGTTGCTCTTTGGTCTGCTTTTTGGGACCGGCAATCAGTGGATCGCTGAACTCGCAGGTTTTTCCGCTGGATTTATGTTGTCTATCGTTTTGGCGCCGGGTGGCTGGGCCACGATGTTGGCGCGGTTGCGGCAGCGATCCTAGCGGCGCAGGTTTCGCTTGAACTCTGACAGGCGAAACGCGCCGATCAGGTGCCCCAAGCCGAAGTAGCTGACGATCCCGATTGCGACCAAAGCAAGCAGTGCCAGATAGCGCAAGGTTGCGATGCCAAAGAATGGCTGCATCACGGCCGATGCGATCAGCAAGATTGCCCCCATGCCCAAGGCTGCCAGAATGATCCGGCCTAACCGCGACTTGAACCGCGCATCGAATTTTGCGGCATCGCCCATCGTGCGTACCAATAAAAGCACCATCGCCCAGCCTGTCAGTGATGTACCGATCGCCGCAGCCGTAAATCCGATCACTGGCGACAATCCAACGGCAAGCGCGGCATTCAGCGCCATCGCCGTCAGCGCATAGTAAAACGGGCGTTTTGTATCCTCGCGGGCGAAAAACAGGGGTTGCAGCGTTTTTTGCAACACGAATGCGGGCAGGCCAAGCCCGTAGATCGCGACGGCAAGGGCTGTGGCTGCAGTGTCGTCGCTGGTAAAAGCACCGCGTTCAAACAGCACGCTGACCAAGGGCAATGGGATGACCATAAGTGCAACGGATGCGGGAATTGTAAGGGCCAAACTAATCTCGGATGCGCGGTTGAAGGCGTCGCGCCCGCCAATGTCATCACCTGCACGCAAACGACGAGACAGGTCCGGCAAAAGGACGACGCCAATCGCGATGCCAACCACGCCCAATGGCAATTGATAAAGCCGATCGGCGTAGCTCAGCCATGCGACGGCCCCATCAAAGAAGCTCGCAACCTGACGGCCCACGAGCAAATTGATCTGAACAACGCCGCCAGCTAATGCGGCAGGCGCTGCGATGATTGCAAGCCGTTTTAGTTCTGGAGTTATCTTGGGTCTGCCAAGGCGCAGCGGATAGCCTGCACGCTTTGCCGCAAACCAGACCACGGCAAGCTGGGCAACACCGGCAATAGGCACAGCATAGGCCAGCGATTGGCCAAGGTAGACTTGCCCTGCCATATCGGCACATTCGCAACCGAACCCTGCGATCAGCAAAGCGGCTACAAAAACCACATTGAGCAACACAGGTGCCGCAGCGGCGGCCATAAATCGCCCCGTTGCGTTAAGAACACCCGCCAAAAGCGCCGAAAGCGAGATGAACAAAATATAAGGGAAAGCGATCCGACCATAGTAGACGGCCAGATCAAAGCGCTCGGTTCCCAAAAATCCGCTGGCCATCATCGTGACCAGCGCGGGCATAAAGATAACGCCGACGACAGTGAAAACCGTCAATATCCCTGCAAGCCCGACAAAGGCGTCTTGAGCAAAGCGGTGCGGGTCATCGTCGCCTTCCAGTTTTTTGGAAAACATCGGCACGAAGGCCATGTTGAAAGCGCCTTCGGCAAAGAAGCGACGGAACAGATTTGGCAACGAAAACGCAACCAAGAACGCCTCTGCGACGGGGCCGGTGCCAAGGTAGGCTGCGATCATGATGTCGCGCACAAACCCCATCACTCGGCTGAGCAATGTCCAAATACCGACTGTGAAAAATCCAGCCATGAGGCGCACAGGTTTCATGCGTTTGCCGCGCGTTCTGCGCCTTTGATGATGGCCTCGCGCAATTTGCGTTCAAGTGCGGCACGCTTTGACTCGGAATGGTATTTGAGGCCGACAATATCTTTAACATAGAAGGTGTCGACGACCTGTTCCCCATAAGTCGCGATCACGGCAGAGGCGATGTAGACGTGGCTTTCGGCCAGTGTGCGCGTCAGATCATATAGCAAACCGGGACGGTCGCGCGTGTCCACTTCGATGATTGTGTAGATTTCCGAGCCTTCGTTGTCGAAACTGATACTGGTCGGCACACGGAACGCGCGTTCGCGTTTCTTTATCTTGTCTTTTTCTTTGAGGGCCTCGCGGGCCACGACTTCGCCCATGAGCGTGCGTTTGATCATCGACCGCAGACGTGGCAGGCGGGCTACTTCGTAGGGGTTGCCGTCGTTATCCTGCACCCAGAATACTGCCGTCGCATAGCCATCCTTTGAGGTATAAGTGCGCGCGTCGACGACGTTCGCGCCTACAATGGCCAATGCACCGGTCATCCGGCTGAATAGACCGGGATGATCGACCATCGCAAAACAGGCACGTGTGGCGTCGCGGTCTTCGTCCAACATCAAATCAATCTTGATCTGGTCGTCGGAAATATCACGCAGCAATTCGCCAAAAACGACCTGTGCGGACAGCGGCAAGCCTTGCCAGTAAGGTCCGTAGTGCCGCCCGATTTCGGTTTTGAGGTCTTTGCTGGCCCAGTCAGTCAACTTTGCCCGCAACGCACGCTTGGCCTCGGTCTCGCGGTGTTCGCGGTTGAGGTCTTCTAGCCCTGTTTGAAGGGCTGCTTTGGTCGCTTTATAAAGGTTGCGGATCAATACCGCTTTCCAGTTATTCCACGTCCCCGGTCCAACGCCGCGAATATCGCAGACAGTTAGGACGGTCAGCAGATCAAGGCGTTCCACCGATTTCACAGCATTGGCAAAACCCCGCACCGTGCGCGGTTCTGAAATGTCACGTTTTTGCGCCACATCAGACATCAGCAAGTGATAGCGGATCAGCCATTCGACTGTGTCGCATTCTTTCTTGTTCAGTCCCAAGCGTGGCGCGATTTTGCGGGCGATTTGTGCGCCTAAAATCGAATGGTCTTCGTCGCGCCCTTTGCCGATATCGTGCAACAACAACGCCACATAAAGCACTTTGCGGTTCACGCCGCGATCTAGAATACCTGACGCTACTGGCAGTTCTTCGATCAGTTCCTTCCGCTCGATCTGGGCTAGGTTGCTGACAACCTGAATTGTGTGTTCGTCCACCGTGTAGTGGTGATACATATTGAACTGCATCATTGCGACGATGGGGCCAAATTCAGGGATGAAAGCCTCAAGAACGCCGATTTCGTTCATCCGCCGCAAAGCGCGTTCTGGATTGCCGTGTTTGAGCAGCAGGTCGATAAAGATGCGCCGGGCCTCGCGGCTATTGCGCATGTCGTCATCAATAATATCAAGGTTAGCTGTAATCAGGCGCAGCGCGTCGGGATGCAAAAACGTGCCTGTGCGCAAAGCTTCTTCGAAAATCCGCAACATGTTCAGCTTGTCAGCAAAGAACGCGTCCTGATCAGCAACCGTCAGACGGTTTTGTTTGATCGCATACGGGGCCTTGGCGCGTTTTCTGCGGGCCAAAAGCCGCAGAAGCATCGGCTCTGCTTTCGTGTGATTTGCCTCGAGCGCTGTAAGGAAAATGCGCGTCAGCTCGCCCACATGGGTGGCTTGGCGAAAGTAGGCTTGCATAAAGTGTTCAACACCGCGTCGCCCGCCGTGATCAGTGTACCCCATCGCGGTTGCCACTTCGACCTGAAGGTCAAATGTCAACTGATCCATCGCGCGCCCTGAGATCAGGTGCAGGTGGCAGCGCACGGCCCAAAGGAAATCTTCTGCGGTGACGAAGGTTTCGAACTCTTCGGCAGTGAATACTTTGAGATCGACCAATTCAGCAGCGTCAGTCACGCCATTGACGTATTTACTGATCCAAAACAGGGACTGCAGGTCGCGCAACCCGCCTTTGCCTTCTTTGACGTTTGGTTCAACCATATACCGCTGGCCGCCTTGTTTGCGGTGACGCTCGTCACGTTCGGCCAGCTTGGCTTCGATGAATTCGCTGGCCGTGGATTTGAAGAGGTCTTCCCAAAGCCTTGTGCCCAACGCGGTTGCTAGATTGTTGTCGCCCGCAAGAAAGCGACATTCCACAAGTGAAGTGCGGATAGTGTAGTCATCGCCCGACAGCCGGACACAGTCCTTGATGGTGCGGCTGGCATGCCCGACCTTCAGCTTCAGATCCCACATCATATACAGCATCGATTCAATGACGCTTTCGGCCCAAGGGGTGATTTTGTAGGGCGTCAAAAACAGCAAGTCGACATCCGATTGCGGCGCCATTTCGCCGCGCCCGTATCCACCAACGGCAATTAGCGCCAAACGCTCGCCCTCGGTTGGGTTGGGCAATGGGTGCAGGTTTTCGCGTGCGACCTTAAGAACGATTTGAACGATTTGATCTGTGAGCCAGCTGTAAGCGCGCGTAGTGGGGCGCGATGCAAATGGTTGCGCGCGAAACGCGGTTGCAATAGTCGCCATACCGTCTTTGCGTGCTTGCGCAAGGATGGTCACCGCGGCCGCACGGATCGCTTTCTCGGACTCTGCCGTGCTGATCAATTCTGAAATCTGCGACCAGATAGCGGTGTGGTCAAAAATATCAGACGCCGGACAGATGAGCCCGTCCGGCGCGTCGCTTGCCATCATCGCTTGTGTCTCAGAGGCCGGGACCGCCAAAGCTTCTTGGGGCTTGTTCAAGGATTACCACCTGATTGTCTCGAATTGTCGCAACTGCAAGGCCGCGTTCATTTAGCCCGTTTGGCATTAACCGGAACACGCCAGCAGTACCACGGAAACCTTGCGATTGTGTCAGGGCTTCTTTGGTGAGCGCACCCGCGTTGCCAGCCGCCGCAAGTGCGCCGATGGCTGCGATGCCGTCATAGGCCAGTCCGGCCAACGGGTGCGGTTGCGTGCCATATGTCGCGGCATAGCGATTTGCAAAAAGCGTCGAAGTGCTTTGATCTGGCAGGGCGAACAAACCACCGTCAAGTCCAGGCAAAGCCACCAGCTGCGGCAGCGTGTCCCAGCGCGTCAAACCGATGAAAGGGGACCGTGTGATGTCCATTCCTGCGTCAGGCAATGCCGTTGCAACAATAGGTAGATCGGCGTTCGCACCTGCTGTGGTAAAGACAGCTTGCGCGCCAGAGCCACGCACGTTTGACACAATCCGCCGCGTGGAAGAGAAAATACCTTGCTGCGACAGGGGGTAGCTTTCGACGCCCACGATTTGGCCACCATTGCCACGCACGGCGGCACTGATTGCATCACGTCCAACATTGCCGGG
>RCNF010001015.1_pt1 | contig 14732 bp, 13 predicted proteins | sample 2041311 | NCBI WGS metagenome assembly RCNF01 (sample SAMN09708228, study PRJNA481090) | Marine sediment metagenome, whole genome shotgun sequencing project. | biome: marine sediment; feature: ocean; material: sediment; isolation source: Sewage treatment plant 2 marine sediment (STP2) ... | reverse complement strand
TATTCAGTGAAGGGAATCAGGATGACTTGTTAGGGTTAATGGGAGTAGAAATACCTGGTGATGATTTCCAGGGAGATCAGAAAGAGGCCTTTCAAATATTAATTCAACGTGCATATCAAGCTCTGGAAGATAGAAAATATCAGCAGCAGGTCTTTACTTCTATCGAAGATTTAACTCCTCAAATGGCACGCATCCAGAGTCTGCGGGCAGCTGCCAGATATGATGGAACAGTTGTTTTGACTTCAGCGACTGATGATCTCATCCTGGATGAGGGTACCCTTACTGAGTGGGTCCGGGATGCACTTTCAGATTATTGGGGAGGTCCAGATTTATCAGAGAGTCCCCTACTTCAGTTGGAAGTTGTCCAGATTGCGCTTGATGAACATGATGGGATCTCTGTGAGAGCTGTCCGATCCATATTAAGAGAAGCAATTGATAAGATCCGGCCAGAAGGCACCAGGCGATTTACCCTGGATTGGGTTCTTTATAACATTTTAGAGATGAAGTTTTTAAAAGGGCAAAAGGTTAGAGATGTTGCCAAGCGGTTAGCAATGTCTGAGGCCAATTTATACCGAAAACAAAAAATAGCGATTGAGGTTGTGGCAAAAACGATTTTGGAGATGGAAAAACAAGCCCGAGAAGGAAATAAGAAATCTTCTTTAGAAAATGACTAAAAAATGTTACAATAAATTTTGCTTGATAATATTTATTGGGGATCATTAATGGTTCAAAAGGATCATTCTCAAGAAACACCGGGGGAAAACCCTCAACTGGGAGACTCCTGGTGGAAAGCAGCTTTGTCTGAAGGGGAAGTTGGTTTTGCGAGTACCGAATTTCAAGAAGACTCCCAAACTTCCTCAGAGCCCTACATCCTGGGTGTGGTTAATTTAATCCATCCGGAAAATGACTGGGACTACATTGACGGGTTGTATCAACTGGATGAAATCATTCAATTAAAGGTTGTCGGTTGCAATCAGGGCGGATTGCTGGTCGAGGGGAAAAAGATAAATGGGTTTGTTCCAAGCTCACACTTGCTGGAAAAACAAAACAAGAAGGAATACCTGCAGCAGACAGTATCCCTCAAAGTTATTGAATACGATAAAGATCGATGCCGGGTGGTCTTATCGGAACGCGCAGCCCAGGCTGAACCAGGTACCAGGTTAAAACTTCTAGATACTCTGGAAGAAGGATCCTGTATTCCTGGGACAGTAACAACCCTGACAGATTTTGGCGCATTTGTTGACCTGGGGGGTATGGAAGGATTAATCCACATCTCAGAACTATCCTGGGGCAGAGTGGATCATCCTTCAGATGTGGTTGCGGTTGGGGACGCCCTTGAAGTATTTGTATTAAATATTGATCGGGATGAAAATAAGGTGGCTCTCAGTTTGAAAAAGATGTGCAGTAATCCCTGGGAGACAATCACTGATCGTTACCATCAGGGACAGATTGTTGAGGCTGTAGTTAAGAATATCGTTTCTTATGGAGCTTTTGTGCGTTTGGAGGAAGGAGTGGATGGCCTGATCCATGTATCCGAATTGAGGGCTAATGGGGATCAGGTTTCACCCTGGGATGTACTCGAGGAAAACCAAAAGATTGAAGTTGAGATAATTCATCTGGATCCGAAAGAGCAGCGTCTCGGGTTAAGTTTGAGTGTGGGGGAATAACAAAGTTTTTCAGTTAAGAACATGTTTAATAAATGGTGGGATCTCTTAATCGGAGTTTTGTTTGGCATGTTATGTGCTGGGTTGATCTTGCTGATTTCAAAACCCAAATCCGGGAGAGCAATATTACTGCGTCCTCCGCCTACTCTGGCTCCAGTGGTTGTGAATGTGGATGGAGCAATTATTAATCCGGGTGTTTATTCGTTGCCGATCCACAGTCGAGTTGAGGATGTAGTGGAATCGGCTGGCGGATTTACTGAAAATGCCCGCCCTGGTTCCATTAATCTGGCTGCATTGGTGGAAGATGGCAGCCATATTTATGTGCCTTATCAAAGCGCAGGAAATACCTCCAGTCCTGATAACGGGGTTGGGACCTATACCATGTCTGAATCCGGTGAAATGATCGTTTTGATCAATATCAATCAGGCTGCCCTGGAAGTGCTGATTACTTTGCCGGGAATTGGTCCTGTTACAGCAGAAAAGATCATCTCTTACAGAGAGGAACAAGCCTTTGCCAGGATTGAGGAGATACAAAAAGTTCCTGGTATTGGACCATCAACCTATCGAGAAATAGAATTGTTTATTACCGTGGGGGAATAATACTAAAAATGTAGGAACCTTAAAATGATAAACCTTGTCAGTTACATTCTTTGCGGGAAAGAACAGATCACCGTTGTTGGGCGGCACCTTTCTGCGCTGAAAACTGACAAGGTTTCTTTTTTTCTTCTGGATTATTAAATCCAGATCATTAATAACCTACTGAGCTTTCTTCAGAACGGGCAATCCGTTTTTGGTTTCAGATACCACATATCCTGCAGGAACTGCGTCCAGAGCATCTTCTTTGGCTTCTTTGCCAAAGTAGTAGAGGGTTGATTGTTTTCCACTTTTTAGAGTGCGGGTCTTTCCATGCAAATAGTACGTTACGCCTTTTGAGTTTGTTTTACTGAATGCCATGATATCTCCTTTATCTTCGGTAATTTGTAAAACCGCCCAACATTTCTGTTTCGAGGTGGTGATACCCCGGGTTAAAAGATACTTATTTCCTGCAAGCGTTATTCTATTTCAATTTCATTGCAATACAGGATGATAGTTCTTCTTATCTTATTGTAACCCCTAAACCTTATAAAGTTCTGAAATTCCCCCTGTTTTTAGGGTTTTTTTTGTGTTTAAAGCAGATTTTTGAGAGAAAACTCCCCATATTCTGCTGAAATCGTGAATCCCAAGGAATTATAGAGGTTGATAGCGGGCAAATTACCTTGTTTTACATTAAGACCGATATTATCAACATTTTCCAGGAGAGACAAACAGAGTTTTGCTGAAACTGCTCTTCCCAAGCCCTGATTTCTAAATTCAGGATGGGTTGTAATATTTCCCAGTGCAGCTACCCTATAGACTGGAGAGTAGACATGGATACCACCGATGCTTAGTAAATGACCGTTTTTTCGGTAACCATAAAATTTCCCTGTCAATAACATCCGTGGATCAAATGAATTTCCCGGGTAACTTTCTTGATAAAGAGCTTGAATTTCTTTCCGATCCTGTTCCGTTAAGAGACAGGTATATTCTGTATTTACACTCTTAATCTGAGATTGATCCTGGAGTTCCATTTTATAATGACCCCCAAAATCAGTGATTGAGAACTGGTTTAAAAACCCTTCTTCTACGCCGGGGCTGAGATGAGCATAGAATTCGTTGGGCAGGAGCGGAATCAGCTGCTGGAGATACTCTTTATCCAATGTGCCTGGATCAGATAAGGCCAAAAGGACAGGAAGCTCCTCTCCCCGATATAACATTACAACTTTATCTACAGAATGATCATTCTGGATTCCAAAATAGGTAGATTTTGACCAGTAGAAGTCATCCAGGTCTCCCAGGCTGTACAGGTGCAGTTGGATGTTCTGCCGGAAATATTCGGATAATTGGCTGCGGTCTTTCAACTGAACAAGTGGCATAATCTTGAAGTACTGAATTGATTGGTTGTTGAAAATTTATTATGGTAAATTCGTTTCCAGTTTATATGAAAATCCCAGTCCTGTCAAACAGCTGTTTTATTCCTGTCTTAGTTTTCTTTAATATTGGAAACATTTAATTCGGTATAATCAGAAAAGGTTTTTAATTAGTGTTCATGGAAAAAGGATTACCTTATGTCTTATCCCCTTATTGAATGTGTGCCAAATTTTTCAGAGGGCCGGAACCAGGTCGTAATTGATGAAATTAAAGCAGTAATCTCTGCAGTTGAGGGAACATTTATTCTGGACACCCATAAGGATGCGGATCATAATCGCAGTGTTGTCACATTCGTAGGGCATCCCGATGCGGTTGAAGAAGCTGCCTTCCTCATGATAAAAAAAGCTTCTCAATTAATAAACCTAAACAAACACACCGGCGAACATCCCAGAGTTGGCGCAACAGATGTTGTACCCTTTGTGCCAATTTCCGATATCACAATGAAGGAATGTGTGGAGATGGCTCACCGGGTTGGTAAAAGAGTGGGAAAAGAGCTGGACATTCCGGTATTCTTTTACGAGGAAGCTGCCCGGATCCCGGAGAGGCGACGTTTGGAAATTGTTCGGAAGGGTGGATATGAAGGGTTAATGAAAGAAATCGGTGTTAATCCCGACCGCCATCCTGATTGTGGTCCAGATGTATTAGGGCCTGCAGGGGCCACAGTGATTGGAGCCCGGGAATTCCTGATCGCATATAACGTAAATCTGACAACCGACGAGGAAGAGATAGCGAAAAAAATAGCCCGGACAATTAGGCAGTCGTCAGGGGGATTAAAGTATGTTAAAGCCCTGGGGATGATGGTTGATGGGCGGGCTCAGGTTTCTATGAACCTGACCAATTTCCGGAAGACTTCTTTATCCAAGGTTGTTGAAGCAATCCGCAGAGAGACAGAACAATATGGAATTGGAATCTACAACAGCGAACTGGTAGGGTTGATTCCCCAGGAAGCAATGATCGATGCTGCAGTTTGGTACACTAAAATGGATTTGTTTTCTCCGGATCAAATCCTGGAAGAGAAAATGCGATCGGTGGTTGGAGAAAACGAACAAGTAGATTTTCTAGATTCCCTGGCAGCAGGAACAGCAACACCTGGCGGTGGATCTGCTGCAGCTTATGCCGGAGCTATGGCAGCGGCTTTGGTATCCATGGTTGCCCGATTAACAATTGGGAAAAAAGGCTATGCCGATGTTGAAAAGGAAATGGAAAAAATTCTTACAGAATCTGAGGCGCTCCGGGAGGAACTGACCCTGGCAGTAAATCAGGACTCGGATGCATTTATCCGGGTAATGGCGGCCTATAAAAAACCAAAGTCAGATCAGGATCGTGAGAAGGCGATCCAGGATGCAATCTTGGAAGCATCAGAGGTGCCACTTGGTGTCGCGAAAAAAGCGCTCCAGATTTTCGAACTTGCAATTAAAACCGCTAAATTGGGAAACAATAATGCCATCACAGATGCTGGAGCAGGAGCTAACCTGGCTTTGGCTGCAGTTACCAGCGCTGGCTACAATGTCAGAATTAACCTGGGTTCACTGGATAATAAAAAGGAGAGCAAAAGATTGCTCTCGGAATTGGAATCAATAGAAGACAGTGCCCTGGATATGAAGAAAAAAATTAAGGAGGTTGTTTCGGAAAGAGGAAAACTATTCTGAGGTCTTACAGTGCACCAGGATGATAGCGATTGATTTAAATACAAAATGAGATGACCAATCGCCCAGAAATTTGATCTATAGTTATCTAAACATTGAGTGTATCCAAATAAAATGAAAAAATCCCTGATATGGATAGTATTAATTGTCGTGGTTTTATTGGTCGGATTTACGGTAACTATTTACCAGAATAGAGGTTCCCTGCCTTGGTCTCCTGGATACAAGACTCCTACAGCTTATGTGCCTCCCCCCGGTGAACAATACCCCACAGCAACATTTTTTTCTCCTTCCCTGGCAACAGTGACCGTTGAACCGGATTTGCTCTGGCTAGACCCAGCACTGCCTGAACTGCTCATCGCACAATTAAATTTAACTGGCACGCTGGAAATGACAGATCAATTGGATCTGTCAACAACCGCGATTATGATCGGGTCCGAGAATCCCCTCACATATTGGATTTATGTACTGAGCGCTCCCTTCCCGACCGTTTCGGATGGTGTATCATCCTCAGAACTAAAAACAGCCTGGAATGGTGGTAAGAATCCAATATCTGGCAGTCAACCGCTTCTCATGACCGGAGAGGTAAAAGCAGTTCTAACTGCTTTTTGGGGGGAACCTGCAGCGGGGGCTGTAGAAGTACTCCCCGTAGATCAACTGAGTGATGAAGCCTGGAGCAATCGGCCTTCCCTGGCAATCCTGCCATTTGAAAAATTATCGGCGGATTGGAAAGTAATCAATCTGGATGGGATCTCTCCTTTGCAAAAGGATTTCTCTCCAGAAGAATATGAACTGGCCGTCCCGATATCCTCCAGCGGAGCTGTTTTGGAGGTTTTTCAGGATATATCCAGCAACCGGGATCCTCAAAAATTAACAACTGTTGTAATGACTGGCGTGACAGCCCTGGTGAGAGCCACTGCCTGGACAATGGAGACTCAAGGAATCAACTACCCGGCCCAGGACATCAAGGACTGGTTAAGAAACGCGGATATCACGCATATCAGCAACGAAGTCCCCTTTGCTGCGGGTTGCCCTTATCCAAATCCCAGTCAGGTGGGATTGAGGTTTTGCAGTGATCCAAGCTATATCCAGTTGATGGATACCGTTGGAACGGATGTGGTAGAACTGACGGGTGACCACTTTGGTGATTATGGTCCTGAGGCGATGTTGTATACATTGGAGTTATACAATGAGCGGGATTGGCCGTATTATGGGGGTGGGACGACCCGTCAGGATGCTCAGGAACCAGTTTTGTTTGAACATAATGGAAATAAAATCGCTTTCCTGGGATGTAATGCCAAAGGGGGAGGTTACGCGACTGCAGGTCCTCAATATCCAGGAGCAGTGTCATGTGATTTTGATAAGATGGCAAACCAGATCCAAACCCTGAGGGAGGAAGGATATCTTCCGATTGCTACTTTCCAGCATTTTGAATACTATACCTACGTTGCCCAGCCGGACCAGATCCGGGATGCGAAAAAACTTACCAAGGCTGGAGCAGTCATAGTCAGCGGTAGCCAGGCCCACCAACCACAAGGATTTGAAATCAATTCCGACAAATTTGTACATCACGGTTTGGGTAATTTATTTTTTGACCAGATATATGAGATTCCGCCCAATACAGCAACAGCTTTCATAGACCGCCATGTTTTTTATGACGGCCATCATATCAGCACTGAATTATTGACAATCAAGTTTATTGATTTTGCTCGAGCCAGGCCAATGACGCCAGGCGAGCGGGATACTCTGCTGCGAACTGTATTTAATGCAAGCGGATGGTAAATTAGAACTGCTAGCCCGAGTAGGAGGTCAGTATGGGTGGACTTACAAGTATTCCAGGATTTAAGGTTGGTCATGCTCAAGATTTGAAGGCGTTAACCGGCTGCACTGTTGTGCTTTGCCCGCCCGATACAGTCGGTGGAGTAGATCAACGGGGAGGAGCACCGGGAACTAGAGAGACAGATCTCCTGCATCCTATGCACCTGGTCAACACAGTAAACGCTGTTTTATTGACTGGCGGATCAGCTTTTGGTTTGGACGCTGCTGCGGGGGTAATGCGCTATTGTGAAGAGAACAAAATTGGATTTGGGACAGGATTCGCTCGGGTACCCATTGTTCCGGCAGCCGTGCTGTTCGATCTGGGTATTGGAAATCCGAAGGTGCGACCGGATGCAGAGATGGGTTATCAAGCCTGCCAGAATGCGACCGAGGAACCAATTCAGGAAGGGAATATGGGCGCAGGAACAGGTGCCACAGTGGGAAAAATTCTCAGCCCGAAAATGGCAACCAAATCAGGTATCGGCACGGCCAGTATTGACCTGGGAGGAGGCGGGAAAGTTGCCGCCATCGTAGCAGTCAACGCCTTCGGTGACGTGATCGATCCGGACAGCGGTGAAATCATTGCCGGGGCCAGGGGGATCAAAGGCTATGCTGATACACTTAAGATAATGAAATCTTTTGTGGGAAAGAAAGTGATGAGTTTTGCTTCAGGACCAGAGAATACCGTCATAGGGGTTGTCGCTACCAATGTGAAATTGAATAAGGAAGGGATTACCCGGGTGGCCCAGATGGCTCATAATGGATTGGCAAGAACGATCCGACCGGCTTTTACTTTGTTGGACGGGGATACAGTTTTTGCCCTCTCATCGGGAGAAGTAGAGATCGACCAGAATATTGTAGGAGCATATGCGGCGCAGGTATACCAGGAAGCCATATTACGGGCTGTTCGCAAAGCTGAAAAAGCCGGGGGAGTTCCTGCCGCGTCCAAAAACTAATAGCTGGGAATAATAAAGAAGAATTAACCTCCTGGAGAGTTCATTAAAACTCCGGGAGGTTTCTTTTGATATAAAAAATATTTGCGAGTACGCTGCTCTTTCCAGATATCGGCTTCATTATGATATCCGGCTTTTTCCCAAAAACCCAACTGATCTTCTGTGAGAAATTCCAATCCCATCAGCCACTTTGCCCCTTTCCAGAAATTGGGAGTTTTTAATTCTGGCTTGCCCGGAATTTGGCCAACTATGCCCCGGAGGGGAAAACCATGTTCCGGTGTAAGCGGGTCTCCCTCAAAATGAGTGGCAAGTAAAAAATTATTCTGGAGAAAAATCTCCAAAGGGAAATTGGTTGAATATCCTCCTTCTGCATGCTGGAGAACGTGTGTTGCTCCCGGTAGAGGCTGAATTAATCCTTCATCGATCAAGGATTTTACTTATACCTCCATCCAGGTTGTGTCAAATTTGCTCCAGCGGGTTACACAGTGGATATTCATTTTGAGCGCAGATTGAGGCAGTCGGGAAAACTCCTCCCAGGACCAACTTAATTCTTTTTTAACCTCACCCCAGATTCGAAATCCCCAGGTTTCTGAATCAAAGGTAGGGATGCTTCCGTAATGCAGAACAGGGAATTTCTGGGTTAATGACTGGCCGGGAGGAAGCCTACCCTCCTGTTCCATCTGCTTTTCGAATTCCTGGCGGTTGATTGGTTGTGCCATAGATTTCCATTTTATAAATCGATGCTTGTGTCGGGCTGAAGGACATGTACGATTGTATCGGTTTCCGCTTCTACACATTTTTTCCAGGCAGCCGGGTCTTGAGCTATCAAATCCCAGGTGTTGTAGTGGACCGGGACGACAAATTCGGGTTTGATTAACTTAACTGCCCTCAGGGCGTCATCCGGACCCATTGTGTAGTTATCACCGATAGGGAGCACCGCAAGATGGATTCCTTCTTCCCCGATTAACGACATGCCTGCAAAGAGTCCTGTATCTCCAGCCATGTAAATTTTCTTGCCATCGGGCGTGGTGATAAGGAATCCTCCTGGCATCCCGCCATATGAACCATCTGGCAGAGAGGAACCATGAATCGCCTGAGTCAGCTTTAGATAGCCAAAAGGATAATTATGTCCTCCGCCGATGTGCTGCGCGTGGACTTCCGCCCCTTTTCCACTAAACCAACTGGCAATTTCAGCATTGGCGATAACTTTTGCTCCAGTCCGCAGGGCGATTTCCACTGCATCTCCAACATGATCTCCATGTCCGTGGGTTATCAACAGGAAATCCGGGTTAAGTTCTTCCGGTTTGGTTTTTGTGGCAGGATTATTCGTTAAATAGGGATCGATTAATAATTTGTAACCCTGGATTTCCAATCCCAATGTACCGTGGCCGAAAAATGTAAAGATATAACTCATTGAACCCTCCCTCAATCTTATATTTGTACAAGTGCAGATTTTTTTATTTCCTTAATTATATGCCAGCTTCCTGGTTTGATGATAAATATTCAGGGAATATCTTATCCAGAAAACATATTTCTGAAGTACTTGTTTTTGCACCTTCTAAAACCCTCTAATAAACATAACGAAATGAGAATAACCTATCCCGGTTAAGGTAAAATCTATTATGGTGTACCAACCGTTGATTGGTAAATTATGTACTCCCCAGGAAGACTAAATTTTGTGAGGTATTTGATGACAAAACTATCAGATCGATTTTATTTGGGAAGAATATTTGATTCCAAAACAGGAAAAGTGAGTTCGGAGCCCTTGATGTATGACCCGGATGATCTCACCACCCATGCTGTTTGTGTTGGCATGACCGGATCCGGTAAAACCGGATTGTGCATTGATCTGCTTGAAGAAGCAGCATTGCAGGGCATCCCGGCTATAATGATTGACCCCAAGGGCGATATAACTAATGCGCTGCTCCACTTTCCTTTATTGAGACCAGAAGATTTTCAACCCTGGGTTAATCCAGATCAAGCCAGACGGGAGGATAAAACCATTGAGCAGGCAGCAGCAGATGCTGCTGCTTTATGGAAGAATGGCCTTGAGAAGTGGGGCATAGGCCCAGAACGTATTCAGGCTCTCCAGGATGCGGCTCATTTTGCTATTTACTCTCCGGGTTCCGAAGCCGCCATTCCAGTAAATATCCTGGCCTCATTAAAAGCCCCGGGAATCCCCTGGGATGAGAACCGGGAAATCCTGGTAGAAAAAATATCGGGCATAGTGATGGGATTGCTGGGTTTGGTTGGTTTAGACGATCTAGATCCGGTCCAATCCAGAGAACACATCCTGATCAGTAATATTTTTGAAAGCGCCTGGAGTCAAGGCCGAGACCTGGATTTAACTGAACTGATACTTCAGATACAAAATCCTCCTTTTGAAAAACTGGGAGTATTAACTGTGGAGAATTTCTTCCCAGAAAAGGATCGGATGGATCTGTCAATCCTTCTAAACAACATCTTAGCGTCGCCGGCATTTCAATCCTGGATTGAAGGTGATCCACTGGATATCGAATCTTTACTGTACGGAGCAGATGGACGTCCCCGGCACAGCGTATTTTACATTGCTCATCTATCCGATGAGGAGAGGATGTTTTTTGTAACCCTGCTGTACTCTGCCATAGAAACCTGGATGAGAACACAAAAGGGGTCCACCACGCTGCGGGCTTTGATATATTTTGATGAAATTTTTGGTTATCTGCCACCTGTGAAAAACCCGCCTTCCAAAACTCCCATGCTGCGAATGTTAAAACAAGCTAGAGCATTTGGTGTCGGGCAGGTACTGGTAACTCAGAACCCAGTTGATGTGGATTACAAAGCTTTGTCCAATGCCGGGACCTGGTTTATTGGTAAACTCCAGACAGAGCAGGATAAAAACCGGCTGCTGGACGGGTTGGAAGGAGCGGCGCCAGGATTGAATCGTAAAGCCTATGGCAAGATGATTTCTGCCCTGGATAAACGGGTCTTCTTGCTCCACAACGTGCATGAGGATCAACCTGTACTTTTCCACACTCGATGGGCTATGAATTATTTGACCGGTCCCTTAACCAAAGTACAACTGCCGGAGTTAAATGCTTTAGCAGGTGCTGTTGAGGATAAATCTAGCAGACCTGCTGAGGTTCGCCAAACAAGAGCGGCTGTTTCCGGGCAGAGAGCTGGAACCAAGACCTCCAGTACACGGCCAAATGTTCCAGCTAGTATTGAGGAATATTACTTACCGAATGATCTCAGCTTACTAGAAGCAGTGGATAAGGCAGGCATTTCCCCTCCCCAGGATATTAAGAGCCAGGTGATTTATAAACCAGTATTACTTGCCCAGGCTACAGTAAGATTCTTAAAGAGGAATTACAATCTCGATTATGATTTGGTCACCAGTTCGCTAATCAGTGATCCAGATCAACAGGGAAGGATCAGATGGGAGGAGGTGAGCTCAAATCCCATAGATCTTGATGCTCTTCACCGCCAGGCGATCCCAGATTCGCGTTTTCAGGAATTGATCTCTCCCCTGGATGATGGGGCTAAATTGCGGGACCTTAAAACAGATTATCAGGATTGGATTTATCATTCGGAGACAGTTTCCGTCCGCGCTAATGAGGAGCTGGAAGTCTATGCAGGCCCCCAGGTATCCCAAGGCGATTTTCGGAGAATGTGCGCTGAAGCCGCAGAAGAAGGTTTAGAGCAGGCAAAAGAAAAAACCAACGATTCTATTGATAAAAAACTGGATATGATCCGGAATCGTTTACTGAAAGAGGAAAGGGAATTAGAAGAGGATAAAGCCGAACATTCCCAGCGGAAACTGGAAGAAGTGGGCACACTCGCTGAAAATTTATTATCTCTTGTTGCCGGCCGCCGTCGGAGTTTGACTACCTCCCTAACCAAACGGCGGATGACGACTAAGGCCAAAGCAGATGTGAGTGAATCACTGGATATGATTGAACAACATACGAAGGAAATTGAAGATCTCGAAAGGGAAAGAATAGATGAGTTGAGAGAAGTGGAGCAGCACTGGAAGGAGATCCTCGAGGGAGTTACCGAGATCCCGATCCCGCCCTATAAAAAGGATATCCTTGTGGAGCTTTTCGGAGTGGGGTGGTTTCCTTACTATACATACCAGGACCAGGGCAGGGAAATCGAGTTGGCAGCATTCTCAAATAAATAGCGCATCATTAAATAAGGAAACGGAATCCTGGGAGGATACCGTTTCCTATGCACCAATCAATGATCCCTGATTTCTCTAAAACTCCGGGATCATGATTTGTATATTAACCTTATCCAAAAATCAGGAAAACCACTCCACCGAACAGAATTCCGAGGATTGTTCCCGCTAATATATCCGAGACAAAATGGACTCCCAGGCCTATCCGGGAAATGACAACCAATAGAGCCCATATTATCATCACCAAACCTAGCCAGAAGGGACCCGCCACTAAGATCAGCATCGTGAGCATGGTAGCTCGAGCAGCGTGACCCGATGGGAAGGAATGGGGATCTGAGCTTCGATAGATTTGCCCCCACTCACCCTCTGGTCGGGGTCGCTTAATTAAAAATTTCAGGATCAGAACACAAATGGCAGTAACCAGGATTCCGATGAATAATAATTGGATTCGAGGTCTCCAAAGATGAGGTCCAAAAATCCAGAGCAAGACCAGACCAACCCCCCAAAACCAGGAATCTCCAGAATGGGCAAAAAAGGCAGCAATTTTTTTCAGCAACGGTTTATTCTCAGGGATCTGGAGGCTTAGGGAGAGTTCGACGTCTTTTTGAAGAATTTCTTTAAGTGTCATGGTGATTAAGGTTCAGATCAATTCTCTGCGTGCTAACTCCAATTGGTAGGGTTTATCAATGTCCATACCGAGTTCGGCATAAGGACAGATCAAACCCTGTCCCTTTATCTTTAATCGCCGGGTCACTTTTTGGACAAGCCCATTAAATGTTATTTGGCGGAGGGCCAATAAAAACAAGATATCTATTCCGATAAGTGCTGCTTGTCGGAATGAGCTTTTCCTGGCGCGGAATATTTTCCCCCAGAATTCTGTATTTGATTTGTACAGGTTTAAATTTACGACTGATACATCTCCGCCGCAAACATTGATATCTTTTAATCGCGTATAGGATCTGCCTGATTCTGGAAAACTGGTATCCATAACTTTTTGGTCAATCACACAATAATAAAGATCATTATCAGTTTCCAGAGATTTGTTTATCACCCAATTAACACTCGCCGGTGTTAACCAGGGGATATCAGCGGTCACAATCGCGACGGATTCTGCTTCAGGATTAATTTTTAGTAAAGCGTCAGCACCTTTTTGAAAGTTGGTGATAAGATCACCACCAGCAGGAATAAAGAAGATTGGTTTTGAGACCGTAAATTTATCCTGGTACTGCTCGCATCCCACTACAACTACCCTATCGATTGTGGAAGACCCATCCAACGCTTCAATCACCCACTGCAGCATTGGTTTCCCCCCAACATCCAGATTTGATTTGTTATTACCCTCAGTATACGGGTAAAGAGGAGATCCGGGGGCAGGAACGCCGCCTGCAAGCAGAATGGCATCCATTATCTCAGGTCCTGGATCTGGGCTGTCAGATTGAGGTCTTCAATGATCTGGTCCAGCTCCGCTGTGGAAAGTGGGCGCTGCTTCCCGGCAGCGGCCACCAGGGCGGCTTCAAACATATTGGTGCCAAAAGAGCGTCCGTCCAGCACCGGGGTGGTGGTGACCAGGTAATGTACGCCGCGCTTCTTAAGGAAATCCACATCAGCCTCAGTGGTGGTGTTGGTGACAATGACCTTGCCTTCCAGGTTGTCCGGAGCGTGCTGCATGATGTAAAGCCAATCGCCGGCGATGACCTTATTGGCCTGATAGTATTTTTCATATTTTGGGACAATTTCGAGCTGTTTTTCCCCGGTTGGGTAAAGCATTTTGATCGGAAGTCTGCCAACGATCGGAAGCAGAACAGCGGCCGCGAAGTTGGCCATGGGCACAGTGTTGATAGGGATGGGGATGCCAAGGCCGAACATCAGGTCTGCAAAGACCAGTTTGTATCCAGCCTCGATAAAGGATTTGGACATCCCGCCCCGGGTCAGTCCGGCAACAAGCAGGGCGGTTTTGGGGTAGATGGCATCACCGAGCTGTTTTTCCACATCCTGCATCACACGAGTTTCCAGGGTGGCTTTTAAGCCACCACCATCCACAACAGGTGTTTGTTTAACATCTCTGACCAGCCTGAGCCCGGCGTGGAGAGGATAATCCCGTTTAATAGCATGAACATAGAGGTCAATCCCTCCAACACCAAAAGCGTCAACCTTCCCATCCAGCTCGCAGAATAGCTGATAGGCTTTTTCTTCATCACCATCTGTTCCAATCCGTTCAATCTGAACTTCTTCTCCCAGTAGATTCGTGACAACTTTTTTGTCTCTGGAAGTTGATCCAAGGCTTACACTAACCGCTCTTTTCATGATCTTTTCCTTAGGTATTTAATTGGAATATATCGATTATATCGTATAACCACTTTAGGATAACCAGCGATACAATCAGCTTTTTTTGTGTGTGTTCTACAGATGTCAGCAAAAGGAAAAAGCGATCGGGTTTTCTGGATCGCTTTTTATTTCACACAGGCTTGGATTAGGGTTACGGTATTTG
>RCNF010001209.1_pt1 | contig 14734 bp, 9 predicted proteins | sample 2041311 | NCBI WGS metagenome assembly RCNF01 (sample SAMN09708228, study PRJNA481090) | Marine sediment metagenome, whole genome shotgun sequencing project. | biome: marine sediment; feature: ocean; material: sediment; isolation source: Sewage treatment plant 2 marine sediment (STP2) ... | reverse complement strand
TCTGTACAAGAGGCGTCTCATCACCATCGACGTAGACGGCATCCATCTCGCAAAACAGAAACAGCGTGAAAGGGTGGCCAATACCTGAAGCATTGCCATCTGGCAGTTCGGGCGATGGATGGATGGGTGCCATTACCATCGGTACCAGGTCCGGAGTTCCGCAGTTACGGCATACAACTACGGAACCGCGAACCTGGCAACTTGCTGAGGTTCCTCAGGGTGTGGTGGACGACCACGCCGCGGTATCGCCCGACTCGAACCCATCTCCGAAGAACCCGGTTTCGACCGTTCCCACAAACACAGTACCGGTTTCCAGGCCATCGCCGTTTCTCGCCCTCACCAGGTACGAGTAGCTGCTGTCGGGCCCGGTAGAGGTATCGAGCCACTCGAGAGCAGTGGTCCAGCCCGAGTTCGTGCCGAGGGTGATGTTGTCGACGAAGAATTCGGTTCCCGCCGGGTTGCCGTTGGCGTCCCACCGAACGAGGACCGATTGGTGGGTGGTGCCGCCGAAGGGCGCGGCCGCGGGCAGCATGGCCAGGGTGAAAAGGGCTGCGCCGGGCCCGATCGGGTTTTCGAATCCGTCGCTGTTGCGCGACCGAGTCGCAAAGGTGTACTGGGTGTTGGCGGCCAGACCGAGGCTGTTCCAATTCACCGGGCCCTGGACCCAGCCCGAGTCGGTGCCCTGAGTCACGTTGTCGACACGCAATCCCGCAGCACCCTGATTGAGATTCGTGAAAACCCCCTGAGATTGGACCGCGACACTGGATGTTGTCGGACCACCGGGGGCTGGCGCCGGGGGAACTTCGATCATTGTGAAAATGCACGAATCCGGAGATGGAAAAGTGAGGTTGGGGCTCGTGGCGTTATCCCTCGCCCACGCCCGGTAGCAATAGCTGTGATTGGGCTGAAGGCTACCGTCGGTGTAGTCGCGGCTCAACAGCCATCCGGAATTCGATCCCCCGGTTCCCCCGGTCGGCGAAACCGTATATTCGAGATAGTATTCGACCGGTGCGTGGATATCGGTCGCGAATGTCGCCGACATATCGATGGACGCCTGATTCACCGCCGCCGGCAGCATCGAAAACGCCATCGGGTCGGGGCTGGGAGCGATGACATCGATTTCGACCGTGACGCCCATGTTCCAGTTGAACGTCCCCCACATGAATCATGGCTGTGCTGAAGCACGATGGTGGTGCCGCCGCCGGGAGCTCCTCCCGGAGCCCGAACCGTGTATGTCGCGTGAGTCGAGGTTCCTGCGTCTCCTGGGATCGAGCCGACGTCGAGAGGATCCGTCCCTGAGATCAAGCTCCATCCCGCCGGCAGACTGAGATCGAAGAGATTGCTGTGACTCGCGATATCACTGTCATTGCGGAGCCAGAACTCGATATCGGCCTCCTCGCTCGGCTCCACTGAGGTCGGCCAGATCGCGATCCCCTGGAAAGCAGACGGAAGATCGACACGAGTGAACCCGTCCTCGGTCGCCAAAGCGAAAGTCTGGGTCGCATTGCCATGGGAGAACGTGGTCGACCACGCGTAGGCCTTGACGACGACATCGGTGTCACCGGCGCTCGAGCCGATCCGAACCTGGTGAACATTGTCGATAGGATTGAATTCGCCGCCGATCAGCCCCTCGCTGCTCTCGTTGTAGAGCCTCAGATTGAGGTCGATCAGGCTGAAGTAGGTCGCCGGGGGCGCGGACGTGGCGTAGGTTGCGTGCCGGTTCCATACCATCGTTGCGCGGTCCCTGCCTTCACCCGAAGGACCCTCATCGCGCATCGATCCGGAATAGAGCTGATAGTCGCCGGCCGTATTGCGCGGCGCTACCGAATCGACAAATACGTCATATCGGTGAAAGTAGGCGGCCAGGGCATTCATCAATCCCCAACCGATCTGAGGATGCCACCCATCGGAGTCGCCTTCGATGTTCATCCCGGGCTCGTTCTTCTGGGCGGTGTTGATGAGCACCGCCTTGATTGAAAGCTCATCGAAGAGACCCGCGTCCATGAGATCCATTGCGATCCCAAGGACGGCTGGTGCCGCCATGCTGGTTCCGGTCTTGTCGATGTAGTCCGCCTCGGTCTCCCAATCATTATTCGGTGCGAAGATCGATGTTCCCGGCGCCGAGAGGTCGGGCTTTCTTCTGCCGCTCGCGGTCGGGCCGACGGTGCTGCCGGGATTGATGACGTCGTCGTTGCGGTCCGCAGTGTTCATGTCATTGGCGTTGGCCACGGTGATGGCGTTGTACGAGACCGCGGGATCACTGAACAGGGTATTCGATGGCCCGCTATTTCCAGCCGAAATCGTCACCGGCAGATCGGAATAGCTCGAAATCACCGAATCCCAGAATCGGCTACCGTCGGTGTCGTCGAGGGACGTCGAACCGCCATAGCTCAAGTTCATCCCATCAACATCATCGGCGAAGGTGCCGGGGCTGAGGTTACCGGTGTCGTAAAGCGCGCGATTGACGATGTTGTACTTGTCCGACCAGAACATCGAGGCGCGACCTGTGGATGAATTCAGCCATCCCGCCTTGAGGGTCACCATCTTATCGACACCAGAAGACATCCCGAGTTCGTTGGGATAGAAACCGGTGCCATAGCTGCCGACGATCCCGGAAACGTGGGTGCCGTGTCCCTGCAGATCATCGGGTGAGAAAATATCACCAAAGCTGGCGCTGCCGTTGCCCGCTACCAGATACCACGTCCAAAAGTTATCTCTCAGCGGCGATACGCTGTTCATCATACCTGGATGGGTGAGATCGAGCCCGGAGTCGATGACCGCGGGGTCGTAGATCCCGCCACTGTTTCCGCTATCCCAGAGTCCACCGGGAGCATTGACCAGGGTTGCGTCGTCCATGATGCTCAAATGGGAGTCGAGCAGGCCATCCTCGATCACCCGGATCACATCAGCCTGACCGGCCAGCTCGGCGATCCGTCCCGCGGGCACTCTCGCGATCACCATCCCAACCGCAAGGGTTGTGAACTCGACGTCGCCGCCGATGCTCTCGACCTTGATACGCACCCGATCGAGGGCGGGAGCGAGTTCGGACGCCAACGCTGCCGCCATTTCATCCTTGATGATCAGGTCGAGGGCCTCGTGCCGTTGCTGAAACGGCTTGAGCGCCGCCCGTTCCTGCGGCCAGGTCCTCATCAGATCGGCAATGTTGTCGGCATCACGCGGCAGCGACGGGTCACGGCGCGCGGCGTGCTCTGCCAGGATCTCGCGAATCCCGGTCTCGATTTCGGCGCGTTCGACCGCATGGCGGCTGCGAACCTGCTGTGAGATCCGATCCTGTGGGAAATGCCGCAGGATCGCGATGATGCGGAGCATCTCATCGCTTGGGACTCCTTCGATCTGTTGTTGGATCCCGACCGAAAGGACAGGAAGCGACGCGAACGGGGAAACAGGCGCCGGAAGGCCGTCCTCACCCTGCTCGGCGGACCCTTCGGAGTCGCTTTCGATACCGCCGACATATTCCCCCGTCAACAATGTGGGCTCCCGGTCCATCGCACTCTTGAGTTCGAGGGTCGGATCCTTCGTCACCGATACAGCGGCCCGGCCTCGATCAGTATCCTCGGCCCCTAAAGGAACGGGGCTTGAGGCAAGCGCGAGGACCACAACCAGGAGACAAGCAAGTTCGACACAGAATCCGCGTCTATACATATGAACCCAACCGTTTCACCTGCAGCAGCAGGAACAAATTGTTTTTCTGCCAGATCTGCAACAATGATATCACGACCGAGACTCTGTCGCATTTATTTAATTGGCGCCGATAGGCCCACCGATCCGACCGCCATCGTTCTTCAGATGGGTGCCACGTACGTCCTCGCCCTACCCCGTCTTGACACCTGGCACTGTTTGTTCGGTTAATCCGCCATCCAGCTCAGAGCTTGCTCCATCTCGCGAAAAACACGGATCGGCGTCATCGCGGTCGACGACATCTCGAACATTCGGGAGAGTCCGTACTCCAGTGGCCTGTCGGTCACGAACGCCACCTTCACATCCCTGACACCCGGCGGAAATTTCAACGAATACTGTGCCATTCCTATGACAGTATCGGAATCCAGGGACGAGAGATCGGCCTCAAGAAAATCCCAGAGTCTTCCCATGCCACTTCTGTATCTATCGTCGGACACGCAGGCATCGAGAGCACCAAGAATGGTCTCTCTATCCAGCGATCCCACCAACCTGATTGAAACCGTGTTGGTCTCCGAATCAAATAGAAAATCCATTTTTCTCTCCGCGGACTGATTCTGCTTTCGAACAATATCGGAGCCAAGACGGTGCCCGGCTATAGGAAGTTTGGAAGTTCATCCGTCCCATCCATCCAGCAGAAACGAGCCACTGCAGAAAACGAGGGGACAAGAGCTTCCTAAGATCCCATAGCCTGGCACTGATCCTAATGGGTGGCACTGATCCACCCCTTCCCCAGGCTTTGCCTGGTGCACACCTGGCATCTCTCGATGTTGATTGAAAAAGAAGGGGGCTCGTGTGAGCCCCCAGGTTGGTGGATATAGGTCGAGGCCTACTTGCAGGTCAGCTTGCGGTGGTGGCAGCGGTCCGAACAGCACTCGTCGTTCGACGTGCACGCCGCACCCACGGGCAGGCAGGAAGACGCGCAAGCCGGGTCGTTACCGTCGATCAAGCCGTTGCAGTCGTTGTCGGTGAAGTCATCGCAGATCTCGGCGACACCCGGGTTGATCCAAAAATCGGTGTCGTCACAGTCGGTACCGCCGCAGGCGGCGTCGTCGTACCCGTCGACGTCGTCGTCGGTGCAGCCGCCGCAGCCCTCGTCAACCGTGCCGTCGCAGTTGTTGTCGATTTCGTCATCGCAGACTTCGGCGACACCCGGGTTGACCCAAAAATCGGTGTCGTCACAGTCGGTACCGCCGCAGGCGGCGTCGTCGTACCCGTCGCCGTCTTCGTCGGTGCAGGGGCCGCCGGTGCCGAGGTACGGCGCAACCTGGTCGTAGTAGGCGGCGAAGGCGCCGTCGACGGTGGAGTTTTCGATGTTGTTGCAGGTGTTGTAGACGTCATACCCGCAGCCACCCGAAAGCTGGCCGACGATCTGACCGGCGGCGTTGACGACGGGCGAGCCCGAGCTGCCGCCCTCGGTGGCGCCGGTCTGATCCTGGTGATAGATCCACTCTCCGCGCGACCAACCCGTGCACTCCACCGGCGGGTCCCACACCTTGTGGTGCGAGTAGGCCTGGGGCGCCCCGGAGGGATGGCTGATCCGATACAGATCGGTACCGTTGGCATAGGCCACCGCATCGGTGCTCCAACCGAGGAAGACCGATCCACCCGGCGGTGTCTGGCTCAGCTGCAGCAGGGTGAAGTCCGAGGTCGCGTTGGTGGCGACCACCGTCGCGCCGAGGGTGTTGGGGTTGTCCCACGCCCACTGGGTGGGGCAATCGTCGTCGCCGCAGGGGTGAGTGAACTGGAACCAGGCCTCCAGGGTCGCCGCCGCCGTGTTGTCGTCAATGCAGTGGTTGGCGGTCAGGAAGTACGGCGTTCCGGGGTTCTCGGTACTATTGACGAGCCCACCGGAGCAGATGTACGTTCTCCGTTTATCGATGTACCGCATGAGAGCAACCGCGCCCTTCGCGCCGTCGATGGCGGCGCCGGAATAGCAGTCCCCGTTCTCGATGCAGTCGGCGTTGTACGAACAGAAGGTCTTCAGGTTGGCGTCACGGCCCTCGTGTGCGATCTCGGTGACCTTGAAGGTGACCGATTGCTCCGATATCGCCGAACCGGTGCTGCGCAGCTGTATGAACGCGTCCGGACCGGCGACGGTGTGGGACCAGAACTCCCCGCTGTCGAGCGGGCCGCGGCCGGTATAGGGACCTCGGACGCCGCCGTTCATGGAGTAGACCCAGAGCTCGTATCCCTCCGGCAATACAACGTCCTCGAAGTGAACCCGCAGCCCAGCAGCGAAGTCCGAGTGGACGGCGGCGGTCCAGACAAAACCGCCGTCGGCGGTTCTCGCCATAGCCCCGTGGCTGGGTGAGGCGAGGTCGAAAGACACGGCCACCGGCTTCACCACTCCGACGAGCAGTGCGGAACGGGACGAGCCACTGCCGTCGTTCCGACCGCGCTCGATCTCCAGCATCTCCTGCTCGGTGAGTTTGATGGTCACCGGCGTGGCGAGACCCTCCTCGACCTGCTCGGCCACCAGCCGGGTCAGCAACCGTTGTTGTTCCGCCCCGAAGGCGTCACGGTCGAACTCACCGGGCAACCGGTAGCTCGGTGCTTCGAAGACACCGGTTTGGGCGGCGACGGCGGCACCGCAGATCGACAATACAACGATCAAAGAGAACAACGACTTTCGCATATCGAGCTTCCTCCTCTTTCAAAAAAAAGATCGCTAAACAACAAACTAGTTCTAAATACCGTAAGGTTTACAGGGTGATTTGGCAAGTGCCTGGATCACGAATATCTCTCAGTAAATTACTAAGTATTCGCATCACTTGCGATGACACTGAGATCTCAGTCGTGACGTGGGCGCCGAACCCGGCGCCGTTCAGTTCCAGTGCCTGAGTTGGGGCCAGAGCTCGTCGAGGGGCATCTTGAGCCCTCGACAAACCAGGATCTCGTGGTTCTCCTCGGCCATTCCCCAGGGGTGGAAGTGGCTTCCGGCCACCTCGACCGAGTCGAAGATCCCGGCGATATCGTCGGCGCCGATCTGCAGGGTGATCACGACCTCGCCGGTGCAGTCGCCCGGTCCCCACATGGAGTGGGTCTGGTGGCCGCTGATCGCCGGCGGCAGTCCATGGCTCGGCCCGAAGAGGTTGATCGCCCCGGCCTCCCCGTAGTTGCCGGTGAAGATGCACGCCGCGGCGCGCTCGTCCTCTGGGAGGGCGTGGTAAATCTGAGCGACATCGGCGACCAGTTCCGGCCAGCCGAACTGGTCGCCGAACATCTGCGGCAACGGCCCGACGTGGTTGACCTCGGTTTTGCTCCGCGCCAACCCGATACGCTCCTGGTAGGCGACCAGATCGGCCGGCGACAGCAGTGGGATGGCGATGGCGGAGAGGGCTGCGCCGGAAACGGCGACCACAGCAAACACGGCGCCCTGCGCTATCCGTCTCACCCTGGCTGAGGGGAGCGCGGCGATGGCGCTTTCGAACGCGACGCCGCCCGCCGCGAGGACGAGGGGATAGATCGGCGCGACGTAATACGCCTTGCCCTTGAGCACGAGCAGGGTGGTGAAGAAGACTGCGAAGATCCAGCCGATCACCCTGAAACGACGGCCACGGCCCATGAAGAGGAACCACAGGCCCGCCAGCCACACCGGCAACAGCACCGGGTGGACGATGAGGATCTGCTGGCCGATAAAGGCGAGCGGGGCGAACTCGACGTTCTTACCGGTCTCTCGGACGTTGCGCAGGTCCTCCAGCGTCGGAAACCCGTTCTGGAATTGCCAGATGACATTGGGCAGAAAAAGCAGCAGGGCCACCCCGGCGCCGAGCCAGATCCACCGGCGGCCGAGTTCGCGCCGCAGCGGCGTGAGGACGATCGCGACGGCGGTGGCGAAGCCGAAGAAGAGCATCGAGTGCTTGTTGAGCAGGCCGATCCCGGCGAGCGCGCCGAACAGCAGCCACCAGCGGGAGTCGCCGGTCCTGACAATGTGGACGATCACCAATGCACACCCGGTCCAGATCAGCGGTTCGAAGACATTCATGCTGAAAAGGCTCGAAAACGCGAGGAAGATCGGGGAGACGATGACGGCGACCCCGGCGAGCGCCTGGGCGAACCGGCCGCCGCCGAGCTGTCGTGCGAGCACCATCGTCAGCGCGACGAGGGCGGCGCCGGCGACGGCGGACACGAGCCGCAGCAGCGGCAGCGCGGCCCCGAGTTCGAGGAGCACGCGGCTCACCCAGCCGGTGAGGGGAGCGAGGTCGACATACCCCCACGACAGGTGCCGTCCGCAGTCGAGGAAGTAGAGCTCGTCGCGGAAGTAGCCGTACCTCGAAAGCAGCGGCAGGTGGATGGCGAGCTTGACCGCGACCAGCGCCAGCAGCGTGCCCTGGGCGAGGGGCTGCAACGGGGAAAGCGGGACGAGGCAGTCCGGTTTGGATTGTGCGGAGTCCATGGCTCAGTTTAACCCGAGCGCCGCAGATGGTTGCCACGTAAACACTTCCACCCTTGTTGATGATGGGTGGCACCTATTCTTCAGGTGGAGCGCGCGGCAGCCATCTCGACCCTGAGGGCCTGGACGTTGGACACCGTCAGAAACACCCCCAGAAGCAGCATCCACCATTGGCCTGCGGTCAACGCCCACAAGCCGATGGCCACAGTAAGCACGACCGAGAGTATTCTCGCGCCGATACGCCCCTTAGCGCCCAGGAAGATGGTGGCAACGGAGGCCGCGATGTGGCCTCCGTCAAGGGGCAGAATCGGTAACAGGTTAAGGACGCCCCAACCGAGGTTCACCCACACGATGTCCTCGAGGATGCGGACAATCGCCGGCGAAGCTCCAGCGAATAGACCGGTCTGTAGACCAACCAGGACCGAGCCGCCAATGGTGATGCCCACAGCCGGGCCCGCGAAGCTGATCAGAATCTGCTGCCCCGGGGACAGAGGCCGCGACCGGCGCCAGGCGGTCATCCCGCCGAACGCAAAAAGGCGGATCCACGGATCCAGTCCTAACTTGCGACCTACGAAGGCGTGCCCAAGTTCGTGTGCGAGGACGCCCACCAGCACCACCAGTACCCAGACGACCATCCACTCGATTTCCTGGCGCCCGCCGATCAACGAGGCGGTGAGGAGGAACCAGGGATCGATGTGTAAGGGGAAACCGAAGATCCGGAAGCGGGGGCCGCGACCCTCATCTGTCCCGCCCTGCTCGGCGCGGTTTTCAAAAGACGGCCGCGAGGCTGGATCAAATTCCACGACCACAGTCTACCCCGATGGGTGTAACCCAGGATAGGTGCCACCCCTAGCATTCTTTGCATTGTGGAGTTTTCGTCACCTGACAAGGCCATGAATGCGAAGGGTGGCACCTATTTACGTGGACAAATTAAACCTAAGTTGAGCGATTCTAGTGGATGAGATGCGCCAAGATCTTGATGCTCTGACGTTTGCGAAAAACGGAGGCATACCTGTTGGTATGTCGAGTATTTTTGCAAAGGCCAGAGCACAAGAGGTTGGTGCAGATCGCCGCCGATAATCGCTCATCTTAGGTTCAACAAAGTTCTCGGTCTGTACTTCGTTTTAATACAATCTAATTTTCTGAAGCAAATAACTCGGCTTCAACTTTTTCAATAATATCAAACCCATTATCTCCGTTTGTTAACATAACAATTCCACGCTTAGATTCTGGGAGAAGTATAACCTTGGCGGCAACTCCTGCATCACTTCCTGTATGTATTAATGCATATTCACTTTTGTAGTAGTTCGGTTTTATATACCATCCTAGACCAAAACCTTCGTTTGGTTTAGCTATCGCTTGAAGTCTGAGCATATCTTCGTGTACTTCTTCTTTTAATCCTGATCCATTCATCACATTAACACCGAATAGACAATAGTCTTCAATAGTCGTAAGCACATCATCTGAAGCACAAGCATCTTCTTTCCTTTTCAATAGATTATGGGGCTCACCTTCTGTATTGTGTTCCTCAGCATACCTCGACTTATGCATATCTTCATCCCATAACAACCTGCTATCATTCATTCCGTAAGGCTTGAAAATGAGAGAATAGACCAGTTCCTCAAAGGGTTTGTCGAACTTGTTTTCGATGGCATGTCTGAGATATTCAAAACCTTCTCCTGAATATTTCACTTCTGTTCCAGGTTCAAAATTGAAGGTCAACGTTTTTGATTCATGAATTCTTCTCCAGTTGTCAAATCCTGTTTGGTGAGTCAATACATGTCGTGTAGTGAGCTTTTTATGCATTGGGTCATCTTCAACATCAGGGTCGACCCAATAGTGATAAAGAGGTTCGTCTAAATCCCAATCACCATTGCTAACCAATCGTAAAACTAGTAGCGTTGAAATTGGTTTGCTTAAGGACGCCACATTAAAGATTGCATTGTAGGGAGCAGGAGTATCTGTTTTGAGTTCTCCATAGACTTGAACTTGGCGAAGTACTCCATCTTCTATAATCCCTATCCCCAAGGCTGGAACATTTTTTTCAAGCATCAATTTTTCTAGGTCTTCTTCAAAACTTGTGAAGGTGGAATCTTCTTGCTGTGCATATAAGCCGTTGGCGGCAATGACTAGAATAGCTAATATAAAAATGTCACAAACTCTTATCTTCATAGTATCCATCTCTTTTGTATGTGTTTTTTGGAAGCCTTGAATTATATATCACCGAATTATCGAACGTTAAAGTGCTTCAATTGACAGACAAGTATTAGCCACTTATCCTATGCTTTCCCAGTGGTTGCCGTCCTTACCTTTCTTCACATTGTTCAGATCTCGTCGCCCAACAATGAATAAAATGCGAAGGGTGTCACCTATCGGGTTGAATCGCCGAACCATACGTGAATTGGATACCCGTCGGCGTCGAATGGTTGGGGCCAGACCGCCACTGTTGCTCAAGCCGCATTGGTGCCTCTATAACGAGTCACGACAGGAGCCAGGTACACACCTCCAGACCTGTTGATCCCTCACACTCCCCGTATTGCCGAAGTGGGCAGCACGTCATGCGCCGTTTCGAAATGGGCTCACGCTACACTCGGAAAGTTGGACAGACACGAGCTCCTCCGGCGCCGTAGGCGCATAACGGCATCAACTTTCCTGGTCGCCGCCGTGCTGGCAGCGACTGTGGTCAGTCGACCCGCCGCCGGCGAGTCTCCGCCCGTCACCCACATCACGCACATCTCGGTCGAGCACCGGGACGGCGACTCCACGGTGATCGCGGTTTCCTTCGATGGACCGATCACCGGCCACCGTTGGTCCCACATCGGCGGTGAAGAGCCCCGCGCGGTGGTGAGCATCGCCGGCATCGTCGAGGCATACCGGCCTTACGAAGTGGCGGTCGAAGACGGGCGGGTGCGCCGGATCCGCATCGGTCATCACCCCGAGTTTAACCCACCCGAGGAGCACCTGGTCTTCGACCTGATCGACGACCGGGTGGTTATTACCCGGGTCATGAAACAGGATCAGCGTTTGATCGTGGTACTGCGAAAGGTCGAGGCCTCCGACGGGTCGCGGTCCCAGGCCCCGGGCGCGCCGACGCCGACCGCGCTCGTGCTGAAAACCTTCCCGGCCACGCCGACAAACCCGCCGCAGGTTGCAGCGCCCGATCGGCAGGTCGCGACGATCCCCCACCCTCCCAAGGACTTCTCCGGGCCGCTTCTGACCGAACTGGTGATTTCCCACCGGGAGGACGGCTCGGCCTTGGTGCGCATCTCCGCCGATGGCCCGATCGAGGGGTCCGATGTGCGTTTCTTCGGCGTGCGGGTTGCCCCTCCCCGGAACCTCCTGGTGATCCCCGGGGCGGGGCTGCCGGGAAAGGATGCGCTGCTGTCAGTCCGGGACGGGTTATTGTGTGAGATCGGGGTGGTGTTCACAAAGGACGGAGGGCCGGCTCGCACCGAGCTGACCTTCTATCTGGCATCTTCCGAAGTGACCTTTGAGCAAGCGGGGGTCAAAGGAGCGCACGCTGTCATCCACCTACGCCCCCCTGCCAATCCTCAGGCTTCTCTGGCCTGCGAGGTCGAGAACCGGATGCGAAGCAGGAATTGGCATTTCATCGCCACGGGTCCGCCCCAGGAGGCACCGATCGGCGCCAAATAGCATGGTGGACGGGTTCCAGGCACACAATTGTTGAAAGGTCGGAGGGTCCTGATGGGTGCCACGTACACACTTCCGCACTTGTTGGTTTCCAAAAAGTGTTAGATACAGAAGGCACTCACTTCAGGTACCGAATTCCGCCCAGGCGGGGACTTAAGGCACTGCGTTTGACCAGGCCGATGTGCCGCCGCTTTCGAAACCGTCGGCAAAAAGACCGCTGAACTCGTCTGCGCCGATGTCGAAGCCTCCCCCGGCCGGTCGCGACTGCCGCTCGATGTCGTCGGTCACCCCCGCATCGACGCCGGTGTCGATCGCCTGCGAACCGAAACCCAAACGTTGGTGCTGATCGATGAGCGGGTCTCCGGTGAGCGGGTTGATCGGGATCAGGGTGGGAGTGCCGGTATCGATGACGTGGAGATTGGTCACAGCATTGGTCATCGTGTTGGTATGCCCGAGGGTGATTGTCCCGGCGGTCTGGTTGAGCACAAAAGCGTTGTCCGCGGTGTCGATCAGCGCGTTCCAGAGGGTCACCGAGACGTCTTGCGGGAAGAAGGACTCGACCAAGAGCGCGCTCATCGCCGGATGTTCAGCCCACGTGAGGTGCCGGCCGACCAGTTCGATGTTACCTCCGGCACCGCCCACGAGCCCGACAACGGGGCTGCGATTCCCCGGGCTCTGGGGCTCGTTGGACGCGAAGATGACGTTGGTCAGTTCGACCGTGGTGGCCCCAGACCCCGCCATGATGAGGTGGAGGGCGGAGCCGACTGTATTGTGTCCCTGGCTGTTCCTCAGAGTGACGCGGTTGAGACGGAACGCGACTCCGGCCGCCGTGAGACGAGTCAGAATGGCGCCGCCGGGGTCGGGCGAGGAACTGTTGGCGCTGAAGTGGGTGTCTTCGATCTCCACCAGACCGCTGGGCTCAAACACATCGACGCCGCCGCCGCCGCCGCTCGCCGTATTGCCGTCGAACACGCAGTCGCGAATCGTCACGTCGGCGCTGCTGAGGATCATCAGCCCGCCACCCTCTCCGCCGCTCGCGCCCGACCAGTTGTCTCCGATGAGGGTGTTCTGGATGAGAGTTCCGGGCCCGGTCTGCCACAAGTAGATGCCGCCCCCGTCTCCCTCTCCGGTGTCGCTGCCGACATTTGACACCACCGCGCTGTCCCGCAGAATGAGGCTGGCCTGGAATACATACAGGCCCCCACCGCAGTCGCCGATGTGGCACTCCTCGTCATTGACCCCGGTTGGGTTTCCGAGGCCGGTGTAGTTTCCCCCGGTCAGGGTCAGACCGGTGACGACGACCATCTGCGTCCCGTCACCGACTATCGAGACCGGACGGCCGCTGTTCTCAGCATCGATGGAGGTGATGTTGAGGGCAGGGTTGGGCGTAGTCCAATCGGCGGCGGTGTAGCCGCCCGCGAGGGTCAGGTTCTTGGTGATGAGGACCACCTGGTCGTAGGTGATCACACCGACCGGTATCGAATTCACGCCGGTGTAGGTACCTGCCGCGACAAGTACAGCTTCCCCGTCGGCGGCAAAGTCCACCGCGCTTTGGAGGCTCGAGAAGCACGGCGTCTGACCACCGCAGTTACCGTCAGAGGACACGAACACTGTCGCCGCGGCGGGCAGAGCCCAGATTACTGTGAGCAGAAGGGTTCCGATTCGAATCTGTTTCACAAGAGGTTCCACCTGTCTCGATTCCCCGACCGGGCTCGCCTGCTGGGCGCCTCAAGCGTCTTGGGGGGAGGGTTAAAATATGGTTTCAGTTCGTGTGAAGATATAGCAAGCGGCTAAGCCCAAATATTTCACGGAATCGGTGGCAAGTCGGTGCAACGAGACGCATTCTCAACTCCCTGGATAGAAACCACGTTCGAACGGTGCCAGAAAAGGTCCGAAGCTCCGAAGTCACAACCTCTCAGATACGGCACTGTGGACCTGATGGATGGGTGCCACGTTCAGAATGCACCATTGTTGATGGGGGTCGGGTAGACCCGGGCGGTTACCCGCCCAGGCCCCCCACAGATCCGGACGTGCGGAACTCCCGCATCCGGCTCTTCGGGCACACGGGTTCGCTGTGCGACGGAAAACCGCCGAACACCCTTGGGAGAATCGAGTTTTCACTGCTCGCTGTCTCACGGTACGGTTTCAAGGCTTGCGACATCGCCGCCCTTCTCTGCAAGGGCAGGAATTCCGTCACCCGATGGCTCAACCAAGGCCTTCGCGACGAACGCGACGATCCCGCTTTCAGCGAGCGAATCAATCGCCTCGACGAGGAGATCTCACGCAGATGACAATGGTGCATTCTGAACGTGGCACCGTAGTTAGGAGGAGCCGGCAGCGGCACTCGCCGCACCGATCTGATTGACTTCCGCAATAAGTGGCCCCATATTCAATACGAAACAGACGCAAGACGGAGGCCATTCATGAGACTGAAAGTCGCCGCGGTGATTCTGGTGTGGTGTGTGATCGGCTGGAGCGGGATAGTGGTTGCGCAGGAGCCAGTCTCAGAAGCGGACCGAGCCATCTGGTTGGTGGACGATTTCGAGGATCAAAATCTCGACGGCTGGACCATCCCCTCGGGTCCCTGCGCAGTAAGCATCGCCCCAGTCGGCGCTGCCGGATCCAACTACAGCATGGTGGTCAACGGGCCCTGCGGACATGACGGCGGTACGTCGTACGACCTGGTCGGCATCCAGGCCACAAGCCTTTCGTTGTATGTCAAGACCACCACGACCCTGAACCCCCACCTCTACTTCATCCTGGATGATGACAGCCAGGCGACCAAACGTAACTATGCTCTAACCTTGTGGACGGGCATGCTGGCCGGCTGGATTTTGGCCAGTTTGTGGATTTGATTGGTTAATTTGACAGTGTTCGGCAGGGTTTCGATGTTTTTGTTAAAAAAAATCGAAAATCCAATGTTGTTTTTGCATGGCAGACCAAACAACAATCGTCATGATGACAAACCAAAATCAGCCAAGGGCATGCGCA
>RCNF010001014.1_pt1 | contig 14735 bp, 17 predicted proteins | sample 2041311 | NCBI WGS metagenome assembly RCNF01 (sample SAMN09708228, study PRJNA481090) | Marine sediment metagenome, whole genome shotgun sequencing project. | biome: marine sediment; feature: ocean; material: sediment; isolation source: Sewage treatment plant 2 marine sediment (STP2) ... | reverse complement strand
CTGAGGCCCATCACCTTGGCGAGCACCACTGTGATGTTGTCCGGACCGCCGGCTTCATTGGCGCTTTCGATCAGCTTGTTCGCCGCGGTCTGCAGATCTTGGTGTGACCCCACGATGCGCTGAATCTCCGCGTCGGTGACCGGGCCGCACAGTCCGTCGCTGCAAAGCACGTAGATGTCCCCGATTTCCGGACGGTCGAGCACGGTGTCGACTTTCACGGTGGACTTCATGCCAAGCGCTCGAACGATGACGTTCTTCAGCGGGAAGTTTTGGATTTCCTCTTCGGAGAGTCGCTTCATCTTGATGTAGTCGTTCAATAGCGAGTGATCGCTGGTGAGCTGCTCCATCTTGCCGTCGCGGATTCGGTAGACGCGACTATCCCCGACGTGTCCGATCAGCACGCCGTCCTCCACGACGAGGATGCCGCACACCGTCGTGCCCATGCTGTGCATGCGTGGGTCCTTTTGGGCGGCTTCGTAGATGCGCAGATTGGCGAGCTTGATGCCGGTGATGAGGCGGTTCTCTTCGTAGCCCCGCGCCTTGTCCATCTTGTACGGCCAGGTTGCTTCTGCATCCGCGCTGGTGGCGCGAAAGAACTCGCGAAGGGTGTCGATGGCCATACCGCTGGCGACATCCCCCGACGAGTGCCCGCCCATGCCGTCGGCGACGACATACAGGTTGTCCTCGTCGGCCAGCATGAAGCTGTCCTCGTTGTGGGTGCGTTTCATCCCCACATGGGTGTCCCCAATGGCCAAGACCCGAGCCCGTGACATCTTCCCCTTCGAATCCCCTTGATTATGAGATTAGCGACCCGGTGACGGCCAAGTCAACGAAACCGGCCTATACTCGCCCCGAGATGCCAAGCGAACCCGAAAATGAGCTTGCCTCGGTGATCGCCAGCACGCGCGAGCTCCTGCTTTGGGAGAAGAGCCTGGGCGCCCAGGGTTTTCCAGGGCCGGAGCCCGCGACGCCGCTTCCGGGATCGGCCGGTAACTCCGCGCGTTCCGGGGCGATTCAGGACTGTCGGGCTCGCCTGCAGGTGCTGGCCGACGAAGCTGCCGCCTGCGCGCGCTGCGAGCTCAGCAAGGGACGCACACAGAGCGTCTTCGCGCGAGGAACGCCCGATACCGACCTGGTCTTCGTCGGTGAGGGCCCCGGGTATCACGAAGACCAGGAAGGCCTGCCCTTCGTCGGGCGAGCCGGACAGCTCCTCGACCGGATGATCACCGCGATGGGCTACCCACGCGACGGCGTCTACATCTGCAACGTCGTCAAATGCCGCCCCCCCGAAAACCGGACGCCCCTCCCGAGCGAAGCCGAGGCGTGCGCGCACTTCCTCGTGCCACAGCTCGAGCTCGTCGAGCCAAAAGTGATCGTCGCGCTCGGCCGCTGCGCCGCGGAGAACCTGCAGTGCGTGCCACCCGCGGGCCGCTGGCGAGGCGTTTGGGGAGAGTGGCGAGGCGTGCCCGTCATGCCCACGTATCACCCGGCGTTTCTGCTCAGGAGCCCGCAGTTCAAGAAGCCGGTCTGGGAAGACCTGCAGGCGGTGCTCGGCGTGCTCAACCGAGACGTGCCGAAACGCGACCGCTAAACGCGCCTACTGCTTACGACAGGCGCCGAATGCCTTCGGATCACTGTACGGCGAGTCGCCGCTGGTCTCTCTGTGCTCGGTCATGCCCGGCCCGACGCTCAGCATGACCGGCGGCTGAGGATCGGCGTCGGTCCAGACCGAACACTGCAGCCAGTACTCGCAGTCGTTCTCGACGTACACGTGGTGCTGATAGTTCGAACCCATCTTCTCGGCTTCTACCCAAACGCGATAGCAGCTAAGTGCGCTGGCTTCGCTGCCGCTGAGCCGCGGTGCGACGGACGAGAGTAGCGCGAGCACCAAAGCTCCGCCCGAGAACACGCCAATGACGGTTTTGATCATGGGCGGGAGTCTGCGGCACCGGCGACGATCATGCCAGCGAAGCCCCGTGGCGACGCAGTCGCTCTACGGGGTACCAGCGAAGCCCCGTGGACGGCGCGAGGCGTCGTCTCTACGGGGTCAGCGCCGGCGGTAGGCCTCCCAGGCGCGGAGCAGCTCCCAGCCTCGCAGCGGAACGTAGACGAGCTCACCCGGCCGCATCCGTGCCGCTTCACCAAGGCGCGAGCCGTTTGGGCTGCCGCGTCGAAGGTCCATCAACTCGCGAAAGCTGAGCCCAGGGCGAAGCTCGGTCGGCGGCTCACGACCGGCTGCCAAATGCGCAATGGTGGCGCGTCCGCAGGCCGCGCATCGGCTGCAGGGAGGATCGGTCCCTTCGTAACAGGAGTATGCGTACTCCTCGAGAAGCTTCGGGGGAGTCGCCGCGATCAGTCTAGCCTTGGTCCAATGGCTGAACGGTCGGCGAACCCGATACCCGACCCCAGGCTGCGCGAGGCGCATCGCCAAGCTGGTCGCCAGCGTAAACGTGAATCGTTTGTCTGGCGCCCAGTCTGCCGGGGCTGACATGACGATGTCGTCGTAGCCGAGCGCCGCCGCATGGACCGCCATGACCAGGTTCCGAAGGGGCACCCAGCCGTCGTCCTGCTCTTGGCCTCCGAGCCAACGCATGTCTTGCACAGGCAGCAGTTGCGGAAACGACGCGCGCAGCTTTTCGTAACGGGCCATTTCCGGACCCGTGTACCGCGACGCCACGTCGAAATAAACGGCCGCCGGATGCCCCAGCTGATGCCAGGTGCTCAGGCTGTCGTAGCCCATGCTGAGCAGCACGATGGTGCGCGGCCGCGCCGCACCGGCCATCGGTCAGTCGCCCCGGTACGAGCACCCCGAGGTGCAAGTTTCGCTCACCTCGATGCAGCTCAGGATGGGCAGCACCGGTTTCAAACGGCGCCAGATCCATTCGGCCAGAACTTCGCTGGTCGGGTTTTCGAGGCCCTCGATCTCGTTTAGGTAGTAGTGGTCCAGGCGATGCCGAATCGGGTCGCACGCCTCTTTGATTTCGGCGAAGTCGACGACCCAGCCAAGCTCCGCATCCGCCTCGCCTTCGACACAGACCCGAACCCGATACGAGTGGCCGTGTAGGCGCTTGCACTTGTGTCCTTCGGGCACGTTGGGAAGCAGGTGCGCCGCTTCGAAGCTGAACTCTTTCCAAATCTCCATCGGACGGGCAGTCTGAGTGCTGCGGCGAGCCAGCGCCAGTGTCGCCCCGTAAAGTCGATGCGTCGCATCGCCCACGGGGCTAGGTGCCAGCGAAGCCCCGTGGCGACGGAGTCGCTCTACGGGGCGTCAGTGTCAGCGGCCGTGTCGATGGAAGTAGGGCGGCGATCGGGACCGGGAACGGGAACGCGGGCGATTCATACGGAGCTCGCGGCCAATTGGGGGTCCGCCGCTGCACTCGCTATCCTTGAATCAGTAACGTGGCGCACAACTCGGATATGGATTTGGATACGCTCGAGCTTTGCCTGCGGGACGGGATTGCCGGCAATGAGCATATCGACCCTCGGGAGGCGCTGCGGTGCGACCCCGATACCGAAGACGCCGAGGTCGCGCGTGCCTTGGTGCGCATCGTTGCGGCCCACGACCTCGCACAGATTGGAATGCGAAGCGCTCCGCCCGAGGCCGCGCGTCATCCATCGGTGCGCCCGCCCACCGAGGTTACGGCGGATCCCTCGTTTCTCGGCCGATTGAGCACGACCGGTGACGAAGGGCTCTCGGTCGAACGGATCGATGACGTCGCGACGCTCCTCGCCGTGCTTCGCGCGGGGTCGAGGCGGCAGCGACGTGCCGCGCTTGATCGCCTTCGGGTGCGACTTGTGGACCGGCGCTTGCGGCAGAGCGACGAAGTTCGAAAAGCGATTCAAACGATCTCGAAGCTCCGGGACGTCGAGCTCGGCTACGAGCTCGCGCAGCTGCGGGCCGAGCTCCCGGGTGCCCCCGGCCGCGCGGCGCGTCATGAACACGAGCAGTGGAAACGCTTGGCGCAACGCACCCAATTCGAGATTCGCTCGTTTTGGGACGGCCAATCGAGCGTCGATGCGTTTCGTGGGCTGCCGGGCGACCAGCGGGCGCTCCTGCTGATGCGCGTCTCTGAGGTTTCCGACCTGGTCGTCCATCACATCACCGCGATCATCGAAGGCAGTGACGGCTGCGTGCCCTTGGAATCCAGGATTGGGCTCATCACCTCGCTTCGCTTCGCTAGGGATCCGCGGCTGGTGCCTGCGCTGGTAGCGGTCCTCGAGGCCGAACGTGGCGAGCTGGTGGCCAGCGCGTCTCGGGTGCTCGGCGGGATGGACGACGCCAGGGCGCACCCAGCGCTCGCGGAGCGCTTCGAACGAAGCTTCGTCGCCGAAGAGCGGATCGCCCTTGCTGGCGCGCTTGGGATGCACGGGGACCTGCGCGGTCTGAGCGAAGTACGGAGCTCACTCGACGAAGACCATCCAAAGCTGCCACTCCAAGCACTCGAGGCGATGGAGAGCCTCGGCTCTCCGGATAGCACCGACCTGGTGACCAAGTTTCTCGACCATACGGACGCGAGCGTTGCGATTCAGGCGGCGCGTACCTGCGCGCGCATCGGTGACGGGCGCGCGCTCGACGAGCTGACCGACCGCTACAACACCAGCGCGGTGCCCGCTCTTCGGGCCGCGATCGAGGATGCCCTATCCGCCATCGCGGCCCGCATGGAGCTTCGCGGCGAGGAGGCGGCAACGATCGACTGGTCGGAGGTCGGCAACAAGCCTGTGCCTCGGAAGGGCCCGCGCGATAGCCTTCCGGCGATCACCCTAGGCTGGCGGGACTACTTCACGGGGCGCCTGTGGCTCCTGCTCGGGCGCGTCACCTGGGCAATCGCCCGATTCGAATCGGCCGCGGCTCGCCGCGACGACTGGGCGGCGCCGCTGATCGGCATTGGGATGGCCTTTGCACGCCGTGAACAGTACGCCCTCGCATTGCCGGCATTCCGGCGCGCTATCGAAGTCGACCGTCTGCGAATCGAACGAAATCCGATTCTCGTCCGGGCGATGGCGAAGACCTTTTTGCACCGAGCCGAGCAGGTAGAACGTGAAGGGCGGGACGATGTCGCGCGAGGCCTCGTCGGAGAGGTGCTTACGCTGGACCTTCGGCGCGCGCCGGGCACCGTCCGCTTCGAGCTGAAACGCAAGCACGACGTCTTGAGGCGCGGGGAGCAGGGGAATGTCGACTCGGCTGCGTGACGCCGCGATTCGGCATCTGCGCTCGCTCGGGGCAGCTCCCGGCGAGGGAGCGGTTCGTCGGCTCACCATGGACATTGAAGTCGAAGGCCGTGTCGAGATGGTTACGCTGAGCCTCCGCGACGGCGAGCTGCAGTGCGTGTCGAGCGATGCCCGGAGCGACGGTCCCCACGTTCTCGCGGCCCTCCAGTTCATCGCCGGAATGGAGGCGCGCGAAGACTCCTCGCCGCCCGGCTCGCTCGTTTCCATCGCGGCCCAGTCGCCCGAGAAAAGCCCCGCGAACGAGCTCGCCGATGCGCTCGACGACCTGCTCACCGCGATCACGCGCATCGGCGTCGACAAGGCGCAGCACGCGCCCTCCGTCGACGCGGCGCTAGAGCGCCTGACCGATGTTGCGCCGAAACCGACTCCGTCGGGTCTGAGCCGTTTTGTCGGCCGCCTTCAACAAGCGATCCGATCGGCCGATCTCCGGCGTGTCGCACGACTTCTCGAAGGCGCCGCTCAGCTTGCCGACGCGCTTCGCGCCGTGACGCCAACCCGGGAAGCGGAGCAGCGTATCGGCGCGTGGCTTGGAGCGTGGCCCGGTTCGATGCCCGAGGTCGACCTGCTCTACGACCGCACCATGGTCGAGGTCGGTCGCGAATGGCTGCCCGGGACCGAGCGCGCAAGCCTCGAGCGCCGTTATCTCATCGACACGCACTCCGGCAGCATCTATCGCGAAGACCGCTTGCGAAACGCCATCGCGTCACTTGGCCCGTGCCCGCGGCAGCTTCAAGTCGGCTTGGCCGAGGTCGAGGCCGGGCCGAACCCGAGGCGAATCCGGGTGCTGCAATACGAGGTCGAGCCCGACATCCCCGCGGAGAGCTGGGAGCGCCTCCACCAAGTCGCGAGCCAGAGTTTCGCGGAGCTCACGAAGGAATACCGACGGACGCTGCAGGCAAGCCCCTCGCTGTCCGAGCCGTTCGCGCTCATCGCGCCATTTCGCATCGAGCGCAACGGCGGGTTCAAGGCCTTCGACGCCGAGGGGCATCAGCTGGTCCTCGATCGCTCCGAGCGGCGGGGCGCGGTCCTAGCGTTCTACGAGCTGCTCGCCCAGGGAATCGAGCCGTCCTGGCTTGCCGGACGCCTCACCCACTCCGGCACCACCGTCTGCCTCAGTCCGTTCGCGATGGGGACCTTCGACGGGAAGTACACCCGTCTCTGATTTCTGCTAACGGGATCGCAAGCCGCTGCTAACGTGGCGGCGTCGTTCCCGTACGGGCTCTTGTCGCCCAACGACCGCCGAACCATGTCATCCAATCCGCAATCCCACGTCGCCCCGCGCCGCTCACTTCAGGCTCGGCGCCTCCCCTTGGCCGAGGCCAGCCAGCAGCTCAGGCAGCTCGGCGGACTGCCCATCGAAGGCGACTTCCACGAGGCGCTGAGCCGGGAGGGGCTTTGGCCGCTGCAGCCCACCGCGATCGACATCCTCCAGATCAACGTCGGCAAGCTCTGCAACCAGACCTGCCGTCACTGCCACGTCGACGCGGGCCCCGATCGGACCGAGGTCATGTCCCGGGAGACCGCCGAGCTCTGCGTCGAGGCGCTTCGGCGAAACGCGATTCCTACCGTCGACATCACCGGCGGCGCACCCGAGCTCAATCCGCATTTTCGCTGGCTCGTCGAGCAGTGCGCCGCGCTCGATCGGCACGTCATCAACCGCTGCAACCTAACGATCTTGGAGACCGGCGCACACCGCGATTTGCCGGAATTCTTCGCGCGACACCGCGTCGAGCTCGTTTGCTCGCTGCCGCACTACCAAGCGGCTTGCACCAACACACAGCGCGGGGACGGCGTATTCGAAAAGAGCCTGCACGCGCTGCGGCGCCTGAACGAGCTCGGCTACGGGGACGGTCGTTCGGGGCTTCGCCTGGTTCTGGTGACCAACCCGATTGGCGCGGTGCTTCCGGCCGCCCAAGCGTCTCTGGAGGTCGAGTGGAAACGCGAGATGAAGCGCCTCCACGACCTCTCGTTCGACTCGCTGTACACGATAACGAACATGCCGATCAGCCGATACCTGGATTGGCTACTCGAAACGGGCAATCTCGAAGGCTACATGCGGAGGCTCATCGAATCGTTCAATCCGCAAGCGGCGCAGGGGCTGATGTGCCGGACCATGGTTTCGGTGGGCTGGGACGGGCGGCTCTTCGATTGCGACTTCAATCAAATGCTCGACATCCCGGTGTCGGGCGAAGCGCCAAGGCACATTCGCGACTTCGATTTGAACAGGCTCCAGGACCGCACGATTCAGACCAACAGGCACTGCTACGGCTGCACCGCCGGCTCGGGTTCGAGCTGCACGGGCGCGACCGATGGGTCACAATCCCTCCTATGAACGAGGCCTTGGCCGCTACTCCGACCATCGACTGCGATCACGCCGAAGTCGTCGCTTTCGCCACGGAGCATGCGGGACGGAGCAACGACCCACGCGAGCAGGCGGTTGAGCTCTACTACGCGGTTCGCGACGGCGTTCGATACGACCCCTATTCGCTGGTCCTGACCATCCCAGGCCTGAAGGCGAGCCGGTCGCTGGAGCTCGGCCGGGCCTGGTGCGTGCCCAAGGCGATTCTGCTCGCGGCGGCCTGCCGGATCCTCGGAATCCCGGCACGGCTCGGCTTTGCCGACGTGAAGAACCACCTCTCTACGGAGCGCATGCGCCAGACGATGAAGACCGACGTGTTCTACTGGCACGGGTACACCGCGATCGAGCTCGGCGGCCAATGGGTGAAAGCCACGCCAGCCTTCAATATCAAGCTCTGCGAGAAGTTCCGGATGAAGCCCCTGGAGTTCGATGGGTTCGAGGATTCGATCTACCACTCCTTCGATCTCGATGGCCATCAGCACATGGAGTATCTCCGTTTCCACGGCGAGTTCGACGATTTGCCGTTCGACCGGATGATGAACGCCTTTGCAACGCACTACGGCCGAGAGATGTACGACGGCGCGGTCGGCGACTTCGATCGCGACGTCGACGAGGAAAACCGCGACAAGGCCAGCTAGGCGCAGCGCGCGTCGCCGAGCTCGACCCCCGCCGGCGCATGGTCTTCGCCGAGGTCGATGACCGCATCGGCGCGCCCCGGCATTTCTTCCCACATGAAGCGGGTTAGGCGCTCGAAATGCATGACGAAGCGGCGCACTTCGGCGGGCGTCATGACTTCGGGACCGCTGCGCTCCGCACGCAGGCGCGCTTCCTGTTCTTCGCGCCAGGCGTACACTTCGTCGAAGCTCGGGGGGCGCAACATGAGCAGCACGTCGAGCTCGGCGAAAAGCGCTTGGTAGCGTCGGCCGAGCTCGCGATTCACATACCAGCGCCAGTCCCCGGTCGGGTCCTCCTCGCGCTCGATCTCGTTGACCGGCGCTTCGAGCTCGTCGGCGCGCTGCGGTCGCGCGCCCATGCACCAGCCCTCGAAAACCACGACGTCGCAGCGCCCCTCCCAAGGAGACCAGTCGGCCACCCGATGGCGCTCGTCCTTGGCCTTGTCGAACCTTGGCAAGGCGATCGGTCGGCCCTCCTGCAGACAGCGAAGCACGCGAATTCCGAGATCGACATCGTGCGTCCCGGGCACACCGCGCGTCGCCAGCAAGGGATGAATCGTCTGCGCGCGCTCGAGCCGCTGGGCGCGCGAAAGGTAGAGGTCATCGAGCGATAGGATCGCCGCGCGCACCCCATGAATGCGCAGAAGAAGTCGCTGCAGCAGCCGGGCCAAGGTCGACTTCCCGGTCCCCTGCGCGCCATTGAGCCCGAGCACCAGCGTCCGATCCTGGACGTGTGCAGCCACCCAGTCGGTCATCGGGACGTAGAAGTCGGCAATCAACCCATCCGACGGCCGAGCAATATCTTCCTCGGCGCACCAAGCTTCGACGTCCGCCCGGACGTCGGGAACCGGCGCGTGAATGCTGCCACCAAAGGACCTCGGCCAAAGCATGGCGCCCCTTATACCATCGCCAGCACAGACACCGACACTCGCGCTGCCACTGGCGCTGACACTGCCACTGAAGTAAACCTCCCCGATGCCCGCCCCCAAGATCCGCATTCTGGTCGCGAAGCCCGGGCTCGACGGTCACGATCGCGGGGCCAAAGTCGTTGCGCGCGCGCTCCGCGATGCGGGCTTCGAAGTGGTGTACACGGGGCTTCACCAGACGCCCGACATGATCGCTGTGGCCGCCGTTCAGGAAGACGTCGACGCCGTCGGGCTCTCGGTGATGTCCGGCGCACACAACACCCTGTTTCCCGCCGTGATGGACGCCCTTTCGGCGCGCGGCGCCGACGACATCCTGGTCTTTGGTGGCGGCATCGTCCCGGAGCACGACCTGGAGGCGCTGCTCGCCAAAGGAGTCGGCGCCATCTTCACCCCAGGCGCACCACTCGATGAAATCGTCCAATGGATTCACAGCCACGTGAAGCCCCGGTCCCTCGCGCTCTGAATCTCGCCCGGCAGCCGGCGTAGCGCGTTGGTGTCAGCCCGGCGGAAGGCCGTGACCGGGAACGACCAAGGTCTTCGTGTAGCCTTCGTAGTCGAAGAGGTCGCTGTGCTGTGTGTTGTGACACTGCAGGCAGGTCGATTCGGGCGTGTCGCGGAGAATACCAAACTTCTCAGGGTCCTTCGCATGCGCGGCACCGGGCCCATGACAGCTCTCGCATCCGACGTTCACCAGAGCGAGATCGAGATTGTGAGTCACTGTCGATCCGCCGGGCTGCTCGTAGCCGGTCACGTGACATCCCACGCAGTCGAGGTTGTATTCCTTGTTGCGCTCCTGCAGCGTGCGATAGGCGTGCCCATGGGCATGCGTGCTCCACCATGCATAGGCAAGCTGGTGACAGCCGCTGCACGCAGCCGATCCCACGTAGGCGATGTCATCCGGTCCAAGCGGCGGAGGTTTGAGGTTCGCAAACGCCGCGCGATTCGCGTCGTTTACGACCTTGTCGTGCTTGCGCATGAGCGCCTCGACCGCCGGGTCTTTCGGCGCCTTCTTCGGGAGGGGAATCCAAGTCGCGTCGAGCGCATTGCGGTCGGTGGCTGGTGCGGGCCCATCCAGGGCCTGCCGCTCTTTTTGCAGGGCGGCCAAGCGGGCGCGCTGCGCGTCGAGGTCGGCTGGGTCGACGTCGCCTGACTTCTCCCACGCCGTGATCTTGTCCCCGAGGTTCGAGAGCTGCGCATCCAAACGGCGTGCGCGTTCGGCGCGCGACCAGTCGCTTCGATCGACGAAGGCTTCGCCCGGCTTGCGCAGGTACACGTCGACCACGGTGAGCCCTTGGCCCTGCCGGCTCGCGTGCATGAGCCAGGCGCGCCCCGCCTCCCTGGGCGCCACCGGATCATCCTCGTCGAGCCCGCCCTGAATTACCAAGTCGACGCCGTCGATGGCGCCGATACGATTCGCGTCACGGCGCGAGCCGTCAACGAGGGCGACGGTCAGCTCGGTGTCTGCCTCCGCGGATGCGACCAGGGGCTGGACCGCTTTTCGGTCCGCGCCGGGACGCACGCCAACGACAGCCAGGCGTAGTCCGCCGGCCTTCACGCGCAGCAACTCGGCATCACGCTTCATCGCAAGCCAAGGAAAATCGGATGTCGCTTTCAAGGCGCCGAGGGTTTCGGCGGGCTGTGCGCGATCGCTGCGGCCGGGCAGAACAGCAGCAACCTCCAAGCCATCGAGAATCCCTGCAAGGGTCTTGGCGTTGCGACTCGCCTGGTCGACGCGCACCGGCTCGATCGTGGCCGTGTCGAAAAACGTATCTCCGGCGACCAGGAACACGACCGGCGCAGGCCCTTCGCGGAGGGCTCGAATCTGAGCTGCGAGCCGGTCGATGCCTCCAAGGGGATCGCTCGTGCAGCCGCATGGCTCGAGATAGCCCTTGAGGTCGGTGACGAGGGCGATCCGGACGCTGGGCGCCCCGGCGCCATCCGCGCCCCTCGGCTGGCCCCGGCTGCAGCCAAGGCTCAGGCTGAGGGCCAATACCGTAAGGAAGCAACGCATCCCATTGGTTCTAGCAACCAAGCGCCAAGCCGCAAAAGAGCGGAGGGGGCGGCGGCTTGACGGCGAGGCAGCCTCTGATTAGCTTCCGGCGTCTTTTGGTGGGGCCCGACCCGCCGCTTACGAGGAATCCATGGTCAAGGTTCGACTGTCACGCGCCGGCGCCAAGAAGCGTCCCTACTATCACATTGTCGTCACCGATAAGGAAAAGCCTCGCGACGGGCGCTTTATCGAACAGATCGGCACCTACGATCCCAGCCGCCCCATCGGGGAGGCTAGTGTTGACCAGGCCCGCCTCGACTACTGGGTCGGGGTCGGCGCCCAGGTCAGCGATCGCGTGCGCGACGTCGTCAAAGAGCACAACAAGGCCGTGGCTGCTGCTGCAGCCGCGTCCTAGGCAAGCACCAAAATGGCTGGAGACAAGCTGCAGGACCTGATCGCGTACATCGCGAGCTCACTGGTGGACGACCCTGACGCCGTCGAGGTGAATGTGGTCGAAGAAGACCGCGCTGTCGTGCTCGAACTCACGGTCGCCCCCAACGACCTAGGCAAGGTCATCGGCAAAGAAGGCCGGACCGCCCGCGCCATGCGCACGCTGCTGGCAGCCACGTCGGCGCGCCTCCGCAAGCGGGCCATCCTCGATATCCTCGAGTAACCCTCTGCCCCAACGGGGTACGAAAGGCACCTGTGAGCGAACGTGCCGAACCGGTTTCCTGGATCGAGCTAGGTGTCATCGCGCGGCCACAGGGCGTAAACGGCGAGATCCGAGTCCACGTGTTCAACCCGGAATCCACACTTCTCGAAGGGCTGGCTGAGGTCTTCTTGATCGGCGACGCGGACGAAGAACCGGCGCTGGTCGAAATTCGATCCGCGCGTCGCGGCCCGAAAGCCTTGCTGATGCGATTGGAAGGCGTGAGCTCGCGCGAAGACGTCGAAGCGCTTCGCGGCTATACCTTGTGCATCCCCCGCACGGCCTTGCCCGGCCTCGAAGACGGCGAGTACTACCACGCAGACCTGATCGGCCTAGAAGCGTTCGAAGGAACCGAATCGATCGGAAGAGTGGTCGATGTCCTCGACTATCCGAGCGCCGAGTGCTTGAAGATTGCGCGCCAGGATGGTTTCCTCGAAGTGCCGATGCTCCCGAAGTGGCTCGATCGCGTCGACGTCGAGGCCGGCAAAGTGCTCCTCAAAGACCTCGATGACATTCCCCTTCAGAAGCCTCGCTGATGCGATTTGAAATCGTCACGCTCTTTCCGGAGCTGTTCGAGGTCCTGCGTACGAGCCTGCTCGGCAAGGCCCAAGATGCAGGAACGATCGACGTCCAAGCGATCACCCCGCGCGAGTTTACAACCGATCGTCATCGCACGGTCGATGACTCCCCGTATGGAGGGGGCAGCGGGATGGTCCTCATGCCAGGCCCAATTGCGGAAACCTTGGACCACCTCGACGAGGCGAGGGAAGGGAAGCCGACGCACCGAGTGCTCCTCACCCCGCAGGGCGCGCGCTTCTCCCAAGCGCACGCGCGCAGCTTTTCGGAGCTTGATTCGCTGACGCTCGTCTGCGGCCGCTACGAGGGCTTCGATGAACGCATTCGCGGGCTCGTCGACGAAGAGGTCTCGCTCGGTGATTTTGTCTTACTCGGCGGCGAGGCGGCCGCGCTTGCGGTGATCGAAGCCACGGCGCGCCTGCTGCCAGGCGTCCTCGGAAACGAAGCGTCGGCTGCCGACGAATCCCACGCCGAAGGTCTGCTGGAGTACCCGCAGTACACGCGCCCCGAAGAGTTCCGGGGGGAGAAAGCCCCTGACATCTTGCGCTCGGGAAACCACGCGGCCATCGCGCGCTGGAGAAGGAAGGAATCGCTGAGACGCACACTCGAGCGAAGGCCGGACTTGTTGGAAACCGCGGCGCTGACGGGCGACGACCAGAAGCTCCTCGACGAGATCCGAGCCGAGCGCTAGCGCCCTCACGCCGCCATACTCGAACACATTCACTGACACCGACGCCCCCGGGCGACAGCAGGCGGCAGCGCGAGCCCAAAGGGCGAAGCCCGGCGCAAAGCGCCGGCAAGGCGAAGCGCAGCGACCGCCGCACCAGGGAGGATTACCGGTGGGGGTGGGCGGGCGGTGTAACCAAACCAAACCACGCCCCAAGCCCACCAACCACCCCTCACCACAGCCGCGGCAGCGCGACCGGCGCAACGCAACCCCGCTGCAGACTTGACAATATATACATACATATTACGTTTTTCGTATGTATGATTTGACCGAGATCTTTCTTGCCCTTGACCAATGGGTCGCTCGCGAGAACGTTCGGGCACGCGCGCAGGGGACACTCGTCTACAAGCGTTGCACTGTACGCGTTCTCGGGCAGGCAGCGCTTTTTGCTGCCGGAGTCGACCTCGCGCTGACTGCGACACAAGATTTGGACGCCTATGGAAACTACGAGTGGGCAGTACAGCAAGAGCTCGAGCGCTTGCTCGCCGAGAAGGGCAAGATCCTGGATCCGCACGGGAGCGAGGTCTGGATGCCTAAGGAGACTCAGTACAGCCCCATCTTTCAAGGAACGTTCGTTGAGGCGCTCGTCGCCGACGCGGACGCTGTCCTCATCTCCAAAGCCTTGAAAGCGCCTGACAAGAATAGGGCCTTAGTCACCGAGTATCTCGCGAAAGGCGCCGCGGCTCGGTTTCTCGAGCTGGCGCGGAAGTACCGCGTCGACCTGGAGCAGTTCGTCTGATGAACACACAAAACGATTTGCAGGCGCGAGCAATAAAGCGCCATCAAGCGAAGCGCCGCAAGCAGCGAGATCCGCGTTTCCGAGCGGCGATGGGTCGTTTCGTCGCAGAGGGCCTGCTCGAAACCAACATCGAAGGAATCGTGCCGCGCCGGCGGCCCCTGCCACTGGGCGACGCGCTTTGGGCCGGTACGGTCGAGCCCCGGATCATGGAGCTTCTTCCCGCGGTGCTGGTGAAGAAGCCACGACTTTTGCGCTTGCCGAAAGACCTTCCGGACGACGTCGCTGACGTCATGCACGCGATCCGTCACGGCAAACCCGCGCCCATCTTTCGCGGCGTCCCGCCAGAACAATACCTTCCCTGGGTGACCCGAGTGGGTCGCAAAGGTCTGTCTCCCTCCGTGCTCAAGAGCTTTCGGTTCCGGCACGACGACGTGCTCCGCCTCGCAAGGCTTCGTAAGAGTCTGCCCGCCCGCTCCGACACCGAGGTCGTTCGAATGGCGCTAGAGCTGCTGGAGTCCTCGACGCCCGATCCCGGCGAAGCGACCTGATCAAGCTCGAGCGCAATGTGCAAGTCTTCGTCGGCGACACCACGCTCGAGCGCTTGCGCGAGCAGCACGGGTACGACGCGCAGAGGCTCAGGGAATTGTAACGCCCCGGGCCGACGGCAGGCGGCAGCGCGAGCCCGAAGGGCGAAGCCCGGCGCAAAGCGCCGGCAAGGCAGAGCAACGCGAATGCCGCGCCAGGGAGGATTACCGGTGGGGGTGGGCGGGCGGTGTAACCAAACCAAACCAGCTTTCAATTCCTGC
>RCNF010010170.1_pt1 | contig 14740 bp, 11 predicted proteins | sample 2041311 | NCBI WGS metagenome assembly RCNF01 (sample SAMN09708228, study PRJNA481090) | Marine sediment metagenome, whole genome shotgun sequencing project. | biome: marine sediment; feature: ocean; material: sediment; isolation source: Sewage treatment plant 2 marine sediment (STP2) ... | reverse complement strand
ATCATACACCTTTCTTATGGGAATATCCTTTTCAATAGCGATCTTTCTGCAAATTTCGTATTCAGGGACTATTCTTACACTGCCGTCTAATTCTTTAACCTGCTTTACATACAGCTTGCCATATTCTGTTTTTATTTTTACTCGTTCCCTTTTGAGAAAACGCCTTTGCACGTTATAATATCTTATGCCTAACGATGTGGTTTCAGATAAAATCCGGTTTATAACCATATCTTTTATTTCGTCTACGCACAGCACCTGAATCATAGTCCCCGGCCTGTTTTTTTTCATAAAAACAGGAATCCATAAAACATCAAGCACGCCGGCTGCAAACAGGCGATCCATCAAAAACCCGAAGATTTCAGGATTCATATCGTCAATACATGTTTCAACTACCACGATTTTATCCTTTTGATATTCGGTATGATTTTCTATCCGGCTATCTGAAGCCGTGCCTGTAATTACCCGTAAAAGATTCGGCCTGTCCCCCAGGTCATTTTTCCCTGCACCATAACCGATCTTTTCAACAGTCATTTGAGGCATTGCTTCAAATGAATCTGCTATGGATACAATGATTGCCGCTCCTGTTGGAGTAACCAGTTCACGCTCAATTTTAGTGCCATATACAGGAACATCTTTCAGTATTTCAATGGTTGCAGGAGCGGGTATGGGAAGGGTTCCATGGCTGCACGAAACAAAACCACTGCCAAGGGGAATTTTTGAAGCAATTACCTTTTTAATTCCAAGGTATTCCAAACATAGCGCAGTACCAACAATATCAACGATTGCATCAATCCCACCCACCTCATGAAAATGTACTTTTTCTACGGAACTCCCGTGTATTTTTGCTTCCGCATTTGCAATTTTTTTGAAGATTTCCAGGCTTCTATTTTTTACACCTTCAGATAATGGGCTTGCTTCTATCAATAATTTAATTTTTTCATAATCCCTGGTCTTTCCATCATCTTTCACATTAACATATACGTTTTGAGCCTTGAGTCCGTTTCTCAGTATATTTTCAACCGTAATGTCAAAAGCTTTTAAGGGTAATTTTTTAAGTCTCTCTTGCAGCCATTCAGCCGGTACCCCAAGATCTATTAAAGCACCAAGGGTCATGTCACCGCTTATACCTGAAAAACAATCAAAATATGCAAGCATAGAACCATCATAGCTCATAGCTGATAGCTCATAGCAAATAGCAAAGGAAAATATCCTTTTAAACTATCAGCTATCAGCTATCAGCTATCAGCTATCTCCTAATCAACTATTCGCATGAAGTTTTATGATTTCAATCAAAAGCTCGGTTGCTTTAACCATATCCTCAAGCTTTACATGTTCTCGCACAGTATGCATATCACGCATGCCTGTGCCAAGCACACCTGCTATGATACCTGTTTCGAAAAATATATTTGCATCCGCACCGCCACCAGAGGTTTTGCAGACTATTTTTCTTCCCAGGTTTTTTCCAGCCTGCACAGCCATCGCTACAACACGATGATCCTCAGGAATATCAGTGCTGGAGAAATCTTTTTCAATAGAAACTTCCAGACTGGGAAGATCGTCTTTTGAATCAATCTTTCTGAAGCTTTCAACAATATCTTTAAAGGATGATACAATATCATCCGTCACTTTTGTCAGCTTATCTTTATCATGGCTCCTGACCTCTCCCTTGACCGTTACCAGGTTCGGCACGATATTGGTTGCTATTCCCCCTTCAATAATGCCGATATTGCAGGTTGTCTCCTTATCGATACGGCCTATTTCAAGCCCGGCAATTGCCTTGCTCGCCAACAAAATAGCGTTGATCCCTTTTTCCGGAGCAGCGCCTGCATGTGAATCTTTGCCATGTATTCTAAATTCGAGTCTATTAGCCGCAGGCGCCCTGACAATTATACCATCTACATCAGTAGCATCCAGTGCATACCCGAATTTTGCATCTATAAGGCTTGAATCAAAATGTTTAGCACCTAAAAGCCCTATCTCTTCACAAATTGTCAGGACAAGATCAATAGGGCCATACTGCAGCTCATCCTCCTTTAACACTCTTAAGGTTTCTAAAATAACTGCTATTGAACTTTTATCATCTGCTCCGAGTATTGTTGACCCATCGCTTGTAAAAATACCGTTTTTTAATATTGCTTTTATCCCTTTGCCAGGTTCAACGGTATCCATATGTGCATTTATGAGCAAAGGGGGCGCTGACACATTACCTTTGAATTTTGCGACAAGATTGCCGGTATCGCTTCCGGTTTTTTCTCCTGCACTGTCAACAAATGTCGTGGCTCCCATGGATTCTAAAACCTTTTTTATTTCTTTAGCAAATTTTCCCTCTTCCCTGGAAACACTGTCAATCTCAACTAATAATTTAAAAGTTTCTGCCAGCCTGTCTTTGTTTATCATTGTTTTTCTCCACTTTTTTTCATTGGTAACAGTTCAGCCACCAAGACACTAAGATTAAACTATAATTCATATCTCTTCAACGAGAATCAAGAAACGAGTATCCAGCATCCAGTGTCGAGCATCCAGTACCCAGCATCATATAAAATTATTGACAAAATAATGAATGGATATATTATATGCAAACCTTGCAAATATGGAAGTGCAGCTTACTGGTGAGGCTCCCGGACTTCAAATCCGGTGTGGGGCGCTAAAACCGTCCCGGGTGGGTTCGATTCCCATGCACTTCCGCCATAGTTTTCATTTCTTTTTCTTCTTTCTATAAAATATTATCAACATAATCAATAAGAAAAACGCTAATCATGTTGTCAGGTTCAAGGTTCACTGTTCAAGGTTAGTGGCCTGGCGTATAGGATGTTTTCATTATCCGATTCGGAATCGAAACCTTCCCGGAAACCTCAGAGCCTGAGCAACTACAGATAAACTATAAGCAATCGTGACTGGAAGCCTTTCCTAAAATAAACTAACAGAAATTGTCGTTGCGGTATTAATCTGGTGGAATATTTGCAGGAATAGATTCTTAAGACAAAAAAAGAGCTTAGATATTCATCTAAACCCTTGTTTAATTTTTGGTAGCGGGGGCTGGATTTGAACCAACGACCTTCGGGTTATGAGCCCGACGAGCTACCAGACTGCTCCACCCCGCAACAAGCAAATTTAAGAGAGAATAGCTAACTTAATAACCAAAATAAGTCAAGCTTTTTCTTCTAACTTTTTTATAAATTTAACAATGATTCAACCAGCCCCTTTAAATAATTTTGTTCCTTTTCAGAAATTTCGCCGCTGTTACTTTTTAAAAGTACCTGTTTTGTCCGGCTGGTTTGGCCGGAAATAATTTCCAGTGATGACTTTGACACCTTAAGGCACTTTGCCAGATATTTAATACACATCTTGTTGGCAGCTCCATCAACCGGAGGCGCCATAAGTTTAATCTTAAGGGAATCTTTGTATAGCCCGGATATCATATTTTTTGAGGACCTGGGCTGAACAAATACTTTGAAAGTAACACCATGGGGATTTTTCTTTACAAATTCCATATGGCCCCGTTCCTTAAATCGCAATGTTACCTATTTTTTATATTTTCTATAATACGTGTTGATGAAATATTCTCACTGACAGGAATAAGCTCAACCCGCCCTCCGAATTTCTCAACAATCTTTCGCCCATAAACTTCCTTTGAGTTATAATTGGTTCCCTTTGTAAGTATATCCGGCTTAATTATTTCTATCAGTTTATCAAGCTGTCCTGTTGAAAAGGCAACCACATAATCAACCACATCAAGTGCACTGATTATACGAACACGCTCCTTTTCACTGATTACCGGCCTCCCCTCGCCTTTCAGCCGTTTAACTGAATCATCATCATCCAGGGCAACAATAAGAACATCTCCTGCCTGCCTGGAAGCAGAAAAAAACATAATATGACCTGCATGCAAAAGGTCAAAACAGCCGTTTGTTAAAACTACTCTTTTATTCTTTTTCTTCAGTTCATGGACGAGATCTTCAAGCTCTGTTAACAATTTATATTTTCCTGGTACTCCATCATGAGCCGGTTTTAAAGCATCTATTATTTCTTTTTCTGAAACAGTTGCTGTTCCAACCTTACCGACAACGATTCCTGCCGCAGTATTGGCAAGTTCAATTCCTTCCTTAAATGACAGCCCTGACGCTATTGCAAGTCCGAGAACTGAAAGTACGGTATCGCCGGCACCGGAAACATCATACACCTGGCGTGCTACAGCACCTATTTTGTATGGCTTTTTATTTCTCTCAAATAAAACCATGCCATCCTTGCCGCATGTTATCAAAAGTTTATCGATTTCAACCGATTCAAGTATTTTTACACCTGCCCTGTAAAGAGATGATTCATTAATAATCTCAACTCCCAGAGCAAGGGCTGCTTCTTTTCTGTTTGGCGTAATAATTGAAACACCTGAATATTTTTTAAAATCAAGCCCTTTTGGATCAGCAATAGTAAATTTTTTATGCTTTTTTGCCAGGGCAACCAATCCTGACAGCATAGATTTCGTAACCATACCTTTGCCGTAATCGGAAATCAGAACTATATCGACTTCCGGCATGATCTTTTCTGTAAATTCAGCAATAGCCTGAAAAGTCCGGTCTGAAATTTCCTTTTTTGTCTCCCGGTCAATTCTAAGAACATGCTGGTTTGCTGCGATAATTCTCGTTTTTCTGGTAGTAGGTCTTTGCTGTTCTTGAATTATGCCTCTTGTATCAACACCGATTTTTTTGAATTTTTCAAGCAAAAGCTTTCCTTCGCGTCCTGTCCCGATAACACCTGCCGCTAAAACCTTTGCGCCAAGGGCAACAAGGTTGTTTACAACATTACCGGAACCGCCAAGTGTATATTCTTCCTTTTCAACTGAAACTACCTGGACAGGTGCTTCAGGAGATATGCGATCTACAGATCCCCATAAATACTCATCGATCATTAAGTCTCCCACAACAAGGATCTTGCATCTTTCAAATTTTGATATATCTATGTTCATAGTAAATAATGACCGTTTCGCTTGAGGAGCACTTCGCTGACCGCTTCGCTTGAAAAGCACTACGTTTGAAGAGCGCTTCGCTTAAGGCAATTTCTTTAAAAGCCTTAAGTCCCGAAGGGACGTTCTTCGAGACCGAAGGCCGCTCCTCAAGTCCAGCAGGGACGCTCTTCAAGGCCCTTGGCCGCTCCAGTTTATTCATTATCGCTGTTTTTATCAATTAATTCCTTTATAAATTCAGGGGGGCGAACTACTCTGCCGCTTTTATCCACAAAGGCATGTTTTGTGTATCCTTTTGCATGTATCTTTGTGCTGTCTTCACTTTTTATACAGTAATCAAACTTCATTCCACCCTTGACACCGGTATCGAGCGAAGTCTCTATAACCAGCATATCATCGTATTGAATTGGAGCTAAAAACTTGCAATATACTTCCGATACCGGTAAAAAAAATCCCCTGGTTTCTATTGTCTTGTAAGAAAGTCCCATTGACCTGAACATCTCTGAACGGCCTATTTCAAACCATCGCAAATAATTGGCATTATAGGCATAACCCATCTTGTCCGTATCACCGTAAATCACTCGATTTGTTGTTTTGTGGGTAAGCATTAATTATCTCTCTTCAGCGTTTCCAAAATATGTTTTTTTAATTCTTCGTATCCGTATGACACAGAAAATTGTGGAAATTCATCTTTAACATTGTCAGGCGGACGAAAAAGTATTCCCGTATCCGCCTCTTTCAGCATTGTAATATCATTATAAGAATCACCTATGGCAATAGCTTTGTAATGAAGGCTTTGCATGGAAAGAACCGTCTTTCGCTTGCCGTCCTTTTGTCGCAGGTTATACCCTGTTATTTTTCCTTTTTTATCTACGGATAAAGAATGACAGAATAATGTCGGCCATTTTAGTTTTTTCATTAAAGGCTTTGCAAATTCAACGTAGGTATCTGATACAATAATGAGCTGGAGTTGTGACCTTAGCCAGTCAAGAAATTCCAAAGCACCGTCAAGCGGCTCCATTGTTGCTATTACATCCGTAATATCCTTTAGCCTGAGTCCTTTTTCATCCAGAATAGAAAGGCGTTTTTTCATCAAAACGTCATAATCCGAAATATCACGTGTGGTCAGTCTGAGTTCTTCTATTCCGGTTTTCTCAGCCACATTTATCCATATCTCGGGAACAAAAATACCTTCTAAATCTGAGCAAACAATATACATATACGCCTCATTTCATAGTCATTAATCCTTACTGTTCTCATCCTCTATCCTTATTAATACCGATCTGTCACTTACAACATCCAGCGAATTGATTTCCGATAATGCTTTTGAAACATCAGCCTCTTTAGCAAGATGTGTAAACATAACAAGAGGAACGGAACCATTTGTTTTTCGCCCTTTCTGCTGCACTGACTTTATACTGATTTCATTTTTTCCCAAAATCCCGGATATCCTGGAGAGAACACCGGGTTTGTCCAAAGCGGAAAACCGGATATAATAATGAGTAAATATTTCATCAACAGGCATAACAGGGATTTTACGGATATTTTCCATCTGATACGAAAGGAGTGGGATCCTTCTTGTTGATCCTGACAAAATGTTTCGGGCGAGATCAACTGTATCGCTGACAACACTGCTGGCTGTCGGCATCATTCCGGCGCCTCGACCATAAAGCAGAATATCACCAACTGCGTCGGCTGAAACGGCAATTGCATTCAGGGTGCCGTTGACATTTGATAAAATATTGTCAAATGGAATCATGGTGGGATGCACCCTTGCCTCAACTGCATCTCCTCTATTTTTGCTGACAGCAAGCAGCTTTATCCTGTATCCAAACTGTCCGGCATACTCTATATCCATGGGAGTAATGCCGGAAATTCCTTCAGTATATATATTGCTCAAATCGATTTCCATACCGTAAGCCAGGGATGTTAAAAGAGCCAATTTGTGAGCTGCATCGTATCCTTCAACGTCCAGTGTGGGCTCGGCTTCGGCATATCCCTTTGCCTGGGCTTCTGCAAGAGCTTCCTTAAAGGTACTTCCATCATCTGTGATCTTAGATAGAATATAATTACATGTTCCGTTTAAAATTCCTATCATAGATTTTATTTTATTCCCGACAAGGGACTCTCGCAGGGATTTGATGATCGGCATGCAGCCTCCGACGCTTGCTTCAAAAGCAAGATCAACACCTTTTATTTCCGCGGCTTTGAATATTTCATTTCCCTGATTTGCAAGCAGTGCCTTATTTGCAGTAACAACATGCTTTCCGTTTTCAATAGCTTTTAATATAAGCTCCTTTGCAATTGTTTCACCGCCGATCATCTCTAAAATAATATCAATATCAGGATCAGTAACAACCTTATAAGGGTCGGTTGTCATAACGCCTTTGTCAAATTGCAAACCTCTGTCTGATGTAATATCGATATCTGCAACACTTTTCAGATTCAAGATTGTACCGACCCTGGACCTTATCAGATCTTTGTTTTCAATAAGAATTTTGGCAACACCTGTTCCAACAGTGCCGCATCCGAGCAATCCCACATTAATCTTTTTCATAAAGAATGTTTCCTTTAACTTGACCCGGATCAACCGGAAATACGAAACACGAAAATAATTTTTAAGAAACTAAATTACAAAATATTCCTGATCCCCCTCACAGCCTGATTAATACGCATCTTGTTTTCTATCAAAGCGAACCTTACATACTCATCACCGTATTCACCAAATCCCAACCCTGGTGAAACTGCAACCCTGGCCTCTTTAATCAAAAACTTGGAAAACTCCACCGACCCCATCTTAACATATTCATCAGGTATTTTGCCCCAAACAAACATAGTCCCTTTTGGACTCTTTATATTCCAGCCTACCCTGCTTAGCCCGGAAATAAGTGCGTCTCTTCGTTCCTTATAAGTTTTGCGAATTTCTTCCACACAATCCTGTGAGCCGTTTAAAGCAATAATTGATGCAATTTGTATCGGCTGAAAAATTCCATAATCAAGATAACTTTTTATCCTGCGAAGTGCTGCAATAGTCTCTTTATTCCCTACGCAAAAACCTACCCGCCAGCCGGGCATACTGTAACTTTTGGACATTGAAAAAAATTCTACCCCCACATCCTTTGCGCCCTTTGCCTGCAAGAAACTCGGAGCTTTATAACCGTCAAAAACAAGATCGGCATAGGCAAAATCGTGAATAATCATTATGTTATTTTCTTTTGCGTAATCTACAAGCTTTTCAAAAAAATCAAGGTCAACAACTTCCGTTGTGGGATTGTGCGGATAGCTTAAAATTAATATTTTCGGCCTCGGCCAGGTTTGCCTTGTAGCATTTATGAGGTTCTCAAAAAAATCGTGCTCCGGGCCAACAGGTATTCCTCGCACATCTCCGCCTGCGATAATCGTTGAATACGGATGGATCGGGTAAGTCGGATTCGGTGTAAAAACAACGTCACCCGGCCGGATAGTTACAAGAATAAGATGAGACATTCCTTCTTTTACGCCTATGGTAACTATCGCTTCAGTGTCCGGGTCAATATCCACGTCAAACCTTCGTTTATACCATTTGGAAATCGCAACCCTGAGCTTTGTTATACCCATGGACGCTGAATACCTGTGGTTAGGAGGTTTCTGAGCCGCTTCTAAAAGTTTATCAACAATATGCTGTGGCGTGCCAAGATCAGGGTTCCCCATTCCAAGATCTATTATATCTTCCCCTGCATGCCTGGCATCCATTTTTATCTTGTTTACTGTAGCAAATACATAAGGTGGCAGTCGATCAAGTCTTGCAAAAGTATTCATGGAAAACCTCCGTAATTCACCAAATAGATGTTATGCTATTTCATAAAGCTTGTTGATTACAATACAATCATTATTATGTCAAAAAAATTGTTTTGACTTTTAAACTTAATCCGTTTATTTTTAAAGATTATTTTGTTTTAATAAAAACTCATTTGGAGACTGAAATGACAAAACCTTTAACTTATGCTGATGCCGGAGTTGATATTGGAAAGGCAAACAAACTGGTTGGCATCATAAAAGAAATAGCAAAACAGACCACCAGATCAGGTGTGATAGGTGAAATAGGCGGTTTTGGCGGCCTTTTTGCCCTTAACACCTCCAGATATCAAAATCCCGTTCTGGTCAGCTCTACAGACGGTGTCGGAACCAAGCTTAAAATCGCATTCTCTATGAACAGACACGACACCATAGGCATCGACCTTGTTGCCATGTGCGTAAATGATATTGCGGTCCAGGGAGCCAAACCTCTTTTCTTTCTCGACTATCTTTCAATGGGAAAATTAAACACGGAGCTTGCCACAGAGGTTATAAAAGGAATTGGCGAAGGCTGCCGACAGGCCAAGTGCGCGCTTATAGGTGGTGAAACAGCTGAAATGCCGGGGTTTTACAAGGAAAATGAATATGACCTTGCCGGGTTTACCGTCGGTATTGCAGAAAATTCAAAAATACTTGATGGTTCGGAAACCCGTGTAGGAGATAAACTTATAGGTATTGCATCGAGCGGGCTTCACAGCAATGGATATTCCCTTGTACGTAAGATTTGTTTCGATATCCTAAAGCTCGATTATTCCGCTCATATACCTGAACTTGGCAAAACCATAGGTGAAGAACTTCTCACCCCTACAAAAATTTATTCCGAAACTATCCACAGTATTATAAAGGACATGCCTGTCCACGGAATTGCCCATATAACAGGTGGGGGTATTGAAGATAATATTCTTCGTATCATACCAAAAGCATGTGAAGTTATTATCCGGAGAGGAAGCTGGGATGTACCTCCTGTTTTTCATTTCCTTCAGGAGGCAGGCAAAGTTTCAGATGCAGAAATGATGCGAACATTTAATAACGGAATCGGCCTCATCGCTGTTGTTCCGGAGGAAGCCGCCACGGAAATTTTGGAACGTCTTTTGGCTATGAATGAAAAAGCTTTTCTTATTGGAAATATTTATTTCTGAGTGCAGGAGCCCCTCTAACAAAATCCAATGGATTTAACTGTTCAGGTGGATAGGCTGAAGGCTGAAGACTGTTAGGGAAAAGCGTATTTTGAAGCCATGTTTGGTGCAAGAATCACATTCCGCCAAAATACGGCAATCGTACCTTTCTGACCCCTTCAGCCTAAACAGCTTAAGCCTGACTACGCAAGTAGTTACCTTGGTACTTGCATATGAAGAATGACAATAAAATTCCATTTTCAGGCAAAATAGTTCGGTATGTATTAAGCTTCTTGGACTGGATAGCAAAAGGACATAAAAACACACCCGTTTGCAAAACATGAGCGACCGGAAAGGCGGACACCCGGAGGGTGTCTATAGGTAAGAAAGATTGAGACCTTTGTAAAGCGACATTTTTCAAAGGTCTCAGTCGGTTGGAAATGATGCATTTGCTATTGCAAATTTACTAACGACTCGCACCAAGGCGAGTTTTAGACACTTTTGTTCACTTTATATAATTGATAATTCTCGGCATTGAAACATCCTGTGACGAAACAGCGGCATCTGTTGTTGTTGACGGTACTGAAGTATTATCTTCAGTAGTATCATCCCAGATTGCCGTACATCACCCATATGGCGGCGTGGTTCCCGAGCTTGCTTCAAGGAAACACATTGAAGCTATCGTTCCGGTTGTAAAAAAAGCAATTTTAGCATCCGGCATTTATTTAAAAGAACTTGATGCCGTTGCAGTAACACAGGGACCCGGTCTTATCGGATGCCTGCTTGCAGGCTTTTCTTTTGCAAAAGCTTACGCCATGGCCCTTAACGTTCCATGCATAGGGGTAAGTCATCTTAAGGGCCACATAAATTCCGTATTTCTGGAACCAAATCCACCAACGTTTCCCTTTACTGCACTTCTGGTATCCGGCGGTCATACAAGTATATACTATGTTACATCTCATATAGAAACTGAACTCATGGGCAGCACACGGGATGATGCTGCAGGCGAAGCCTTTGATAAAGTTGCCAAGATGCTGGGACTCGGCTATCCCGGCGGAGAAATTATCGGAAAACTTGCTAAAAAAGGAGATCCTGAAAAAATTTCGTTTCCAAGGTCTTTTTTGGATAAAGCTGGTTTCGATTTCAGTTTCAGCGGAATAAAAACAGCAGTAAATCGATATACCAAGAACCACAAAGAAGAATATAAAAAGATAATTCCGGATATTGTTGCAAGCTTTCAGGAAGCGGTCGTCGATGTACTATCATACAAAATTATAAATGCTGCAATGCAAAAGAAATGTAAACATATCGCTATAGTCGGCGGAGTGGCAGCAAATGACAGGCTAAGAAATAAAGTTAAAAATGATGCGGAAAGTAAAGGAATTTTGGTTCATATTCCTTCTTACAGCCTTTGCGGAGATAACGCAGCGATGATCGCTGCTACAGGTTACCATTATTTAGTTAACGGAAAGAAATCGGATATCGATGATGATGTGTATTCCAGGGAGGTTATTTAGGCGCTAAATACCGCTGTTTCAATTTCATTATCCTCCTTAAAGAGACTTCTCCTTTTGCCTTTATTTCTTGCGAGTCGGTGATATTTCTTAGTATCTCGTTAAACCCTTTCTCAATATCAGGCCCCTTGTGGCATATCAGTACAATGTCAATTTCTGCTGAAAGTATCTTTCTTATTGCCGTTATAATATCAAAATGCTTTACAACAGCCCCCATGTCCAAATCGTCTGTCATGACGACTCCATCATAACCCATATGATCCCGCAAAAGCTCTTTTGCGATAATCGAAGACATACTTGCCGGCCATACCGGATCGATCTTTTTGTAAAGTATATGAGACAGCATGATTCCGGCCACATCATTATTAACTGCGGATACAAACGGCAAAAGATCAAAAGATTTAAGGTCCGAAAGACTCACTTCAAGATATGGCAATTGAAGATGTGAATCCAGTGTTGTACGACCTATGCCGGGAAAGTGTTTTGCAACAGCCATAACATCTCTTCGCTGAAGATGCTCTATCACCTTCGCTCCCATGTCTGACACATATTCCGGATCACTTCCGAAAGCCCTTTGGGCCATAATACTCTGAATATCTTCCGGAGCCACGTCCAGTACAGGTGCCATATTCATATTTATCCCGACTCCTGCCAGTTCTTTCGCAGTTATCCTTGCAAAATGCTTTGCATCATCCTTTCCTTTCATCCCGGGATTGCCGGAAAACTGTGTGAAGGGTTCTTTCAGTCTTGCCACCTGTCCCCCTTCCTGATCAACGGAAATAAATAGTGGTGGCTGATTCTTTGACAAAGCATATTTTTGAATAGAACTGCAAAGATTCTTTATTTGATCCGGAGTCTCCAGGTTTCCTGAAAAAAGAATTACCCCCCCAACCTTCATCGTATCTATGAGGAACATAAGTTCTTTACTGAACTTCGTTCCCTCAAATCCGACCATCAGTCGTTGGCCTGCTATTTGATCAGGAGAAAATTTTCTAAAATCTGCGGGCATATTCATTGAAGTTAATTTGAATTAAAGAATAGCGGGTTCAGATATATCAACTATCAGCTGTGAGCTATGAGCTATCAACTGTAAGTTAATATCCGTAAGCTGTCTTTTTTAAACTCGTGGTAGAATCTTGTAACAAATCTTTTAAGCTGTATCTTTTGTTCGGTTTTGTCTTTGAAAACTTTTCGATTTTCTCAATAAGAGCATCCATTTTTTTCTTTTCCAGAGGTTTTGAAAATAAAAACCCCTGGGCCATTTGACAATTCATTTGTGACAGAACCGAATGCTGCTTATTGGTTTCTACGCCCTCTGCAACAACTTTCAGCCCTAGTTTGAGTGCTAGGGAAACGATGGTTTCAACGATATTTTTACTTTCATCATCACTGTTATTTTCAATCCTTGAGATAAAACTTTGATCCACTTTTAAAGTATCAATGGGCAGTTGCTGCAGGTAACTCATAGAAGAATATCCCGTACCAAAGTCGTCAATAACAATTTGAACACCAAGATCTTTCAGTCTCTGAATTAAAGGGATTGTTTCATGAACATCCTCCATAAGTGCCGTCTCGGTTATTTCCAATTTCAATTGATCAGGTGGCAAGCCGGTTTCATCAAGAATTTCCTTAATATCATCAATCAGGCTTGGCCTTAAAAATTGTTTGCTGGAAATATTAACACTCATAAACAGCGGCAATTTGCTTTTTACCTGCTCATCCCACCTTCTCAAATCCCTGCAGGCCTTTTTAAGAACCCATCTGCCTATCGGTATGATCAGGCCTGTCTCTTCAGCAACCGGGATAAATGAGTCCGGGTAAACCAGACCCTGTGTGGGATGATTCCATCGAATAAGGGCTTCAAAGCCTATGATTGATATGTTATCTAAAGAAACAATCGGTTGATAGTAAAGGTCAAACTCCTTATTTGCTATTGCCTTTCTTAGGTCTGTTTCGATCTGTAGTAGACTTAAAGCCTTTTCATGCAAAGTCTTGTCAAATATCTTAAATTGCGATCTCCCCTTTTCCTTTGCATGATACATGGCTGCATCTGCATTACGTATGATAATTTCCGGGTCGTCATATATCCTGGTATTTAAGACAATTCCAAAGCTTGCAGGTGCATAAATATCATTCCCTTTTATTTCAAACGGTGACTTTAAAGATTTCTGAAGTCTTTTCGCAATTTCCACAGCATAGTTTTCATTTTCCATATCTTCCAGGAGTATTACAAATTCATCTCCCCCAAATCGTGCCAGTGTATCAATATCCCTCAACAAATCCTGTATTCGCTTTGCAAATTCAACAAGTAGTTTATCACCTATATTATGGCCAAGACTGTCGTTGACAAGTTTAAAACGGTCTATATCCAGATAAATTACAGCAAAAAAGTAGTTTTCCCGTCTTTTTCCCCGCTTGATTGCCATTATCAGGTGTTCCATAAACAAAGCCCTGTTTGGCAAACCGGTAAGGCTATCATGAAACGCCTGGTGGTGGATTTGCCTTTCGGCTTCTTTAAGCTCGGAAATATCTGTTATAGAAACAACATTTTTTTCTGTACCGGGAATTTTTGCAAATGTTATAAATATATCTTTATTGTTTTTATTTTTATCAAAGAATTTGCATTCAAAGTTTTTTATAATGAAAGGAGAATCTGTTTTTTCGCCGGAGTCCGATTTACCTGCAAACAATTTTCTGCGGCCTTTAACATCAATAAATGTAGTCATCGGCATACGATCTTCAATTTCGTCCTTTTCATACCCTGAAAGATTGATAAATACTGAATTTGCAAGAGATATTTTCATATCCTCTTCGATAATAACTATTGCAGCTCCGGTATTTTCAAAAATCGTTCGATATTTTGCCTCGGATTTTTTCAATGCGGTAGTACGCTTCTTAACTTTCTTTTCTAAAGTGCTATTCACTTCTTTTAGAGATTCTTGAGCCTTTTTAATACTGTTTAATAAAATTTGAGTGAATGTACTGATCAACAGTATAATTCCTATGGTTATCAATATTTTTATACTCTGCCCGGCACTAATAGTTATTTCAAAAATATAATAAATTAAAGACGCTCCGACACCAATAATTATCAAAGCAAAATCATCCATAGCAAAGTTTATCTTTTTTAGATCCATTCCTTATTCCTATATCTTCAATTCTTTTTTGAACGGTTCTTAAACTTGATCAATTCGTAGAAAGCAGAATTCATCAGGTTTTAGGTGTTAAGTTTTAGGCTTTAGGCTTTAGGTTAATGTAATCGTTTGTTTTATCATATACTTAAAACTTAACACCTCAAACTTAAAACGGTTCTTTAA
>RCNF010001013.1_pt1 | contig 14748 bp, 11 predicted proteins | sample 2041311 | NCBI WGS metagenome assembly RCNF01 (sample SAMN09708228, study PRJNA481090) | Marine sediment metagenome, whole genome shotgun sequencing project. | biome: marine sediment; feature: ocean; material: sediment; isolation source: Sewage treatment plant 2 marine sediment (STP2) ... | reverse complement strand
GGGTGGGCCAATCCCGCCACGAGAACACTGGTACCTCGATCCGCCACTCGTCGCGAAGACGTTCCGTGATCGGATCCAGATCACCGGTCGGGGATGGCCCCCGGGCTCCCGGCAGCGGGATGGCCGCCATGGAGCCGATCATCGATTCCGGTATGGGCAGTTCAATACCGAGACGATCACAGATGATCTTCCGACCTCTCAGAGCCAGCTCTCGGTTGGTGGCCATCACCCCGTCCCAACCACCATCGTGGAGGCTGGCCATCGTCGATATGGCTGCAGGTACAGATAGCCGTGCGGATGGATCGTCGGTGCCGGTCCAATCGAACAGGCTGTGGAACCGGGAGACCCCGGCAGGTGGCTCGGTGTTCCAGCCGTGACTGACCGTTGCCGGGATCAGGTCATCGCGGCGGCCGGGAGCGACGTACAGAAAGCCGGAACTCTTTGGCGCACACATCCACTTGTGACAGTTCCCAACAACAAACGATGCACCCAGGGTGTCGAGCTCCAGTGGGATCATCCCAGGAGCATGGGCAGCGTCGACGAGGACGGGGATCGCCGGCTCTAGTTGTTCGATGAGCTCAGCCACCGGTACCAGTAGAGCGGTGGAAGACGTGACCGCGTCGATCATTACCACCCGCGTCGCCTCGCTCACCCGGCTCAGAACGGCTTCGGTGAACTGGGCTGCCGATTCAAGAGGGAAAGGTACCGGGACCTCAACAAGCGTGGCTCCCGATCGCAGCGCCGTTACTGCGGCCACGTTGCGGCATGCGTTGTAGGTGTGATCGGTGATCAGAATCTCGTCGCCCGGGCCGAGTGACGGCTCCAGAGAGCGGAGCACAGAGTTGATCCCGGATGTTGTATTGGGTACAAAAACCATGCCCGCAGGGTCGGCCCCGACAAAGCCGGCCAACACCTCCCGTGCTTGGTCAAGCGCCGGCTGCAAGTCCTTCATGAAGAAGCGGATCGGGTTGCTCTCCATCTCGGCCCGCCACTTGTCCTGCACCTCGAGAACGGGACGAGGGCACGCCCCGAAAGATCCATGATTGAGATGTACAACCGTGGGGTCGAGGGTCCAAGGTTCCATGAGCCGGCCCGGAGGCTCTAGGCCTCTTCCTGGAGCTTGCGGATCAGGTCGTCGACGGCCTTGTTGCCAACGGCTTCTCCGTAGCGTTCGTCGAGGACCAACCGCATCTTGGCGACCACCTGGTCTCGTTCCTCGGCCTCTGTCTTCGTCGAAGCTGCGACCACCTCGGAGCCGTCGATCCATGGCTTCGTGTCGGACGACCACGGAGTCAGAATGAGCCACGACCAGATGGTCTTGCTGTTGCCAAGGCCGGTCTTTCGAACCAGGCCGACACATGAGTACGGGAGGGATATCCAACCCATCCTGTTGATCCCATCGCGGCCGTCTGGCATCCCTGCCGCATCTGAGTTGGTCATGCTTCGCTCCTTCGCAGAACCGGCAGAGTAATAGTGTGGGTATGTAAGCGCGACGGCGCTAGTCCGTTATGGTGCTGGGGGAGGACATGTGACACGTCGTATCGTTGTGGTGGCAAACCGGCTTCCCGTCTCTTGGGACGGTGAGCAATGGATAACCAGTCCCGGGGGACTGGTGCGGGCCCTAGAGCCTGTGCTGCAAAAGGTGAACGGTTCATGGGTCGGATGGGCTGGCAATGCCGGCGAAGCCCCTGATCCTTTCGAGCACGATGGGATTGAACAGCGCCCCGTCCCCTTGTCCGAAGATGAGGTCGATGGTTTCTACTACGGATTCTGCAACGGCACGCTGTGGCCCCTCTACCACGATGCCGTGATCTCGCCAGAGTTTCACCGCCATCATTGGCGTCCCTATCGCCTGGTGAACCAGCGGTACGCACAGATTGCGGCAGAGTCGGTTGCGCCCGACGACATCGCATGGGTTCAGGACTATCAGTTGCAGCTGGTCCCTGGGATGCTGCGTGCGATCCGGGACGACATCACCATCGGCTTCTATCTGCACATACCGTTCCCACCCATCGAACTGTTCGCCCGTCTTCCGTGGCGACGCCAAATCATTGAGGGTCTACTCGGTGCCGACGTGTTGGCGTTCCAGACCCGAGCCAGCGTGCAGAACTTCGCACGGGCGGCGCGGCGTTTCGGCGGCGCTGAATCGATAGGAAGACGAGAGCTGAAGTGGCAAGGTCGTTCTATCAAGCTGCAGCGGGCTCCCATTGCCATTGACACGGCGCATTTCGAGACGCTGGCCAGATCGCCAGGTGTCCAGCGAAGAGCCCAAGAGCTTCGTCACGAACTCGGCGATGCCGACCATATCTTCCTCGGCGTCGATCGGCTCGATTACACCAAAGGGATCGATCTGCGCCTGAAGTCGTTCGCCGGATTGTTGGAACAGAACCGTGGCCAGCCGCGGCGGTATGCCTTTGTTCAAGTCGCAGTACCCAGCAGAGAGAACGTACCCGCGTATGCGGAACTGCGATCTGACATCGAGCAGCTGGTCGGACGGATCAACGGCGACTATGGCGAGCCGGGTTGGTCCCCGGTGTCCTACCTATATCGAAGCCTCGAGCTCGAGGATCTCGTCGCATACTACGTGGCGGCAGATGTGATGTTGGTGACGCCATTGCGTGATGGAATGAATCTTGTGGCAAAGGAATATGTGGCATGCCGACGCAATCGGCCTGGCGTGCTCGTGCTCAGCGAATTTGCAGGAGCGGCAGAGCAGCTTCGTTCGGCGGTGATCGTCAATCCTCATGATGTTGATGGAGTCACCCAGACCCTGAGGATGGCTACAGAGATGGACCCATCCGAAGTCCGGGCCCGCATGCAGCGGCTGCGGAGGACGGTGCGCCGGGAAACTGTGTTCGAGTGGGCGCGCGATTGTCTGGCAATGCTGGAGGCTTTGTGATCGACGACGTGCTGGCGGGCAAGCTTGCAGCTATTGCCGCCACACCGGTGCTGTTAGTTGCCAGCGACTACGACGGGGTCCTATCTCCGATTGTCGATGACCCTGCAGCCGCGGTACCCGACCAACCTGCCCTTGCTGCACTGGTTCGGCTGGGGCAACTGCCGGACACGTACGCCCTTGCTATCTCCGGTCGGTCACGCGACACCCTGGTGGCCCTAACCGGGAATCCGCTGGGGGTTACGATGATCGGAACCCACGGTGCTGAGGCGACTGGGGACGCTGTCAAGCCTGCGGCAACTGATCGTGTGCGCGACCTCCAGGCAGACTTACTGGCCCTATCGAAGCAATATCCGGGATCGGAGGTCGAGCTCAAACCGATTGGCGCAGCCTTCCACTACCGCAATGCCGCCCACGGCGGTCGGTCAGCATTGCAGGCTCGGGCCATCGCGGAGACCGCCGGAGCCAGGGTGATCGCAGGCAAGAAGGTCGTCGAGTGTGTCTTCGGTGATGCTGACAAGGGGTCTGCTCTCGATGCGTTTCGTCAGAAAGTAGACGCGACCGCAGTCGTCTTCTTGGGCGATGACACGACAGACGAGGATGCGTTTGCGGTGCTCGGCGATGGCGATGCGGGCATCAAGGTCGGGCCCGGCCCAACTCTTGCCGCGTATCGGATCCCTTCACAGCAAGACGTCGCACTTGTTCTCGAGACCCTCATAACCGCCCGTCGGGAGGCCCAGGCCCAGGCTTAGGTACGTATCTGGCGGAGCGCCCCCTGCAGCGCCACCGGTATCCAGTCGACACGATTGAGCAATTCCCAATGCACTTCGCGTAGAGATTTGGTGAGCTGAAAGGCAGCGAGGACTGCATCGATGGTTTCTGGATCAGTTGGCAGGGCGGGAGAACCACTCGATGCCTCCAGGTACGAAGCTACGAATCGTTCCCCAAGACGCCGGTACCACCAGGTCGCATGCGCATCGGCGTGCTTTGATTCATGGTCGCGAGCGGCAACCCGCGACACATAATCCAGCGAGCGGAGCATCTCCGCGACGTCACGGAGCGGTAGTGCCTTGAGGCGGCGCTCGCTCATCGCTCTGGTGTGGTCGCCGCTGAGGTCCAGCACAAAGAATTCGTCGCCGATCATCCGCAATTCGTCGAGCCGGTAGTTCCCGTGGACTCGGGTGCGTTGTCCGCTTATCGGGACCTGCCTGATCAGATCTATCTGAGCCAGCATCTTCGGCTCACTCGCCAGTAGCTCGCTCAGGTCGGCTTGCACTGCGTTGGGCGCAGTCGGCGCGAGTCGTCGAATCGTCGACATTTTCTGTCTTATCGCAGCTCGCATCGATTGATACAGCGACCGCTGGTACAGCTGATTCACAGGATCGGGACGGAGATCCGGCTCTTCGGTATAGGTCGAGAGCGCGTTGTGAAGTTCGGCCGTCATCACTCCGAGGGACGTCGCATGGCCGAGAGCGGCATCGAGTGCTACCGATGGCGGCGAGGTTGTGTCGTGTTGGTGCGTCCAGCTGGCGCCAGCATCAACCGGAATCGGTTCTGTTCCTGCGACCTCGTCCAGGAATGAGCGGCATAGCTCCCGAAATAGCGTCCACGCCGTGATTTCCGGGTCGAGATCCTGCTGCATGAGCCCCAGACTGAACGAATCCCCTGAGTGATACTCAATCCCTCCATAGACCGGGGCCAGTTTCTCGAAGCTGGTGCGTTCGGTCAGATAGCGACGCAGCTCCAGATCGGGGTGGATACCCGGCTCGATGTTGCGGAACAGCTTCAGAGTCAAATCTGGGCCAAACTGAACGAAAGACTCTCCCTGGGCCGTTTGCTGGAGCACGGGAACGGTCTCGTCGTCTGTGGCTACCGGCTCTGTGGCTACCGGCTCTGTGGTTGCGCTGGTGCTCCAGACGGCCCCGGTCCGGCCCAGCATCTCGCGTCCCGCACCGACGGTAGCGCGCATTGCATCGCAGAACTGTGGGTCGTAGAGGGCGTCGATGACGTATCCGGCAGTCCCATCAACATCGACGGCGGAGACTCTTGCCTGCTCCGCGGTGGCAACGGTCTCATCGAGTTGGAGACTGACAGGCATCACGTATCTTTGGGGGTGGCCGGATACAAACTCGATGTCAACAAGCGTCAACCAACCGGCGACGTCACCTTCGTTGCCCACAACCGGTATCGCGTCGAAGATTGTCGAGTTGAGACGACGGCGGCCGCGGTCCTGATACCAGACCTGTTTTTCGGCAAAGCGGGCAAGCCGTTCAGCCATTGGGTGGTCGCTACTGAACAACTCATCGACCTGGCCCTCGACTCGCAGTGTGTCGGTTGTGGCGCGGTCGGTGCCCGGCGTTTCGATGGCGAACCAATAGAAGCCATACGGACTCAGAGTGAGCAGATAGGGCAGGTCGCCGACAGCTGGGAACTCTGTATGCCCGAGTAGTTCAACCAGATGAAGACCCGAGTATTCGCTGAGGTCGAGTTCGACGAACTGGCTATGGCGGCTCAGGTTGGCGACGACGAGGATTGTCTCACCTTCACCTTCGCGGATGTAGGTGAGAACCTGGGGGTTGATGGGATCGAGGAATCGGATCCCCCCACGCCCAAACACAGGGTGGCGACGGCGGCGCCGAATCATCCGACGGAACCACCACAGAAGCGAGTTGGGGTTGGCGTGTTGCGCCTCGACGTTCACAGTCTCGTAGTGGAACTGCGGATCAACGACAACGGGTAGATACATCGACTGTGGATTGGCTGACGAGAAGCCGGCGTTGCGGTCGTTGCTCCACTGCATCGGGGTGCGGACGCCGTCACGGTCGGCCAGAAAGATGTTGTCGCCCATCCCGATCTCGTCGCCGTAGTAGGCCACCGGGGTACCCGGCAACGAGAGCAACAGACTCATCAGCAGCTCGATGCGTCTGCGATCGTTCTCCAGCAACGGGGCGAGCCGGCGGCGAATCCCGAGATTGAGCCGGGCACGGCGGTCGGGGGAGTAGGTCCGCCACATGAGGTCGCGCTCTTCTTCGGATACCATTTCGAGAGTGAGTTCGTCATGGTTGCGCAGGAAGATGGCCCATTGTGCTGAATCGGGGATCTCCGGCGTCTGTTCCAAAATGTCGATCACAGGGAGGCGGCTTTCCCGCTCCAGGGCCAGGTAGAGGCGTGGCATGAGCGGGAAGTGGAATGACATGTGGCATTCGTCGCCATCACCAAAGTAGGCAACAGCATCCTCTGGCCACTGGTTGGCCTCTGCCAACAGCATGCGATCTCCGTATTTGGCATCGACATGAGCCCGCAAGTCACGCAGCTCTGCGTGGGTAGCGGGAAGGTTCTCGCCGTTTGTCCCTTCCTGCTCATGCAGATAGGGAATTGCATCGAGACGGAGTCCGTCGACACCAAGGTCGAGCCAGAAGTCGAGAGCCTCTTTGACGGTCTCGCTCACCAGTGGGTTTTCCCAGTTCAGGTCGGGTTGGTGGGAGAAGAAGCGATGCCAGTAGTAGGCATTGGCAACCGGGTCCCATGCCCAGTTGGAGGTTTCGGTGTCCTGGAAAATGATCCGAACGTCCTCGTACTTTTCCTTTGTGTCGCTCCATACATAGAAGTCGCGCTCAGGTGTTCCGGGTTCAGCGCGGCGGGCCATTTGGAACCACGGATGTTGGTCGGAGGTGTGATTGATGACCAGCTCGGTGATGACGTACATGCCCCGAGCGTGTGCCTCTTCTAGGAATCGCTTGAAGTCGTCGAGCGTTCCGTAACTGGGGTGCACGTCGTAGTAGTCGGCGATGTCGTATCCATCATCCCGCAGCGGTGATGGATAGAACGGGAGAAGCCAGATAGCGTTTATGCCAAGTTGCTGTAGGTAATCCAGCTTGCTGGTCAGGCCGGGGAAGTCGCCGATACCGTCGCCGTTGGAGTCGGCGAAAGCTCGAACGTGGACTTCGTAGATGACGACGTCTCGATACCACTGCGGGGGGCGGTGCATGTTGTCGGTTGGCATTGGGATCAGACTAGGGCTGTCGCCTGGTTCCGCGGCGAGCAGTGGGCTACCGAGCGAGTCGTCGCAGCCTGCTCTTGCTTAGCGCGATCGTTGCCTATTCGGATCGGTGCATTTACCGGTTACGGCCATCCACCCAAGGCGCTAGGTTCGGCAGTACTCGCCGACAAAGGAGTCCACCGTGTTGAACCTCAACAGCATCGATCTGAAGAACGTAGGCGAGGTCTACCACAACCTCTCAACACCGGCACTCTACGAAGAGGCAATTCGGCGTGGTGAGGCGAGGTTGGGGCACCTTGGCCCGCTCGTGGTCAGTACCGGCAAATACACGGGTCGGTCAGCCAACGACAAGTTCGTTGTTCGCGAGCCCTTCACTGAAGACGTCATCTGGTGGGGCAAGATCAACAAGCCGTTCGATCCTTCCGACTTTGACCAGGTTTTGTATGGCCTGCGTTCCTATCTGCAGAACAGAGACATCTTTGTCCAGGATGCGTATGTGGGTGCGGATCCGAACTACCGGATCAAGATACGGGTCATTAGCGAGCACGCTTGGCACAGCCTCTTCGCTCGCAACATGTTCATCCGTGAGTTTGATTCAGAAGTGCTTGCGGACTTTGAGCCTGACTACACCGTGGTGCACTGTCCAGACTTCCAAGCCGACCCGGAGCAGGAGCATACGGCCAGCGAAGCTTTTGTCCTCCTCAACCTCGATCGAAAACTGGTTGTCATCGGCGGGACGAGCTACGCAGGCGAGATCAAGAAATCGGTCTTCACCGTGATGAACTATCTGATGCCGCTCCAAGGAGTGCTCAGCATGCACTCCTCAGCAAATGTGGGCGTCGACGGAGACTCTGCAGTGTTCTTCGGGCTGTCTGGCACCGGCAAGACCACGCTGTCGACTGAGGTCGATCGTGCGCTTATCGGCGACGACGAAATCGGTTGGAGCGACCAGGGCATCTTCAACTACGAGGGTGGCTGCTACGCCAAGATGATCAGGCTGTCCGACGAGGCAGAGCCCGAGATCTACCAGACCACCCGACGCTTCGGAACCGTCCTTGAGAACGTAACCATCGATGACGAGTCGCGTCGCCTGGATCTCACTGAGGCCAATACCGAGAACACGAGGGGCGCCTATCCCATAACGCATATTGACAACATCGTTGAGGGATCAATGGCCGGTCATCCCGGTCACATTTTCATGCTCACTGCTGATGCCTTTGGAGTATTGCCCCCAATCGCCAGGCTCACTCCGGAACAGGCCAAATACCATTTCATCTCCGGGTACACGGCGAAGGTTGCCGGAACCGAGCTTGGCGTGAAAGAACCCCAAGCCACCTTCTCGGCATGCTTCGGTGCTCCCTTCATGCCGTTGCATCCGACCGTCTATGCCGATCTACTCGGTAAGAGGATCGAGGAGCATGATGTGAAGGTATGGCTGGTGAACACCGGCTGGACCGGTGGTCCTTACGGTGTCGGTGAGCGGTTCAAGATCGCTCACTCCCGTGCCGTCATCAAGGCAGCACTAACGGGAGCCTTTGACGATATCGACTTCGTGGCCGACCCGATTTTCGGGTTCGATGTCCCGGTCGAGTGTCCTGGGGTACCGACCGAACTGTTGTCCCCGCGGGGCACCTGGAGCGATCCCGAGTCGTATGACGAGAAGGCCGCCGACCTGGCACGACTTTTCGTTGCGAACTTCGAGGAGTTCCGCGAGCTGGCCGGCGACCATCTCGTTGCAGCTGGGCCAAGCATCTAGCGATGACCGTGAGCGCCTACAGCTTCCCCGAATACGAGGACTTCGATGCGGTCGGGCTTGCCGAGCTTGTAGCGACCGGCCAGATCACCGCGACTGAACTGGTGGAGGCTGCCATCGAGCGGGTCGAGGCACTGAATCCGTTGCTCAATGCAGTGGTGGTCAAGCACTACGCCGAGGCCCGTCGGCTAGCCCGCGAAGGTGCGGCTGACGGGCCGCTCCATGGCGTGCCGTTCTTGACCAAGGACCTGGCGATGGTTGCCGGACAACGCACCAGTTTCGGGTCGGTCTTCTTCCGTGACTTCCGTCCCGATCACACCGATGAGTACCAGTTACGAACTCAGCGGGCGGGGTTGATCTCGATCGGTCGGAGCAGCTCGCCAGAGTTTGGGCTGGTACCTACGACAGAGTCTGCATTGCATGGTGCTACAAAGAATCCGTGGGATCTGACTCGGTCCTCCGGGGGCTCGAGCGGGGGTGCCGCTGCGGCGACTGCTGCGGGGATCGTGCCCATGGCCCATGCCAGTGATGGCGGAGGGTCGATCCGGATACCTGCCTCCGCTTGCGGTGTGTTCGGCTTCAAGCCATCGCGGGGACGCATGCCCCGTTTCCCCGGATCGGCTGCTGACTATCTGTCGCTGGATCTTGCGGTGAGCCGGTCCGTGCGCGATACAGCAACGCTGCTGGACGCAACCCACGGTGCCGTCCCTGGTGCCGCCTATCACTCCCCGGCGCCGGAGCGACCGTTCGTCGACGCAGCTGATGCTGATCCCCGGCCGTTGCGAATCGCGTTTTCGACAGAGGATTTCCGTGGGGGAGAGCCCGATCATGACTGTGTAGCGGCCGTTGCGGAAACAGCTGACGAACTGCGACGGCTTGGTCACACGTTGGTTGCGGCTACGCCAGCCATCGATGGTCAGGCGATGGCCGAGGCCTTCATGGTTGTTTGGCAGTCCCTTGCCGAATCGATCTTCGACATCATCCTGACCGAAGCCTCCCACCGTCGTGCGGGAGCGATGTTGCGGCAGGTGCTTGGTGACTGGAGGGCGATGAAGGTGATTGCGCGTCTCGACAGTCGCAAGTCTGGCCGTGCTGCCTTCGAGCCTTTCACCTGGGGACTTGTTGACAGGTCGCGGCGACGGACGCCGGCCGAGCTCGAAGCAGCGAAGACGGAGTTACAGCGGGTCTCGCACGTTGTTGGTGCGTTTCTCCAAGAGCATGACTCCTTGCTGACCCCTGTTTTGGGATCAGCACCAGTGGGGCTTGGTGAGATAGATCAGACCGCACCCTGGGACGACGTGGTCGAACAACTATCCAGCTACGTCGCGTTTACGCCGGTGGCGAACTTCAGCGGGCTGCCGGCCATGTCAGTCCCGACGCACTGGTCTGCCGAGGGTCTTCCTATCGGCACACACTTCATGGGCCGATTCGGCGATGAGGCGACACTGCTGTCGCTCGCCGGCCAGTTGGAGCGAGCCATGCCGTGGGCCAACCGGCGGCCCATCTTGTAGGTCAATTGTCAAGACGGGCGTAGGCAGTGCCAAAAGCCAGGTAGTGGTCAACCCCGTTGCTTTGATACGTGATCTCCGCTTCGGTGAGCTCACGAACCGGCTTCGCTGGAATGCCCATGGCGAGTGACCATGGTGGGATGCTCTTGCCTTCGGTGAGGATGGAACCTGCCGCCAGCCATGAACCCGCGCCCATCGTCGAGCCGTTCAGGGCTCGCGCCCCGATACCCACGAGACAGTTGTCGCCGATGCTGGCACCGTGCACAACGGCCGCGTGGCCAACCGTCACCCGAGACCCGATGAGGGCGGGGAACCCTGTGTCGACGTGAATGACACAGTTGTCTTGGACGTTGGATTGCTCGCCGATCACGACATCGTCGAGTTCGGCGCGGATCACAGTGCCGAACATGATGACCGCAAGACGGGACACCGTGATGCGGCCGTAGAGCACGGCGGTGGGAGCCACGAAAGCGCTTGAATGGATCTTGGGGTCGCCAAAATGGGGTTCGCTCATAGGTCCTTCCTCCTGATATGCCCAAGGTAGAGCCTTCGCCAAGCGTCGGCTACTCGGTCGCAAGGGAATTATTCGTCGTGCTTGGTCCTTGAACGTTGGGAAGCAACCAAGGATGTAGCCATGAAGCCGCTCCCACTCCCACCGATGCCCACCGACTGGGAGCCCACCCGCGCCACGTTGCACAACTATGCCAACGCGGTCGGGGCAATTGCCCGTTCCCATGCTGTGCCGCACCCCAAATGGTGGCACATCAGCCTGAAAGTCCGATCCACCGGTCTCGTGACTGAAACGATGCCTCTTCCCGGTGGTGGCACCTTTGACCTGCGTATGGATCTACGCAGTCACGAGGTGGTTCTGGAAACCAGCACAGGGCAGCGTCGCACGCTGTCAATGAGCGAAGGTCTCACGGGAACCCAGTTTGGTAACGCGCTTATTGCCATTCTCGGCGAATTCGGCATCGAGGGTGAATACGTAAATGAGAAATTCGAGAGTGACGACACTCGCCAATATGTTGCACGCGACGCAGAGATGTTCTTCTCGGTCCTGGTCAACGTCAGCCACAATTTTGAGATCCACAGGCTGTCCCTGGACGGCGCAATCGGCCCGCTGCAGATCTGGCCACACGGATTCGACGTTGCGTTCGAATGGTACGGCACCAAGATGGTCAGTCACGAAGAGCACGGAGAGACCACTCTCATGCCCGCCCAGGTCAACCTGGGGTTCTACCCAGCGGGCCGCCCCTACTTCTATTCCAACCCGTGGCCATTCGAAACGGCCACGCTGACTGCCGTTTCGCTGCCGGCTCCCGCACAGTGGAACACAGAAGGCTGGGAGGGGTCGATCTTGTACTACGACGACCTATTGGCGAGCGAGGACGCACCACAGAAGCTTCTTGCCTACGCAAAGGCTGTGTTTGAGGTGGCGGCCCCGACCCTGCGTTCCTAGCGGTGTTTCTCGACTAGCGGAGCGGGCAGGTTGCCCTCACGAAGCTGGGAGTCGTCGAAGGCGATTTGAGCGAGCGTGGCGCTCTTCAGCTTGTCCGTGAAGGCCTCACGGGCGGCCAGCCACACCCAGTGGATGGCACAAGCCCGGTCCCAGTGGCATGGGCCACCGTCGAGAGCGCATGCCGGTTCATTGCTGGGTCCTTCGAGAGCCGAAATGATATCGAACAGAGTGATCGTGTCCGGTTCCTTGGCAAGGGCATAGCCCCCGGTGCGTCCCGCCTGTGAGTTGACCAGTCCGGCACGACCCAATTCCTGAAGAACCTGGCGCAAAAAGCCGACCGGAATGTCCATATCCTTGGAGATCGCAGGCGCCGCCTGCCCCCCCGGATGGTTCTGGGCGAGATTGATGAGAGCCCGCACGCCGTAGTCTGCTCGTCTGGTGGGAACGATCTTCATGGCGGGCAGTGTAGGAGAGAGCACGGGGGCTTTGCGACGCGTTTCGTCCCCAACGCTCTCCTAGGAAGATGTTGAATAACTCCAGCTCCGGCTCATCGGTCCACAGACAACACGCACGTTCTGTTGCAGGGACGAGCCTCCACGGCGATTATCCACCACCCTCCTTGCTCCAATCGAGGATGACCTTCCCGCACTCACCGGTGCGCATGGTTGCAAAGGCGTCGTCGAAGTCATCCGCAGCAAACTCATGAGTGATGACCGGTGCAACGTCGAGGCCGGTGTGGAGCATCGCCGTCATCAGGTACCACGTCTCGAACATGCGGCGACCGTAGATTCCCTTCATAGTGAGGCCCTTGAAGATGATGGTATTCCAATCCATCGGCGCCTCCTCGGGCGGGATCCCGAGTAGAGCAACCGAGGCACCGTGGTTCATCGTTTCCAACATCTCATGGAGCGCGCTGTGGATGCCCGACATCTCCATTCCTATGTCGAAGCCCTCTGTCATGCCAAGTGCGGTCATCGCATCAGGGATGCTTGTCCTCTCGACGTTGATCGCCTTGTCCGCACCCATGGAGGCGGCAATCTCGAGTCGGTAATCGTTCACATCGGTGATCACCACGAAGCGGGCTCCGGCGTGCCGGGCGATGGCCACGGCCATCATGCCTATTGGTCCGGCACCGGTGATGAGCACGTCCTCTCCAACCAGGTTGAACGAGAGGGCCGTGTGCGTGGCGTTGCCGAGCGGATCGAGGATGGTTGCGATCCGGTCGGGGATCTCATCGGGGATTGGGAATGCGTTGACCGCGGGAATTGCCAGGTATTCGGCGAACGCTCCGGGGCGATTGACCCCGACCCCCACCGTATTACGGCAGAAACGCCTGCGTCCTGCCCGGCAGTTACGACAGTGGCCACAGGTCACATGCCCTTCGCCGGACACTCTCTGTCCTACCTCGAGACCGCGCACCTCCGAGCCCATGGCCTCGACCACGCCGACAAATTCATGACCGACCTGCATGCCGATCGGGATCGTCTTTTGCGCCCAGGCGTCCCAATTGACGATATGGAGATCGGTGCCACAGACCGCGGTCTTAAAGACCTTGATCCGCACGTCGTTGTGTCCGATCTCGGGGACAGCGATGTCCTCCATCCAGAGACCCGGTTCCGCCTTGCTCTTCACTAAAGCTTTCATTGTTATATGACTCCCAACTCACGGCCGACACGGGTAAACGCAGCGATAGCCTGGTCAATGTGTTCTTCGGTGTGGGCGGCAGACATCTGGGTACGAATTCGGGCCTGATCTCGTGGAACGACAGGGAAAGAGAACCCGATTACGTAGATTCCTTCGTCGAGAAGCCGGTCGGCCATTGTCGAGGCGACCTTGGCATCGCCAAGCATTACCGGGATGATGGGGTGGTCGGCTCCGGCGAGCGTGAATCCCGCCGCCTCCATGCCGCTGCGGAACCGCTCCGAGTTCGAGCGGACCTTGGCCCGCAATTCGTTCGAGCTGCGCAACAGATCCAATGCGGTGAGCGATGCAGCCGCGATCATCGGCGCCAGAGAGTTGGAGAACAGGTAGGGGCGGGACCGTTGCCGCAGCCACGCCACAATCTCTTTGCGAGCAGCCGTGTAGCCACCGGACGCCCCGCCCATCGCCTTACCAAGGGTTCCCGTGATGATGTCGACTCGGCCGACCACGCCGCAGTATTCCGGCGTTCCACCACCGGATTCCCCAACAAACCCGACGGCGTGCGAATCGTCAACCATGACGAGCGCACCGTATTTGTCGGCCAGGTCACAGATCGACGCTAGATCGGCGATGATCCCGTCCATTGAAAAGACGCCATCGGTGGCGATCATCGTGTGGCGGGACGTCGTTGCCTCCTGGAGTTTCGCCTCGAGGTCGGCCATGTCGTTGTTGGCATATCGATATCGTTGTGCCTTGCACAGCCGAACCCCGTCGATGATCGAGGCATGGTTCAACGAGTCCGAGATAATCGCGTCTTCTGGGCCGAGCAACGTCTCGAACAGGCCGCCGTTGGCATCGAAGCACGATGAATAGAGGATGGTGTCTTCGGTACCGAGGAATTCGCTCAGTTCGGCTTCGAGCTTCTTGTGGATCGTCTGGGTGCCACAGATGAAGCGAACCGATGACATCCCGTAGCCGTAGGTGGCGACAGCGGCCGCTGCCGCCTTGACCAGGTCGGGATGGTTGGAAAGACCCAGGTAGTTGTTGGCACACATGTTGATGACCTGGGAGTCGTCATCAAGCGTGATCACCGCTTGTTGTGGCGATGCGATGGTCCGTTCTTGTTTGAATAGGCCCAGCGCGTGGAGTTCCTGGGTTTGGGCCTCGAGTTGTGCGAGAAATTCTGAGTCCATATCGCCTCCGACTCAGATTCTATCGCCCTGCCAGGTGTCTCTCTCTGCGGGCCGCCACGGTCTCAGCCGTATCACGATCGGTCAGGTCGGTGAAGCCGATGACGGGGTTCTGTGGCGTGGCCGGACGGGTCCGCCTGGGGACGGGATCTGGCTGAGCCACCGGCGGATTGCGCTTGCGACCGAGAACATCGATTGGTGTGGTCCGTTGTCTCGCATACTCGGGCGTTTCCGCGGCTACAACGACAACGCTGTACTGATTGCGGCCGAGGGCACGGGTGAACTTGAGATCAGCGCCCAC
>RCNF010001012.1_pt1 | contig 14751 bp, 13 predicted proteins | sample 2041311 | NCBI WGS metagenome assembly RCNF01 (sample SAMN09708228, study PRJNA481090) | Marine sediment metagenome, whole genome shotgun sequencing project. | biome: marine sediment; feature: ocean; material: sediment; isolation source: Sewage treatment plant 2 marine sediment (STP2) ... | reverse complement strand
CCTCCACATCAATGCCTCAGTCTGGCTTAAGGGTGAGAACAGATTCGCCCTTCTGAAGAACCTGGAACACACTCCGAGAGCAGGAGACGGTGCCAAGAGAAACGTTGTGAACTTTCTCTCGCTCCGTTTTGAGCACTGGAAAGAGGTTCGGCGGTGGCGGGAGGCCTCGCCAACAAAGTTATGAAGGTTTCTCCTGGCACCAAATCCACCAACTTCCTGCTGCGGGCTTGGCGTCAGCTCTCGTCGGTAGACTCTCCGCTATGTCGGCGATCGGTGCTGCTCCGCCGCTTACCGACGCGGCGGTCTTCCGCACTCCGCCGCTCCTTGCCGTTTGGGCTCGTCCCACCACCCTTCCCGCGCCGGTCTATTCCACTGCGCCTGTCTCCCTGTTTCCGTCGATCGGTTTTGGAGCGCCTTTCCTTCATCTTTTCCTCCTCGTCGCAGGCGATACAATCTTAACCCGCATATCTCACCAACTACCTGCTGCAAGCGTCAATGTACAGCACCCAGCGGTGCACTCCTTGTGCACTTGAACTCAACAAACGCAGGGCTTCAAAGGCGAGACACCACCCGTTGGGGCGAGCTGACCTGACCCGCCCCCGTTTCCAGTACCAGCTAGAGGTTGAGAGTCGAGGCTCTGGGGATCTCCTGGCGATGCGCCTCGAGCAGCTCACTGGGGGACCGGCACCGAAACTTCCAGGTGTTGCGAAAATCCTTTTCCGGATAGATACTGGTTATGAAACTGATCACAAACCATGTATCTGAAACGAGCGGAATGCTGGAGAGGAGGCACACCATGCGGTTGAGGGTCTGTCTGATAACGGTGTTGTTCTTTGGGTTGGTCGCACCGGGGGCGGCCCAGATGGTCAACGAAACACAGTTCTTTCCGGTCGTTGCCCACACCAGCGGTGCCGGTGATCCACCAACCTCCTGGCGCTCCGATCTCACGGTTCACAACCCCATGGATGCCGAGCTCACAGTGGGCGTGATGTTTTTCCAATCCGGTAATCTCGCCGAATGGGATGGCATCTATTCGGTGACCCTCACCCTCCAGGCGCGAGAGACGCGAACGGTGGAAGATGTCGTCGCGACCCTCTTCGGAATCACCGCGAATTCGAAAGGATCTCTGCTCCTCGAATGTGACGACAGCATATTTCCCTCCAACCTAGACGGGTCGGTGATGCTGGCGACAACGCGAACCTACAACGTTGGCAGCGAGGTCGGCACCTTTGGCACCGCGGTGCCGACCGTGCAGTATTCGGACGCTTTCCTCAATGGCGGGCAGTCGGTCTCGTTGATCACCGGCGTCAACAACGACGAAAACTTTCGGTCGAACCTCGGGATCGTCAACTTCTCGTTTGCGGGAGTCCCGATCACCGTCCACTATCGATTCCTCGATAAAGATGGGACGCAGATCGCCAACGGCAGCAAGGACCTCGACGAGTTCGACATGAACCAATGGTCGTTCAAAAAGCTCGGTGTTCCGACTGTGATCGAGGGTCCGCTGACGGTCGAACTGTGGCTCGATCCCGACGACATCCCGGGCGATCCGTGTGAGATCGAGGAGGACGATCTTGTCGTTTTCGTGGCCTATGCCACCAAGGTGGATGGCAACCCGACAGGTTCTGGGGATGGGGTATTCATCTACGCCACGCCGCTGGAACGGATCGAGTGCGACTGAGCACATTGTGATGCGCTATTCATGGTGACGGTGGCTGCTACGATCAACCCACGGCCACGGCGCGAAAGAAGGCCTCTGCCCTCGTCATCAATGCCTCAGTCTGGCTGAAGGATGAGAACAGGTTCGCCATCCACAAGGAACCGATTACCGATCACGGGGTAGCGATCCAGCCCGGAGAGGATTGCAGGTTGCCAGTCACGCCGAAAGCTCAGCCATTGTCTGCTCTCCGCGCAGTGCATCGAGCGCCACCTTTGCCTTCAACTCGGCCGAGTACTTGCGTCGTCTTGCCATCGTCCTTCGACTCCCTTCAGGTTCGAGGAGTCCACCTTAGCAAGCTGTCCGAATCTCAGGTCCACCTCTGGGGTGCCACGTTCAGATGGGTGCCGATACCTATCCATCGATCGGCAACGACTCTCCGTGCTATCAACCACCGACTTCCTGCGACCACTCTGAACAGTCACCGGTTTCAAATCCGTCCACGAAGATCGGGCAGCCGGTAGCGTTCTCCACAGCGTTGATGATGATCTGGAGCGCGTTGGCCTCGATGGTGCCGGTGGTGTAGGTCATTGAGTGGTTGAGATGGACCACGGTTCCACCTTTGAGCGTGCTGTAGGTGAGAAGAGGTACCTGATCCTCTGACCTGATAAGTACAACGGCGCCGGGTTTGGCTTCCACATCGGTCGAATCCGCGCCGTCATACCAGCTCGTCGGCAGCCCCGCGGTGAGCGGATGGGTCCCGACAACCGACCATGTGAGTCCGTAATCGTAGTCGCCGTCTGGTGATATTACCGGGATGAGATCGGCAATTGGTCCAGTCTTGTCATCATCCTCGACGTCGTAGGCCGTCCACTCGGTTATCAGTAGGTGGCAGTTCCTGGCAACGAATGCCTCGAGAGCCGTGCCCGCCGTGTCTTGGAGTTCGTAACCGTAATCATAGCCATCGAGGAGCACGACGAATTGGAAGTCGTTGACGTCAGGCGTCACCCCGTCCCAGTCGTAGTAGTAGTCGACAACAGTGACCTGGTGGCCCGCCGCCTCGAGCGCGGTTTGGACTTGGTCCTCTGCATCGCCGTCACCCAGGATCAGGACCTTGACCCCGGTCAGGGTCGGCGGTACCGGCGGCGTCGATTGTGAGTCTTTCGGGTCGGATTCGCCCTGTTCCGGTTCATAGGCCCCGTTCCGGTTGGGGTCCTCGACTCCGTCGGGAACCCCGTCACCGTCCGAGTCCGGGTTGGTCGGATCGGTCGTCGTGAGAGGATCGGCGTCCGGGACGAAGTTGCCTGCCGCGAGGTCGGTGTCCGGAGACTCGGGTGCGGTGAGCCCGGCTTCCGTGCCGTCGAAGATCCCGTCGTCGTCGGAGTCTGGGTCGTTTGGGTCGGTCTCACCGGGTTGCACCGTTCCGTCGCTGTTGAGGTCCTCACTGCCGCAGTTGCCGTCCGTCAAGCCGTCGTCGTCGGTGTCCCTGTCGTTGAGATCGGTGCCCGCATAGGTTTCCGCCGCGTCATCCAGGCAATCACCATCGGTGTCTGTCTCAGCAAGTGGGTCCAATTCCAGATTACCTGGTGAATATGCCATTGTGTAAGCTGTGCCCCCGTACGAGGTGGCGAAAGGATCTGGGGGAAGGCACGTCCACCCCGGGCACATGCAGGCACATTTGCCCCACACGAGCTGCGTGGTAGCGTGGAGCCTGAAGGTTATTCGCATCAGAAGGTGGCGGCCCGACGTGCTGTCTGTCGCGTCCCACGCGTTGTAAACCACCATTCCGCATCCTGAACCCGTACAGAGGGTTGGCGCGAACACGGCCGCGTCATTGGACCAGTCGAGCCTGTAAAGCGTGGGGAGATAGCCGCCGTTTTCAACATTGGTGACGGTGAGCTTCGAGCTGTCCCAATGAAGAACAACTTGCAGCCTGCCCAGTGGCGGGAAACTGTTCACAAAGACATCGACCGTGCATTCCCCGCCCGGCCAGCAGAACTTGCTGTCGTAATTGATTGTCACATCAGCCGCGGTGGCACTTGTGGTAAATCCCATTGCGACCGCTGAAAATATGACCAAGAATCCCCGTTTCCACATGGTTGCCCCCTTCTAGAGCCACCCCTGGGCCATCTGTCCGCTCATATTAGATTCAAACCTGCATGTCGCTATCTCGTAAACAACAAGATATGTCAAGGTTGATCGAGCGGCCACCCATCGAGGAGGATTTCTTGAACACGGGGCCTTAAGGGACGCGCCGCACCAGAGATTTTGGGAAGGCTGCTTCAGGTATCAGAGGTGGACCCCGAAATTCGGACAGCTTGGTAAGGTGGACTCCCCGAAATTGTCTCAAAGGCACTTGACGGCCATCCGCAAATCATCCGTCATCTTTGGATTCCACAGTCCTATTTTTTCTTCTTCTTTTTCTTCTCTTCCTTCCACTGCTTCTCGAACGCCTTGGCCTCTTCCTTGGTCATGATCTTGAACGGCACCCTGAGGATGCTGTCGGCGAACTGGACGTCGAAGTTGTAGTTCCCCAGCTGGATGCCTTCGGGCAGATAGAAGTACACCCGCCCCATGCACGCGGCGTTATTACGCAGCGTGACTTCATCGAAGGCCAGAACGCCGACGTCCCGATTCGGATTCGCGAAGAAGCCGATGCGGCACGGCACGTTACGGCCGACGGGGAAATAATTGATGGACTGCCCCTCGATGTTGGCCCTCGCATCCATGGCGTCGAGAACGCCCGCACCCTTCAGGTACTCCTCCTGGGTGGCCAGGGAGACCCCTTTATGGTCAGGTGTCACGAGCTTGAGGTTGTCGCGGGTGATCTGCTGGCCCTTGACGCCGTTCTGCACAGTCAGACCGATGTCGAGCAGCATCCATTTCTCTTTGACCGAGCTGTTGGCCGTCGTGTAGCCGACCACCACCCAGCCCTCGTCGTTCTCGGCGACGCGGACAAACTCGCCCTCGATACCGGTCTTTTCACCGGCCTGAGCCGCGGATTCATCGCCTGCGGTCGCAAGACCCGCAAAACCGACCATCGCCAGAACCAACGCAACCAACGTGTACGAAAATCTCGTTTTCATCGCAACACTCTCCGTTTCATAGTAGTGATCAAAAAAAGCGGCGGTGGTGACGACTCACCGCGTCGCACCTCGAAGCAGCCGGCACAACGCCGACCCCCGTGATTGCCATTGAGCGAGACGGCCACCAGATGTATTCCGCACCAGCGACGTCAACCAGGGATCCGCCCATCGTCCTCTACTTCCCGAGGAACTGGAAGTTGAGCCCGACAAAGACCGTGAACTCGGGTTGGCCGACACCATCGTGGAGGAGCGTCCATTGGGGCTCGATAAAGATATTGTAGACGACCGTGTCGTTCTTGATGACCTTGCCGATGCCGAGGCCAAACGGAATGCTGTAGCTGCTGTTCTCGAAATCGTAGACCCAGATGGGGGCGCCGCGTAGGTACGTGCCCTTGCCGAGCTGGAACATATAAAACGGCTGGAAGGCCGCGAGGCTGACATCCTCGCCGTCACCTGAGAATGAGGCCTGATACGTCACGAGCGCGCCGTACTGCACCCTGGGTGATGCCGCATTGAAATACACGGCTGCCGCGCCCGCCTGCCAGGTGTCCGAACCGAGGACGTCGTCGGTTGCGGTGGGGGCCGCTACCAGCGGTCCGACGCCAAACTGCGTTGGCGACGACGCATCAGAAAGGAGGTAGGCGAAGAAGACGTTGAAGTCGCCGAGGCCGGACGTCTGGTCCTGTTGGCCAGGCACCGGCACCGTGCTGATCGGCAGCGAGGCCCGCATCAGCCACTTGCCGAAGGGCTGCGCGTAGCGGAGCCACGCCGTGTTGGAGGTTTCGTCGGTGCCGTAGAGCTCCGAGTAGTAGTAATTCTGGATATTGAACGCCACCATATTTGCAAGCGGGTTATTGGCGTTCGCTGCCGCACTCATTTCCGCTTCCGCCGGGGCGGGCGCGTCTTCCGCAAAGAGTGGCGCGGCGAGCACCGCGCACATCATAACGGCCAGGACCGCCACGCGAACGAGAGACGAATGACGCATGGATTCTTCCTTTCATTTCGGCTCGGCTGAACACCTGTGGTTTGTGAACACGGCTGAGGGCGGATTATTTCACAGAATGACTGTGTCGTCGTCAGTTTTTTACCCCACCTTCATGTCGATGAGAGCCGGCCCCGCAGAGGGCCGGTGGGAAGGTCTCCTGAAGTTCGATCGGGTCAGGAATCACCGTTGCGTGTCGTCGACGAGCGGGTGCGGGTCTCACGAATCCGCCACCAAAAAATCGCCCCTCTCTCCGGGTGAAGAGGGGGGCGCGTTTGCCACTTTCATGCCTGGGAGCGAAGGTCAGCTGGTGATCAGCTCCATCCCGCAGGCGCAGTTGCCCGGTTCGGTGGAGACGTAGTTGCATGTGCACGAGCCACCGCAGTTGCAGTAGTAGATGCCGCTGCCCTCCAAGCTCACTCGCCGAATCGCGGTGCCGCACGAACAGGTGGTCTCGTCCTCGGCGTTGATTTCACAGCTGCAGTCGCCGTCGCAGGCGCACAGCAGGGCCTCGTTGCCTTCGACCTTGACCATGTGGGCTGCGACCAAATCGGTGCCGCAGCTGCAGGTACCGGCCTCGGCACTCACCGAGCCGCAGTCACATTCGGGGCCGCACGCGCAGGCGAACACAACGTCGTTGCGGACCGCAGCCTCCGCGTCCTCGACTTCCATTTCGGCCACGGCGGTTTCCATCACCGCGTCAGCCTCGGCCTCGGCAACCTGCTCCGGTCGGCTGCAACCGATCCCGGCAACCAACACGCAGCACACGAACAGAATCATCACATTCGACTTCTTCATGGATCCTCCTTCACACCCGGCCGTCACGTCCGGGGAACCTCACCGGTACGCGGCTGGGCGGAACGGTACACATCGTACAGAAACTTCGGTTCCCGCGGGCGATTTTTTGCAAAGAAAAGACAGAGCGGAAGTTGCTTGACAGCGGTCGGCCGCACGGTCAGATTGGGAAACGCAATTCATCAGGGCACAAACTGGGAGGCCTCTATGCAAGACACCAGCATCAGCTTCATGCGTTCTCTGTGCGCCGGCGAGATCGAGGAGGCTATCCTCTTCCCCTTTCCAACTCTCAGCAACGACGAACGGGAGATCCTCGGACCGGTGGTCGAGTCGGTCGACGATCTGCTTGGAGGGCGGAGCGAGGAGTTTCGAGCGTGGGACGTGGCCGGTGAAATGGCCCCGGAGTTTCTCCAGGAGTTGCGTGAATTCGGTCTCTTCGGGTTGGTCATCCCCGAGGCCGACGGCGGTTTGGGTTTCGGCAACATGGCCTACTCGCGAACCGTTCAGCAGGTCGCGCGGCACGACGCGTCGGTGGCGGTGACCATCGGTGCCCACTCCTCCATCGGCATGCGCGGTCTCAAACTGTACGGCACCGACGACCAGAAGACGAGGTACTACGAGGCGCTTGCCAGCGGCACGATGATCGCGGCTTTTTGCCTCACCGAGCCCGAAGCCGGCAGCGACGCCGCCGCCATCAAAACTCACGCGGTTGAAAAGGACGACCACTTTCTTCTCAACGGTGCCAAATTGTGGGTGACCAACGGCGGCATTGCGAGTTTTTTCACGGTCTTCGCCAAGACCGGCGAAAAGGAGGAACGCTCGAGGCTCAGCGCCTTCATCGTCACCAGGGATATGGAAGGTGTTTCGGTCGGGGTCCACGAGGACAAGATGGGCATCCGCGCGAGCTCGACCTGCACGGTCTACCTCGAGGACGTCAAGGTCCCGAAAGAAAACCTCCTCGGCCCACTCAACAGCGGCTTCAAAGTGGCCATGAACATCCTCAACAACGGCCGCTCTGGCCTAGCCGGCGGTTGTGTCGGCGGCATGAAGACCCTGATCTCGATGGCGTCGAACCACGCCACGGAACGCCATCAGTTCGGGCAACCGATCGGCTCTTTTGGTCTGATCAAACAGAAGATCGGTCACATGGTCGTGGACTGCTACGCCACCGAGAGCGCGGTGCAGGTGGTGGCCGCTCTCGCCGACCGAGAGTACGAAGACTTTTCGGTGGAGGCCGCCAGCACCAAAGTCTTTGCGACCGAAGCGCTGTGGCGGACAGCCGACGAGGCCCTGCAGACCGCCGGCGGCACAGGCTACATGCGCGAGTATCCCTACGAGAGGATTCTCCGCGATTGCCGGATCAACCGGATCTACGAAGGCACCAACGACATTCTCCGTCTGTACGTCGCGCTGACGGCGCTCAACGACGTCGGGCAACGGCTGAAGGCGATGGCCGGTTCGTTGCGCGGCATCTTCGACGACCCCATCAAGGGATTCGGTCTGCTCTACGACTACGCCAAACGCCGCGCCACCTGGGCCACCGGGCTCCCGGTATCGTCGGTGGAGATGACCCGAGCCCACGTCGCGTTGAAGCCGGAGGCCGACACCTTCGAAGACATCGCCCGCGACCTCGCGGCCATGACCGACCGCCTCCTGCGCAAACACGGCAAGAACATCATCGGCAAGCAGTTCGCGACCCGGCGATTGGCCGATGTGATGATTGATCTCTGGGTGCTCGCCTGCGTTATCAGCCGGGTCACTTCGTCGATCGAGGCCATCGGCGTCGATGCGGCGGTTGAGGAGGTCGAGATCGCCCGTGTATTCGCCGGCCAGGTGAAGGGCCGGGCACGACGCAACTTCCGCAAGATCGACGACAACGACGACGAGCTCGTCAAGGGCCTCGCCGATGCCGCCTACGAGCGCGGCGGCTACGGGTGGGATGTGCTGTAGGGGCGGGCTCGGATCCACCTCACGGGCGCAGCTTGGAAGTTCCTGAAATAAGGGTGGGTTAGTGGAATAGATCCGGCGGCCACTGGTGTTGCACCTCGGTTGAGTCGATTCGCTTTGGAGGGCGGCGCGACACAGGGAGAAAGAATGGAAGCAGCATCAACCATCTCAACGTCAGACGAACGGATTGCACAGCTCGAGGCAGAGCTCGCCAACTTCCGGTCGATGATGGACTACGTCCACTGGATCCCGGACACCCTCAGCCTCACCAATATCGAGGCCTCCGGAGAAACCTTTCCCTTGAACGGAGCGCTCGGCGGCGACCACATTGTCTTTGTCGACTTCGAGGCTCGCTACAACCTCACGAGGCGCATCGAATGCGCCCTGACAAAGGGGGGCCTCGAGATCGCTCGCCACCTCGAAGAGTGCCGCAACCGGGTCGGAATCCTCGTCGCGGATTCTGCCGGTCACGGGACGACGGATGCCCTTCTCACGGCGATGCTCCACCAGGCCTTTCTCACGGGTGTCCTGTATGAGCTCGAGACCAAGGGCCACGTCACAGCCAAGCTCTTCGAGATCCTCAACACCCGGTTTGCCAAGTCGTCGAGCGTCAACAAGTTCATCACCATGATCTACGGAGAGATCGCCGACGACGGGAAGTTCCGTTTCATCTCCGCCGGTCATCCAAGGCCGGTCGTTTTTTCTGCTGAATACGATCGACTGGTCGACATCAATCCGGAACGGATGGACAACGTAATGCCCATCGGAGTCTTTCCCACCGAGGGGGACATCGATGAGCCATCGACCTCGGAACCACTTCCACGCAACAGACGTTTCGCGGTCAATCAGGTCAACCTGATGGGTGGCGGCGACATTCTGTTGCTGCAGACTGACGGTCTTTATGAACACACCCTCGGCGACCAACCGTACTCGACAGAACACCTCGAGGGCGCCATCCGAAGGGCCAAACACCTGCCGCCGAAGGACATCGTGACTGCCATCCACGACGACATGGTGCGCTTTGCACCGCCCCAGGATGACATCAGCCTGGTGGTCGTCAAACGAACGTCCTGACTGGTAGCTGCCGCGGGCGCATCACCCAGGTTCCTCGTCTGCCTGGTCAACAGTCCGCCGATAGACCGACGGCGGCACCCCGGTCCAGCGTTTGAATGACCGCGAGAAACTCGAGATCTCCGAAAAACCCAACATATAGGTGATCTCGTTGAGGGTCAGTGTGCGGTCTCGGATAAAGCGCCGGGCCAATCGCCGGCGGGTATCGTCGAGTATTGCCTGATACGTGGTGTTTTCGTCCCGCAACCGACGCTGGAGAGTTCGCAGGCTCATGTTGAGGGACTCGGCAACGCTCTTCTCGGTCACGGTCCCAGAGGGCAGGTCATCGACAAGCCTCGCGCGGACGCGCCCCACCGTGCCTGCACCGCGAAGCTCGGCCAGGTAGTCCGCGATCACCCTCTCATTGGCGTGGGCGAGATCGGCATTGGCCGTCGAGAGGGGTTTCTGCGCGACGGCACGGTCGATCTCCAGTGCTGTTTCTTCGGCGTTATATCGAATCGGTGCCCGGAAGAACTCACGCCTCCGCCGCCGGCAGCCCTTTCCGGGATGCGAGAGATCGACTCGGACCGGGTTGAAGTCCTTTCCATAGGTCATCCGGCACATATGGACCAGGTTGGAGGTCACCGCGTCGAGGACCACCGCCTGTGGCTCCTCGTCGTATTCGCTTTGAACTGCAAAAACCAACCTGAAAACGCCATCCCTCTCAACCAGCTTGAAATCTGCAGCCGTTGAGATGATCTGCGCGTACCGGACCAGCCGGTTCAGCGCTTCCTCGAGAGTCGCACTTGCCAGCCAGGCGTAGCCGAGACCGTGCCAGGTCGTCGGGTGCCATTGCGCCGCCGCGATCAGACCGAAACACGGGTCGCCGCTGCGCTCCCTTGCAAGCCGCCACAGACGGGTCATCGCCGTCATTGGAAACCGGGTTCCCGGAACGTTGAGCCCGCGCGGATCGAGACCGGCTTCTTCAAAAACCGCGTCGGCGTCGACCCCGCACGATCGCAGGCCTTCCCAAATCAAACGCGCCCAGGAGGAAATTGTCGAGAACTGCATGTTCACCCTTCGTGGCGGTTGGCCAACCGATCCAAAGCGTCCCCTCAGCGGAGGCGCATCAGCCCTACCGTTCGGTCAACTGACACAAAATGTCAATCAACCGGCGCAATTTGTCAAGCAGGATCACAAAACCTACGCCTTGCTGATAGGCATACGAGGATTCCGATCGTTTTATCGTGGCACAAAAAGTCAAAAATTCGGCGCTCCTCGTCAAGCACACAAAGCCGCCACAACCGACATTGAGACAAGAGATCAAGCCGTTGCGCGCTGAACCCGGGAGACACGATATGACACCAATGCCGCCAAAGATCGTCGAGCTCGTTCTTGAGGAAGGCCCCTTTCCGCGGGCCATCGTCAAGAGCTGGCCGGAAGACCTTCAAACCGATTATCTCGAGCTCGTGGGGCTCGACCTCCAGACACTCGGTCTCGACGAATTCCGCCGCATCGGTCGGGCCCTCGGTGAGGCGTACCTCTTGAGCCTCGACCGTCCCATCGACTCTGACCCGAACCTCCTCGAAGCCTGGCGGGTCTTGACCGGCGACGTTCGGCCTCCGGAGCCGCCGAAATTCCAGCTGACCTGACGCGCACACTCCATCCACCTCGACTGCCCAGCAGTTCAGTTTGCCAGAAGCTCAGCTAATCTTTTTCCGGCAAACCCTCAGTTTTTTCCTCTACCCCCTTGATTGTCAGGCTTCCATGCTTCACCATATCAGTCTGCTGCAGAGAGCAATGGAGGGTCGGAGATGGCAACAAAACAGGAAACTTTGTGGTTCGGTTATCTGGAGGCCGGGAAAAAAAGCGGTCCAGTGGTTCGCGACGTAACTCTGGGTACTGGGACCGAGACAACCTTTTACCTTTTCAGCCTGAACCGTGGTGCCATTCTGGAGTACCGGCGGGACATCGCCGAACCCAAGCTGCGCGAACTGACCGAAGAGGAGATGGAAACGGTCGATGACCTTCGCCAAGCCTTCGAACAGGCCCGCAAGGGTTTCACTCCAAGGGAGGCACGAAAACCGAAGCCCGTGCCGGCGCCAAAGAAAAAAGCGCGGGTTGAAAAGGTCGAAGAAGTGAAAGACGAGGGCGACGCCAAAACCGACGCCACCGATGCGGTCGATGCCAAACCCGATGTCAAGGCCAAAGACGCGCCAAAAAAAGCCACCAAGAAGACAAAAAAAGTCGTCAAGAAGAAATGAACCTCGCATCCTGCGGTGTTCGGAAAAGATCGCCGTCCACTTTCTGCCGCGCTTCGTGAGCCGATGGCATCCGCCCGCGACTGCAATTTCCCGGCGACGCGTACAATCACCCGATGTTCGAGATTCTCGCAGCCGCAGCCGTCTTCGGTCTTTCGGGCGGGCTGTCCCCAGGCCCGATCTTGGCACTCGTGGTATCCCAAACCCTTGCCCACGGCCGAAAGGCTGGTCTCGCAGTGGCGGCCGCCCCGCTTCTGACCGACGGGCCCATCATCGCCGCCGCAGTCTTTCTCCTCGGACGCATCGAAGACTCCGCGCCTGCCCTCGGTATCGTCAGTCTTGCCGGCGGCGCACTTCTCGCAGCCTGGGGGGTTGCCGGGCTCCGTGGTGGCCAGCCAGAAATCTCTGACACGCTGGCCTCCCCCCGGGTATGGAGAGCGCTCGGCAAGGGCGTCGCGGCCAACTTCCTCAATCCCAGTCCCTACCTGTTCTGGCTCACCATCGGCGCGCCACTGTTGTTGCGCGCCAGGGAGTGGGGTTGGGCGGGAGTCGCCGCATTCCTGGTTGTGTTCTATATCGGGCTTGTGGGCTCGAAGGCGCTTCTCGCCGTTCTCGTAGCCCGATCCCGCGGCGTGCTCCGCGGACCAGCCTACCTGTGGGCAAACCGCGCCCTTGCCGCGGTCCTACTCGTCTACTCCGTGATCTTCGTTCGCGGAGGCATCCTGCTCCTGGCGCGCGGCTGATCCAGCTGAGCCGTTCCTCTACTGTTTGGCCGCCACTGAGATGCGGGCTTTGCTGATGTGCTTGAGCACCCACCTGAGGGTCGTGTGCTTGATGTCGAAGACCTTGTCCTTCTTCAGGCTTCCGCTGCCGGTGGCCCGATCGATGACCTCGCCGTCTTCGTCCAGGAACTCCACCATGAAGTCGACCTTCCACTTCTTGTCCGAGGCGGCGGCACAACCAATGGTGGTCGTGAGGGCAACATCCACCTCAGTATCAGACGAATTGAAGGCGCCTGTGATCCCTCCGCTCTTCGCGCTCGATGCCACGAACTCCACACTCGTCACCTGAACGCCACCCGCCGAACCTTCGAGCGCCGCCTTCTTCATGTTCGAAAAATCTACGGTGGTCACAAAGTTCATCGAGGGTTCCGCAGCCACCTCATCATCTTCAGCGATTGCAGGACCGGCAACAATCAGCGCCACAAAAAGAACCACCATCACTCGCCAGTGTCGAGACCTCATCCCCTACCTCCTGTTTCTTGGATTATCGGGCCACAGTGTAGCAACACGGTGTGGAGAACAACTCGAGCTACCGAGATGCCCGTTTCGTCATTTTCACCCAAACCACACGGCTCACGCCGATCTCGACCGGACGATGGCTCTCTGCGAAGTCAAAGCCTCGGCCGATGAGGATGCGGGGGCCTCAAAAGTCACCGTCACTCTTAGCGCGGCGTGGGGTGTTTCTTGTTAAACATGGTTGACTCCTTGGTTGCGGAGTTGTATACATTCATTTAGAGATAGGATCTCAATCTAAAAATGACATTCGCTTCACGGCGGAAACACCAACCCTCGGATGGTTCGACCCCTGGCGGGAATCAGCCCGCTTCCAGGCGGTGCCTCCACTGACGAACGGAGACAGAGATGAGTTTTGACGACCTTGCCGCCAGCCTCAGAGGCGAACTGGTGACCCGCGACGCATCCAACTATGACGAGGTCCGCGCCATCTACAACGCCATGATCGACAAAAAACCCGCCGCCCTCGCACGCTGCGTGGATGCCGCCGATGTCCAGACCTGTGTCAACTACGGGCGGGACAACGGGGTGCCCCTGGCCATCCGCGGTGGCGGCCACAATGCCGGCGGTCTCGGATTGGTGGACGACGGGCTGGTGATCGACCTGTCGCTCATGCGGGGCATTCGCGTCAACCCGAAAGACAACTCCGTCCGCGTCCAAGGCGGGTGCCTTTGGGGCGATGTGGACCACGCCACCCACCCCTACGGTCTGTCCGTGCCGGCGGGGATCATTTCGACAACCGGCTGCGGCGGCCTCACCCTCGGCGGTGGTCTCGGCCACCTCTCCCGCAAGTACGGTCTGACCATCGACAACCTGCTCGAAGCAGATGTGGTCCTCGCCGACGGCTCCATGGTCGTCGCGAGCGCCGATGAGAATCCAGATTTATTCTGGGCCCTGCGCGGCGGCGGCGGCAACTTCGGTGTTGTCACCTCTTTCCTCTACCAGGGCGCGCCCGTCGACACCATTTTCGGCGGACCCACCCTGTGGTCACTCGACCGCACAGAGGAGATCATGAAGTGGTACCGCGAGTTCATCGTCCAGGCCCCGGAAGAGCTCACCGGATTTTTTGCGTTTCTGACCGTGCCGCCCGGACCGCCATTTCCCGAACACCTCCACCTCAAAAAAATGTGTGGAGTGGTGTGGTGTTACTCGGGCGACATGGCCAAGGCCGACGAGCTCTTCGCCCCGGTCCGCGCGCTCGAGCCCGATCTCTACGGGGTCGGGGAGATGCCGATGAAGGCCCTCAACTCGGCGTTTGACCCGGTCTACCCGCCGGGCCACCAGTGGTACTGGAGAGCTGATTTCTTCAAGGAGCTTTCCGACGAGTCCATCGTCGAGCACGCAAAGTGGGGGGCCGCAATGCCCACCATGCAGAGCTCGATGCACCTCTACCCCATTGATGGTGCGGTTCATCGCGTCGGCGCCGAGGACACCGCGTGGAGCTACCGGGAGGCCAACTGGGCCGGCGTCATCGTCGGAGTTGACCCCGATCCGGCCAACAAGGACATGCTTCGCGACTGGGCCGTGGGCTATTGGGATGCTGTCCACCCCTATTCATCGGGCGGCGCCTACGTCAATTTCTTGATGGAGGAGGGCCAGGAGCGGGTCCAGGCCAGTTATCGGGGCAACTATGAGCGGTTGGCGAAGATCAAGGGCAAGTACGATCCAAAGAACCTGT
>RCNF010004046.1_pt1 | contig 14753 bp, 14 predicted proteins | sample 2041311 | NCBI WGS metagenome assembly RCNF01 (sample SAMN09708228, study PRJNA481090) | Marine sediment metagenome, whole genome shotgun sequencing project. | biome: marine sediment; feature: ocean; material: sediment; isolation source: Sewage treatment plant 2 marine sediment (STP2) ... | reverse complement strand
CATAACTATTGAACTTTATGAGTTGGAAATACAGATTTAAATATACAACTAATTGATTATTAATCAATTATTTATTTAAATTTTGTATATGATTTTTATATAATAACCGTTTAATGTCATATTGACCTAAAATAACATATGAGTAATCCAAAATTTTTAAATATTGACAGTTTGTCACTTCAACATATACTAGATGATGAATCGGAGTTAATACCTCTAATGACGCCTGAAGATGAGGAAGAAATAAAGAATGAAGATGTACCCGAAGTATTGCCAATTCTACCATTGCGAAATACTGTATTATTTCCAGGAGTAGTGATACCAATTACGGCCGGAAGAGATCAATCTATCAAACTAATTAAAGAAGCAAACGCAGGAAATAAAACGATTGGTGTTGTTGCGCAAAAAAATGAAACAGTTGAAAACCCCACTAAAAATGACATTCATAAAATAGGTACTGTTGCCAGAATATTGCGCGTACTAAAAATGCCAGATGGTAATACGATGGTAGTGATCCAGGGTAAAAAACGCTTTGAAATAGGTGACTTCGTACAAAATGAGCCCTTTATTAAGGCCACCGCTAAAGAAGTTGTAGAAAAGTATCCCAAGGTCAATGACACTGAATTTGCTGCTATAATTGATTCTATTCGAGATTTAGCGGTAAAAATAATTAAAGAGAATCCTAATTTACCTACGGAGGCAACATTTGCAATTAAAAATATTCAAAGTAATTCTTTCTTAGTAAATTTTGTATCATCTAATATGAACCTTGATGTTACAGAAAAACAAGAGTTATTGAATATTAATAACTTGAAAGATAGGGCTTTATCTACTTTGAAGAAAATGGATACTGAATTGCAACGCCTTGAGCTTCGAAACGATATTCAATCTAAGGTTCGGGAAGATATGGATCAGCAGCAGCGCGAATATTATCTGCATCAACAAATGAAAACCATACAGGAAGAACTTGGTGGAGTTTCTTATGATGAAGATATAGAAGAAATGCGACTCAAATCCAAAAAGAAAAAATGGACTAAAGAAGTTTCAGAAGTTTTTGATAAAGAATTAGGACGATTACAGCGCATGAATCCTCAGGTTGCTGAATATTCAGTGCAGCGTAACTATTTAGATCTATTATTAGAATTACCTTGGGAAAAGTTTTCGCAAGATAAATTTGACCTGAAACGTGCTAAAAAAATATTAGATAGAGATCATTTCGGTTTAGATAAAGTTAAAGACCGCATTATTGAACATTTAGCAGTATTAAAACTTAAAGGTGATATGAAATCACCTATATTATGTTTGTATGGACCTCCGGGAGTTGGTAAAACTTCCTTAGGAAAATCAATTGCTGAAGCTATAGGTAGAAAATATGTACGGATTTCTTTAGGTGGTATGAGGGATGAAGCAGAGATTCGTGGGCACCGTAAAACGTATATTGGGGCCTTACCGGGTAGGATAATTCAGAATATCAAAAAAGCAGGGACATCTAACCCTGTTTTTGTACTTGATGAAATTGATAAATTAGCAAGCAGTCACAGTGGAGATCCATCTTCTGCTATGCTTGAAGTTCTTGATCCTGAACAAAACACTTCGTTCTACGACAATTATTTGGAGATGGGTTATGATTTATCTAAAGTATTATTTATTGCTACTGCGAACACCCTGTCCACAATTCCTTGGGCTTTACGAGATCGGATGGAGATCATAAATGTTAACGGCTATATTATTGAAGAAAAAATTGTAATAGCTAAGAAACATTTGCTTCCTAAACAATTAAAAGAGCATGGATTAACAGCCAAAGATATACAAATTGGGAAACAACAATTAGAGAAAATTATTGAAGGTTATACCCGTGAATCAGGTGTAAGAGGATTAGATAAAAAAATTGCCAAAGTTGTACGATATGCGGCGAAATCTATTGCTATGGAACAGGAATACGATACTAAAATAACTAATGAAGATATAGTAAAAATTCTTGGACCCGCTCGTTTAGAACGTGATAAATATGAAGATAACGAAGTTGCTGGTGTAGTAACTGGTTTAGCGTGGACTAGTGTTGGAGGTGATATACTATTTATTGAATCGATCCTGTCTAAAGGAAAGGGAAATCTAACGATAACGGGTAATCTAGGTAAGGTAATGAAGGAATCTGCAACCATTGCCATGGAATTTATCAAAGCCAATGCCGATGAATTTGGTATCAAAGCAGAAGATTTAGAGACAAAAAATGTACATATTCACGTACCTGAAGGTGCAACTCCCAAAGATGGGCCTAGTGCGGGTATTACTATGCTAACATCATTAGTATCAGTATATACCGGTCGAAAGGTTAAATCCAGACTAGCAATGACCGGCGAAATTACTTTACGAGGAAAAGTGTTACCGGTAGGTGGAATTCAAGAAAAAATATTAGCCGCTAAAAGGGCAAATATCAAAGACATTATTTTGTGTAAAGACAACCAAAAAGATATTGATGAAATTAAACCACAATACTTAAAAGGTTTAACATTTCATTATGTTGACACTATGAAGGAAGTGATCAAAATTGCTCTATTAAAGGAGAAAGTAAAGAGATAATCATATATTTAAAATTGAAAAACCCGCCTTACATAAGCGGGTTTTTTCTTTAAGAATCAATTAATATATTCTTTTATCTCAGAATATTGATAATAAAAAAATTATGTAGGTTTGTAAAAACCTAATTTTATCAATTTGGAAAGTTTCTTACTTTTTTTTGAGCAGATGCCATCATGGCAAAAATTAATCTGGATAATTATTTGCTTATTATTTAGCTGGTCTTTAGAAGGCTTTTTCCCCTTATTTGACTTACAGTACAAAAAATGGAAACATGCAAGTGTCAATTTTATATTTTTAGCAACCACGTTAACTATTAATTTGCTGTTTGGTATTGCAACGGTAAGTATATTTAATTATATCACGATCAATGAAATAGGACTATTACACCTTACTGAATTACCAATTTGGTTGGAATTACTATTAGCCTTGTTTTTATTAGATTTTTTCGCTCAATATTTAGTGCATTACTTACTCCATAAAATAAGATGGATGTGGAAATTCCATATGATACATCATAGTGATACTAAAGTTGACGCCACTACCGGCACAAGGCATCATCCCGGTGATTATGTTTTGAGAGAAATTTTCGCACTAATGGCAGTTCTTTTGCTGGGTGCTCCTTTTGCTTTTTATATGATTTACAGAATCGTGACTATATTTTTTACTTATGTTACTCATGCGAACATAATTATGCCTATATGGCTGGATAAAATATTAAGTAAAGTGTTTATAACACCCAACATGCATAAATTCCATCATCATTTTGAACGCCCGTGGACGGATACCAACTTTGGTAATATTTTTTCTTTTTGGGATCGGCTATTTGGTACTTTTGTTTATGATGATCCTAAAAAAATAGTATATGGTCTTGATGTCTTGGATGGTAAATTAGATGAAGATGTACTCTATCAATTTAAGGTCCCTTTTGATAATACAATTAAAACAGATTATTAAATTTTCCTTTTATTTTTTTTCTCTTCTACTCGCCTGTCTGGGAAAGTTAATCCAGTACTGCTATAGGTAGTGCCATAAGTTGCTGATGCCTCATAAACTTGATTTATTGCGCTCAATACTTCATCCTTATTTAATTCCTTAAGTGGGTGTATAAAAACCGACCATAAAATATCATCAGAAATCGCATATTTAACATCTAAGGCTGTGTGGAAGTTAGCTTCCATCAATTTCAGCATATCCTTATAGGCTAATTTTTTTTGTTCAATAATAGGAGACATAATACGCATTCTGTTATTATTTTCGTCTGTAACACAAAGTAGAATCCTATTTTTAATCATAAATTGCCAATTCCCAGTTTCGCCTCGTAAACTATCTGACACAACATAAATTATTTTTTCAAGATCACCATTTGTCATATTTTGTGATCTTAGAGAAAAGTTCAAAGCGACAAATGAAAATATGATTAAGAAAGTGTATTTGTTTTTCATTTATAAAATATTAATGATAAATATAATTTGTCAGGTTTCTAAAAAAATCCTTACTAAAAATAACATATATTTTTCCTATATCTTTTTAGTTTTATTGCCTAAATAAATGTTATAAATTACTATTTTTGACAAATCTTTTAGAACAATGCAATTTAAGCATCCTGAAATTCTTTTCGCTCTATTTTTGCTTATCATCCCAATAATTGTTCATTTATTTCAATTAAGACGTTTTAAAAAAGTATTTTTTACCAATGTAAAATTTTTGAAAGAAGTTGAACTTCAAACTCGAAAAAGTTCAAGGCTTAAAAAACTTCTCATACTTTTCACCAGATTACTACTGTTTGCAGCACTCATCATTTCCTTTGCACAGCCCTATCTTAGCAGTTCTAAAATTAATAAACCTGAAACAACATATATCTATTTAGATAATTCATTTAGCATGCAGGCTAAGGGTAAAGATGGTGAATTATTCAAAAGGGCAGTACAGGATATTATCAATAGTGCTTCTTCTATACCTAGTGTTCATTTATATACTAATAATAATGTATTTAATAATTTATCTGCAAAGAATATCAAAAACACTTTATTATCAATTGATTATCATCCCATAAAAATGGATATGCAATCAATATTGCTAAAAATAAAAAGTAATATAAGGAATAAAAAAAAGTCGAACAACATTTTTTTAATATCTGATTTTCAATCAATTAATTTTGATGGTAACGTTAAAAATGATAGTCTAAACAATCTATATATTATCAAGTTACAACCTGAAAATACAACAAATATTAGCATTGATACTGTATATATAAGCGATCAAAACAACGAATCTATAACTATTAAGTCTACTATTAAAAGTTATGGAAAAGGGTTGGAAAACGTTTCAGTTTCATTATTTAATAAAAAAATTCTCTCAGGAAAATCAACTATTTCATTTAAAGACAGTGCTGTTAATGAAATTGAATTTAATATACCAAATACAAACTCTTTCAACGGTAAATTACAATTAGATGATGGTCATTTGGTTTTTGATAATAAGTTGTTTTTCACTATCAATAAACCAAAAAAAATAAACATTACTGCCATTGGAGATAATAATGATTTTTTATCAAAAATCTATACAAAAGATGAGTTTAACTTTGTAAGTACGACATTAAGAAATTTTGATTATAATGTGATTGAAGATCAACATTTATTGATATTAAATGAACCTCAAAATATTCCAAATGCCTTAGCCACTAGATTAAAAGAATTTTTAAATAAAGGTGGTAACCTAGTAATTATACCTCCTATGAATTTGAACTTAAATTCATATTCACTTGCTTTTAATACACTTAACATTGGTAGTTTGTCGAATTTAAACAATGCTGAACTAGCTATTTCAACTATTAATTTTTCTCACCCTTTGTTGAAAGGTGTATTTGAGAAAAAAATAAAAAATTTTCAATATCCAACCGTTCAGAGTAGTTATAGAGTTAATTTTAAAAATAGTTCATCAATTTTGAAGTTGGAAAACAATAGAAGTTTTATTTCACAAATAAATCTAAACAAAGGAAAAGTATATTGTTTTTCATCATCAATTGATACTAAAAATTCCAATTTTAAGGATTCACCGCTTATTGTTCCAATTTTTTACAACTTTGGATTGTATAGCCATCAACAGGAAGAGCTATATTATATTAATGGAAAATCAAATACGATTGAAGTGACAACGCAAATAGAAAATGATCAAGTTGTACATTTGGTATCAACAAACGAAGATTTTATTCCTCAACAAAAAATATCTACTAAGAAAGTAACACTAACCACAGAAACAAACCCAATCAATAGTGGTTTTATCGAGGTACAAAAAAATAAACAACCCATAAAATTATTGGCCTATAATTATGATAGAGCAGAAAGTGATCTATCTTATATTGATGTCAAAGAATATTTTAAGGGCGGTTCAAATATATCTTATATTAGCTCAGTAAATGAAGCTTTTCAAACAATGTCCGAAAAATATAAAACAACAAGTTTATGGCAATTATTTTTACTGTTCGCAATGTTATTTCTGATTGTAGAAATACTGTTGCTTAAATTTTTAAAGCCTTAAATATTCTATGCAACTGAAAAAAATAATAAACAAAATTACTCATGAATTTACTTATTAAATCTGCAAAAATAATTGATAGTCAAAGTCGTTTTCATCAAAAAACACAAGATATATTAATCGAAAATGGCAAGTTTTCGAAGATAGCCACAACTATTAAAAACGCTAAGGGTTTTAAAGAGGTTAAATTAGAAAATCTACATGTTTCAGTAGGATGGTTTGATACTAGTGTATCTTTTGGAGAACCTGGATTTGAAGAACGTGAAACTATTTTAAACGGATTAAAAGTTGCGGCAAAAAGTGGATTTACAGCTGTGGCATTAAATGCCAATACAAATCCTTTAATAGATAACAAATCTGCCGTTGAATTCTTAATTAGTAAGGCAGCTAATAATGTGGTGGCTTTGTATCCTATAGCTAATTTAACCCAAGGGGCTAAGGGTGAAGAACTAGCTGAACTTTATGATATGCTCAGTTCTGGGGCTATTGCATTTGGCGATTATAATACATCCATTGGCAATGCTAACTTGATGAAAATAGCATTACTTTATGCTCAAAATTTTAATGGATTGGTATTAAGTTTTCCTCAAAACGATTCACTTGCTAATGGTGGTTTTGCGAACGAAAGTGTAAATACTACAAAATTAGGTTTAAAAGCAAATCCGGCGGTTGCTGAAGAGTTACAAATAGCAAGAGACCTGTTTTTATTGGAATATACCGGTGGTAAATTACATATCCCTACTATTTCAACCGCTAAATCTGTTAAATTAATTACAGAAGCTAAGAAGAAAGGATTAGATGTGACTTGCAGCGTAAGTGCACATCATTTATGTTTAACTGATGCTGAACTCGAAAACTTTAATACAAGTTATAAAGTAAGCCCGCCTTTGCGATCAAAAAGTGATCTTAACGCTCTTATTAAGTCTATTCATAATGGCACAATTGATATGATCACATCTGATCACAATCCTTTAGATGTTGAACATAAAAAAGTTGAATTTGAAAATGCTTTTGATGGAACTATCGGTTTAGAAAGTTTGTTTGGTGCTGTTAATACGGTTTTAGAGTTAGAACGAACAATCAAATGCTTAACCATCCAGCCAAGAAGTCGTTTTGGTATTTCAAACCCAATTATTGACATAGGTAAAACAGCTGATTTGACATTATTTACACCAAAACATGAATATATTTTTGAAGAAAAACACATAGCCTCAACCTCTAATAATTCAGCTTTTGTCGGTAAAAAATTAAATGGTAAAGCCTATGGTGTTTTTGCTAACAATAAACTAGTACTCCATTAAAATTTAATATATTTACAGCACTTAATTAAAACTTAAAAATGGAAAATCAAAACGTCACTGAAGGGAAAACAATAGCGATTATAAGTTATATTACTTTTATTGGTACTATAATAGCATTCATAATGAATAATGAACAAAAGAATTCTTTTGCATCCTTCCATATTAGACAAATGGTCGGTATTATTCTCTTAGGTATCGTTATAAATTTAATATCCAGATTTGCAGATATAGGAATGATAGGTTGGCTATTAGCTTTATTCCCTTTTGTTTTGTGGATAATAGGATTTATTGGAGCAATTCAAGGGGAAGAAAAAAGAGTGCCTTGTGCCTTTATTAGGTGATCAATTTCAAGAATGGTTTAAAGGAATAGGATAAAATATTTAATTATAATACTTTTGAAGTCGTACCTCACAGTACGACTTTTTATTTTTGAGCATTATGAATTTATCACTCAAATATCTAGTTAGAGAACCAAAAATCGCGATTAGCAAACCTCCCCTACTCATAATGTTACATGGGTACGGAAGTAATGAGCAAGATCTGTTTTCATTCGCCGATGAATTACCAGACGAGTTACTCATTATAAGTGCCCGAGCGCCACTTTCTATGGGGTTTGGCAGTTATGCATGGTATACTATACATCTTGATGCACCAGTAGGTAAATTTTCAGATATTCCTGAAGCCATTAAAGCTAGAGATACCATTAATAATTTTATCGATGAAATAACGAATAACTTTGAATTTGACACCAACAATGTTTTTCTATTAGGTTTTAGTCAAGGTACTATTTTGAGCTATGCGGTTGCATTAAATTATCCTGGTAAAGTGCAACATGTAATTGCTTTAAGCGGCTATATAAATAATGAATTATTACCTAAAGAGCTTTATAGGTCAGATTTTATCAACTTAGATTTTTACATTTCACATGGATCCCAAGATCAGGTAATCCCAGTAGATTGGGGTAGAAAGGCATCTCCTTTTTTGGATAAATTGGGCTTGAAAAATAGCTATCAGGAATATCCTGTTGGTCATGGGGTTGCTCCTCAAAATTTTTATAGTTTGAAATCATGGATTGAAGAGCGCTTATAATTTTTTCTCATGGAACGATTTGATATCAAAGCTAAAGAATGGGATAATAACCCTGATAAATCGAAAAGAGCAAAGGCATTCGCTATTGAAATTGTCGATTATATTAAACCAAATAGAACTAAAAATGCCCTTGAGTTTGGTTGTGGTACCGGATTATTGAGTTTTGAACTAAAAGATGCCTTTAAAACTATTGCATTGGTAGATACTTCGGAAGGGATGATTGATGTTTTAAAAGAAAAAATTGAAAAACAAGGCATTAAAAACTTTAAGCCACTTTTAGCTGATTTGCTCAAAGAGAATATTGATATAACTGATATTGATGTTATTTATACTTTAATGACAATGCATCATATTAATGACTTAGACAAAGCCTTTGGAGTTTTTAAAAACGTCATAAATACAAATGGGTATTTATGTATTGCTGACCTGGTTGAAGAAGATGGTTCTTTTCATGCTCCTGAATTGAATTTTGACGGACATAATGGTTTTAATAAAAAGGAATTGAGTACAAAACTTGCTGGATATGGTTTTATAATGGAATATTATAGTATTCCTCATACTATTGAAAAACAGCAGGACACTGGTATTAAAAAATATCCTTTATTCTTAATGATCGCTAAAAAAGTGTAGATTATCTCTATATATTTAGAAAGTAGCTGGTTTTGGCCATTGTAAACCATCAAAATATTTCACTGTTTTCTTAAGTGATTCGTCTAAAGAACAAAAATTAAGATTAAACTCAGTATCTAGTCTTTCGGAAGATATCTCTGAACATTCTTTCGGAAACCAAAGAGGTAGCTCAAATTCGAATTTTTCTTCCTTGTGTACAGAAACAATAGTACAAGTAGTATCTAACAGGTTTTTTGATTCATTAATCATAGTAGATAGTGATACAGCTTTATGCGTAAGCACATTATACACATTCTTTTGATAACTGGCTTCCATAAAATGGATGATTACTTTGGCGAAATCTTCCGAAAAGGTATAATTAACAGGTTTTTCAAATTCATCTGGAATCTCGGTCTCTTTTTCATTTTTAATCTTGTATAACCAATAGTAAAAACGATCGGTATAATCATACTTCCCATAAATCAATGATGGACGTAGTATAACATGATCTAACCGTTTGTACTTTTGAATTTCCTCCTCACAGGCAATTTTTCGTTGTCCGTACGAACTCCATGACGTATCTGTTCTATCCTTTTCTTTCCATGTAAGCAGTTTTCCCTGTTCTGTTATAGGAATAGATAACGGATTTTTCAAATCATAGACAGATATCGTAGAAATAAAAATATACCTTCCAATGTTCTGATGCATATGCCGCAACATATACGATAGTGTATCTGGAAAATAGCCCATAAAATCAATAACGATATCCCATTTTCTATTAAAAAGTTGTGCTATATCTTTTGTTTCTCTATCTCCATATATGAATTCAATGGTTTCTTCATTTTGAAACAATGTCTTATTAGAAATGCCCCTATTGAAAATAGTTATTTTATGATCAGGTGCGGATTCCAATAGTTTTTCAATAACAATTCTCCCAACAAAGCGAGTACCCCCAATAATTAATACAGTTTTCAATTATAGTTTTTATTAATTCAAAATATAAATATAAGATTTTTAAACACTCACCATCCCCCCCAAATCAAACTTCCAACCGCAAGCCATCATAAGCCAAAAATACATTTTCGGGTAATTGCTTTTCAACTTCAGTATGGAATCCTAATTTATGGCTAATGTGTGTTAAATATGCTTTTTTTGGTTGTAACTCACCAATTAAAGCCAAAGCATTTTCTAAATTTAAATGTGTAGGGTGTGATTCTATTCGTAAGGCATTTAATACCAGTACATCAAGCTGTTGTAACTTCTTTTTTTCATCATCTTCAATAGTTTTCAAATCAGTCAAATAAGCAAAATTGTCAATTCTATAACCATAGACAGGTATTTTGCCATGCATAAACTCAATAGGGATAACTACTTTAGAACCAAGATTAAATGGTTGATTGTATACTATTTCTATAGAAGCATTTGGAGCACCAGGATATCGGTTTATCCTTGTGAAAATGTAATAAAATCGTTGTTGTATATTATCGGTCATCCGTTCTGGCATAAATAAGGGTACTTCTCCCATTTTATAGCCGAAAGGCCTAATATCGTCCAACCCGGCGGTGTGGTCTGCATGTTCATGTGTAAATAAAACACCGTTTATCGAATCAACATTTTCTCTTAATAACTGTTGCCTAAAATCAGGTCCACAGTCGATTATGTATCTATAAGAACCCCATTCTAACATTACAGAACTTCGCAATCTTTTGTCTTTTTCATCTTTCGACAAACAAACAGGGTGTGAACTGCCAATGACCGGAATTCCTTGTGAAGTTCCCGTTCCTAAAAATGTGATAATCATTGATTTTATTTTACGACAAATTTAAGATTATATTAGTTTTGAGCAGGTTTTTATTTTAGTAAGATTTTATTTTTAATTTAATTATTGTAACAATTGTAATATTAGGTCAAATAACATTACTAATCTTACCGTTATCTAACTGTTTATTAACATCTTAAAGCTTCTTTATGCAAATTAAAAATATTAATAAAATTTAGATTAAAAATGATAAAAATCACTTTTTTAACCTTTTAAGTTTTTTACTTTTACGTCGAATTAAACAATAATTTTTCTCATATGAAAATAGGTATATTAAAAGAAACCCAAAAAGGTGATAAACGCGTAGCGATAACACCCAATATTGCGAAACAACTTGTTGAAAAAGGATTTGAAGTTCGAATTGAAGAAGATGCCGGAGCACGTTCAAATTATAAAAATTCTGACTACAGTAAAGCTGGTGCTCCAATTAGAAGTAAAGCTGATATTTTTAAAAAAGCCGACATTTTAATAAAAATAAACCCTTTTGATAATGATGAGTTAAAGAAATTAAAAAAAGGTCAAATCATTATGGCTCAACTTTTTCATAAATCTCATCCAAATGATATGAAATTAATATCCAAACAAGGCGCTACTGCCTTTTCTATGGATGCTATGCCGCGAATATCAAGAGCTCAAGATATGGATGTGTTAAGTTCGCAAAGTAACTTGGCGGGTTACAAAGCAGTTATTTTAGGTGCCTATGAAATGACCAAAATATTCCCGCTAATGATGACAGCGGCTGGTACAATTACTCCATCTAGAGTTTTAATTTATGGAGTTGGCGTCGCTGGTTTACAAACCGCCAAACGTTTAGGTGCTGTTGTTGAAGCTACAGATATACGATTAGAAACTAAGGAACAAACAGAATCTTTAGGCGCCAAATTTATTACCGTTGACAATGAAGGTGAAGAATCTGAAGGTGGATACGCAAAGGCGGCGTCGGAAGATTATGCGAGACGTCAGAAAGAAGCAGTTGACAAATCTCTTTTTAAGGCAGATCTTGTAATTACAACAGCGATGGTTCCAGGAAGACAATCTCCAGTTTTAATTACGAAGGAACAAGTAGAACAAATGAAAAACGGCGCTGTAATTATTGATCTAGCCGCAGCTCAAGGTGGAAATTGTGAGTTGAGTAAATTAAATAAAACGGTACTTAAACATGGGGTAAAAATTATTGGAACAAACATCTACCCTGAGAGTGTATCTACTAATGCCAGTGATCTATACGCCAAGAATATGTATAATTTTATAGTCCATTTGACTGAGGACACAAAGTTTAAATGGGAATTAGAAGAACAAATTACTGATGAAACATTAATTGTATATAACGGAGAAATAAGACAAAACGGAAAAACTGAATAAATATGAATGAATTAGTAGATTTTATAAGTAGTAACCTCCAAATGATCTATATCGTTATCCTAATGATATTTGTTGGAATTGAAATAATTGGCCATGTACCGGCAGTATTGCATACACCATTGATGTCAGGTGCAAATGCAATACATGGTGTTGTAATCATTGGTGCCATTTTAGTGATGTTAGGTGCAGATACTGACAATATACTGGCACAATCATTGGGCTTTGTGGCCGTAGTATTGGGAACCTTAAACGTGGTTGGTGGCTTTGTAGTTACTGATCGTATGTTAGAAATGTTTAAAAAGAAAAAATAATGGAATATATATTTAGTCTAGAGTTTATTTACCTCATAGCTTCAATAACTTACATTCTTGGGTTAAAGATGCTAGGGCATCCGGAATCGGCAAGAAGAGGTAATCTAATAGCCGCAGGTGGTATGACCTTGGCAATTTTTGGAACAATTTTTCTATATCAAGGAGAAGTTGCTATGCATATTTATATATTAATAGGTATTGCAATTCTTATCGGGACAATTATTGGTTGGGTCATAGCCAAAAAAGTAGCTATGACAAAAATGCCAGAATTAGTTTCTCTATTTAATGGTATGGGAGGTGCAAGTGCTGCTTTAATTGGATTAATAGAATTCCATCATTATGTTGGAGATACAATATCTATCGTAACAATATTAGCAGGAATTATCATTGGTAGTATTTCGTTTTCTGGTAGTATGATTGCCTGGGGTAAACTAAATGGTACTATTAATAAGCCGTTACGTTTACCAAAATACAACCTATTGAACAATGTTATCTTTGTAATATTAGTCGCATTTGCCGCTTATATGGCATATACAGGTACTGATAGCCAACTATATCTATATATACTTTTCTTTGGTGCACTAGCTTATGGAATATTATTTGTATTACCGATTGGTGGAGCGGATATGCCGGTAGTAATATCGTTGTTAAACTCATTTACAGGATTAGCTGCAGCGCTTGGAGGTTTTCTTTATGGAAACATGGTAATGCTCACTGGTGGTATTTTAGTTGGGTCAGCCGGAACAATTTTAACTTTTGCCATGTGTGATGCCATGAATAGATCACTTTTTAATGTGATTTTTGGTGGATTTGGAGACAAAGATACAACTGATGACGTTGATGGTAGTTCGACTAAAATTAAAGGTTCTATTAAAAAAACAACGGCTAGTGATGTTGCAATATTGATGAATTATTCCCAAAGAATAATTTTTGTCCCTGGTTACGGTTTGGCGGTGGCGCAAGCTCAACATGCCATTCACGAATTAGAACAATTATTAGTTAGTAAAGGCATAGAAGTAAAATATGCAATACATCCGGTTGCGGGTAGAATGCCTGGGCATATGAATGTTTTATTGGCCGAAACCAATGTTGATTATGATAAATTAGCTGAAATGGAAGATGTAAACCCAGAATTCCCAAATACAGATGTAGTATTCGTGGTTGGCGCAAATGACGTAGTTAATCCAGCTGCTCATAATGATCCATCGAGCCCAATATATGGAATGCCTATTTTGGATGTAGAAAATGCGAAGCAAATTATTGTAAACAAAAGAAGTATGAAACCTGGGTATGCAGGTATCGAAAATGAATTATTTTACAATAACAAAACTTCCATGTTATTTGGAGATGCTAAAGCTGCTATTCAAGCTATAATTACAGAAATAAAAGGTATGTAGTGTATTTTATGTTTAATTTCAAAAATGGTCATTTCTTTTAAGTTATGGCCATTTTTGTTTATGATATTTAAAGATTTCATACAAGCATAATTAGGTTTCGAAAAAGATTATCATTAAGATCATTGGTGTTTCAAACAAGATATTTTACACCTAATTCGCTAATCCTCGTACGTTTATCATCATAACTAAGTTATTTCATTTGAATTTTTTTTTGCAAAAATTACATTAAATAATGTAATGTTAGTACATTAGCAAAAATTAAAAGCGCTAAGAAAATGTCGGTTATTCTTAAAGGTGATAAAGAAATTGAAAATATACCATCCATAAAGAGAAAAGCTTTAAGGATTAATTTAAATGACAATATTTATGGCACATTTGCCGAAATAGGTGCAGGTCAAGAAACTGTACGTAATTTTTTTAGGGCTGGTGGCGCTTCTAATACTATTGCAAAATCAATGTCAGCCTATGACAAAGACTTTTCTGATGCCATTTATGGTATTGAACCCGATAAGCGCTATGTGACGCAACCACGCTTAAAAAGAATGCTTACCTTCGAGATGGAACTCATAGAAGATCGGATAAATAGAAATAAGCATCCTGAAAAATTATTTTTCTCCTACGCAAATACCGTTGCCACAATTAATTTTGCTAAAAATTTTAAGGGTCATGGTTGGGTTGGTGTACGTTTTCAATTGGACCCACTTGAAGATTATAATGAAATTATCATGCACATCCGTTTTAAGCAAACTGA
>RCNF010001011.1_pt1 | contig 14756 bp, 5 predicted proteins | sample 2041311 | NCBI WGS metagenome assembly RCNF01 (sample SAMN09708228, study PRJNA481090) | Marine sediment metagenome, whole genome shotgun sequencing project. | biome: marine sediment; feature: ocean; material: sediment; isolation source: Sewage treatment plant 2 marine sediment (STP2) ... | reverse complement strand
TTGAGGCTGATGGATGGGTGACCCAGTGGGCTTTCCAGCAATGCCTCTCATGATCCCAGTCCGAATTGACCGTTATCCCGGTTTCCTGGGCCATGGAAGTGAATGCATACAGGACCAGCGAGCTGAAAAGGATGATATGGGATCTTCTCAAGGCCTTCATTCTTTGATAAATTTTTTCCTGTAAGATCCTGAATTCGAATTGATCAAGAGAAAATATACACCTGCCGGTTCCCCTGACATACTTACCTGAATCTCTTCACCCTCCAGGATCCTTTTGTGGGTTTTTGATACATGAACTTTACCGGAAATATCATAAACATTGATTTGCAGGTTGGATATTGCCGGCAGTCCGGAGACAGAGAACAAGTCTCTTACCGGGTTAGGTCGGATCATAAGATCTCCGGATTGCACAGCAAGATCTATGTTAGTGGCAAGAGGTGTATCCCTGAGGGTCAGGTAGAAAGTACCTGTTTCACCGGTTGAACCACCGTCTACTAAAAGCCAGTAGGTTTCCCCTGGGTTGAGTCCCCCAAGTCCCGTAATAGCCGCGGCAAGGTTGCCCTCTTCCCCGTGGTAATCATCGTTGCCAGCAAGAAATGTGTAATTGTTCACCAGCAGGTCCTGGCAGGAATCGGCACTGAATATGGCGATCTGGTTATCAAAATCTCCCGCTGCATCAATGGAAACAAGTCCTGATGCAGGTGCAAAGAATCTAAACCAAACAGTATTGTTCAGGGATTTTCTTCTGCACCATCCGTCCTGGGTGTTGCATCCGTTTCCTTCCGAACCGGAAGGAGCAATGGGCTCATTTTCTTCCAGGGTCGCACAGCTGTTGGTAAAGGGTCCATTCAGTCCCATTTCCAGTTCCAGGGCCTGGCAGACCTCATCAGAGATCATGATGATGCTTGCCGTGGCTGAATCTGTACAGGAGCCGAGAGAACCGGTAACTGTATAGGTTGTGTACATTGGTGGACTTGCAACGACTTCCGTACCTGTTGATTGATCCAGGTGGCTGGCGGGGGACCAGGAATATGAGTCTGCACCGCTGGCTGTGAGTTTTACGGGATGGTCACTACAGGAGGTATCAGGGAAGACAGTGACATTGATTTCGCTTAAGGAAGAAATAAATTCGTATTTGGTTTCGCTGATGGTGTCATTAAGAACCAGGCTTACTGTTTTTTCCCCGGTAGTTGAATAGTTCACTACATGGGGACCAGCACCATCGGCTGTGGCGGGATTGGCTCCTTCGCCAAAATCCCATTCAACCTTGTTAATATTCCCTCTGATTTCCGGGTAGAAGCTCACGTTACTACCACCACAAACAAGGTGGCTATTGGCAGTAAATTCCGCGACAGGAAGGGAGAGGAGGGGAGTGGGCAGGGGAATGGTCCAGATCCCACGGCCAAGGGTCGAGACCAGCAGGCTGTTATTGGCTGTATCGGTCTCCAGGTCCGTTACCCTTGTATTCGGGAGTCCATTGCCATATTTGATCCAGCCTCCGCTGTAATTGTTCCTGTAATAGGTCCCGGTCATGGTTGCAGCAAAGAGTCCCATGGCAGAGCCAGGCTCATATTCCAGGTCATAAATGGGCAGGGCTGGAAGTCCATCGCTAAAGTCCACCCAGGTTTTGCCCCCGTCGGAAGAGAAATATACCTGCTGACCGGATTCCCATGATTCATTGGCGATCCAGACCTTGTTTGGATCATTTGTCCCACACAGAACACGGCTGAAATTCCTCCCGGTATCATCAAGGGGGAAGGATGTTAATACCGGGTTCCAGGATTTTCCCCCCTCTTCGGTTTTCCATAACATGTCAGCCGTGGCTGCATAGATATAATCCGGTTTGAGGGAAGAGATCGAAAGGCTTCTAAGGGAGGATCCCGTGAGCCCAAAATCCGAGATAGGGATCCAGGTTTCTCCGGCATCCATCGTTTTGTACACTTCTTCATAACCTGCAAACAGAATGTTAGGTATGGTAGGATGCATGATAAGGGGGGTAAGGAAATGGCCAGTGGCTGCTTCCTTGGGACTGACCTGTACACTCAGCGCGCCAGCATCTGTGTCCCTGCTTATAACCCCATTCGGCCTGACAATATAAACCTTGTTGGAATCATTATAATTCACCAGGCAGTCAGTGCCACTCCCATCCTTCAGGAAAAGCCATTCATTATCCCTGAGCATAAGTATCCCGTTGTCTCTTGTACCTGCATAGATTTTTAGCTTGCTATTTTCAGCGGAATATTGCGTGACAATCCCGAATCCGTAAAAATTCATTATCCGCAGGTTTGAACTGATCTTATTCCAGCTTTTCCCAAAATCATAGGATCCATAAATTCCACTGCCGGAACCGGTATAAACAGCACCCGTTGCACTGACTTCCATAGCGTGGTGGTTGGGCCTTACATATGGGATATCACCACCACAGAATCCGGAAAGGACTTGCCAGGTTTTACCTCCGTCGGTGGATTTCCACATGAAAAGGCTTCCGGCGTATAGTTCGTTCTCATCCAGGGGTGATGCCCCCAAGGCAAGCTTGGAATTGCCCTCACCAATACCGCTTCCCCCAGTACATCCCATAGCCAGGATATTGGTACTGCCGTCCTGCTGTTGTGTCCATGTCAATCCTGCATCATCGGAAACATAAAATGAATGCAGATCCTCCACGTCTTTTCTGACATTCAACAGGTATACCAGGTCAGTGGAAGCCGGTGTGACCTCAAGCTCCATACGGCTTACCTGGTCCGAATCCGAGATCCCATCCATGGATATGCTGAAGTTGTTACCATGATCGCCAGAACGGTATACAGTAGCTCCCCCGGATTCCGAATAGGTGGCAGCATAAATGATGGCAGCATTTACCGGATGGATCTCCATATCCCTGAAATGTCCTTCTATGGCAGTATCATAAGATTCCCATGCGTCAAAGGTACAGAGGATACCAAGGTTGGTAGCGGCATATTGGGTGTCTGGTTGGGCAGGATTCAATACAAGGCGGTGTATCAAAAGCTCCGGGTCAGGCAGGTCCATTGAAAATGAGGTTTTCTCCCAGGTTCTTCCACCGTCTGCACTATGGAATATCCCGGCCGAAGCAGTCATTCTCGTGTCTTTGTCCCCTGTCGCAATGAAAATCCTCTCGGGATCTGAGGGATCGATGGCTATGTCTGCAATGCCGATGGCCGGCAGTGTATCTGTAAGGGGCTCCCAGCTCAGGAAATGATCGGATGTTATCCATAAACCTCCTCCCGGAGAGCCTGCATAAGCTATATTGGTATCGGAAGGATGAAAGGCAATACAATCAATGCGCCCAACGCCTTCCTTTGTACCATTGACAATATAGGTGGGTATCTGCAATGGACCAAGCTCATCCCATTTAAGTGTATCTGCTAACATGCTTAGCTCCTGGGCAGAAATTCGACCAACTAAGCTTATAAGCAGCAGGATAGTGAATGTCTTGAAAAGTAAAAGCCTGATTTTCATTGATTGTTTTTATTATTAGTTACCCGTATCAGTATCCTGGATTCTGGACAAGGATTCCCTTACTCACGTCAATCTGGGTCTGTATTATGGGTTGATAGAGTCGGTCAGGATTTGCTGCATTGCAGATCCGCATGATATAGGCATAGTTGTCTTCTTTTCCCCACCTTAAGAGATCGATCCACCGGATCCCCTCGAACATTAGTTCCCGCCGTTTCTCGTCTTTGACAGCCTGCAGGTTGACATCTGCCAGGGTCAGAGGTGGAATTCCGGTACAACCTGCATATCCATCAGGAACGCCTCCTTCCCTTGGTGTGAAAGTCGGATCTGCTGCCCTGGCCCTTACTGCGTTGAGAATATCCAGAACATCTTGCTGGCTGCCCAGGGTATAACCGGATTGAACGATGGCTTCTGCCTTCATGAGATATATTTCAGCCATGCGCATGAAGGGGAAGTTCTTATCCCTGGATTCATCTGAGACTCCCTCCACGATCAGTCCCGAGGGTACATGAAAATGCTTTACATTCCGCACTCCGCTTATTGATGGTGTAAAATCACTGCCCATGTGTTTTCTAAGGGAATATTCGTACCGTGCATCGGCGAAGGGCTTGTCAAACATCAAAAGCATGCCTGCTTCTACCTTGAACTGGGGATTGGGAGAATCCGGGTCAGTATCACAGTACCAGCGATATACACCCATGAAGTCATACTGTGACCTTGACTGTCCCTGGCTTTGCCAGATGACTCCCTTATTATCGTTGTTCCCGCCCATTTCAGAATAGAAGATATCTGTCCACCGGGGAGTCATTAGAAATTGGTTTGAATTGATGATGCCCTGGCAGGCATCGAATGCTTGCTGCCATTCATCACGCCACATATGGATCCTGGCTTTGTACCCGTAAGCGGCCCATTTGCTGGCCCGGCCACGCACATCGTGGTCACTCATCCCTTCCAGACGGTCAGGGAGCAGGGCCATGGCTGCCTCAAAATCAGCCATGGCCTGGTTAAGTACATCCACCTGCTCGCTCTTGGGAAGGATATTATCATTTGGGTCTGAACTGGTTGGCACTTCTGTAACGAGGGGCACGTCACGGTAGATCATAGCATGGAACCAGTATGCATAACCTCTGAGAAAATGGGCTTCTCCGAGGATTTCATCTCTGCGGTTTCCTTCAAATCCCTCTTCACTGGCTTCTGGTACTTTGGATAAAAGCAGGTTAATATTTGCAATGCCTTTGTATGGTTCATTATAATTTCCATCCATGCCCCACATGGCAGAAGTGCTCAGATCACGATGGTCTCCCGATCCAATACCTGAAGCAGCATGGGCACTCGAAGTCATTTCATCTGCTGAAATGGTGGTCCAGAAAATATTTGACATGGTCTGCTTTGAAATGATCCGGCTATAGGCTCCAGTAAGACCGATCTCAGCGTCGTTCTGGTTTGCATAAAAGCCTTCCAGGTCTATGCGGTCGTTTGGCTCCTGGTCCAGTATACCAAACTCGCATGATGAAACTGCCATGACGAAGACAAGTACCGTCAGTTTGATTATCAGCTTTTTCATTTTATATAATTTTTAATTTATTCTTAAAATGTCAGGTTGATGCCAAAGGTGTAGGTTCGGGCCTGTGGATAGGCACCTGCATCCAGCCCGATGGACATATTAGCGTTCAGGTCCTGTCCGGTTACCGTACTGACCTCCGGGTCAAACCCGCTGTAGTTTGTCAGGGTCCAGAGATTATTGGATGTAAAGTAGAGCCGGAGCGAATTCATACGGATCCTTTGCATCCATTTTTGCGGGAAGGTGTAACCGAATGTGAGTGTTTTCAACCTCAGGTAGGAACCATCCTCTATCCATCCGTTATGGCCCTCACGCTGGTCAATGATAGACCCGGACCAGTTGGTCCTGGGTTGGGTTGTGATCACGTTCCTGGGATAAATGACATTGTCATCATCATCTGTTACATCTGCAGGCATCCAGCGGTCTTTGTACCATTCCTGGGTCGTTTGCAATCCGATGACCAATCCGGATGTCATCTGCAGGTCCTCCAGGACTTGCCGGGTATGATTATAGATCTCGTTCCCGTAAACAAACTGGAAAAAGAAACTCAGGTCAAAGCCTTTCCAGGAAAAATTATTGCTTATACCACCGAATAAATCAGGAAGTGGATCTCCGGTGACCGTTCTGTCTTGCGGTCCACCCCCGTAGGATATCATTCCATCACCATCGAGGTCAACCAGTTTTACATAACCGCTAATAGAATCCACATTGGGCTCTCTTACATAAGAATAGAAATGGATACTGGAACCCTCATACATTACATGGGATCCTGTGCGAATGGTATCTGAGACCAGCCTGTTGACTTTCAGGTTATTGGTGGCAATATTCAAGCTGGCATTCCATTTCAATTCACCGGTTAGGATATAACCTGTCAGGGTGAATTCGTATCCTGAATTCGTCATTTTGCCTGCATTGGCCCAGGCTGCGTTTAACCCGGTTGTGATGGGCAACTGGACTGGCAGGAGGAGATCGTCAGATACCCGCTTATACCATTCCGCGCTCATGTATATCCGGTTGCGGAATATGGATAAATCCAGCCCGATATTCATTTGTGTATGTTCTTCCCAAGAATAGTCAAGGTTTGAAATATTTATATACCGTCCGCCCAGGTTGCTGAGGTAACTCATCACTTCCCCGTCACCTGCACCCGGGTTCAGGGTACCAACTGCAAAGGCTCCCCGCCAGTTATAATCTCCTACTTCCTGGTTCCCTGTCACACCGGCACTGGCACGCAACTTCAATTCACTGATGAAATCGACATTTGTCATAAATGCCTCCCTTGCTATGTTCCAGCCTACCGATGCTGCAGGGAAGAATCCCCATCGATTGTTAGGTCCGAAACGAGAGGAACCGTCTACCCTTGCATTGATCTGTGCCATGTAGCGGCCCATATAACTGTAATTCGCCCGGCCAAAATAGGATACCAGCCCGTTGCCCCGGACGCCGTTTTCCGCTTTTTCAATTGTCGTAGCACCACTGAAACTGGTTACTGCATCGGAGCTGTAGCCACTTTTTTCAGTATAGCCATACTTGCCGGAAAGTTCTTGCATCTCGAATCCTCCCAGCAGGGTAATGCTGTGCTTGCCGAAATCTTTGTTATAGGTCAGCGTATTGGAAAACACCCAGGAACGTCCGTTATCATTGAGGTCGGATGCCCTTGCAGATCCAGGCATTTTGAGTCCGTCGTTATAATACATGGGACCAAAAAAGAATTCTTCATGTGTATTGCGCAGATCCATGCCCAGGCTGGTCCTGAAATTCAGTCCCTCAATAATCTTTATATCCGCAAAAACATTCCCGAGGAACCTGGTAGTGGCATAACTCAGGTTTTGCTCCATGGCCGAAGCAACAGGGTTGAAAATATCCTTGTTCCTTTTATCAACGGCATAATTTCCGCTACTGTCGTATACCGGTACAATGGGACTCATGACCAGGGCACTCATGATAATTGGGCCCCCTGTGGTCTTGTTGGCATCTGCTCTTGCCTGGGCGGTAGAGTTACGCTGGCGATCACCTGTAGAATAGCTGAGTGAGAGGTTTGAACCCACCTTCAAACGGTCATTCACCTGGAAATCAAGATTAGTACGGAAGCTTAAACGGTCAAATCCTGTATTGAGCACAATACCTTCTGTTGAATAATATCCGGCAGAGATCATATACTGTCCTTTCTCGTTTCCCCCTCGTGCAGTCAGGTTGATATTGGAAGTAGGGGCCACCCTGAAGATCTCATCCTGCCAGTCTGTATTAACCTCAGTTTCCCAATCCCTGATATACCTGGGATCATTTTCATTCCTGACCCGCATATTTTTTAAACCCTCATAAACATATCTCTGGAATTTCTTCGAATCAAGCAAATTGAGATGGTTGTTAAACTCAGACACCCCGGTATAGGCATTTACTTCAATAATGCCTTTGCCGTTTACGCCTCTTTTGGTGGTTATCAGGACTACCCCGTTGGCACCGCGGGCACCGTAGATGGCACATGATGCCGGGTCTTTCAGTATCTCTATTGACTCAATATCTTCAGGGTTCAGGTTGGCCATGGAGTTGATTTTATCCCCGTAACCACCGGTCTGGGGATTACCTATCTGATCATTGGCCAGGGGTATGCCATCGATCACATAGAGCGGTTCATTGCTCCTGGCGATGGAACCCACACCGCGAACACGGATGGAAACACCGCTGCCCGGGGCACCGGTGTTATTGGTAACCATAACGCCAGCTGCGCGTCCCTGCAGGGCCTGGTCCATTCCGGTTACCGGCATTTCTTTTATGTCATCTGCTTTTACCGATGATACAGCACCTGTCAGGTCACTCTTCTTGATCTTGCCATAACCGACCACTACCACTTCGTCCATTTGTACAATATCTTCTTCAAGAATAACATCGAAGGTCCGTTGCGTTCCTACCAAAACCTCCTGGTCCAGGTATCCCATATAGGATATAAGCAAAACGGCTTCTTCAGTGGGTACTGAGATGCTGAAGAATCCATCAAGGTTGGTGACGGTTCCAACCGTGGTTCCCTGGATCATTATGCTAACCCCCGGGATGGTGGTACCGTCTGTTGCAGAGGTAATCGTTCCTGTAACATCTATGTCCTGGGCCATCAGCACAGGTGAGAGAAGTAACATGGTGATACCCAACGCTGTTCTTATTTTCTTCATCACATAATTATTTTTTGCCATTAATATTTTATGAATTTAGCCATCATCCGCTGACCGATGCCATTCAGTTGCACAAAATAGATACCTTCAGATATTGAGCTTACACTCAGTTCCAAATCAGCCAGGAGATCCCTACCCGACAGTTCGAGGACAATTTTACCCGATATATCCCTGATATGTATGGTGTAAGGACCATTTATTGTATTGCGGCTGCCAATCCTGATTTTATCTGTTGCCGGGTTAGGATAAACCATAATGGCATTGTCTGAAAACCGGCTGTCCTTAATTCCAGTGGTGTTCGTAGTAGTAACGATGAAAACGGGCTCTTCACCTATATCCATGGTAATCGTATTCCTTGAAACGGTCAGATCAGTATGGCTGCCATGAATTGAACCCTGCTCAATATCCACCCTGGTAGCTGATTGAGTACCAGCAGGCAGCCTGAGGTTATAGTCATCTACAACAGTCCCATTACTGGTGGGTGCCCATATGGCAATGGCAGTGCTATCGCCTGTGTCATTTGTATATTTATAGGCCCAGACATCGGGGTGCCCGGTACTGTGGATGCCATTGAAATGTTTACCCTTCAATACATTTTTGAGGGTGTAGGTGGAATACCAGGATGGTTTCGGCGTCCAGTCATTCTTCTGGTTTACCAGTCCACAAGTATTAAACGCCTGGCTCCCGTTATTTTGCACGTCTCTCAGCATGAACATGGCTGCTTTATCCACTCCTGTGGATGAAATGATGAGGTAGGACCTTACCAGCCACATAGCCTGTACCTCTTCCCTTGTCAGGCTAGCGATCCTGGGTGCAGAATACAGGGTTTCAAGATCGCCTGTATCCCAGCCGAATTCCGTGATCCAAACCTCCACATCCGGGTGGTAACGGTCACGGTAATCAGTCATGGCCATCAGGCGTTCCCGCAAGCCGTCTGCTTCCGGACTGAGATGGTTGGTATAATGGTGGACATTTATAACATCGGCGGCAAAGACCCCATCGCTACGGTTTTCTTCAAACCAGTCAGACATAGCCCTTACATACTCCACATCAATGTTTACCAGTCCCCCAAGAGATAATTTCATTTCCGGATCTGCATTTTTCACCCCGAAAGTATTTCCCATACTACCTTCATGGCCGTCATAATCGGCGCTGCACATGGCAGCCAGCTCTTCAGGGGAGAAATAGGAGCCCCTGCCAGCCCAGTCCCGGTCAGGTTCATTCCAGTTTTCCAGGTATCGTAAAACACCCAGTCCGGATACCCTCTCCTGGTTGGGAGCAAGTTTCAGCAGGGAATCGTGAATCTCTACACCCCCATATCTTGCGGTATACTGGAACATATGGTCTGCATGTGCATGGTAGGAATGTGCATCTTCCGGGTCCAGCCCTTCCTCATCCAGGGGTTTGTCTGAACCAGTCCCTGGAAGCCATGCTACATTGTCCATTATCGATGGACAAACAGTTATTCCGGCACTGTCTAATTTTTTGTAATAAGCATCATAATCAAAGCAGCCTGTGCCCCACACGCCGTCCACGTAGCATCCGCCGGCATAAGAAGGGCTCCAGGCGTTCTGGTTATCAGGGTAACCAATGTATTCTTCATTTCCTTCATTCATCCATATACCCCCTTCGTCCCAGTTCCAGGGATGGTATTCTCGGATGAAACCGGCCACCTGCATTTTGTCAAGTGGATCGTCTATAAATGCATTGGTGCCAATAAATTCATCCATTTTTGGCTGCGAAGCTGGAATAAATTCCGGGGTAGTTGCCATGACGACATTTGAAATGGCGGCGTAATTTGGTTCTTCATCGTAGGCTTTAATGGCAAAATAATATTTTTTATCAGGTGTCAGCATATCCACAGCAAAGCTTTCTTTGGAGCCGAAGACAGCGGGCATAATTGTGTTCATATACACACTGGAGAGATCCCAGTTAGATTCATCAATACTGACTGTATTGTAACGTATGTCGTAACCCAACGCCGTGCCAGTGCTGCCATCATCACCGGGAGCAGTCCAGCTCAGGTAAACGGCAAATGAGATTAGTGAGTCAATGGCAAGGTCTGTGACCTTTGAGGGAGCAATCAAGTCGGGATCAAAGGTGCGGACCCTGATGACATTCGAAATCGGAGAATAATTTCCTGCCTCATCGATGGTTTTGATGGAAAAATAAATGTCGGTACCCTTGGGCAGATCTGTTAGCAGAATGGATTGTGCTGTCCCCGAGATCAATGGCAGGGGGAGGGTATCGGCAGTTGAAGAAGCATCCCAGTTGGCATCTGTTATGCTGTCCGTATTATAGCGGATCTCATACCCCGTCGCAAGTCCCTCGTCACCGTCATCTCCAGTGGAGGTCCAGTTTAATAAGGCCTTTGAAGAACCTTTTGGAATACCAGCAAGATCAAGGATGGCAGCAGGGGGAGTATCATCGTGAAGCAGGTCATTCACCAGGACTATGGTCCCGAAATTAGATGATACTTTCAGTCCATCCCTGGTATCATTATTCCATAGTAATTCGGCATCCGGCCACCAGACGGCATCCGGTACAGAGGCAGCATCCAGGTCTGCGACCTTGAATTCGAGTCCAACGCTACGACCAACAATTACATCCCCAAAAGCATGTACCCCAATAAGAGTGGACCAGGGGATCATAACCTCTATGTTGTATCCCAATACCTGTTCACCAGCCATCCTGGAAAAGGATATATTCTCAATGCCCTCCACAGGTGGATTTTCAAAAATAGGCTCATCGTCAAGGTTCCAGATAAAGCGGTACTGGTAATTATCATCCTTGTCTGAAGTTCCGGTCTCTACCTCGTCTTTATCATTTAACAGGTCGAAGAATATTTCAACGCAGTCGTGGATCCAGAATTTAACGGCTCCTTTGCCATAATTATACAGTGTATCATCGGTAACTTCCACGAAAAAATAGATATTTTCTGTATCCCACATGGCCTTCCAGCGTGCTGAAAGATCAAGCGAATCGACTATGCTTCCACCATAATAAGCTTCTATTGTGGAATACGCAGCTGAATCCCAGAGGGACTCATACATACCGTCGATTGCTGGTCGAGTGGTTGCCCGGGGTATATACTCCAGTTTTTGGGCGTCAAGCGTAACAAATGCCTGGAGCGATATTGCCAGGGCAAACATTAGGATGCTGAGTATTCTTTTTTTCATGGTTCAGGAATGGTTGTAATTCGGGCAATCCAGCACCCTTTGATAAGGTCCCGGAGATAGGGAAATAATAAAAAATGATGAAAAGAAGCCCGCGCAGAGGCGCGGGCTTCGAGAGAAAACTATGTTATTTCTTGATAAATCTAGCCTGTTCAATGGATCTGCCATTGTTTCCTACGGTAACAAAGTAGATGCCGTTGGCAAGCTCTGACAGGCTCACGGAAACTGTTCCGGTCCGGCCTGCAATGTTCAGTGACTTAACCGTACGACCGGTCATGTCAATTATGTTAAGATTATCAAGCTCCTTGTCCGGAAGGTTTACGTTAAGGTCTCCTGTTGTTGGATTCGGATAAACTGAAATCAGGCTTTCTTCAACCTGCAGATCGTCTTCAACCGATGTAAGAGTCTCTTTCAGGATGAGCTGTCCATACTCGGATGTGTTTGCATGGGGACTGTTCTGTACACTGCTCCAGACCCTGGCCAGTCTGTTTTCAGGATCAGTATCCACATCCCCGGAATTAATATCAAATCCGATAGCAAGGTCAACAGCAGGTACAATATTGGCCGAATCATTTGCTGAAGCGTTCAATGTACTCCATGGGAACGAAGTCTCAATATAATAGCCGACTACATTGAATTCATCATCTTCAAGGTCCCAAGTGGCCATTGCAACATCCGTCCATACTGGAGCTGGAGTTGATCCGGTCTGCAGTTCAGGCCTTTTAGCAATAGCCCTGTACTGGAAATTATCCTCTTGCCATGGTGGAAGCTGGGAATCCGTAGATGTTCCGTCACGTTCGTTATTTAAATCAAAATGATATTCAACAGCGTCGTTCTTCCATCCTTCCGTTTCACTCAGATTGTAAAGTATATCATCCATTACATAGGTAACGATATAAAGCTTTGTATCATCCCACATGGCAGAAAATTCTGCACTGTGATCAGCCGGATCAACACCTGCTGTAGCCTGTCTTTCAATCTTCATTTTTGGCTGGGCATCCCATACATCAAAATCTTCAAAAGGATTGTTAAGGCCTCCTGTGTATTTAGCGATCTGTAGATCCAGTGGTTGAGGAGGAGCTGGTGTATTGGCTTCTGCCTCATTGCTGGCCCCTGAGAGATTCTGGCCATCAAAAGATTTTACCAGGAATTTATATATTGATTCTGCTTTTAATGAGGCTGCCAATCCAGTGGTATCTTTGACATAAGCAAAAGGCGCTGTACTGTCATAAACCACATAACCCAGTAAATCTGCATCAGCCACTTCATCCCACAACAAATTGGCTCCTTTGAATGTGACATCAGAGGCCGTAAGGTTTGCTGGTGCTGCAGGTGCGGTTTCATCAATAGGTGCAATTTCAGCTAAAACAACTCCACCAGCACTTTCCGTCCAATCAAGATGTCCTTCTAATTCATCCCAGTTCCATCCATCAGGATTATCAAGGTCTGCACCAGTCACACTAACGCTAAAAGAGCTGTCAACGTCCGGATCTTCACCTATTTTAACGGAATCATTGTTGAGTGTAGCCCATGGGATCATGACCTCAATATTATAACCTCCCGTTACTTCTACAGATTTCTGTGTGAAACCACCTGGATTGGGTGATTGGAGATTGTTGCTGTCCCTACCCCAGGCGAATCTGTATTTGTAGGTGTTTGTGCCATCTCCAATATTGACTTCCACATTGTCATTCATCCAGTCTCTGTTTCCAAGGGAATCAAGTTCACCTGTAGTAACAACATCATCCATAAGTTCAAATATGAAGTAGAGATTTATTGTATCCCACATGGCACTCCATGACAGGAAGAAATCCTCATCACTTTTGATGCCTGCGCTGGGTGACCAGGAAGATGGATTTACCGCCAGGTATTTAGGCGCGTCATCCCATAAAGTGTCCCTGGTTCCATCAATGGTAGGGATCGTATCGGCCATGCCGATAGGTGTCTGAGCATTCAGCGCCAATGCTGCAAGCGCTAAAACTACTGAGAGGAGTAATGCTTTTTTCATTCGTAAATTTTTTAGTTAATATTAAAAGTGAGATTATACAATACAAACATACAATATTATATATCAAATTCAATAGCTAACATGCTGTTAATCAATGAATAAGATAAATTTTATTGCGTTTGGGTGCCATGCATTAAATTAGCCCAAATGTGCATGTACCATGTGTTTGGAGAAGATTTGCTAACATTTTCAGTATTTCGGTTGAGTGCCAAAAGATATAAATGAAATTTATACGGAGTCTAAATTAACCTAATTTTGACATTTTGCGGTAAGGTTCAATATTACAGTTGATTACAGAAGTGTTGACTCCTACGGTTTAGAAAGGGATCAAACCGATTATTTCTCCTGCGTTAGTATGCTATGTAATTTCTGGCATTATAGTGCAACAAGATCAGTAAAATGATACTAAAGGACTGTTTCAACATATGTTTATGCAAATTGACTTGCAATCCTGTCAAAAGATTTTTAAGCCAGGTTTAGCATTACATAAGATCTGTCATTTGAATTAAGCTCCATGTTTTCTATCTTGTAAATCATATCACCTCTAAACAAACTAACCTGTTTCAATAAAACCTTTTAGCAAAATTCAAAAAATGAAAAATCTCATCACCCTTTTCTTCGGCATCATGCTTGCCGCTGCAGGAGTATGCCAGAACAATCCGCTGTGGTTGCGTTACCCGGCCATATCACCGGATGGTCAAACAATCCTTTTTACTTATAAAGGAGATATATACACTGTGTCCTCAGAAGGAGGGGATGCAAGGCCCCTGACGATCAGTGAAACATATGAATTTGAGCCTGTCTGGAGTCATGATGGACAGCAGATAGCTTTTGCATCAGACCGCTATGGTAATTTTGATGTATTCGTGATGCCAGCCTCTGGAGGCGAGGCAAGGAGGCTGACCTATCATTCTACCAGAGAGATACCCAGTTCCTTTACAGTTGATGATCAGTCAGTGATATTTTCAGCAGTACGGCAGGATGTGGTCACTAATATCCAGTTCCCAACCGGACTTATGAGCGAGCTGTACAGAGTTCCGGCTAGCGGTGGAAAAGTGAGCCAGGTTCTTTCCGTACCGGCCCTTGATGCCACCCTTAATTCAACAGGGGACAAACTCATCTATAATGACGTCAAAGGATATGAGAGCGTTTGGAGGAAACACCATGTGTCTGCTGTTACCCGCGATATCTGGGTGTACGATATGAATGAAAAGACATACACTAAACTTTCCAAATTTGTAGGAGAGGACCTCAACCCGGTTTTTGATTCCAATGATGATGACTTCTATTTTCTCAGCGAGGAAAAAGGCTCTTTCAACGTAATCAAGAGCTCCTTATCAAATCCTTCTCAGACCTCTGCCATCACCCAGTTT